>Ga0187886_1003847_pt1 | contig 11041 bp, 10 predicted proteins | sample June2016WEW_20_1_FD_133001 | JGI IMG/M metagenome (GOLD analysis project Ga0187886, IMG submission 133001) | Peatland microbial communities from SPRUCE experiment site at the Marcell Experimental Forest, Minnesota, USA - June2016WEW_20_150 | ecosystem: Environmental > Terrestrial > Soil >...
GCCGGCCTGGGCGGATACCTGGCCAAGCCGACGCCGCAGGAAAAGGCCCTCTTCGGGGAGTGGGCTCGCCTGATGTCCACGCCCGAGCTGGACCGCGAGAAGCTCGTCGAGCTCGGCGTGCGAATCTGGGTCGATGGACCGGGCCAGTCGCCCCATCGAGTCTCCGACGCGATCCATGACGCGGTCACGGAGATGCTCCGGCCGCTGATGCAACCGAACCGCGTGGAGGGCCGGTCGCAGCCGCTTCACCCGCCGGCGACCGATCGGCTCAAGGAGCTCCGCTGCCCGGTCCTGGCCGTGACCGGGTCGCTGGACGTTTCCACGATCCCCACGACGGCGCGCTACCTGGCAGAGAAGGCCCCGAATGCGCGAGCGGTCGTCATGCCGGACGTCGCCCACATGATCGGCATGGAAGCGCCGGACAAGCTGAACGAGCTCGTCGTCGACTTCCTGACGGCCCTCCGCCCCTGGTCCTGACGGCCCGCAGTGCCACCAGGGCCTCCGTGGGCGCCGCGGCCTGCACGGGCACGTCGAGCGGCAGTGCCGGGTGCGCCACGATCGCGGCCGTCTAGCGTCTTATCTCGTTGACCGAAACAACCAGGCCAAAGTGACAAAGGGGGCCGCGCATGCAGGCCAGACAGCTTCTCCAGAGGGATCCCAGGTCCGATACATCCAGAAAGCGGCGGACCGGCATTGGCGCCGCCGCAGCGGTGATCCTCGTGGCCATCGTCGTCGGGGCGTGCGGCAGCTCCGCCTCGCCCGCGCCGACTTCGTCGCCCACGCCGGCGCTCTCGCCCTCGGCATCGCCGACCTACACGGCCTCGCCCTCGCCCACGGCCACACCGTGGACCTCCGCCCTGCCGGCCGAGATCGTCACGGCGATGGGCAAGGCCGGGCTCCTCGCGCCGGCCGCCGACAACGGCAAGGCCGCCGCCCGCCAGATCAACGACTTTGGCTTCGACCTGCTGCGCCGCCTCGATTCGGCGGGCAACCTGGTCGCCTCGCCCACCAGCATCGCCCTCTCACTGGCGATGGTCACACCGGGCGCACGCGGCGCGACGGCTACCGAGATCGATCAGGTCCTGCATTCGTTCGGTTCGAACGGCCAGGGTGCCGAGATCGTCGCCCTGCTGAAGTCGCTTCAGTCGAAGACCACCGCGACCAAGCCGGCGATCGAGCTCGACGTCTCGAACGCCGCCTTCGCCCAGAGGGGCATGACGCTCGAGCCGGCGTATCTGGACGCCCTGAGCTCCACCTTCGGCGGCGGCGTCGGCACGCTCGACTTCCGGACCGACCCCGAAGGCGCCAGGCTGGCCATCAACAAGTGGGCCAGCGACCGCACCCACGGTCGAATCCCCGCGGTCCTGAAGCAGGGCGACATAACCGATATGACCCGCATCGCCCTGGCCAACGCCATCTATCTCAAGGCCGGCTGGACGTACCCCTTCGACCCGGACGTGACCAAGCCCCTGCCCTTCACCAACGCCGCCGGGCAGACGGTCTCGGTTCCGACAATGGCCATCTCCAAGCCCTTCAAGTACGGCACCGGCACCGGCTACCGGGCAATCGAGCTGCCCTGCGGCAAAGACAAGACACTGTCGATGATGATCATCGTCCCCAGCGACATGAGCTCATTCGTTGAGGGCCTCGACGCCTCAAAGCTGGACGCCATCGTCGGCGGCGAGGAGACTCCAATGGTCGTCCTGAACCTGCCGAAGTTTTCGGCGGAGACCCGGGTCGACCTGGCCCAGACCCTCTCCGCCATGGGCATGCCCACCGTCTTCGACAAGTACACAGCCGATCTGTCGGGCATCACCCAGGACGAGCGGCTGTACGTGTCGCACGTGATCCATCAGGCCAACATCGACGTGGACGAGAGCGGCGTGACTGCCGCCGCGGTTACGGTCACAACCGGCGAAGCCACGATGGGCCCCGAGCCGCCCATCGAGTTCAAGGTGAACCGGCCGTTCCTGTACCTCATCCGTGACACGACTTCCGGGGCCGTGCTCTTCATGGGCCGCATCGACGACCCATCCAAGTAGCGGCTCCGGCTCCGTCCAGAGCCTCCTTCGGCCTCCCGCCCAACGCGGGAGGCCGAAGTGCATCTGGGGCCCAGCAGCAGACTTAGGTCGATCCGAACCGCTGTGGCCGCGCCACGGCGGCCCTCGGGCTCAGGTAGCATTGCCGATCCCGGTCGCGCCGCTCGGGTGGCGCAGAAGAGCGCTGCGGGCGCCTGCCGCCTGGGAGCGAGGAGACCACTTGTCCGAGTCCGTCATCGCCATCGAGCATCTGCGCAAGACATACGGCTCAGTCGTGGCCGTCGAAGACGTCTCCTTCGAGGTTCAGCAGGGCGAGATATTCGGGCTGCTCGGACCCAACGGCGCGGGCAAGACGACCTCGGTCGAGTGCGTCCAGGGCCTGCGCCGGCGTGACGGCGGCGAGGTCCGGGTGCTCGGCCTGGACCCGCGAACCCAGGCGACTGAGCTGCGCCGCTCGATCGGCTCGCAACTCCAGCAATCCGCGCTGCCCGACCGAATGCGCGTCTGGGAGGCGCTAGATCTGTTCGCGGCCTTCGCCCCCGAACGGGTCGACTGGCGGGCGCTGATGAGCGCCTGGGGGCTGGATTCGCTGGCCGGTCGGGCCTTCGGCAACCTCTCCGGCGGTCAGCGACAGCGCCTTCTCATCGCCCTCGCGCTGGTCAACGAGCCGCAGGTCGTCTTCCTCGACGAGATGACCACCGGGCTCGATCCGGCGGCACGGCGGGCCACCTGGGACCTGATCCGCGAGGTGCGCGCCCGCGGTTGCACGATTGTCCTGGTGACCCACTTCATGGAGGAGGCGGAGCGGCTGTGCGACCGCATCGCCATCATGGACGCCGGCCGCATCGTGGCCACGGGCACCCCCCAGGCCTTGATCGCCGCGGAGCCGGCCGGAGTGCGAGTCCAGTTCACCACCTCGGTCCCGGAGCTGGGCTTCCTGGGTAAGGTTGACCACGTGGCCGCGGTCCAGCGCGACGGCGAGCGCGTGGAAGTGGACGGCAACGGCCCGGTGCTGGCTCTGGTGGCGGCCGCCCTGGTCAAGCACGGCATCGTCCCGGACGACCTGCGGGTGGAGCGCCCGACGTTGGAGGACGTCTTCCTTCGCCTGACCGGCCATTCGATGCGGGACTGACCAATGCGCCAGCTTGCCAAGCTCACCTGGGTCGAGATCAAGCTCTTCGCCCGCGACCCCCTGACCATGGTCTTCTCGCTCGCCTTCCCGATCTTCGTGCTGATCATCATGGCCGGCGTCTTCGGCAATACGCCCGATCCCAAGGGCAAGATCTGGGCCGGCGTGAGCCCCCTGGCCTACCTCGTGCCCGGCTTCTGCGGCCTCGCCATGTCGGCCGTAGGGTTCATCAGCCTGCCTATCCACCTGGCCCTGTACCGCGAGCGTGGGGTCCTGCGCCGGTTGCGCGCCTCCTCGGTCTCGCCGGCGGCGCTGCTCCTGTCCCAGCTGTGCGTCAGCGCGATGCTGGCCGTCATCGGTGCCGCGGCCATCATCTTCCTGGGCGTGGTGGTCAACGGCGCCCGCGGTCCCGTCTCGCCGGACGGCTTCGTCGTCGCGTTCGCCCTGTCCGTCGTCTGCTTCGTCGCCCTGGGCGTGCTGCTGGGCGCCGTCCTGCCCAACGTCCAGGCGGCCCAGGCCGTGGGACTGGCCCTGTTCTTCGTGGGGGAGATGACCTCCGGCGTCGGCCCGCCGCGGGAAGTGCTTCCGGAAACGATGCAGACGTTCGGCAAGGCGCTGCCGCTGACTCACGTTGCGATCGCGCTGCAGGACCCCTGGATCGGGCGCGGCTGGAACATGACCGAGCTGGGGATCGTCACCGCCATCGCGGTCGTCGCGGCCGCTCTGGCCCTCCGGACCTTCCGCTGGGAGTAGGTGCCGCCCGAGGCGAGGCCGTCCAGGTGAGCAAGACGTAGCCAGTCCGGCTCACGAGACCCCAGCGGCTAGGCCAGGCCCCGCAGGATCGTGGCAACGATCGGCCGAAGCCCCGCTGAGAGGGCCGCGCGGTTGGGCATCGGCGCGAAGTGGCTGCTCAGCGCAATGACCGCGACCGAGCCCATGAGCAGGGTCCCGACCGGAGCCACATCCACCTTCGGCAGCCGCCCGAGCCGCTGCTCCTCGCGCAGGTAATCGCCGAGTCGAGCCTGCATCCGCTGAGGACTCAACTCGCCGCGATGGACCTCATCCAGCAGGCGGTGGAAGAGGACAGGCTCGGTCAGCAATCCGGCAACGGTCGGCAGGGCTTCGTCCAGAAGGTCGATGAGGCCGCTGGCGAAGGCCACGATGTTGTCTTCGACCGTTGCCGAGCCGGCCTCCGGAAGCGAGTCGTAGAAGCGCCGCGCGAGGCGCTGGTAGCGTCGCACCAGGGCGGCCAGAACCAGGGCCGTCTTGTCGTCGAAGTAGTTGTAGAGAACGCCGTCCGAGACCTCGGCGGCGCGGGCGATGTCACGAGTCGTGATGGCCGAGATGGGGGCGTGCGACAGAAGACCCTCGGTGACATCGACGAGATGCTCGCGCAGGGCGGTGGCCGGATCGTCGCCGACCCGACCACCCACTGCCTTTGCCCTTCTAGGCGACATCGCTCCTCATCGTTACGAGGATCGCGGCGACCCCGAAGATCGCCACGTACGCGACGAGCACGAGCCCGCCGGTGACCTGCGGCAGCAGGTTGCCCTGCGGCATGTTGTCCAACGCCATGCCGGCGGCCATCGGCAGCCAGCGACCGAGATCGCCGAGAAGATTGATGGCTATGCCCTCGACGAGGGCGATCCAGGCCAGCGCTATTGTGATGGCCGCGCCGAGGTTGCGAACCATCGCACCCAGCCCGACCCCAATCGCGGCGTAGAGCGGCATCCACAAGGCCACGCCCACGAGCGTCTGCCATACCTGCGCGCTGGCGGGGTCGAAGCCGACGCCCTTGGCCGAAAACCAGATGGCCGCCACGATCAGGGCCGTGACCGAACTGAGGATCCCGAACACGGACCCGAGGCCAGTGTAGGCGACCAGCTTGGCGGCGATGACGCGAGACCGGCGAGGTGTGGACATGAAGGTGTCCGTGATGGTTCCGTCGCGGTACTCGCCGGCGACGGCCATGATCCCGAGGACCAGCACGAAGAGCGAGCTCATACCGGCGTGGCACAGGAGCAGTCGGGCGGCACCCGGGCTCTGAAAGTCCAGCTTGGCGATGGCCATGCCGCTCATGCCGGCCACGATGATGGCCAGCTGAGCCACGAGGATCAGCCACGGAGCACGAGAAGTCCGAAGCTTGAAGAGTTCGTTGGCGATGAGTGTGCGCATTTCTCTCATTCCCTATTCGGCGGCGCGGGCGGTCGGCCGCGCCAGTAGACGTCTGGCCCGAGCTGCGGGCGGAGCTTCGTCCGACGAGGTGAGCCGCAGGAAGACCGCCTCGAGCGAGGCGCTATCGGCGGTCAGTCCCGTCAAGGCGATTCGCTCCGCGGCAGCCACCTGGCCCACGTCCTCGGCCGACGCGCCCCCGACTTCCAGGCCCCCGGCCGCGACTCGCACTCCGTAGCCGCGAGCGACAAGCGCGTCACGCAGGCGATCGAGTTGCTGGGTTCGGACCGAGACGGTGCCGCCGGCGAGCTCGTCCAGCGAGCCCGCGAACTTGAGCTGGCCGTGGTCGACGATCACGACGCGGTCGACCGTTTGGGCGACCTCGCTGAGAAGGTGACTCGAAATGAGGACACTCCGTCCGTCGGCAGCCAGGCTCTGGAGCAGGCTCCGAAGCCAGGCGATTCCCTCCGGATCGAGGCCGTTGGCCGGCTCGTCGAGGATCAGTACCTCGGGATCGCCCAGGAGGGCCCCAGCCAGACCGAGCCGCTGGCGCATGCCCAGCGAGTAGCCCGACGCCCGCCGTCCGGCGGCGTCGGCCAGTCCGACAAGCTCCAGCATCTCGTCCACGCGCCGGTCCCCCACTCCCGTCGTGGCCGCCAGGACGCGCAGGTGATCGCGCCCGCTGCGTCCGGGCCGGCTCGACCCGGACTCGAGCACGGCCCCGACGACCCGACGCGGCTGCGGCAGATCCTGGTAGCGGCGACCGTCGATGAGCGCGGCACCCCCGGTGGGGCGCACGAGCCCGACCAGCGACCGAAGGGTCGTCGTCTTGCCGGCGCCATTGGGACCGAGGAAACCCGTGATCTTGCCGGGCGGGGCGTCGAAGGTGAGCCCATCGACGGCCAGCACTCGGCCGAAGCGTTTGGTAAGTGAGTTGATGGAAACCGTAGCCATGTAGATCCCCTGTTCTGCGGTGTTGACGGCCGGAGCGTGGCGCTGCAGGCGCGGCTCGCGATCGGTTATGAGCGTCCGTTCATGAACGTACGCTCATAATAACACCGAGACAGGGGCCGTCAAGTGCTCGCGCGGAAGGCGGCAGGGCGCGAGCCAGCCAGGAGCCAAGGATCGCCGCGACGGGCGACCGCGTGGCGGTGGGCGAGGCCTTACTTCCGCAAGTAGGCCAGAACGGCGAGGACCCGGCGGTGGTCGTCGGGGGCGGGCAGCAGCTCCAGCTTGGAGAAGATGCTGGCGATGTGGGTCTCGACCGTCTTGGGGGTCACGAAGAGGCGATCGCAGATGGCCTGGTTGGAGCGGCCCTCGGCCATGAGCGCGAGGACCTCCCGTTCGCGATCGGTCAGCTCGTCGAGAGGCCCGCGGGCGCGCCGCCGGTTGACCAGCAGCGCCACGACCTCCGGGTCGATGACCGAGCCGCCACGGGCCACACGACGGACGGCGTCGGAGAAGTCGCCGATGTCGGCAACTCGATCCTTGAGCAGGTAGCCCACGCCCCCCTCCCCCTCGGTGATGAGGCGCAGAGCGAAGTCGGTCTCCACGTACTGCGAGAGAACCAGGACGCCGACCCTGCCCGCGTGCTCGGCGCGGATCGCATCCGCGGCGACGAGACCCTCATCGGTGTGCGTCGGCGGCATCCGGATGTCGACGACGGCCACGTCGGGCCGCGCCTCCCGTACCAGTTCCAACAGCGCCTCTGCCGTGCCGCACTGGCCCACCACCTCGAACCCGGCCTCGGCCAGCAGCCGGGCGAGGCCTTCCCGGAGGAGGATCGAATCGTCGGCCAGAACGACCCTGATCGGCTGGCTCACTCGGCCGCCTCGGCCGTCGGGGCAAGCGCGGTCGCCGGGGCATCCTGAGCGGCGGGCAGGACTGCCCGGATCGTCGTGCCACTCCCGGACGTGCTGGTCACTTCCAGCCGCCCGGCCATGGCCTCGACCCGATCGCGCAGACCTCGCAGCCCCGAACCGCCCGCGGGATCCGCGCCACCGGCGCCGTCGTCTCGAACCTCCACCACCAGCGAGTCGCCAACGAGGGAGAGCGCCACGGACGCGGCCGTGGCGCGGGCATGCTTGCCGACATTCGCCAGCGCCTCCGATACGACGAAGTAGGCCGTCGCCTCGACGGGTCCTGGAAGACGGCGCGGCAGGTCGACCTCGAGTTCGGTGGAAACGGCGGCGCGATCAACGAGGGAACGTACCGCCGACTCCAGCCCTGCCTCGGTCAGGATGGCAGGGTGGATGCCGCGGGCCAGCTCGCGCAACTCCGTGAGCGCCGCGCGAACCTCGTCGGATGCCTGAGCAAGGGTGGCAGCCAGCTCCGGATCGGCGGTCGCCTTCAGCTGGCCGCGCGCCCGCCCGATGGCCAGCGACAGGGCCACGAGCCGCTGCTGGGCACCGTCGTGGATGTCGCGCTCAAGGCGCCTGCGCTCGGCGTCGGTTGCCTCGACGATGCGCGCCCGCGACGCCCGTACCTCAGCCAGCTGCGCGCGGACCTCATCCTGCAGCCGGTCGTTCTCGACCGTCAACCGAACCGCCGTCGCCACCGAGGCGACCAACCCCGGGTCCTCGAGCAGCGCGGCGTCGTGCAGGATGGCCGCCAGCGGGTCCCCGTCGCGCTCGAGCAGCGTCACCGCCCGCGACCCGGCCACGGCGTCCAGGTCCGCGATCGGCGAGCCTGCGGCATCCAGGTACGTCTCTTCCTCCGTCGACCAGAGCGCCACCTCGAGCGACGGGTCGTCGAGGGCGGACGCGAGCGCCCGCCGCAGCTCGGCCGGTTCGGGCGTCTCGCCCAGCTCCACGACCAGATCGGCGATGGCATAACGCTCCATGCGTACCCGCAACACTCCGGCCATGAAGCCGATCGGGATCGCCGAGAAGCTCAAGGTATGCCCAAAGCGAGCGGCCTCCAGGATCTGTTCGCTGGGGTTGGCCATCTCCGTAGCGGCCTGGACGACCGACGCCACGACGAAGAACAGGCCGCCGGCCAGCACGGGCGCTATCGACCGCCGCCCCGGCCCGCGCAGCCGCAGCCAGCGGCGGGTCAGCCAGTAGCCGAAGACCAGCAGGAAACCGATTCCGAAGGCGTCGTAGACGAGCCCGAAGGCATCGATGCTCGCCTGGTCGATGTGCAGTCGATACGGGTTCGGCTCGCGCCAGCCGGGGATCGACACCGTCGGGTCGGCCAGCACGATCTGCTGGATCCGATACACGGCGCAGGTCACGGCCACGGCGACAACCGCCCAGGGGGCCCTGCCGTCGAGCCGGCCGGTCGGGAACGCGATCACGGTGGCAACGCCCAATCCGGCGGCGGCCACGAACGCCACCGCCGAGGCGATCGTCAGCAGAGGCGACGCCGCCCCGACCATGAAGGCCAGCGGGCCGAGCAGCCCGGACACGGTCAGCCACGTGCCGATGGGGTTCTCCGGCCGTCGCGCCCGAGCGATGAGACCGGCCACGACCGATACCCAGCATGAGCCGGCGAGGGCGACCCGAGTGGGCATCTGCGCGGCGCGCCCGGGTGCGGTCACATCGAACCACCAGCCGTCCACCACGATCGGGAGGACGGAGGCTCCAACGGCCACCAGCAAGATGGCAGCCACCTCCAGGCGCGGCCTGTCGAGCTTCATCGGCGGCGCTCGCCTGCCGGCGCCATCAGCGCGGCCAGGGCCGGCCCCGAGAGCGCGTCTTTGGCGATGAAGCCCGCAGCCGGGCTCTGGGCGATCCGGGGTCCGTAGGATGCGGCATCCCGAGACGAGGTCAGGATCACCTGCGGGGGAGTCTCACCGGCCGACAGCTGCCGCGCCACTTCGAAGCCGTCGATGTCCGGCAGGCCGATGTCGAGCAGGACGACTCCGGGTCGCAGCCTGGCGGCAAGCTCAATGGCCGATCGGCCGTCGGTTGCCTCGCCAACGACGGCGCAGCCGCCGGCCTCCAGCTGGGCCCGGGCCTGCCGCCGGAACGAGGCGTGGTCGTCCACGATCAGGATCGTCCTCACCGCGCAATCCTCGCATCGGTGTCGAGGGCTTCGCCACAGGGCTAGCCCTGACCCACCCGAATTCGAAAGCCGGGCCTGCCCGGAGAGCAGGAGGCGGGCCAGCCCCGATGGAGCGGTCGCCCGTTCGATCGATCGTGACGGCGACATCACAGCCACAGAGGAAACGATCGATGCGAATGCTGAGAAACCTCACCCGTCGCAGGCTACGAACGAGCCTGACGATCCTGGGCATCACCATCGGCATCTGGGCCCTGGTGGTCTTCGGCTCGATGGCCAACCGGATCACCGTCATGGTCAACAACGGCGCCGCGTTCTACGACAGCGGCGCGATCTCCGTCTGGGGAGGCGGAGGCAACGTCCCCAGGAGCAACCCGGTCGACATCTCGGTCGGCGATCGGATCGCCGCGCTCCCCGGCGTGGACGTCGTCGTTCCCGGGGTGGGCATGAACCTGTCCGACGACGCGGCGAGCATCTCGATGGGCTTGCCGCCCATGATCACCGGCGAGGTCGCCGACTCCGACGGCGGGCGTAGCACTCTCCACCTGCGCGCGGCTTCGGGCCGCTTGCTCGCCGCCGCGGACGAGGTCTCCAACGTGACCGTTCTTGGGAGCGATCTTGCCCGCCAGTACGGCAAACACGTCGGCGACACGATGATGCTGCGGGGCAAGCTATTCCGCGTCGTCGGCGTCCTCGAGCCGACGCTCACCCAGCCCGATAACTCGGCGATGGTCCCGCTCGCGGCAGCTCAGCGCCTGTACCTGAAGACCCTACCGTCGCTCATCAAGGCGAACCTGACGGCGTCGATGGTCGTGACCTCGTTCACCATCTACCCCAAGCCGGGCGTCAGCCCCGACGCGATCGCGGCCGAGATCAAGGCCCTCGATCCGGAGCTCGGCACCATGACCCCCGACGACTTCAACCGGCTGGCCGGCGCGTACGCCTCGATGCTCAACGCCGTGCTGGTCGGCATCGGGCTCATCAGCCTGGTGGTCGGCGGCCTGTCGGTCGTGAACACGATGGCCATGTCGATCGCCGAGCGAACGCGCGAGATCGGCATCAAGCGCGCCATCGGCGCCAGCCGCGTCCGAATCGTCCGCGAGGTGGTGAGTGAGTCGGCGCTGATCGGTTTCATCGGCGGCGCCATCGGCCTGGGCCTCGGGGCACTGATCGTGACCCTCGCCAACGATGCCGGACGTTCCTCGGGAACGATCCTGTTCGAGCTGACGGCCGGGACCGCCATCACGGCCGTCGCCTTCTCGACCGCTCTCGGCGCCCTGGCCGGCTTCGTGCCCGCGCTCCACGCCGCGCGCCTCGACCCGGTCGCCGCCCTTCGCTACGAATAGCCGCCCCACATAGCTGGAGATAGAACGATGATCGCCACAGTCCCAGCCTCCACCAGGTCCGTCGCCACCGAGCCCGTGGCCGCCACTCCCGCAGGTCCCCTGCTCGAGGGACGCAACCTGCGCAAGAGCTACCGTCTGGGCCGCCGCAACACCGTCGAGGCGCTCCGTGACGTGGACGTCAGCATCGACAAGGGCGAGATCGTCGCCATCATGGGTCCGTCCGGATCGGGCAAGAGCACGCTCATGCACATCCTGGGCTTGCTCCACGGGCCTGATGTGAACCACGGCCCGCGCCCCACGCTGACGTTCGGAGGCCGCGACGTCGTGGCCCTGGGCGAGAGCGAACGGAC
>Ga0187886_1003848_pt1 | contig 11041 bp, 11 predicted proteins | sample June2016WEW_20_1_FD_133001 | JGI IMG/M metagenome (GOLD analysis project Ga0187886, IMG submission 133001) | Peatland microbial communities from SPRUCE experiment site at the Marcell Experimental Forest, Minnesota, USA - June2016WEW_20_150 | ecosystem: Environmental > Terrestrial > Soil >...
ATTCCTGACGATGACGGGGCCGTGCTTGACGCCCGCCGGTATGCAGGCGCTAAAGCTCCTATCGACGATATTTTTTTCATTATCGATAGTAATTTCAATCTCCGCGCCGAGGTCCTGGATATTATCATAATTGTAGCCGAAAAAGCCAAGTACCTCATTGAAGCTATGGGTATGTGACTCACAGAGTTTTATTTCTTTCTTATCACCGGGCAATATCCACTTGGTCTCGGCGTAGAACTCTGCGCCGGGGACGGTATCGGCATCGACTTGAACAATCGGCTTAACAACTTTGGGGTCGTTTTTAACACGGTAAGGGGGATATTTGGCATTGGCTTTAGGCGTATCTACAACGTATTTAGCGTTTCTACCCGTATGCATTTCAGTTACCTCTTTCTTAAAATAAAATGGATTTGATATCTTAAGCTAAACGTACATATCGCCCGAACCAAGGGTCATGTGGAACACGGGGGCATCCATGCGGTGGAAAACCAACGGGTTGTGCATCATACCTTCCGGGATATATACCATGAAACTCTTGGTGAGGATGAATTTTTCATCTTCCAGCCAGAACTCAATCTCGCCACCGAGGTCGGACGGGTCGTCCATATTGGTGCCAAAGTAGCTGAAAATCTCGATGAAGGGGTGGGAATGGGGGGTAATGCCGGGTGCGTTTTTTGCCATCTCCGGGGTAATGACCGCAGGACGCGGCACGCGAGGTCGCTGGTCTTTCATCGTGGAAGGCCACTGCCAGGTGTATTCGCCGTAGAAACCACCCGGGAGGACTTCTTTATCCATCCAGATAACATGCTCTAACCCCAGACGGTAGCCATCCCGATAGCCCTGGGCGATTTGCTGGGGGCCTTTGTAGCCGGGCATGACGATGCCCCTCTTCAGCTCCGTGGTGATATACTTACCGTATTTCGACTTCGCCATTTTGAGGTCTCCTTTCTATAGTGCTGAAATTATATATCAACTTCATGAATCGGTGTTCATTCTGGTTCTGTTTTTCAGGCTAGTCCATTTTCTTAGGTATCCAGCCCCGCCTTCTTACCCACCAGTAGACCAAACCGGTAGCAATTACCGTAGAGCCAATCATGAGAACCAGATACCAACCAAGGTCTTTAGGCCCGATATCAAAGACAGAGTTGCCTAACATCGTAGCCAGGGTATTGGGAACAAGGACAGCAGTACCGATGATAGTGAGATAGGACATGAGCAAAGCCAGCCGGTTATTGAGGTTCTGAAGCTGGTTATTATAGATACTCTGCAAAACCTCCAGCCCCGAAGCCAGGACTTCCGACATATGCTCCGCGAGACTTATCTGCCGGCTGACGTCCTCGGCCAGAATACCCAGTTTGGCAATGAGCTTCTCATCATTAGTAATAAGCTCGGCATCGCCATAACGCAGGGTATGGAGCACGTGCACGGTATCCCAGAGGGCATCGAGGTAAATAATCAGGGCATGTTTCATATGGTAAATCTCCGGTCCCAGTTTATTCCGGGGGGTATAGGGGTCAATCATACTTTCATTGAGTTTATCGCCCTTCTCCTCTATCTCCCGCAGATGCTCGGAATTCCATCCATTATTCTCGTCAATGATGCGCATGAGCAGCATCGTCAGCTTGTCTTCAGCGTGGGCATCAACCGGTATTTTTTTCAAAACAGTTTCCGCGTATCTCCGCAGGCGTATAAATCTCCGGTCGATATTAAGTGAGTGTATGGTGAAGACAAGGTTCTTCTTTAAAAGAATCATGAGGGGATATGGTTCTACCTCAAGATTGGTGACCTGAACCGAAGGCATCTTCATCCCCACCTCAGTCTCATAATCGCGGTAGGTTGACCGATGTTCGCCAGTTAAGTCGGAAATGAGCTGATGAGTGAAGCCGAGCTGCCCGGCAACCATTGGCAGCTCTTTATCAAAGTCCCTGGCAACGTAGTCCACCCAGCAGATAGCCACGCTATCGAGTATATCCCGGAAGCCTTCTACCGATTCGGTATTTTTTCTGATGATATTACCCGAGGACGAGAGAGCCACACAAAACCACGGTCTTTGCATGATTTCAGGCACACTCTCAACTCTCTCTTCTTTTGCGGTTGTGATTCTGCTTTCGTCTTCCATCGCCATCAGACACACCCCATTTCAGACAGAATTCTCAGTATATGTGAAAAATAATTACTCAATACATTATCTGCCAATAATTCAAAAGCGTCAACAGGTTTCGGAGTAATAACAATCGAATAGGTTGAACTCGTGGCTCTTCTGCCAGTTCACGAAAGCGTCCGCTCGGGACGGATAGTGTTCAGGCAAATATCTAACGGCCAGGCTTCCTGACCTTATCAGCAGTAACAATCGTAATAGATTAAGGAAAAGATGCGAACTTGTTATTTCCTGCTTTTGGTTATATCTTTCAGCGCGAAGTCCAGTCCCAATGCCTTCAATTTTTCCGGGGCAGGAATGCCGTCTTTAGTCCATCCCCGCAACCGGTAATATTTATCCAGAAATTCGTCCTGGTGACTGACTATCTGCCCCTCACCCGGGGCCTTTCTGGTATGGAGCGGTTCGGTGAGTAGACGCTTGGGCAGGGTGTCCTGCTTTCTATTGAATCCCTCGCGCACGTTGAAAGCCCTTTCCAAGTTAAACATGCGCTCGCCGACTTTCGCCAGATAAGCATTGTCCGTATATTTATCGATACCCCTGGCCGCGGCAACCATCTTGCCGAAAAGATCCATCCAGCCCCAGCCGCCGGAGAAGGCGCAGGCAACCCCGCATTCATGCCAGGCGGTGTTGTCCTGATTATAGATGACTACGTCCGCGTTTTCCTCGGAGAAGCGGTCGGTGGGATGGGGTTCGGGTGAACCGAAGATATCCTGCGCGGCATAGCCATAGCAGTGGCTGGCCCCGATGCTGGCCGTAGCGTAGTTATAGCCCTGGGACTTCGCCCCCCTGGGCTCATAGGCCGGCAGTTCCATACCTTTAACATGGATAGCATAAAGCTCCGCCCCTTTGTCCATAGAAGCGGCCGCCCGCATCGTACCTTCGGCAAGCAGGTTGCCGATGCCTTCGCGATGGGCAATTTTCTTTATAAGGGCGACCATCGGCTCATGCTTACCATAGATAAGCTCCAGGCCATCGGTGTCTGACTTCTTAAGCAGCCCCTTCTCATAAAGCTCATAGGCAAAGCCAATGCTGCCGCCGGTGCTGATAGTGTCCAGTCCGAGGTCATCGCAGAGCTGGTCGGCGGCGATGCTGGCTTCGATGCTGCTGCTCTCAATTGGCCCCGTAAACGCCCAGATGGACTCGTATTCCGGGCCTTCGCTGTGGGCTCCGGCATAGGTCCCGGATTTTACAGTATGTACCTTGCCGCAGCGGGCCGGGCAGGAATAGCAACCCATGTCTCCCACTCTCAGCTTACGGTATTCCTCTCCAGCAATTTTCTCGTAGTCGGTCAGCTGTCCGTAGCGGAAATTGCGCACCGGGTAAATCCCAATGGCATTGGTAACGTCCTGGGTGCTGGTCGTGCCCCATTCCTTATGGTTCAAAAAGCCGGGGTTGTCCCTGATGGTGGCGACCTGTTCTCTGGCCAGCTTATCGTAGGCTTCCGGGTCAGCCAGCTGGATTTTACGCTGCGCGGTAATAGCCACCGCTTTAAGGTTCTTGGAGCCCATGACCGCGCCGGTGCCGCAGCGCCCCGCCGTCCGGCGGTCGCTGACGACGGCCGCGTATTTAACCAGGTTCTCACCCGCCGGGCCGATACAGGCCGTCCGCGTATTTTTACCGTGATTCTGGGTCAACCATCCCTGCGTTTCTTTGGTATCCTTGCCCCAGATTTCACCGGCATCGAGAATCCGGCAGCCTTCGGTGGTCAGATGTATGTAAACCGGCCTATCGGCCTTCCCTTCTATAATGATGATTTCATATCCGGCGAATTTCATCCACGCCCCGAAATCGGCCCCGCAGACAGAGCGGGCGAAGGCGCCGGTCAGCGGGCTCCTGGTGCACGTCATCCACCGCGAGACCGCCTGAGCCATGGTACCTGCCAGCGGGCCGTTAAGCATGAGCAGCTTGTTCTTATCTCCGAGGGGGTCGATGCCGGGGGTCAATTCTTCGTAGAGATATCTGATACCATACCCCCTCCCTCCGATAAAGTCCGCCGCTATTTTTTCGGGGACTGTTTCCGTGTTCACTTTGCCGCTGGTAAGATTTACCCTGAGTATTTTACCGGTATTCAATGCCATATTTTCCTCCTGTTGCCATAGTTAGCAATATTTTATGCTTTATACCGTGGAAATATCCATTTTCATGCCCCTCGGAACCCTTAACCCCCCAAGACGATATAGGAAATATGAACCTTGTCCCCTTCTTTTACTCTCCTGGCCAGCGTCTCCGGATAAGCATTCTCTCCGTTAATAAAGATATTTATGCCGTTGGGTAGTTTCCCCCGCTGGTTAAAGAGCCGTGGCTTTAACCGGGGATACTGTTTCACCAGCTCTTCAAGGCACTCGCCCACCGTGCTCCCGGTGACATTAATTTGCCTGACGTCGCCGGCCAGAGCCTGCAATACGGGGGGTATATTAATCTCGATGCTCATGGCTTCTCCAGACCGATTATATCACCTCCAGCCGTTAAGAGGGAAAGACAGTCCTATTTCCGCGCTCAAATGCCGGAGTCTTTTAGAACGGACTCAAGATGGACTTATACCTCAACCTGAAATAGGCTGCCGATATCAGATAGGTCAGGACAAAGCCTATCAGGACCATAATCAGAGCGAGCAGGAGCAGGCTATAGATGGCGCCGAGCACGGAGGCGGTGTACGGGAAAAAGCTCTCATTACTGTAGCCGGTGATGAGAAAAATCAGGTTTAAAAGGAAAAAGGGTAAAACGATGCAGCCAAGGCCGGATAAAGAGCCTTTTAAATCTGCCCAACTGAGCCTGATATTAGAGGCGACGCAGATAGACAGGTAGAGAAAGACCCAGAACCGCCAGCTGGACAGGTTGGAAAGGGCGAAGATGAGCTTGACGATTGCCAGCCCCGAGCCCTGGAAGGCGGTAAGATAACTCCCTATCGGTGAGCCAGTGTCAATTTCGCTGACTCTAATGATGATAGTATCCCACACCCGGGAGCTATCGGGAATCAGGAAATAGAACGTGGCAAAGAGCACGGCGCAACCGATAACCACCGGCCCGACGCCGATGAAGAAATTGCCCAGCACACACCAGGGATTCCTGGGATTCCATTTATGGAAAACGTACCCCAGCGTGCCGGTAACCGGGTCCGGCTTGAAGAACCTGATTTCCTCGATTTTATGTAGAAATATCAGGCAGAAAAGGGCATGTCCTAGCTCATGAATCGGCGTGCCCAGCCAGGCCACGAAATAAACACCTTTGCTCCCGAAGGACTTTTCCAGGGACTTGAAGGTAAGCTGGGAGATAAAATGTATCAGCAGGCCGAAAATAAAGATGCCCGCGAACAGAGAAGCCATCTGGCCCAGGGTGGCCAGGACGAGGTCTTTTATGAAGAGAAGCACGGTCATGCTGGTTGCATAATAGCCAGACAGGTCAAGACTGTCAAGGAAAAACGCTCCGTTTCGCCCAGTTACATCCCCCTTGACAACTGTTTCCTTTTATATTATTATGTGAATGAACGTTCATTCATTATTGTTGAAATACATATGGCAGATAAAGAATCGCGGAAAAAACAAATTACCGAAAAACGCCGGAAGCAAATCCTGAAGGCGAGTCTGGATGTCTTTTCCCGGAAGGGTTACGCTGCCGCCACCATCCCGGAAATAGCCAGAGCAGCCGGAATCGCCACCGGCACCATCTATATCTACTACCCCAGCAAACGTGAACTGTTCATCGCCGTCATCAAGAACTTCATCATCACCGCCCCCCTGCTCAACCTCATCGATAAGATTCCGAAGGGGGATATCACCGTTATCTTCAAGCACATCCTTCAGGACAGGTTCGACCTCCTTAAGAGCGAAACTATGTCACAGATGCCCTCGCTGATTGGGGAAGTCCAGCGCGACCCCGAATTAAAAGCCCTCTGGCTGGAACAATTCCTCCGGCCCTTTTTATCGCGGATAGAGGCAGGCTACCACGCCATGACGACATCCGGGAAATTCCGCCGCCTGGAGCCGGCCGTCGCCGTCAGAGCCGTGGGCGGCATGTTCCTGGGATTCCTCATGCTCAAGATAATGGAGGGCGATACCAGCCCCCTGGACCGGCTGCCTCAGGATAAGGTTGCCAATGACATGGTGAACTTCGTGCTTCATGGCCTGCTCAACAATGCAGGAGGGAAAAAGGGTCAAAAGGAGGACATCAAATGACAGATGCCGCTATCATCGCCAGTAACCTGGTTTTTAAATACGGCGGCCTTAAGGTTATCGACGACATGTCCATGGAAATCCAGGCCGGCACCAGCTTTGGACTCCTGGGACCCAACGGCGCCGGCAAGACCACACTGATTCGATTGATGGTCGGACTGCTTAAGCCGGCTTCCGGCAGCATAAAATGCCTGGGGAAAACACCTTCAGCGGCAATTGCCCGGCTTATCGGCTACATGCCCCAGTTGCCCGCACTCTATTCGGAACTTTCAGTGGAGCAGAATATCGACTTTTTTGCCCGAATCTACGGTTGGAAAGAAAGGAAAAAAAGAGAGTCGAGGGTCGCCGAGGTGGTCAAGCTGGTTGACCTCTGGCCGAAGCGCCGGACCCCGATATTGAAACTCAGCGGCGGCATGAAGCAGCGCGTTAGCCTGGGCTGCGCCATAGTCCACCAGCCTCCCCTGATTTTCCTGGACGAACCTACCGTGGGCCTCGACCCCGAGCTCAGGGTGCATTTCTGGGAATACTTTGAAAGCCTTACCCGGAGCGGTGCCACCCTCATTATCTCAAGTCACACCATGGATGACGCCGCTCACTGCCAGAACCTGGCTTTCCTGCGGCTGGGGAGAATTGTCGCACAGGGGGCCCCGGCGGAACTCCGCGCCGCCACCGGAAGTAAAGAAGCTTCATTAGAGGATGCCTTCCTCTACTTTATCAGACACGATGAGGTTAAGAAAAATGTCGAGTAATACGCTGACCGTTGCCCGCCGTGTTATGCTGCAGGTAATACGCGACCGCCGCACTATCGCCCTGCTAGTCATCGTGCCGCTGGTTATCGCCAGCATCGTGGGTGTCAGCATTCCCGATAAAAGCATGCTGGATTACACTGCTCCGGCCATGCTAGCGATGCTGATACTCTTTTTCGGGTTTCTTATCACCGGCATCAGCGTCCTGAGAGAACGCTCCCAGGGGACCATGGAACGGCTGATGGCCTCACCGATATCCCGACTAGATGTCGTGGCGGGGTATCTCCTCGGCTTCCTGCTCTTCGCCCTGATGCAGACCCTGATTATCTTTTTCTATATGGTCTACGTGCTTCATATCCATTTCCAGGGTGAATTGTGGCAAATCCTCATCTTCCAGGTGCTTATCGGCATCGGCGCCGTCTGCCTGGGGACTTTCTTCTCCGTCTTCGCCCGCAACGAGTTCCAGATAATGCAGTTTATCCCCCTGATTATCCTGCCCCAGATGTTCCTCTGCGGTCTGCTCTGGCCGGTCACCCAGATGCCAGATTACCTGCAGTGGATAGCCAGGTTCCTGCCGCTCTATTACGGCGTGGAGGGCATAAGAGCCATGATGCTCCAGGGACAGAACCTCCTGAACATCGGTAAAGACGTGGGCATCCTGGCGGCGTATGCGGTGGTCTTTCTGGGGTTAGCTTCTTTAACCTTAAGGCGGAGCGCCTAGTATAGACTGTATTGTTTGGTACTTGTTACTTGGTGCTTGGAAATTGGGGCGAGGTGGAAAACGGGCGGCTAATGGTGGGCGGTGGAGGTTTTGAACCCCCGACCTTCAGTGTGTGATACTGACGCTCTGACCAACTGAGCTAACCGCCCTGCGTTCTAACCGCATTTAAATTCTAAGGAATAAATCGCACAAAATCAAGCTTTTATCATCCTTTTTGTATAAATTCCTCGCAAAGATTGACGTTAGAGTTCGAAAAATATATCATGGGGCTGAAACGGCACCGTGCACGACTTTTTATTGACGGTAGAATCTATCTAGAGGTACATACATGTTAAACATCATCGTTTGCATTAAAGTGGTCATCGACCCGGAAGCACCCGCCTCCACCTTTAAAATCGACCCCGAAGGACACCGCGTCATCCCCGGACAGGGTGTCCCACCGGTACTGAATCCTTATGATGAAAATAGCCTTGAGGCTGCCCTGAGAATCAAGGAAAAGCAGCCGGGCAAGATAACGGTAATCAGTGCCGGCAGGTCCATACCTAAAGCGGTGGTGAAAAAGAGCCTGGCGGTAGGCGCCGACGAACTTATCGTGATTGAGGACGGGATTTTCGAGGATGCTGACAGCTACACGACCGCCTGTCTTCTGGCGGCGGCCATCAGGAAACTAGGGGCGTTTGACCTCATCCTGGCCGGCAGGATGGCGTCGGATACCAACGGCGGGCAGGTCGGACCGGGCATGGCCGAGCTTCTCGGTATCCCCTGCGTAACCGTCGCCCAGAAAATAGAGGTGAATGGCGGCAGGGTGCGAATAGAACGGGCGATGGCAGACGGCCACGAGGTAGTCGAGGTTTCCCTGCCCTGCCTGGTGACGGTCAGCCATGAACTGGGTGAGCTACGGCAGGCCACAGTCAAGGGACTCATGGCGGCCCAGAAACAACCGTTCACCACCTGGAAAGTCAGTGACCTGAGCATCGATGCAGCTACGGGGCGGAAAAGCAAGGCGCTACGCCTATTTATACCCGAAAGAAAAGTGGAATGTGAGATGGTGACCGGCGAAACACCGGAGGAAGCCGGGACAAATCTGGCACTGAAAATCCGGCAAATGAGGCGGGGTTAACCCGCTTTTTCGGCTATGAAGTATTGATTAAAGGAGGTCAGTAAAATGTTAGACCAGAGCAGTCAATGGTATAAACTACAGTACCCCGAGTGTTTCGTAAACGAAGAGCAGCGTATGCTGCAAAAGATGCTTACCGATTTTGTCGACAAAGAAATTATGCCTGTCCGTGACAAAATCGACGACGATGTAACACACGAAAATAGTTAACCCCATCCTGAAGAAATTACAGGTAGACCTCGGTTGCCAGAAGAATATGATACCGAAAGAATACGGGGGAAACGAGATGCTTTCCATAGTCTCGGGCGCCCTGAAGCAAGAGCAGATAGCGCGCGGCGACTACGGTATCAGTATGCACAGCGCCGTCACCGACTGGGGATGGACACCGGCTACCCTGGCGTACCTGATGGCGCCCACCCCCGAGGCGAAGGCGTGGGGTAAAGCCGTGCTTGATAAATTCGCGCCCGCGTTCGTTGGCGATGAGCTCCGCGCCGCCTGCTTTAACATGAGCGAACCCGAGTCCGCCTGTGATATCGAGAATCTCACCAATGAAGGTAAAACGATAAGGGTGAGGGCTAAACTCGAAGGCGACGAATGGGTCATTAATGGTGAAAAGTTCTGGGCATCTAATGCCGGCGTGGCCGACCTCAACTGCGTCATCTGCAACATGGACCCCAGGCTGGGGAAAGACGCTTTTGCCCTGATTTATGTCCCCGAACCCTGGCCCGGGGTTTCCCACGGTAAATTCGAGGTGAAATGCGGCATGCTTGCTGACAGGAATACCTCTACGTTTTTTGACGATGTCAGGGTACCCAGGGAGTGGGGACTGAAGGGTCCCGTGGCCTGGTCTATCTTTGAAACGGCGTCCTCCGCTCCCTTTCCCCTCAATTCAGGACACATGGTAGGCATTCTGCAGGGCGCCTTTGATGTACTTCTTGACTACACAGGGCAGAGGGTAGCCGGCGGCAGGCTGATTAACCAGCACCTCGATGCGGCCATGATTCTCGGCGAGATAGCCTCGTTTATAACCGTGGCCAGGGCCGCTTTCCTGGAACTGGCCCATGAGTATGACCATATGGATACCTACGGTATGTGGACCACCACCAGCATGGTGGCCAAGGGACATGCAGTACATTCTTATATTACCAGGACGGCCGCGGACATGATTCTGAAGGGAATGGAACTCATGGGCTGTTACGGCTATATCCGGGAGAACCACTATGAGAAGTATTACCGCGACGCGCCGGTAGCGAAACTGGTCATGGGCGGCAGTCATTTAGGGTATTTTGCGGCCTGCCGGCAGTTCTATGACCTGGACTACTCTTCATTTGGTCCTGGTAAGCTTGAAGACCCGGTTAAAAGCAAAAAGTAGTTATTTCACCCTGAAGTCAATATTAAGACTATAATGAATCCGAGGTTGGAGTAAAATTACGCTACAAGGAGGGCGGGAACATGATAGAAGCAGTAAAAAGCAAGCTTGTCGAGCAACTGGAAAAAATCGCCGGTGCCAATTACGTTTCCACAAATAAAGCCGACCTGTATATCTACTCCTACGACCTGACACCCGCCGAACCCAACTGGCCGGATGTGGTCGTCCTGCCACAATCGGTAGAAGAAGTACGGGAGATTCTCCGCCTGGCCAACCGAAAAAAAATACCGGTTATCCCCTACATCGCCGGAGGCAATGTCGGCGGGCTGACCATCCCTCTCAAAGGCGGCATCATGCTCGACCTCAAGCGGATGAACCGTATCATCGAGGTCAGTGAGGCGGACATGTATGCGGTTGTCGAGCCCGGCGTAACCTTCGGCCAGATAAAAGCCTACCTGGATAAGCACCACCCCACCCTGAGATATACTTATGCCTTTTCGCCCCCCTCCACCGGCGTCATATCGAACGCCCTCGTGCAGGGTCTCGATAATTTATCTTTCCGATACGGGGCGGCATCGCATTGGGTCACCGGACTGGAGGTAGCCCTGGCTACCGGTGAACTGGTGAGAATAGGCTCGTGTGCAGCCAGTAAAACATGGCAGGCTATTGCCCCTTTCCCCGAACTGGACGGGCTTTTCCTGGGATGGCAGGGGACCACTGGCGTCATCACCAAGATGGCCGTAAGCCTCTGGCCCAACCCG
>Ga0187886_1003849_pt1 | contig 11039 bp, 8 predicted proteins | sample June2016WEW_20_1_FD_133001 | JGI IMG/M metagenome (GOLD analysis project Ga0187886, IMG submission 133001) | Peatland microbial communities from SPRUCE experiment site at the Marcell Experimental Forest, Minnesota, USA - June2016WEW_20_150 | ecosystem: Environmental > Terrestrial > Soil >...
ATCTGACTATAGACCTCCTGAATGTCATAATCATTGCATTTTCTTACCGCAACCTTATTATTCATAGAAAACTTAAGCATCAGTTAACCACTATTTTCTTTCTTTGTGTCCCCTTGAGTATACTTTGCGTCCTTCGTGGTTTAAAAAGTAAGTACTTAACCACAATGAGAACAAAGAGAAATAACAAAGAGCACAAAGGAAAAGAAAATCAATTAGATTGTATTGTTTCTTTCAATATTTCCTCGATATGGGAGATTATCTCCTGATATGGTCCTGAAAAATTATTAACTATAATGCAGAATATTAAATCTTTACCAGATAAAGTGGTAAGGTATCCGGCATAACTTCTCACCCTCGTCATCGATCCGCTTTTTGCTTTCATTCTTCCCAAGAAAACAGGATCGGAGAAATGATTTTTAAGTGTCCCTTCTTTCCCGGCTTCCGGGAGTGAAGAATAAAACTCACTGAAATGCTTCCCTTTATTCTTCATATAAAGAAGCAGCCCGGCCATTGCCTTTGCATTCACCGCATCAAGAGGAGAGAGGCCGCTGCCGTCCTCAAGAAACATTCCATTCGTATTAATGCCTGTTCCTGAAAGAAATCCTTTTATAACATCAACACCTGCCTCTGTAGAACCGGTATCCCTGACAGTTTTTCCCAGCTCCTTTACCAGGTGTTCGGCATACAGGTTTATACTTTCATGATTCAGAGCATTTACGATATCCTTCAGCGGTGGCGAGACAATATCCGCTACTGGTGTCACTGTACCTGTTATCCCTGATTGCAAAAGCCTTGTGGTGGTCGGCTTGCCGGCGACCGATATTCCGGAGGATCTCAGTTTCTGGTCCATAACCTTTGCCATTATAAGCGGCGGATCAGCAATTGAAGCCTTAAGAACATAATCATCCGGAGAAACAGGAATTGACCCGGCGAGCCAGCCGTTTGTACTATATGGTGCGGCGAAAATATATCCTTTGTCGGCTGTTCCTGCTGCAACCAGCCAGTTTGCGAATTCGAACCTGCATTCCTCAGGCGTAATGCCGGTAATAAGCTGCCTCAGGCTGTCGGGCGACGTCCTGAGATGTATTTCATAGGTATTGTCATATACTGATAAGCCATAGGCTCCTGCACCGTAATAGTTGCCGGCATCTTCCCACAGCCATTTGGCAGGAACCGGAAGGTAATCGTAATATGAATCATCGGTGATAACCCTGCCATTGATCTTTTTGATCCCCAGCTTTTTAATTTCTGCAGCCCACCGATCGGTAAACCCTGCATAATAATTGTCAAACCTGGTTGATCCCAGGGCAGGATCTCCACCTCCTTTAATAATAATATCACCAGTAAGTTTTCCGGACCGCCTGTTGAAAGAGCCGGTATAACCGATTGAAGTTTTGAAAGTGTATTCCGGTCCCAATAATTCAAGAGCTGCAGATGATGTGACAAGTTTCAGGATAGAAGCTGGAATTAGACTCTTATCCGGATTATAATCAAATATTACTTTACCGCTGTCGGCATCGATAATGCAAAAGGAGACTTCTGAATGTCTTATAGCCGAATCGGCAAGGAATAGCTTGAATGATTTCTCCTGTGATAATGAAACCAGGGGGATACAAAGGAACAGGAAAATTAATGTCTTTCTGCTCATAACTGCTTCCCCTTGTTTTGTTCGAGGGTGGAGAGTAGTCCGCATGCAGCCTGAATATCCTCACCCCTTGATGCCCTTATTGTAGTAAGGATTCCCCGGGCATTCAGAGCTTCCTTAAAATCAATGGTCTCTTTCATGCCAGGACTGGTGAATTCAGTTCCCGGGATTTGATGGAACCGGATGATATTAATCCTGCACTTTATGCCGTTAAGTATCCTCGCCAGTTCTTTGATATGCCGCGGAGTGTCGTTTAATCCCCTGAACAGAATATATTCAAATGATACCCTCCTCTGGCTTGTGAAATCATGGTTCCTGATTATATCCAGTACATCCCTGACCGAGTTAGTCCTCTGGATGGGCATCAGCATCCTTCTCTCGTCATCGAAAGGTGAGTGAAGGCTTACTGCAAGATGGCACCTGCTGCTTTCAAGAAATTCGCTAATGCTTCTTTTCAGCCCTACCGTGCTGACAGTTATCCTTGTCGGGCTCCATCCGTAGCCCCAGTCACTTGTAAGTATCTCAAGGCTTTTCAGCAATTCAACTATATTATCAAGCGGCTCGCCCATTCCCATGAAGACAATGTTTGTGAGCTTTCGGAACTCCGGGAGGCTCCTGAACTGGTTAAAATCTCATTTGACGAGAGGTTCCCCTGGAAGCCCTGTTTGCCGGTCATGCAAAAGATGCAGCCCATCCTGCATCCGGCCTGGGATGAGACACAGATCGTAGCGCGATCCTCGTCAGGAATATAGGCTGTCTCAATATATTTATCCTTCAGGACTTTATAGAGATATTTTTTTGTTCCATCAGAGCTTTCAGCTGAATTGACCGGAGCAGAGAGACCTACCTCATAATCATTCGATAGTGTTTCCCTCATCTTTTTTGAAAGATTCGTCATCTCTTCGATTGAAGAGATCTCCTTCTTATAAAGCCAGTCAGCAATCTGCCTTGCAGCAAAACCGGGCATACCCAGGAGTTTTGTGACAGGGATGAGCTCGTTTAGAGTCTTGCCGTATAGTTTTTCTTTTTGCATTTACATCCCCCCGACCCCCTTCAAAGGGGGAGTCTGCTTATAGTATAGTTTACTTTAATCATCCGGGATATAATGGAATTAACGTGAAACTCATTCAATACATAATGAAGAACTTTCACAGAGTGACACAGAGGACCACAGAGTCACAATGAGGTTTTTCTTTGTGGAACTCTGTGCCTCTCTGGATTTCCTCTGTGTAAGTTCTTCATCTTTTAGATTACACATTTATAGCTCCTTCAAAAACAAAAGTTGCCGGACCGATAAGCCATATATTGTTCACTTTCCCATCCTTCACATTAAATTCAACTTTGAGGTTTCCGCCTCTTGCACTGACCTTGACCGGAGCACTGACAAAACGTCCGCTCAGCACTGAAGCAATGGCAGATGCAGTAATGCCAGTTCCACATGCAAGAGTTTCTTCTTCCACACCTCTTTCAAAAGTTCTGAGATGCAAAGTATCATTGATAATCTCGACAAAGTTTACATTTGTTCCACCGGGAGCGAATTCGGGAGCCCATCTGAGTTTCCTGCCTTCATTGAAAACATCCATCTTTTCGATATCTTCAGTGAATACGACGTAATGCGGCGAACCGGTATTCAGAAAATAGCTGCCATTGATGATCTTAAAGCCGTTTACATCAGCCATCTGAAGGCGGACAATATCATCGTCGACATAGGCTTCATGCATCCCGTCAAATGCCAGAAATTTTTGTTTGTTGCCTGCGATTCCATATTTTTTTGAAAAATGAGCAACGCATCGTCCTCCGTTGCCGCACATGGAGCCAAGCTTTCCGTCGGAATTGAAATATTTCATTTCAAAATCGCAGTTGCCGGCATCCGATACAAGGATCAGTCCGTCAGCACCTACGCCAAAACGGCGGTCGCAGAGTTTGTTAATAAGATTTATATCCCCGGGATTAATTACACCCTTCCGGTTGTCTATGATAATGAAATCATTACCAGCACCCTGGTACTTGTTAAAAGTAATATTCATCAGTGTTAAATTGTTGTTAAATCATCGTAAAATATTGAAGCTCATTTAAAAAATGCATGATCTTTGTAAAACAAATATTCTGCAAAACGGTTGTAAAGATATGAATCTTTTAAAAGAGGAATAAAAGTTGATATTAACCGTGTCAAAAAATGATAATTAAATTTAATTCGTAAACTATGAAAGGCAAGTATTTATTTGGTGCATTATTTATGGCTGTTCTGGGTGGAGCCATCGCATTATTCACTTATACTAAAATAGTCGGGAAGCCGGCATCAGTGGTTTCAAGGACCAGTTCCGTTATAGATTCCCCGGTCGCAAAACCTATGCTTGCCTCCTTTGAGATCGCTGAGGGACAACAGGTTGATTTTACTTATGCCGCTGAGCAGACTGTCCATGCAGTAGTACATGTCCATGTCGTTTCAAAAGTGGAACAGCCTGATAATCCAATTCTGCAGTTCTTTTATGGCGACAATTTCAGAAATAGTCCCAGGGAAGTATCTGGGTACGGTTCAGGAGTGATCATTTCACCTGATGGTTATATCATCACAAATAACCATGTTATAGAGGACGCCGATAATATTGAGGTTAAGCTCAATGATAACAGGATATTCAAAGCTGAATTGGTGGGACGTGATCCCAGCACGGATATCGCCCTTCTGAAGATTAAGGCAGATAACCTGTCATATCTGAAATATGGCGATTCAGATAAGCTTAAAGTGGGAGAATGGGTTCTTGCAGTCGGTAATCCCTTCAACCTTACTTCGACTGTCACAGCAGGTATTGTCAGTGCAAAGGGAAGGGACCTGCAGCTCATCAACAGCAGCTACAGCATTGAATCATATATACAGACTGATGCTGCCCTTAATCCTGGCAACAGCGGAGGTGCACTTGTGGACACAAAGGGCCTTCTTGTCGGAATAACTTCAGCTATCATATCTCCGAGCGGAGCTTACGCCGGCTACTCTTTTGCAGTACCGGTAAGCATAGTAAGCAAGGTTGTTGATGACATCAGGCAATATGGTGCAGTGCAAAGGGCGCTTATTGGGATTGAGATGCATGAAGTAACCGCTGATGAGGCCGAAAAGCAGAACCTGAATACGGCGAAAGGTATCATTATCACTAAGATAGTTGATGGAGGGGGAGCAGAAGAGGCTAAAATGAAAAAAGATGATATCATTACAAAAATGGATGGTATCTCAGTTGATTCTCCTAATGAACTACAGGAACAGGTAGGAAAGCATCATCCGGGCGACAAGGTTATGATCACCTACTTCAGGGACGGAAAAGAGAATACAGTTCCAGTCACATTGAAGAATATCGCAGGGAATACCAGTGTGGTTACAAAAGGAATGGGAGTGGATGAGATATTTGGCGCCCGTTTTGAAACACTGAGCAATTCAGAAAAACAGATGTTCAATACAGACTATGGAGTAAAAATCGTAAGTGTCAGCGATGGAAAGTTCAAGGATATTGGCCTAAGGAAAGGTACGATACTGCTTAGCATCAATGGTAAGAAAGTTAAAACTCCGGAAGAAGTGCGACAGGTAACCAATAATGAAAAGACCCTGAAATCGATCGAAGGCTTTCAACCTGACGGAACATATTTCAGCTATAAGTTTGGAAATTAATTGGTAAAATGCATAATATGTTGTAATACAAGGGGTTATAAAAATAACCCCTTTTTGCACAACAATACCAGTTATATTTTGTTATTAGATATATAAGAATTATCTTTGCGAAAATTTTTTAAAGGCGGATGAGACAGCTAAAGATTACCAAATCCATAACAAACAGGGAGAGTGCTTCACTTGACAAGTATCTGCAGGAGATTGGTAAAGAAGAGTTGATATCAGTTGAAGAAGAAGTTGAACTGGCTCAGAGAATAAAAAAGGGAGACAGGACTGCTCTTGAAAAGCTAACCAAAGCAAATTTACGTTTTGTTGTTTCTGTTGCCAAACAGTATCAGAACCAGGGCTTAAGCCTGCCGGATCTGATAAACGAAGGCAACCTGGGATTAATTAAAGCCGCTGAGAAGTTTGATGAAACAAGGGGCTTTAAATTCATCTCCTATGCTGTATGGTGGATCAGACAGTCAATTCTGCAGGCTCTTGCCGAACAATCAAGAATAGTCAGGCTGCCCCTTAACCAGGTCGGCTCTCTTAATAAGATAAATAAGGCTTTTTCGAAGTTCGAGCAGGAAAATGAAAGAACTCCTTCTCCGGAAGAGCTTGCCGATGTTTTGGAGTTGCCCAAGGAAAAAGTCACGGATACGCTGAAAGTATCGGGCAGGCATGTTTCGGTTGATGCACCATTTATTGAAGGAGAAGACAACAGCCTTCTTGATGTTCTGACGAATTCAGACTCACCGGTGGCCGACAAGCTTCTTATGGATGAGTCGCTTTCAAGAGAAATATACCGTGCACTTGCAACCCTTACTGAAAGGGAGAGAGATATCATCAGGTATTTCTTTGGAATTGGCTGTCAGGAGATGACGCTCGAAGAGATCGGAGAGAAATTCGGACTTACCCGTGAACGCGTCCGCCAGATAAAGGAAAAGGCAATCAGACGCTTGCGTCATACATCCAGGAGCAGGCTGCTCAAAGGATATCTGGGATAATATCGATATGCTTTATAAATGCAAAAATGAGCCCCGGGGAGAGGCTCATTTTTATTTGATGCCTGCAAAAGATCAATGCAGGCCGGGGGAAACATTTTCAAAACTCAACACAAAACATTTCTGCTTTTCAATAACATGCTGAAAATACAAAAAGAAATTTCTCTGAAGGGATAAAGCTAACAGATATGCTTTTTGAGCTAATAAACCCCCCTTTATATTTAATAAACGCCTTTTTATTAAGTTAAAAATAAATGTTGCCGGCAGAATAAAACTATGATATCCATGACTATTTCCTGCTGAAGAGTTTCATGAAATGACTTTTGTACCTGTCGCCAAGGAATGCTTTATTATTTTCAGTAAGAATGATTTCGCCCTGCTTGGTGAAGCTGCAGACATGGTGCATGTTAACAAGAAAAGAGTTGTGAACTCTTATGAATCCGTATTCCATAATCTGTGTTTCGAACTGCTTAAGATTCCTTGAACTGTTCACTTTCCGGTCGCCGGTAAGATAAAAAATTGTACAGTAGCCATCTGCTTTGCACATTATTATCTCATTGACCTTCAGCACCTCATGTCCTTTCACGTTTGATACTATAAGAGTAGGAGAAAAGAATATTCCGTCAGACATTTCCTTAAGAATTACTGACAGCTTCTCAGATTGAGAGTCACCATTGCCAGCTTTTATTTTCTCGACGGCATTTTTAAGCTCATCAATTTTTACCGGTTTAAGAAGATAATCTACAGCATTCACCCTGAAAGCTTTAATTGCATATTCAGAATAAGCCGTTACGAAGATTACCCTGAAATCGATCACCTCGAACATCTTTAGCAGGTCAAAGCCTTTACCGTCAGGCATTTCAATATCAAGGAATACCAGGTCAGGCTTATGCTTCTGAATAGCTTTGTAAGCTGTTTTGACAGATGAAGCTGTAGCGACAACTTCTACATCGATGCAAAAATCGGAAATATAATTTTTCAATGCTTCCCTTGAGGGTTCTTCATCATCGACAACAATTGCATGGATTGCACTATTCATGGTCACGTTTTAGTTTTAATCACCGGTATATCGACTTCCACTCTTGTCCCGGGTTCAGACCTCCCGGGGTATAAGTCATTGATTTCAAGCTTATAATTTATTTTCTTCATTTTACTTGTTATCTGCAGCCTTTCACTCACAATGCTGATTCCTCTTGATCTGTGATTATCATTATTGTTCTTCCTGCCTATGGAAGTCATCCTGCCTACACCATCATCTTCAATTATACATTTAAGGCCATTATCTGAAGAAGGTTTGAAACTGATCCTGATAAATCCCTTCCTGTTTTCGAGGGGTCTGACGCCATGCCAGATAGCATTTTCGACAAAAGGCTGAACTATGCCGGGACAAACTTCTGTTTCTGTCATACCCGAGATTTCTGCGGTCTCGATCTTATAATCAAATTTATCACCAAACCTCAGATGTTCGATTCTCAGGTAATCCTCAATTGAACTCAATTCATTTTCAAAGGGTATGAAATTATTTCCCATATTGGCAAGGATGGATCTGATAAGTCTTGAAAAATCAGCAATGTACCTGTTTGCTGATAATCTGTCGTTGTTGGAAATGAAGTAATTAATTGAGTTAAGGGAATTAAAAATAAAATGGGGGTTCATTTGTCCGCGAAGCGACTGTAATTTAAGTTCATCCTGCTTTTGCCTTTCTTTATGCTTTACATTGCGGATGTAGAAAATAATTGAAAAGGCAAGGGCTAAAATAAGGAGCGAGGCAACCATAATTATGAAAAATCCGGTCTCGTAAAAATTAGGGGTTATGCGGATTACAATGTTTTTTGATGTCGACCATTCCCCGTTTGAATCACTCCCTTCAATCAACAGATGGTACCATCCGGGATCCAGGTTTGTATAGTTTATATTAAGGTTATGTGCACCGGTTTCAGTCCATGTTCTGTCGATGTCGGCCAGCCTGTACCTGAAAATGATTTTATCAGAATTGACAAAATCGGTGGACGTGAAGGTAAAATGAAAGTTGTCCTCACCTTTTAGTAATCTGATAGTGTCTGATTCTTCAACAGGCTTTGGAAGATGTCGTGGTGAGCCTGAAACTTCCAATCCGGTGATCAATATTTTCTGGATATGTGATGAAGTTTCGGCAAAAGTAATACTGTCGGGGAAGAATCTTACAAAGCCTCCCATACCCCCAAAAAAGAACTCACCCCTTCTGCTCATGAATTTTGCTCCCGAATTAAATTCAGAAATGGCAAGTCCGTCGTTAGGCCCGTAAGTCCTTATCTTCATGGTATACGGATTTATTCTTGAAATGCCTTTATTTGTCGATACCCATATATAACCCGACCTGTCCCTCAGAAGATTGTATGTGGTGTTATTTGAAAGTCCTTCTGATGTTGTGTAATACTTGCAGGCTCCTGATTTTGTATCATATCTGCAGACACCGTCACCAAGAAGCGCGAGCCATAGTTCCCCGTCATCGCCAGGGATAATATCTTCGACATTACTCTTACCTGCCAGATAAATAACAGATCCTTTGTGCGTCAAAGTATCGTACTTCAGGAATCTGCTACCAGCCATAGCGCCCCACAGGATCCCATCATCGCCCAGATACATCTTGAAAAGTCCGAAGGAACTCCCTGAACGCCATAAGACTTCACTTCTGCCTGTTGCAGGATGAAAGAGTGACAGGTCAATGGTGCCAATGAATATATTATTATCCTTATCGGGCAAGATAGTTCTCACGGTATTGTCATTTGGGAAGTAGTTTTTAAATCGCCCCGTTTTGTAATCATAGAATTGCAGCAGCCTTTGATAGTAACCGATCCAGATTCCATCATTAACAGGTATCATTGACCTGATATGCATTGCCTTGTAGAATAATGCGGGAGAGAGTTTGTCTATTGCTGACTCCTTACCGTCGGCTCCGTATTTTAAAATGTGGTTATAACCCCTCAGTCCAACCAGGATATTCTCATTTTTATCCATAATAACCGAGTAAACGGCAGGTGCAGCTGAATCCCGGTCGGTTATCAGATGATTCTTAAATATGTCCGGGGTAAACACAAGATGCTTAAGGCCCATGGCCACACCGCTACTGGTTGTGCTTGAGAACCAGAAAGATGACTGGTCGTCAGAGAGAATTGCACCTGGCATCTTAGTGACCTCGGAGGGAATATGATTAAGCTTTCCATTAAGGGTATTGAATATATATATGCCGTCATTTCTCCAGCCCCAGCAGAAGAATGATTTCCCCTTAAACTCACCGGCAGGTATGCTTCCTCTGTACTCCCTGAAGTCTCCTGCATTTTCATCCAACCTGAAAAGGCCGATGTTAGTGAATATCCATTTTGCGCCTGACGGAGAACAATAAAATTCATACCAGTTCACATAGTCAAAATCTATAAATCTCTCTGTTTGCGATAATTGACGGGTATATTCACGGTCGACCGCCAGGGTGTTATTGCCCGATCTCATTAATCTGATAACTTTTAACCCCGCAAGCCATATTTCAGAATCACTTACGGGGTATACCGTGCTATACCCATCGCCGAGGGTGAATGGTTTACCTGACTTGTCCGTAACCTTGTATATTTTACTCTCTTGTTTTTTTTCGTCCCATCTTATCAACTCTCTCTTGTTAATGATCCACAGGTTCCCTTCATAGTCAGTATTCATATAAACAACATTTTCAACTGAAACAGTGTCTATTTTTTTGAGAACAGTGAAATTGTCGCTTGCCCTGTTATACTTTGCTACCTGCATCCAGTCGGTAAGGATCCAGAGGTTATTATACTTGTCGAGAGATAAATCGCGAATTGAAAAAAACGGCAATGAGACAGAATCGTTTTTCGAATGGAAATAATTTTTAAACTCATGTCCGTCAAATCTGCTTAACCCGTCCCATGTTCCTATCCATATGAATCCGGAGCTGTCTCTTACCATTGCCCTTATATTATTGTGGGCAAGACCCTCGCTGGTCGTATAGGACTTAATATTGAAGTTCTGTGCAAAAAGTGAAGCATGAGGCAAAAGAAGAATCAGCAGCAGAACGGTCGCCATGAATCCCTTTTTCGTTTTCGGCCATATATTACGAAAACCCGTTATCAATTCGGAAAAGAAAGTTAATTTTGATTTTCAAAACTAAAGGAATAAAAAAAAATCCAATTCTACTAATGTTCAGTGATGGCATTTAGCTTGTTAGAAATGACTTATCTATGAACAGCAGTCCGAAAATTGAAGCTGATAAATGGATTTTAAACTTGTATCGGATTTCGTCCCCACGGGTGATCAGCCTGAGGCAATAAAACAACTTGTTGATGGTCTGAATAAAGGGATCCCGTACCAGACTCTTCTTGGTGTTACAGGGTCAGGGAAAACGTTTACTATCGCAAACGTAATTGAACTGGTACAGCGTCCCGTTCTTGTGCTGAGCCATAACAAGACGCTTGCAGCACAGCTTTATGGCGAATTCAGGCAGTTTTTTCCCGAGAACAGTGTCGAATATTTTGTCTCATATTATGATTATTATCAGCCGGAAGCCTACCTTCCGGTGTCAGACGTCTATATAGAAAAAGATCTCTCGATCAATGAAGATATTGAAAAGCTTAGGCTTAGCGCGACATCCTCATTATTGTCGGGACGCAAGGATGTAATAGTCGTCTCGTCGGTTTCCTGCCTGTACGGCATCGGGAATCCTGAAGATTTCCATTCCGGTGCAGTTCAGGTAAAAACCGGTCAGAAT
>Ga0187886_1003850_pt1 | contig 11039 bp, 14 predicted proteins | sample June2016WEW_20_1_FD_133001 | JGI IMG/M metagenome (GOLD analysis project Ga0187886, IMG submission 133001) | Peatland microbial communities from SPRUCE experiment site at the Marcell Experimental Forest, Minnesota, USA - June2016WEW_20_150 | ecosystem: Environmental > Terrestrial > Soil >...
ATATGGATTTCACCTGAGGGTTGAATCCCGCTGAAGATACGATCCATCATTCCTCCATTCGATTCATTCGTTTTATTCGTTTCATTCGTTATAAAAAAGGCCATGAGTTGATATTGCCCATGGTCAATCCAAATTATAATAGAAAAATCAATTCCTTACAAGGTCGCCGTTTCTTGGGTGTCCATATAGGTGTCCATCGTTCCAACTTTTCTGTCATGGGAAGGCCACTTTATTTGACTCAGTTCTTCCTCGGTGACAAGGTTGTATCGCTTGAAACAAGACATCGTCTTATGACCCGATAGGGCCATGACCTGAAAGAAGTCGTTCCCTGCCTTCCTCAAATTATTCAAAGCACAATGGCGAAGATCATGGAAGGTAAAATTATTGATACTGGCACGGCGACAGGCACTTTTAAAGCTATGCTTCATCCAATCAAAAGGTTGCCCGTTTCTTAGAAATACCCTATCTGTATGAAGTCCCCTTGGTAGACTTTCCAGCATAGATTTGACTTCTGGATGGATGGGAATATTTCTTCCACTATCAGTTTTTGTTCTTTCAGATGATAACCTGATAAATCCTTTTTTCAAGTCCACTTCGGGCCAAATCAGAAACAGGATTTCTGAATATCTCATACCCATATAGTAGGCCATTTTGACAATGGGCCTAATATGAGTATCACAGGCGTTTAAGAGGGTATTAAATTCATCATCTGTAAGAATCCTCATCCTTACGTTGTTCTCTGATAGCCTTTTTACTTCTTTAAGATGGTTATGGTTTAGCTTACCATGACGGACAGCTCGGTTAAGCATTGTCTTAAGGCAGGCAATCTCCTTGTTGACAGTGCAGGGACGAATGGTCTGCCCTGGATGCCTTGGTGAAAAGTCAGATAGCCTTATTTTCTGGTATGATTCACATTTGCCAATGGTAATATCCTTAATTTTTGTTGTTTCTCCAAATAAACGTTTAAGATGACGAATGTAATCTGTATCCCTCCGGTAAGAATCCTTTGCTTTAACTTCTGGAAGTTCCAAATACCATTTACAGAGTTCACCCAGAGTAAGACGGGCAGCAGGGTCTTTGTCAATATACCGCTCCTCCGTTCTGAGCTTTAGAACTTCTCTCAGTCTCTGCTCAGCGGCAGCCTTATTGGGACCTATCCGTTCCCGCTTTCTCCTCCCATTGATATAGTACTCGATCCAGTAAGCTTTTCCAGAAGCCTTCCGTAGTTTGAATCCGCATTTAGGGCACTCCTTCCTTTCTTTCCAATCCCTTTTAACCTCTTCTCCTTCCTTAACCTCTACCTGATACTTGAAAGATAGCTTTTCTTTACACCGTGGACATTCTTGCAAAAGTGCCATGATTAACCCTCCTTTCTACAAACCGTTTGCCATGCACCGAAAAAGCATTTGCCGTTTTTCGCCTACCTCCTTTTCAGCAAGGGGGGAGGGGGCCATAGGAGACCCGGCCTTCGTGAAAAGGAGTCCCTCTCCTCACTGGATATACCAAAAAAACTGGGAAATAAATCGCCCATGATTAACTCCCCTTTCTGTAAACTCTTGCTACCCACAACTCTTACATTAGGATTCTTAGCTTTGATGTCGATCAACGCTGGTTCTTCGGACGTATGCTCAAAAATTCTTCGTTGGACCTCCATTTTAATCCTTCGACGGAATTTCAGCATACTTAATTAGTCCAATTTCCCCTGTGTAGGTATCAATTCTAAGTCCGTTTTGACCTGGCCACAAAAGCTGATAACGGTTTGGTTTTTGTTTCAACCAGGATACCGAACAAAGTATGAACAAAGATAAAGCGATGATAGCTAGTACTTTTAATAAAGAGTTCATCAAGTAATTACCATTCTGCTTAAAGATCCCCATGATTACCCCTCCTTTCTCCTATTTTTTATTTTTTGGATTTTCACATTTGGCCCATATTGAATCTCCCTCAACCTTTTATATCGTTCCTCTGAATATTTTCTATATTTCTTTAAATGTGCTTTATATTTCCTGGGGCTCTTCTTTAACTCTTCATACTTTTTGTGAGCGATAGAACGGGAGGCGCATGAAGAGCTACAATAAAGTTTTTTTCTTTTTGAAAACCTGAGAAAGTAACGACCGCACCCTTCGCAAATGGTTATTGCATTGACGTTTAAATCGTCCATTAATTTTGACAGGTTTAAGATTGCCCAGTCTCTTTTGCTATACTTCTTTGGCACGATTGTTCTTTGCCAAAAATACTCTCCATGATATGCAACAATCATTTGGTTTTCGGTTTCAGGCAGATCAACTGACATAGACCGAAATTCGTCTCCCGTTATTGAAGATCTTAGTATTCTTGGTTTTAGTAGGATTTCTTGGGTCTTTTCGAGAAAATTTTTGAAAGCTTTTTGAATGTCGGGTAGCTCTGTTCCTATTTTAGAAATGATGAGTTCTAATTCCTCAGCGGTTGTTGAAGAATTCAGGTTCTCCCTTATGTCCTTTAGTGCTGCCTCATCAAAATGATCAATCTGAACTTCTGGAAGTCTATCAAACGGACAACTGGCCAAATAATGTTCGAAGCTTTCTCTAAGAAAGATGAAACTACAAAAGTAGAACGCTTCTACGCATCGACCTCTCAATTTTGCCTTAGACATGAGGCTCAGATCCGACTGCACAAAATCCAAAACCCATCGAATCCATTTACTCTTAAATCCCAATTCTCCTTTACCCTTCATTTATATCCCTCCTAACAATAGTATCTTACTTTATGAAATATTAAATGTCAATAATAAATATTAAGTATTAAAATAATATAATAATAACATATATTTATGATTGACAAATAGATAATTGTTTGATAAATTATAGTTAAATATCTTTGACGGAGGTGACGTATGGATTTGCTTTCTTTAAGAGAAGGGGCCAAGGAATTGAAACTCTCCATCCATACCCTGAGGGCCTGGACTTACCAAAAGAGAATTCCATTTGTCCGGCTGGGAAGAAGGATTCTTCTCCGGCGCGAGGATTTGGAAAACCTGGTTAAAAAGAACCTCATCGAGACGAAATAACAAGGCTGACCATGGTCATTGTGAAAGTGGTTGATATACGCAAGACGCGGAAGCCGGGCCCCCTTCGAGCTTTCGTTGACGTGCGGATCGGAGACATGACGGTGACAGATTTTCGAATCTTCCAGGATAACTGCGGGCGAGCTCGGGTTGAAGTGCCCATGACGACATTGCGAGATCCCGAGAGCCATGAACTCCGATTCAAGCCCGTTGTTACATTACCCGGTGAACTCCTGGGGAGGGTTCAAGCTGAAATCCTCTCGTGCTATTACCGGATGATGGAGGAAAGACACAATGACAGACCAATCAATCAGATCTTCTAATCCCAGCTATTCAGATTATCTCTCCGAGGGTTTTATCCCCCTTCTCTGCAAGGGGTATCATCCAAAGTACAATCAAAAGAAAGATTACAAGATAGCCAAGGAGCCGGCTTTCTCTGGATGGAACAGCTCAGGGTACAATCCACCTTCGCTTGAAGAGATTTCAAACTGGGAAAAAACGGGTGGTTGGGTTGGTTGGCGAATTCCAGAGGGCTACATTGTGATTGATAATGAAAATAAGGTGGGCACTATTTTATTGAATGGCATCTTCGAGCGTAGGGGAATTGAGCCACCCATCCATCGCACCAATAAGGGGCATCACGACCTTTTTAAAATACCAGATGGCGTGAACTTGAGCGCAGGGTCTGAAGTATACACTCAATGTGGTTTGAAGGTGACCTATCGTGTTGGTGGTAAGAATTATTTGATTCTCGCTCCCACCAATGGCCGGTTCTGGACACGATGGGCGCCACTTGAAAAACTCCCCGTGCTTCCCAATGACCTTCTCCCTTATGATAGAAAAAACATTGATCATGTTCTTAGATGCCTGTCATGGTTGGTGGGGACGGCATACAGGGAAGGTCAGTTTTCCGGTTATGAAAACTTGGATGCGGCATACATGGCTTTGCTCGTTTCCTCTAAGCTTTTAGAGGAGCAGATTCATCGGGCTTTTGCGTTAGTTTTTTGGGATAAGTACGATGAGCGCCGGACGGACATGATGTATCACAGAACCCTGCAAAGGCTTGAGGCTGGGGAGGCGATAATATCGATAGGCTCATTTATGCAAAGAGTAAAAGAACTGGGCCTGCCTGAGATTGAGCGATTCGTACGAGAGCTACAAGCTGTCGCCGGGGTAAAGACTTATTATGGGTCTCCTGCAAATTGCCAAGAAAAAAGTGAACATCATTTCAATCTCATCTGGGCAAGGGACATTGTTAGCACTCAAGAACCAGAGAGAGAATGGATATGGGAAGGTGTTCTCCCTGCGGGGGGATTATCTTTGGTCGCCGCAAAACCTAAGGTAGGGAAAATAACCCTTACTCTTCAATTAGCCGTGGCTGTTTCGCGTGGAGCTATCTTTCTTGGTAGAAAAACAAGGCAAGCCACCGTAGTTTACTTAGCCCTCGAAGAGCATCGGGATGAAGTTCAAAAAAATCTTTCTAAATTAGGGGTGACAGATGAACCTTTGTATATTCACTTTGGGCCAGCACCAGCAAAGGCCATGGAGGAAGTTGAAGCTTTAATTAAAGAAAAAGGAGCTAAATTCTTGGTCATCGATATCTTGCAAAAGTTTTGTCGTGTAAGGGACCTCAATGACTACGCCCAGGTCACAAGAACACTAGAACCTCTCATGGCGATTGCAAGAAAGATAGATTGTCATATCCAGTTGACTCATCATGCTGGGAAGAAGGAAAGGGATGATGGCGACGACATTATAGGTTCGACAGGACTCCTGGGTGGTGTGGACACAAGCATCCACATTAAAAAGAGAAATAGGGAGAGCAGGGTCTTCTTTACGATCCAGCGGTATGGATTGGATGTCCCCCAGACGGTCATAGCTTTAAAGGATGGTCTCCTTGTGATGGAGGGGAGCCGGGAAGAGGTCGAAATCGAAGAAACCATACCTATGATCCTGGAGACCTTGGAGGATGGTTTGTTGACTGAGAAAGAAGCTGGAGAACGAGTAGAACGGAATCGAAATCTTGTTTCTAAGTCCCTTCGGCACATGGTTGAGAGGGGAACCATTAAGCGCACCGGAAGCGGGAAAAAGGGAGATCCTTTTAGATACGAAAAAAATGCTCTATTGCTCTATGCACCTATATACGGGAAGAGCAATAGAGAATCTAAGAGCGGGGATAATGTAACGAAATTACAAGAGAATATCTCTATTGACGATTTTCAGAAAAATCAATCCTCCAATAGAGAATTTTCACCCCAAAAACAAGCCGAGGAAGACCCCAAAAAAAGAGACGAAAAAGACCAAAAAAAGGGGGATGAAATTGATCCCACTGACTTCGAAGTTGAGGGTGATTTAACGGAGGTGCGAATTTGAAACCGGAAACTCTGATTAGGGAAGTAAGGCAGATTGGGTATCAGATTCGTGTCAAGGATGAAGATATCCTTCTTACTTGGACGAAAGAAGGACATCCTCCAGCGGAGACGATAACCCCTCTCTTGTTGCTGTTGAAACAACAGAAAGGGGCTATCCTTGAATATTTGCGTGGGGAAGATGAGATAAAATCTGATGAACAATTTTCTCTCCCTTGGGGTGAGTCTATGCAGGTGAACCATAAGAAACGGCTTATCTCAGAGGGAAGAGTCCAAAGGGTCAAGATGGCTCCCGTTAAGATTTATTCAAGGTTGTTTAACGAAGAGATTTACATCGTGGCAGACCGGGAGGAAATGGAGGCCTTGGTATCGAAGGGGATTAAAGAAGCTATCTATCAGGCCTGGGAGATCCCCGTACTCAAGGGGAAAAATAAGGAGAGCCTAGGAGCTGTCCACCAAATAAAAAAACTATTTCCTGGGAGTGCCTTGGCTTAAAGGAGCGTTTAGGGGGTTGAATGGATATCGACTTTGAATGTAAGCGCCGGGAGAATTGCAAAATCAATATCAAATACCGAACGGTGCGTTTTTTCGCTTTCTCTGCCATGATAATCAAGTGTCTTGACGCTATCGTTGGGGAAAAGAATGACTCCGATTAAAGCAATTAGAAAATTTTGTCTCGAATGCACCGGATCCTGGGTTGAAGTAAGAAAGTGCGAAAATTCAAAGTGCTCTCTCTTCCCTTACCGGTTCGGGAAGAATCCCATGAGAAAAGGGATAGGGGGCCTTAAATCATTGCCTTCCTGGTTAAGAAATCCAAACTCTACTATGGAAATGAAAAAAGAAAATTCAGGGTCAATGGTGAGGTAAGGGGTATGCCGTTAGATTCGGTTATTTGCCGCAGAAATCTCGATGAGTCCAGGGGGAATCCCTTTATATGCGAATGCCCGTTGTGTAGGGACGAGAGAAAAGAGACCGAAACGTATGTGATGGAGGGAATTGATGATAGATCAGATCCTCCCCTTCGTAAACTCATATCGAACTCTCTGTATTGCCCCTAACCCGACATTAAAGGCAGTTTTCAATGGCATCCGTCAACTTAGTCTGTAAAGGCTGGAGCGTAAGGGGGAAGATGGGAAAACCGACTGGAATTGGCGTTTCAGGGAGAATTTGGGGCGGTTGGAGGCAAAAAATAGGCGGACGAGTTGCAGGTGACTTGCAAACGGCATGGGAGAGTGTCAACCGTTGAAAGCTGCAAATGCGCTACATGAAAGCCAAATGCCGTAAACTCACAAGAAAACAGCGGTTCTTCGTCGCTGAGCTCCAGAAGGATTGGAACGCAACGCAAGCTGTCGTAAGAGCTGGATATAATCCAAAAAATCTATCTCGTGCCTCTGAGATTGGCTACCAATTACTCCAGAAAACTCCAGTGCAAGAGGCCCTCCAAAAAGACATGGATGAGCACCTTCGGAAGATCGGTATCCATGCCGAACGAACCCTTGAGGAGGTTGCGCGGGTTGGGTTCTTTGATATCCGGAAACTCTTTAATGACGATGGTTCCCTGAAGTCACCGAAGGATTTGGATCCCGAGACAGCGGCGGCGATTGCTGGGCTTGAAATCTTCGAGAAGTTCCCAGGTCGGGGGAATGACCGGGAGATAATCGGCCGTACCAGAAAGGTGGAGATGTTTGACAAAGTGAAGGCCCTCGAACTCCTCATGAAGCACCTGAAGCTGTTTGCGATCGGTGATCAGAAGGTTCACGTTGAGGTCCATGTCAGGGAAATCGAACCTGCACCTCTTCCGAACCCGGAACTCTCGGGAAAAATTCTCCATCTTGTCAAGTTGGCGTCCGAGAGAAAAAAGGAAATTGAGGTGCAAAAGACGCTTGGTGGCAAGTCACAGGATGAGAAACCCAAAGAACTACCAAAGTGAAAGAGAAGGCAGGATAGCTTGGAGTAATTGCTTAGATCTATCCTGACCAATGCTGATTTTGATGGGTAGTGACAAGATAAATCCTGATCTGCAAGGTCGAGTAGCGCGGGGGAATTTCACCCCCACGCCCTCACGGAACCGGACGTGAACCTCTCGATTCATCCGGCTCTTATTGTCCAGCTGCAATAAAGCGGCTTCGCCTTACTCATCAGCTCCTCCCATCTCTGGTTGACCAATCAATAAGGCTGAACAATATAACCCCTTCGCTCCATCCCCATTATGAGACTTCATCGCTAATACGGATTATTCCGCCCCTGTGCTCCGCCTCGGTACTCTCACTCTCATGGGTCCTCCACTTGAGTTTCTCCCTTACCATCGGAACGACAGGTTCCCACGTTCCACACAAGAGCCTGCATCAGGTTCACGCCACTTCTATGCCGGACGCCGTCCAGACAGTAAACAGGTTCCCTCCTGGACTTATCCTGGATTAGTGTAAGCCTCCAGTTTCGACGCCATCCTTTTGTTTTCGACACCTCATCAGTGGTTCGCTTGCGCTCGTCTCCCTGAACCTCACCTGACATAGTCTTGCCATGCCTTTTCCTTAACGCTCACCACCCTGGCTTTTGACCAGAGCAGCTTAAGGTGGTTTGAAGTCTGCTCCTGCAAGCCGACTTCGAGGGGCCTACCCTCATCTCTTGTGCAGCCTCGTGGCGCACTTACACCTACAAAGAGTGAGGGCAGCGTTGTCCTAAGAGTTGATGATTTGCAATTGAAATCAAGTGTAGATGAGATCAGCACCGAAGTAGCGAGTCCGCTTGAGCGAAGTGTTATGCGCTAAGTCCTTTCCCTGAGCAAGATTTCCTTTGTGAATTCCTTGCCGTCACGAAGAAATTTCACCGTGACTTTTTTTCCTGCGTACCGGCTTGTGGCTTCGTAAAATATTTTAGGATCAAGAATCTCATGGTTACCAAATTGCTTCAAGATATCGCCTCTGAGTATATCGGCGACGAATGCCGGAAGGCACTCTCACGTGGGTAACACGGATTCGAATCCCGTTGGGACCACCATTTAATGAAATCAATAGGTCATATCAATTAACGTCCCCTTTATTTTTCTCTGTGAGCTAATATTCCCAACACTATTCCCAACATCCCAATTCTAATTCTCCTCTTCTGTCTTTTTGAGTTAATTCCATGAAGATTTGATCACATCGAATTTGAATTGACAGTCAGGATAGCCTCTTCCACTCACCTACCACCCTCCTACCCAAACTCACACCCATAATGCCTCCTAACAAAGCGGTGGCGGTGCCGAGCACCAATAACCTACTCAGGATGTCCCTCATTGAGCAAAGTGTGCATGAGTTCTAAACCAAGATGCATTCCTTTTCCCATTCCTTCTTATCTATCTGCCCTCCTTCAAGACTTTCTTATCTCAAAGAAGAGCTCTCTGCCCTTACACCCAGGGGATATTCTTAGGTGGCACAAACCGGATAGATTTGGGCAACAGCCCGCAAAGATTTGACCCCTACCGGGACGGGTATCTCCGGCAATGCTCCGATATTCGCTCCGGGGAGACATTTCTTCGGCAAGGCGTTCTCAAGATTGACGACTTACAAAGATATAAGAACACTCTGATATGACGGGGCTCGGCAAGTGGTTCCCGAGCCCCCTGTAACCTACCACGTTCGCTGTCTTCCCCGTGCCGTCAGCCAGTCAGGTTCGGTCTCACTCACTGCCCGTTGAGAATTCCGCTCATTTTCCCTTGCACCTTGCGTTGCCTGTAGCGCCCTCCTCAATGCTTACCGTGGATGCCGGCAGGATCGTTGCAGGGCCGATATACGGATACTTGGTAGAGACAACCTCGACTACCGCCATTGGCATCTGAATCTGGTGGTCGCACGGGCGGATGTATACCTCGCCGATCGGCATATTCGCCCGGAACCCTTCGAGGACCGGCATGATCTTCTCCAACTGCACCGAATTGGCCTTCTTCGCCGCTTCCAGCATCAGCTTTGTTCCCATATAGCCTCTTGCGGTATGCAGATCGGGGTTGGGATACTCCCCTCCCTTGTGTTTTTCTTGCCACCGTTTGACAAAATCCTTATTCTCCTTCGTATCGACCGTGATCGCGTACCCATCCGAGGCGATAACCCCTACCGCGGATTCCGGCGCAGCAGAGATCGTGAACGGGTCAGCCAGGGCATAGCACACGATGGGCGCTTTCACGCCCAGTTCCTGACGCTGCTTGAGCAGCAGGTATATGTCGCTGCCCCACGCGGTGGTCAGTATGACCTCTGCGCCGCTTGCCTTGATCTTTGTGAGGAAAGACGACAGGTCCTTCGTGAAAAGCGGGAAATAATCCTCCCCCACGATCTTTCCTTCCGGCAACTGGCGAGCAATTTCCCTCTTGTAAGCTGCAGCCGCATCGCGCCCCAGGGAATAATCCTGGTTGAGGAGATAGAACGTTTTCATCTTCTTGTGCTTTGCCAGGTACTCCACGACACCCCGGGCAAACATGGATACGTTCCAATAGGGCCGGTACATATTGTACGAGAAATCCTTGCCCGTGATATCATCACCCTGTGTGCCCGCTAAGAAAAGTATTTTGCTGTCTCCCATCGCCTGCGCGACAGCCTTTACGATGTTTGTACCGGCAAAAATGCTGATCATGTCGATACTCTCCTCGAGGAGGTACTTCTGCGCCTTCCTGGCACCGACGTCAGGCTTCCCCTGGTTGTCTTCGACGATGAGTTCCACCTTCCGCCCGTTCACACCTCCCGATGCGTTCACCTCTTCCACGGCAAATTTGGACCCCAGTACCACGCGTTCCCCGATATCCTTTGCGGGCCCCGACAAACCCTCGATCACCAGAATCCTGATGGGCCTTTCCGCCGCCCATACGTAGGACGACATTGCCAACATCAAACAGACGATCGCCAATACCTTCCATCCCATCTTTTTCATACACTCCTCCTCCTTTCATTTTCTGGGACACCCGTAAGCGGGTACTGGGGCGCCCCCTCAACCGTTATACCGCAAGAAACCTGGCCTGAAGCTCCTTGTCCTCCAGCACCTCCCGGCCCGATCCGGAGTAGCCTATGCTCCCCTTGGCCATGATATAGACCCGCTGCGCCATGGTGCAGGTATACTGGAGGTTCCTGTCTACGAGGATGACCGCCACCCCCTCTTTGTGGATCTCACTGATGATGCTGAAAATGGTCTGGGCCATCATGGGACTTAAGCCTTCCGATGGCTCGTCGATGAGGATCAACTCGGGGTTGCCGAGGAGGGTCCGTACCACGGTGAGCATCTGCTGCTCTCCCCCGGAGATATTCCCCCCTAAGGTGCTGTCCCTCTCTGCCAAGAGGGGGAACTTTGCGTAGACCCTGTCGATGGTCCACCCGGTGTTCTTCGCGTATCTGCCGGTCTTCTGCCCCATGATGAGGTTCTCCCTTACGGTGAGGCCGGGGAAGATGCGCCGCTCTTCCGGGACATAGCCGATCCCCTTCCGGGCGATGACGTAGGGGATCTTCCCGTGTATGGGTTCACCCTTGAAGAGGATGGAGCCACGGCGGGGAGAGACGAGCCCCATGATGCTCTTGAGGGTGGTCGATTTGCCCACCCCGTTCCGACCAAGGATCGCCACCATCTCGCCGGTGTCCACCGAGAGGGAGACCCCCTGGAGGATGTGGCTG
>Ga0187886_1003851_pt1 | contig 11038 bp, 9 predicted proteins | sample June2016WEW_20_1_FD_133001 | JGI IMG/M metagenome (GOLD analysis project Ga0187886, IMG submission 133001) | Peatland microbial communities from SPRUCE experiment site at the Marcell Experimental Forest, Minnesota, USA - June2016WEW_20_150 | ecosystem: Environmental > Terrestrial > Soil >...
CGGGCTGCCCTTTGCGGTGATGTTCTACGGACGGCGTTTCGGCTTCACCACGGCGGGCGTCATGGCGGCGTTGCTGGTGTACCTGAGCCCGATCGTCGGCTACACCGGCACGACGGCCTATATCGACATTCTGGCCGTCGGCGTCGTATTTGTCCTGTTCTACGTCCTCCAAGTCTGGGATCAGGAGCGCCAGGCGGGGCTGCTGGTCGTGGCGGGTCTGCTGGCGGGCTTCGCTTACGCCATCAAGTATACGGCCGGGGTTGCGGTCCCTTACGCCGTGCTGTTCGTCCTCTGGAAGAGCTTCCGCAAGCGGCAGGGCTTCGTGAAGCCCGTGCTGATCGTGGGGCTGTTCGCCGCGGTCATGATCGCGCCCTGGATGGTGAAGAACTGGCTGTTCGTAGGCAATCCCGTGGCGCCGTTCTACAATCGGTGGTTTCCGAACCCGGCCCTGCAGGCGGGCTTCGAACAAAGCTACCGCGAGATCCTGGAGAACTGGGGCGGCGTCAAGAACAAGCTCGAGATCCCGCTGGAAGTAACCGTGGGCGGGAGCCGGCTGCAGGGTCTGATCGGCCCCGCGTTCCTGCTCGCTCCGATCGCGCTGTTCGCGTTACGCTACCGCGCGGGCCGCCAGGCGCTGCTGGCGGCCGGGGTGTTCCTGCTTACGTATCCTTCGAACATCGGAACGCGATTTCTCATACCGGCCTTGCCGTTTGTGGCGCTCGGGATGGGCATGACGCTGGCCAACTGGAAGCCGATGGCGCCACTCGTGATCGCCCTGCACGCGCTCACCTGCTGGCCCTGGATGATGGAAACCTATTGCGGCCAGTACGCGATGCGCATTGAGCGCATACCGGTCGCGGCGGCCCTGCGCCTCGAGCCGGAGGAGCACTACCTCGACCGCCGGATGTCGAGCTACGCGATCGCGCGGATGCTCGACGAAAAGGTCCCGCCCGAGGCCACGGTGCTGGCTTACGACGGCCCGCCGACGGCCTACCACTCGCGTAAAGTGCTGGTCAGCTACGAGGGCTCCCTCAACCACAACCTCTGCGACATGCTCTGGGCGGTGCGCATCACCGAGTGGCAGCCGAAGCGGCGGCTCACGTTCCGCTTCCCGGGCCAGCCGCTGCGGCGTGTCCGAGTGGTGCAGACGGCCAAGGGCTCCACCGACTACTGGAGCATCAGCGAGTTCCACGCGCTCTTGGGCGGCAAGGAACTGCCGCGCGAGGCGGAGTGGCGGCTGCGCGCGCGCCCGAATCCCTGGGAAGTGCAAATGGCCTTTGACGGCGACCCGATGACGCGGTGGCGAAGCTGGCAGCCGATCTCGGCCGGCGACTACGTCGAGCTGGACTTCGGCCGTACCAACAAGGTTGACGCCGTGGTTCTCGACACGACTCCCGACCAGTGGGCGGTGAGGCTCCGATTGGACGGCCAGCCGGACGGCGGGGCCTGGCGCACGCTCTCCGGCGAGCCCGAAGCCGCGATGGTGGCGCCCCCGTCGCCGCTGCGGCGAACGCTCTCCAGGGAGCTGAGGTGGCAGGGCGTCGAATACGTCCTGATCATGGATTCGGACTTCATCGCGGCCGACGTAGCGGCGCATTTGGCGGAGTGGGGCTGGACGCAGGTGGACGCGCGCAACGGCGCGCGGCTGTATCGCGTGGAGTGACATGCGGCTTTTCCTGGGAGTGGATGGCGGGCAATCCAGCACCACGGCGCTCATCGGCGACCCCGGCGGACGCGTGCTGGGCGCCGGCGCCGCCGGGCCGTCGAACCACGTCGGCGCCGCGGAAGGCCGGGAGAAGTTCACTGCTGCGGTCAGCGGAGCGCTCGCCGCGGCGTGCGGCGCGGCGGGGCTGGAGCCTGAGAGCGTGCGCTTCGAGGCGGCCTGCCTGGGCTTCAGCGGCGGGCCGGAGGACAAGCGGGGAATCCTGGCCGAGATCCTCAGCGCGGAGCGGCTGATCGTGACGACTGATGCGCTCATCGCGCTCACCGGCGCCACCGGCGGCGAGCCGGGCATTGTCACGATCGCGGGAACCGGCTCCATTGCCTTCGGCCGCAACGGGGCGGGGAAGACGGCGCGCGCCGGCGGCTGGGGCTTCCTGTTCGGCGACGAGGGCGGCGGCTTCGACCTGGCGCGGCAGGGTTTGCGCGCGGCCCTGCGCCACGAGGAGGGCTGGGGGCCCGCCACCAAACTGCGGCAGGCTTTCCTGGAGGCCGGCGGCGCCAAGACGGCCAACGAGCTTCTCCACCGCTTCTACACCAGGGAGTTTTCGCGCCCGCGCATCGCGGAGTTTGCGCGGCTCATCGAGCGCGCCTCGGACGAGGGCGACCAGGTCGCGCGCGGCCTGCTGCTGAAGGCGGCCGCGGAGCTGGCGCTGCTGGCCTCCGCGGTCCGGCGCCAGCTCTTCGAGCCGGGCGAGCCGGCCCGGGTCTCCTACGCCGGAGGCGTTTTCGCGAGCACGCTGGTCCGCGATCGCTACCGGCTCCTGGTCGAGCAGGAGCCCGGCAGCCGGTGCGTCCCACCGCTCCATCCGCCCGCCGCCGGCGCGCTCCTGGACGCCTACCGCGCCGCGGGTCTCAAGGTCGAGCTGAAGGACGTTCCCGACCTGACGCAGCTCGCATCCAGCCCTGAACCGCCCGCGTAAAGAAATCCGGGGACTGGAAGCTGCGACAAAGGCGTCAAAAACGACGCTTTCTGAACGCGTGGTCAACCAGTTAGCCCACGGAAGCGCCAACTTTCCACAGCTTCCAGACCAGGTTTAGCACAAATGGCTCTCTTTCATGCTGTTTTCGGTTGAGTTACCCCCGCAATGCGCTATAATCGCTCGCACGAGCCTGGATGGCAGGATGCAGGATCGCCGGCCACCCGGTCCGTTAGAGAACGAGGAGGCAGCGATGGCTCAATGCAGTCCGTCCAGAGTGTTTCTAGAACTAAACAAGGCGCAGCTCGATGTCATCGTCAGGGTGCTGAAGTTGAACCCTCCGGTGGTGGAGGCAATCGGCACAAAGTACGGCATGCTTACTTCCGGCGAGAAGCGTCCCGACATCCACACCCTGTACGCCGTCGAAATCCCCGAGAAGCCCGACCGGGTGCGCATCTACTTCACGGACGCCCAGAAGAAGCAGATGCAGAGCGCAGGCAATAGGCCCTGCGACTATTTCGATGTCAAATCGATAGGCCCGAAGTATGGCATCGTGGTACCGCACATGACGAAGTACGGCATTCCGCCTCCCAGCGCGCCCAAGAAGTGAGCCGGCATGGGGATCGAGGGCCCCTACGTCCCGGTTCGCTGCGTCTGGGAGCTCACGCTGAAGTGCAACATGCGTTGCCTGCACTGTGGGTCGCGCGCCGGGAAAGCGAGGGCGGACGAACTTAGCCTCGAGGAGTGTTTCCGCGTCGGCGACGATCTCGCCGCGCTCGGCTGCCAGCAGGTGACGTTCATCGGCGGTGAGGTGTTCCTGTATCCGGGCTGGGAGCAGGTCGCCCGGCGCATGGCCGACGCCGGCGTTGCGGTCAACATCATCACCAACGGCTTTCTGATGGGCGACCGGCAGATCGAGCAGATCCGCCAAGCTTGCCTCGCCAACGTCGGCATCAGCCTCGACGGCATGGAGGAGAACCACAATCGCATCCGCCGCGTGCCGTCCTCGTTCCGCAAGACGCTGGAAGCATTCGAGCGGCTCAAGCAGGAGGGCATCTCCACGGGAGCGGTGACCAGCCTATTGAGCTTCAACGTCGGCGACCTGGAGGCGATGTACCAGTTGCTGGTGAGCTATGGGGTGGAGCTCTGGCAGCTCCAGATCGCCACGGCCATGGGAAACCTGGCGGACGGGACGCCGCTGCTGCTGCCTCCGGAGGAATTGCCCCGGATAACGGCGTTCATCATCGACAAGCTGTGCGAGCGGAAGATGCGCGTCTACGCCGGCGACGATATCGGCTACTACGACGCCAATGAACCCTGCATCCGCACGCCGGTGGGCGTCATCGCGCTGTGGCAGGGCTGCCAGGCGGGGCTGCGGGTGGTGGGCATCGACAGTGTGGGCAACGTCAAAGGCTGCGAGTCGCTCTACTCCGACGTGTTCATCGAGGGCAACCTCCGCCAGGAGAGCCTGTCACAGATCTGGAACAAGCCGGACGCCTTCGCTTACAACCGCCAGTTCGAGCCCGGCATGCTCACCGGCGCGTGCGCGCGCTGCGATAAGGGACCATGCTGCCGCGCCGGGTGCCGCGGCATGTGCTACTTCAGCACGGGCAAGCTTTACGAAGACCCTTACTGCTGCTATCCCGGAAGAGTGCAGTAGCACCCGGCTGCCGACTGCGGGAACAACGCGGGTTTCGTCCGGGTTTCCCCCCCCGCCTCCGATTCGGGCCGCTGTCGCTGGGGCGCTGTGAGATGTAGAATCGTTGGTCACCATGGAAGCGCTAATCGGGCTCCTGTTGGGCATCCTCGTGGGGGCGGCGGCCGTCTGGCTGTGGGCCCGCTCGGACCGCGCCGTACTGGCCGAGCGTCTGCGCGCCCGCGAGGCCGAGCTCAGTGGCGCGCTCGAGCAGGAGCGCAGGTCCGCGCAGGAGAAGCTCGCGGCGTTCGAAGACGCGCGGCAACGCCTGGCGGACGCATTCAGCGCGCTGGCCGCCGACGCGCTGAGGAGCAACAACCAGGCGTTCCTGGCGCTGGCCAAGGAGACGCTCGAGAAGCACCAGCAAACGGCGAAGAGCGAGCTCGAAAGCCGCGAGCAGGCCATCCAGCATCTCGTCAAGCCCATCGGCGAGTCGCTCGAGAAGGTGGACCGGCAGATTCAGGAGCTGGAGAAGACGCGCGCCGGGGCCTACGCCGGGCTGAGCGAGCAGGTCAAGCTCATGTCGGAGGCCCAGGTGCGCCTGCAATCCGAGACCGTAAACCTCGTGCAGGCGCTGCGCCAGCCCAAGGCGCGCGGCCGCTGGGGCGAGCTGCAGTTGCAGCGCGTGGTCGAGCTCTCGGGCATGGCCGAGCATTTTGACTTCACGCAGCAGGAGTACCTGGCCACCGAGGACGGCCCGCTGCGGCCCGACATGACGGTCTACCTGCCCAACGGCAAGTGCGTGGTGGTGGACGCCAAGGTGCCGCTCAAGGCCTACCTGGAGGCGCTCGAAGCCCCCGACGACGCCGGGCGTGCGCAGAAACTCAAGGAGCACGCCGCGCAGGTGCGGGCGCACATCGGGCGGCTCGGCGCCAAAGCCTACTGGCAGCAGTTCACCGAGACGCCGGAATTCGTGGTCATGTTCGTGCCGGGTGAGGTCTTCTTCAGCGCGGCGCTCGAGCAGGAGCCGGACCTGATCGAGTGCGGCATTGGCGCGGGGGTGGTGATGGCCACGCCCACCACTCTGATCGCGCTCCTAAAGGCGGTGGCCTACGGCTGGAAGCAGGAGAAGCTGGCCGAGAATGCGCAACGGATCTCCGACCTCGGCAAGGAGCTCTACGACCGGCTGTGCACGCTGGGCGGGCACTTCGAAGAGCTGCGGAGAGGCCTTGACCGTGCGGTCGCGGCTTATAACAACGCCGTGGGATCGCTCGAGGCCCGCGTGCTGGTGAGCGCGCGCCGGTTCAAGGAGCTCGAAGCCGCCTCGGCGCAGGAGCTGGACCGCCTCGAGAGCCTCGATCACACCGCGCGCGCCTTGCAGGCCCCGGACGTGCCGGCGGAGCCCGGCGCGATCACGCCGGCCTGAGGCCCAGGCCGGGGCCGTCGGGCAGAATCAGCTTGCCGTTCTCGACGCGCACGCCACGGTAGGGGTCGTTGGCGATCAGCAGGTTGCCGTCCAGGTCCGCGTAATCGACCAGCGGCGACAGGTGCGCGGCCGCCGTCACCGAGATCGAACTCGAGACCATGCAACCCAGCATGGTCTTAAGACCGAGCGCCTTGGCAATCTGGATCATCTTGCAGGCCTCGAGCAGGCCGCCGCACTTGTCGAGCTTGATGTTCACGCCGTCGTAGACGCCGGCGCACTTCGGAACGTCCGCCGGGCGCAGGCAGGCCTCGTCGGCGATGATCGGCAGGTGGACGCGCCGGCGCAGCCAGCGGATGTCCTCGGCCATCTCGGGCGGCATCGGCTGCTCGACGAACTCGACGCTCTGCTTCTCAAGCCACAGGATCTTCCGGAGCGCCGCTTCTCGATCTTTCCAGCCGGCGTTGGCATCGACGCGCAGCGGCTTGTCCGTGACGCTGCGGACGGCTTCGATGGTCGCCTCGTCCGTGTCGAGCCCCACCTTGATCTTGAGCACGGGGAACGGCCCGGCTTCGCGCACCTTCCGGCGCGTCTCCTCGGGGGTGTCGATGCCGATCGAGAACGTCGTGAGAGGCGCGTCGCGCGCATCCAGGCCGAAGTAGCGGTAGAGCGGCACGCCGAGTTTCTTGCCGACCCAGTCCATCAGCGCGATGTCGATGGCGGCCTTGGCGGCCCACTGACCCTCGACGCGGCGGAACACTTCCGCCATGACCTTGGAGAACTCCAACGGGTTCGCCGCCGTTAGATACGGCTCGACGGACTTCACCGCGGCCTGGGCGCCCGGGGCGTTCTCGTGGTAGATGACGATGGGGGCGCCCTCGCCGACCCCGGTGACGCCGTCGCGCGTGTAGCGCACTTCGAGCGTCTCGCGGAACTGGTCCGAGGCGTAGGTGGTCGTCCAGGTGTGCTTCAGCTTCAGTCGTAGGATCGTGGTTTCGATGCCAGCGCTTGCGGCCTCTGCGGCCCCAGCGGCGGGCCGGAGCGCCGCAACTGCGCCGACGGCCTTCATCCAATCCCGGCGCCTCACTTCAGCCTCCGGGCGCCGGCGTAGAGCTTCGTCCAGAACGGATCAGCCAGGCGGTCGATGCGTACCACCGGGCGCTCATGCACCGTGGCGCTGATGAACTGCCCGTCGCCCAGGTAGAGGCCGGTGTGCGTGATCGTGCGCTCCGAGGCGCCGAAGTAGACCAAGTCGCCAGGCCGGAGGTCGTTCCGCTCGACCCGCGTGAGCCCTTCCCAGCCGGCTTGCGGCTGTGCGTCGCGCGGCAGCAGCACGCCGGCGCGGCGGTAGAGCATCTGCACAAACCCGGAGCAGTCGTACCCGAAGGTCGAGGTGCCGCCCCAAAGATATGGCAGGCCGAGGAATCTACGCGCGAACTCCGCCAGCGCGCTCACCGGCAGCTTGGGAGGATCGAATGCCGCATCGCCCTGCTGAAGCCAGGCGACGCGGCCATCCACCAGCCGCACCTGGATCCAGGGCCGCTCGTTCTGATCGGCTTCCGAGATCACCTCCAGCCGCGTCTCGAAGGGCACGGTCGCCACCGGCGCGTGCTTCGTCACGTCCGGCTCGCGGTATAGGTTCGCGAACAGGCTCGCGATTTGGGCGATGCGGCCGTCCGAGGCGTACTGCTTCGCCCCGGTCGGAACGGCGCGGAAGGCCCTCGAATCCATCCAGCCGGTGTACCCATCCGGCGTCTTCACCTTCGCCCACGCGCCGCGCTGCTCCAGCAGCTCGAGGGGCGTGCCGTAAATGGCCTGGGAGACCACCTCGGCGTCGCCGGCCGGCTTAGCGTGCATGTTCGCCACCGGCTCGAGGACCGCGGCGCGCGGCGGGGCGGCACTGAGGAACGCGCTCGACATCAGCCAGAGCGCCAGCATACTACGCATACCTCCACCATTGTGACCCGCCGGGGCGGGCGCGTGGTACAACGGTAGGTTCCGATGCCTACCAATACGTTCTCTCTCGCCGGCAAAGTAGCCGTCGTCGTCGGCGGCGGCGGGGTGCTGGGCGGGGCGATGGCCAGCGGTTTAGCCGAGGCCGGCGCCGACGTCGCCGTGCTGAGCCGGACCGGCGCGCACGCCGAGGCGCGGGCCGCGGTGATTCGTTCGCTCGGCCGCCGGGCCATCGGCATCGCTTGCGATGCCACCAGCAAAGCCGACCTGACTCGCGCGCTCGAGACCACGCTCGCCGAGTTCGGCGGCGTGGACATTCTGCTCAACGCCGCGGGCATCAACTCCGGCACGCCCTTCTTCGAGATCAGCGAAGAGGAATGGCACAAGATCCTGGACGTGAACCTCATGGGCATGTTCCTGGCCTGTCAGGTCTTCGGCAAGGTGATGGTGGAATCGGGCCGCGGCGGCTCCATCATCAACATCTCCTCGGCGTCCTGCGGGCCTCCGCTCTCCATGGTATTCACGTACAGCATCACCAAGGCGGGCGTGAACCAGTTGACGCAGTGGCTGGCGCGTGAGTGGGCGCCCTACAAGGTCCGGGTGAACGCCGTCGCGCCGGGTTTCCTGCCGGCGGAGCAGAATCGCGCGCTGCTCACCGACGAGCGCGTCGCGGACATCTTCCGCCACACGCCTATGGCGCGCTTCGGCGAACCGGGCGAGCTGGTCCCGGTGACGGTGTGGCTCGCCTCCGAGCAGGCCTCCTCATACGTCACCGGCGCCATCATCCACGTCGATGGCGGCTTTTCCGCGATGACCATCTGAGCGCCCCTCGCGGCGGCTCGCTTCGAACGGTGTCAGCCCACATTTCCGTTTTGAGCAGTTACGGATAACCTCTTGATGGCCTCCGACGCCTTTATTCATAAGGTTTCAACGCGATGAAGACGCTCCGGAGGTCAACACCCAATAGGTGTCTGAGAAGCCGCTTGGAATGAGGCACTTCCAGGTCTATACGTATCCGGAAGAGCCGGAGCTGGCCCCCCCTGGGTCGCCGGAGTCGTTCGGAATGGTAAAAATGAGACAAACGGCTTCAACGGAGATGGTTGGATGTATAATCGATGCTGGCCGGGATGGCAAAACGGAAATCCTGGTATGCCGTCAAGGTGCAAGGGTTCATAACGGGAATCTTGGCTGAATGGAGATTCCGGAGAGAGATAGGCATGTCACGATGGGGTTCGACGATTCCAAGCGTTTTGGCTGCGGTTCTTTTTCTGGCTGCCTCGGCCTCGGCTGGACCACTCACATGGGTCGTTAACGGCCAGTTCGACGACGGCGGAACGATATCTGGTTCGTTTGTTTACAACGCCGATACGGGCCAATACAGTTCGGTAGATGTGATCACCACCCCTGGCTCGACCCGGAGCGGGGCTGATTACCTACGATACCCCTGCTGCACTTACTTGGCTAACTTTCTGGTGTTCGTGACTACCACCGGCGATCTGACCGGTACGCCGGTGTTGACGGTCTACCTTTTGTCTTCGATGACGAATGCTGGCGGCACGATCAATTTGGCCACTGCCGGTTCCGGGTTCGAATGGTACTCTGAAGAATCCTGCCTTGACGTGTTTTGTACCGATGGGACCGGCGCTCAGAGGTATGTGGTTTCGGGAGAGGTGTCCACTACCACTATTCCGGAGCCCAGCACCTTCCTGCTGGCGCTGCCACTCTGTGCCCTGATCGCCTTGCGGCGCCCGCGACACAACGAGCCACGCGTGTGACCGCCCACCCGTGCCACGGGTTGCTACCGCGCGCCGCAGCAGATTGCCGGTGAAACATGCGGGCTAGGTCCCGCTCAGGTAGGCGAACCGGGCGATAAACAGCGCCGTCAGCACGTACACCAGCCAGCTCACACTGCGGTACTGCCCGCGGAAGACCTTCAGGAACGTGTAAGCGATGAACCCAAAGGCGATTCCGGTGGCGATCGAGAACGTCAGCGGGATCGCGGCCAGCGTAAGGAAGGCCGGCAGCGCGTAGACCGGGTCGGACCAGGGGATCTCGGCGACCGTCGAGACCATCAGGCTGCCGACTATGATCAGTGCCGGCGCCGTGGCGGCCGCCGGAATCACGCCTACGACCGGGGCGACAAACAAGGCCGCCAGGAACAGCACGCCCACCACTACCGCCGTGACCCCGCTGCGGCCTCCCGCGGCGATGCCCGCGGCGCTCTCGATGTAACTGACCACGGTGGAAGTGCCGGTGAGCGAGCTGACGACGGTGGCCGAGGCGTCGGTGAACAGGATTCTCTCAACCCGCGGGATACGGCCGTCCGCGCCGATCAGCCCGGCCTTCTTGGTTACCCCGATCAGCGTGCCGATGTTGTCGAACAGATCGACGAACAGGAACACGAAGACGACCTCCAGGAACCCTACCCGCAGGATGCCGGGCACGTCGAGCCGGAACGCGGTCGCGGTGACTTCGGACCATTGGAGCGGGTGCGGCTGCCAATGAACCACTCCGGCAGCGGCGCCCAGGGCCGTGGTCGCGAGAATCCCGATCAGCATGGCCGCGCGCACCCGCCAGGCCATCAGCACGCCGGTCAGCAGCAGCCCGAAGACCGCGAGCAGCGTGTTCGGATCCCGCAAATTGCCCAGCGCCACTAGCGTCTTCGGGTTGGCGATGGTGAGGCCCGCGTTCTGGAAGCCGATCAGCGTGATGAACAGGCCGATGCCCGCGGCGATCGCGGCGTAAAGTTCCTGCGGCAGCGCGGAAAGGATCAACTGACGGATGCCGAATGCCGTCAGCAGCAGAAACGCAATGCCTGAGAGGAACACCGCGCCGAGCGCAACCTGCCAGGGAATGCCCATCCCCTTCACTACCGTATAGGTGAAGTAAGCGTTGAGACCCATGCCGGGCGCGAGCGCGATGGGATAGCGCGCGAACAGGCCCATGAGCAGGCTGCCAAAGGCGGCCGAGACGCAGGTCGCCGCCGTCACCGCCGCCAGGGGCATGCCCGCCTCGTGCAGCATCGACGGGTTGACGAAGATGATGTACGCCATCGTGAGGAACGTCGTGAAACCGGCGAGCACCTCGGTTCGCCAGTTGGTCCCGAGTTCCTCAAACTGGAAGTACTTCTCGAGTGTCTGCCGCAAGAGGTTCAATTTACCGCAACGGCGCCGCCGCAGCCAAGGTGCCGCAATCGGCGTCCGCGTCTACGCGTACGACGAGCCACCGCCCAGGTTCTTCGCGGCCCGGTCCTTACTGATGCGCTCCAGGTAGTCGCTTGCGCGGAAGGCCGCCAGCGGCTCCTCGGCCAACCCCTTCGAGCGGCGCCAGGCGCGGATCGCCGGCCGCACGTCCGTCGCGAAGGCGTCCTTCAGGCACTCCTCGGCA
>Ga0187886_1003852_pt1 | contig 11038 bp, 6 predicted proteins | sample June2016WEW_20_1_FD_133001 | JGI IMG/M metagenome (GOLD analysis project Ga0187886, IMG submission 133001) | Peatland microbial communities from SPRUCE experiment site at the Marcell Experimental Forest, Minnesota, USA - June2016WEW_20_150 | ecosystem: Environmental > Terrestrial > Soil >...
CCGGTGCTGGATGCAGTTCGCATGGCGGTACTCGATGAGCATGACCTGGCACTGGACACAATCGTGCTGGTACGAAGCGGCACAATTCCCAAAACATCCAGCGGCAAGGTACAGCGTCACGCCTGTCGCGAGGCATTTCTCAGCGGCGAACTTAAACCCCTTGCTGAATACAGCGGCATGAGGGTCGAGAATACTGACCCCGGCAACACCATCAGCCCCGGCACCAAAGGCACTGATTCTTCCATTCCGCATCCCGCACCGAATTCTTCGCAATTATCCGCTTTTACTGCCATCTGCCAGCAAGCCCACACCTTGTCAGGTACGGCCCTGCCCGACCTGACACCAAATACACCCATCATCGCTCTGGGCCTCGATTCGTTGCAGCGCCTGGAACTCGTTGCTGCGATGGAGAAAACGTTCGGCGGCTATATGCCCGATGCGGCGTATTGCCAGGTGCAGACATTGGGGGAGCTGGCTCAGGCAGTTCAGAAGCACCTGATCGATGGTCCCAAGTCAGACGCCCCAGCCAGCCAGATTCTGCCTGAACGCTATGACTTTGCCCAGTTCCCCGAATACGCTCAGTTGAAGCGTCAGGAGCGAATACTGCTGGCAGTGACCGGCGACAACCCGTATTTCCGCGTTGACCAGGGCGGAGCCGGAAGCGCAGCATGCATCGACGGGCGTCAGCTCATTAATTTCTGCGTCTATGACTATGTCGGCATGTCCCACGATCCGGAGGTCGCCGCCGCCGCCAAGTCCGCGATAGACCGCTACGGCACCAGTGCCGGCGCCAGTCGGTTGATATCCGGCGAGAAACAGGTGCATCGTGATCTGGAGCAGGCCCTGGCCGCGTTTCTGAACGTCCCTGCTGCTATCGTGTTTGTCTCCGGCCATGCTACTAATGTCACCACAATCGGTCACCTGCTGGGACCGGAAGATATGATCCTTCATGACACTCTGGCGCACAACTCGATTATCCAGGGCGCCGAGCTTTCCGGCGCGACCCGTCGGGGGTTTGCCCATAACGACTGGAAGGCGATGGATGCGGTGTTGTCCGAATATCGCCGCCGGTATCGCCGCGTGCTGATTGCCATCGAGGGCGTGTACAGCATGGACGGTGACTTCCCCGAACTTTCACGTTTTGTGGAGCTTAAGAAAAAGCACAAAACGCTGATATTAGTCGATGAGGCGCATTCGCTGGGAACCATGGGGTCAACAGGCCGGGGCATCGGTGAGCACTGGGGCGTAGCCCGCTCTGACGTCGATATGTGGATGGGCACGCTCTCCAAGTCGTTGGCCAGTTGCGGCGGATACATCGCCGGCTCGGCCGAATTAGTCGAATACCTCAAGTACACAGCCCCGGGATTTGTTTACAGCGTGGGCATTTCCCCGCCCAACGCTGCGGCGGCCCTGGCATCGCTAATGGTCCTGCAGCGTCAGCCGCAGCGTGTTACCCTGTTGCACGAGCTGTCAGCGTTGTTCCTGAAACTGGCCACGGAAAGAGGTCTGGACACAGGATTGGCCGCCGGCACACCCGTGATTCCGGTAATCGTAGGCAGCTCGGCCAAGAGTTTGCGCCTGTCAAAAGCTTTGTTCCAGCGCGGCATTAACGTGCAACCAATTCTGTACCCCGTTGTCCCCGAACACTCAGCCCGCCTGCGATTTTTCATCACGACCAACCACAGCGAGGCACAAATCCACGCTACGGTAAACGCCGTTGCCGACGAATTGGCCAAACTGCAATGAAATAGAAATGAGCCGCCGATCCATGACGAACCACGCTGAACACGCAATTGTGGTCGAGAAACTGACGAAACGTTACGGGAATCTGCTGGCAGTCAACGACATATCGTTCACCGTCAGGAAAGGTGAAGTGTTCGCGTTCCTGGGTCCCAACGGCGCCGGCAAGACCACCACCGTTGAGATAATCGAGACAATACGCACGCCAACGTCGGGAAAGGTGGTCCTTCTCGGGATGGACGTCACGAAAAAGAAACGCAAAATCGTCCGCCGCATCGGCGTTCTCCCGCAGGGGTTCAGCTCGTTTGACAGGATAACGGTCAGGGAGACCATCCAGTACCACTCGAGGCTTTTCAACTGCAGGAACACCGATATCGATGGGCTGATAGAACTCGCGAACCTCAAGGACAAGAGCAAAGAGCAGTTCAAGAACCTCTCCGGCGGATTGAAGCAACGCCTCGGAATTGCAATTGCGCTCGTGAACAACCCCGAGGTCGTGTTCTTCGACGAGCCGACGACCGGGCTCGATCCCCGCGCAAGGCGTGAGGTGTGGGACGTCCTGCTGGGCCTGAAGAAGCAGGGAAAGACGGTATTTCTTACCACACACTATATGGAGGAGGCGGAACTTCTTGCGGATACTGTCGCGATAATCTCCAGGGGAAGTATAGTCGCGATGGGCTCTCCCGTGGAGCTTATCGAAAACAACGCAAATTATCTTGCCCTCATGCTGCAGTCCGTTGATGAAAAAGTATTTGAAATCGTCCGGAAGATGGGCTTCGAGCCGGCCAATGCTAACCACAATAACATCAAGGTCCGGGTGCAACACCCGGATGACGTCCAGAAGATACTGAACGCCATCAAGGACGCCGGGGCGTCATTCCTCAGCATGGATGTTCGCAAACCCAATCTTGAGGAGGTTTTTCTGAAGCTCACAGGTGCAACGCTCCGTGAAGGTCTTGTCGAGGAGGCGGCCCAATGAGTCCACATGTTATCGGTGCAAACCTCATTGTGAGCATCAAAAGCTTCTACCGCGAGAAAACGGCAGTGTTCTTCAGGCTTGCTTTCCCGGTACTCCTGATTCTCGTCTTCGGCGCGATTTTCATGAACCAGGACAATGTGCGTTTCGACTTTTATGTGCAGGACCTCGATGGGACTAATGCGTCGGCAGAGCTTATCAAGGCCCTCGAGCTCAACGAGAAGTTCAAGATAACCAGGGTTGCCCCGAACATCAACGCTGCGCAGTACGCCAGGGACAACAAGATAAGCCTGGTCGTGATTATTTCCAAAAACTATGAAAAGTATCTTATACAGAGGATGAAAAGCAAAGACCTCAACGCTTCCGCTATCATTACATACATATACGACCCCAGCTCTACTTCGGTGGCACTGAAGATGCAAATCCTGAACACGGTTTTCGCCGGGATAAACCAGAGGATGTCCGGCAAGCCCCCGTTCATCACGCCGACCGAGGAATCGATACTCAACAGGAAATACCGGTTCATCGACTTCTTCGTCCCCGGCATCATCGCGATGTCGGTGATGACGGCAAGCCTGTTCGGTGCGGTAAACGTCAATGCCGAGCTTCGGCAGAAAGGCGTCATCAAAAAGCTATCCACCACCCCCATCACCCATACCGACTGGATACTGTCCAACGTTCTGTACCAGTTCCTGCTTGCGGTCATATCCACAATTTCGATACTATTAGTGAGCTACGCCGTCTTCAACGTCAGTCTTCAGTTAAATTTCTGGCTCCCCGTGTTCGTTGTGCTTGACGTCTTCGCGTTCGTCGGGATAGGGATGATACTCACCCGTGTCGCGGAAGAAGCGGAAAGCGCCGCCGCCGCGGCAAATGTTATAATGTTCCCGATGATGTTCCTTTCGGGGACATTCTTCCCAGTCGAGATGATGCCGGGGTTCCTGCAGAAGTTCTCCAGGATACTGCCTCTGTACTATGTGAACGAGGGACTCCGGGCATCCATGATTTTTGTGGACAATATGGTTGCGCTGCGTTGCTCTGTGATTATAGGGATTTTCGCCGCCGTGGTCTTCGTCCTGGGTATGATGACCACCAAATGGGAAGAGGGGTAGGAATATCAAAGTGCCCTCTTCGTGCCATTACGGCCTTTCCTGCAGCGACGCTCGCCGTCCTCATCATGAACCGCCAGGGGCATCATTGAAATCCAGCAGATCATTCAGGTAAAATAATGCGTTGCGGTGTGCAGGAGTAACTTTTATTATGGCAAACGGGAAATTACAGCTCAATATAAAAGACAAGACAATCAGGTTCTTGTTGTCGTTAGCCAGGACTCCCCTAATCTTTTATCCGTACTACAGATGTCATTTTCCGTTGCCGTCTGTGATAATAATCGAGAATACAAATTGCTGCAACTCACAGTGTGTCATGTGCCCTCGTGAAAAGCTCGCGAGAAAACCCGGTTTCATGGATTTTGGATTATTCGAGAAGATCATTAAAGAAGTGTCCGGCATGAGGCGCAAACCCGTTACGCATTTACACGGGTTTGGTGAGCCGCTTTTAGATACATTATTATCAGAGAGGATTGAGCTGGCAAAGGTTTGTGGAATAAAGCATACCTATATTGTGACTAATGCTTCATTACTTTTTCCCGAGACATCGAGAAAGATTATTAACGCGGGATTAGATAAGATGAAGATTAGTTTTTATGGAACCGACGAAGAATCATATAACGCAACCATGAGAAGGTTGAATTTTAAGGTCACTTTTCAAAATGTTACGGATTTTTTGAGGATAAGGAAAGAAATGAAGAGGAATAACCCCCGGCTAATACTTCAATATCTTTCTCACGAAACAAATAATGCCGAGACGGAGAAGTTTAGAGTTCTGTGTAGCTCTTTAATCGATAAGAATGCCGGCGATTGTTTGAATATCACATCTTTGCATAACTATGGCGGCGGGAGAGCTTATAACCGTGTAGGGGATAAAATAGTTTCTATCTGTTTTTATCCGTGGTCAGCCATGTCAGTGCTCTGTGATGGCAGGGTTGTTACCTGTTGTATGGATTATAATGGTGTTCAGGTTTTGGGAGACCTTAACTCCCAGACCGTTGCGGAAATCTGGAATGGGCCTGTGTTGTCCTCGGTCAGAAGGAAATTTGGAAAGCGGGAGTATAGTGGATTTGCGACCTGTATGTGCTGCGATTGGGTACATAGGCGTTAAGCAAATATGAAGAAGCCCCTGAATTGTAATAGTAGAAGGTGTGAATGAGAAAAAGAATCTTTTTTATTTGTGGTTCGATGAATCAGACAACCCAGATGCATCAGATATCCAGGCACCTTGGCGAGTACGAGCACTCCTTCTCGCCTTACTACTGCGACGGCTTTGACGAGATTCTCCGAAGACTCGGATTGATGGAGTTCACTATCATAGGTGACAAGCTGGCGGGAAAATGCCGGATGTATCTGCAGGATCATAACCTTCCCATCGACTACCAGGGGAAGAATCGGCCCTACGACCTTGTAGTTACCTGCTCAGATGTGTACATTCAGAAGAACATTCGAAACGACAGGATCGTGCTGGTGCAGGAGGGGATTACAGACGCAGAAACTATCTTGTTTCGCCTCGTCAAGCGGTTCCGATTCCTTCCTCGCTGGCTGGCGGGTACGGCGGCTACCGGCCTCAGCGATGCATACCGGGCTTTCTGCGTCGCAAGCGAGGGATATCGTGATTTCTTCATCCGCAAAGGCGCACGCCCCGAGAAGATAATCGTTACGGGAATACCCAATTTCGACAGCTGCCGGCGATATTGCAGCAACGATTTTCCCCACAGGCACTACGTGCTTGTCTGCACATCGCCGTTGCGGGAGATATTCCAGGGCGAGGACCGTGAGGCCTTTCTCCGGAAAGCTGTCAAAATCGCCGGCGGCAGGCAGCTCATCTTCAAGCTTCACCCGAACGAAAAAGTAGAGCGTGCTACCCGGGAAATCCGCCGGCATGCACCTGAAGCCTTAGTGTTCACCACCGGCAGCGCCGAAGAAATGATAGCGAACTGCGATGTCCTGATTACTCGTGTTTCGTCAACTGCCTTCGTCGGCATTGCGCTCGGCAAGGAAACCTATTCGGATTTCGACATGGACGAATTGCGTCGGCTGATGCCGGTTCAGAACGGCTCAGCGGCCCTCAATATCGCGAATGTCTGCCGGCGGTTGCTTGAGGAGGAGTGATGGTTGATTAGAAATCATCATGGAACGCGCAGGAGTGAAGATATCAAAGGTTTGCCGGCTTTACGACAAGATGTTATGAACCCTTGATGCCGGGGAGACGCTTAGAGCCATCTTGCCTGGCGATACCATTGGGCCGTTTCGTACAGGCGTTCAACCAAAGCGGCCGCAGGGGACCAACCCAGTTGCGTGCGTACCTTGGCGGATGAGCACATCCACGACCCGGCCAGGGCTTCGGTCATCTTGTCGCTGTTTACCCAGGTGGGACGCTGCCGAATCCACGTCATCGCGTCGCCGCAGAGTCCAACCAGTTTCACTAATGGCCCGGGCAGGCGTACTACTGTTGCATGCTTCTTTCCCAATGCTATGGCCATTGCCTGTCCGAGTTCGGCGTATGTCGGTTCGTCATCCGCTGCCATGAAGTAGATGCCTTGCCCCGGCAATCCGTTGGGATGGAGACGCTCGCCTTTCTCGGCTGCAAGGAGCAGGCCCTCGACCAGGTCAGTTACGTGGATTAACGATAAGCATCGCTCGCCTCGGCCGGGTACGGTATGGATACCCCAGCGTGCGATTGGCTGGAACATTTCAAGCATACCCCTGTCGCCGGGACCAAAGACAATCGGCGGACGCACAATACTGATAGGCACCACTCCGGCATATCTGGCTGCGGCCTGTTCTCCGGCGAGCTTGCTGCGACCGTAATTAGAAACAGGTGTCGGCAAATCGCTTTCCACGCGAGGCCGGCCCATGTCGCAAGGCCCTGCTGCGGCCAGCGAGGACACTACTACCAACACCGGCTTGTGAGTGTGGTCAGCACAGGCGGCAGCGACGGATTCGACACCACCTGCGTTCACACGCAGGAAATCGTCGGTCCGCAGCGCCTTTGTCAGCCCGGCCAGATGGAACACTATTCCGGCCTGCGACAGGGCCAGCGCCCTTGCGATGACGGCCGGATCGGTCACATCCCCCGTGACTAACTGAGCGCCGGCCGACCGCAGTTCGTCTATGCGCGAGGTAGCTCGCACCAGGCATGACACCCGGCAGCCGCAATCGATCAGACGACGCACCAAATGCCTCCCGATGAAGCCGCTGGCTCCGGTTACCAGCACGGGTTGTGGGACCTTATTGTTCATAGTCGTATTGTAATGGTTCAGCGGGAATTGTAGCGCAGAACCGTAGGAAAGTCGACCAATTTCAATCAAATACTCTGCTTATAAAACCAAGTTATCCCAAATACTTAGCTTCGGATAAATTTTTTATAGTATGGGCATTCGGGAAAACCGGAAAAATTATTAAAAAACAAACTTTCTTGGCCTGGAGAGGTCTATCAAGATTTGCTAATACCATATTTTATTTAAGCTTATACACTTTAGGATTATATTCCCCTTTCCAGCTCAAAATCAGTGTTTACCTTATTTTTCACCGTCTTTTTGCCTGATCCCAGAATACATATTTTACTGAAAATCCTAATTTCCTACTTGACATTAGTGGTTTCTTCGCATATCCTAATTGGGTTATCGGCAGCTTAGGTCTCGCCAAGCCAGCCGGAGGCAGAAAAATGGAGAAAAATTTTATTAGCAGACAAACCCTCTTTTGCGTTCTAATTCTTGCAATTGCTTCCACAAGTTATGCAGATGTTGTTATTGGTAACTGGGAAAACGGCTTAGATGGTGCGTTCCCTTGGGATCCAACTTATCCTGCACAGCTACTTACTGGCCAAACTTATGGAGTTACATTGGGCAGTGAAAGCCTCGGGGTAGTAATATCGAACAATACTACTTATTGGAACCTTGGAGTCAACCCGTCGCCGCATCCTGCAGGAGGAACAATCAACGTTAGCATTGACGTAACCTTCAATCCCAATGAATGGGCCCCAGGCACTGATGGTGGGCAATGGGCTCAGTTAGATAAGATATATTGGATGGACGATGTATCCTGGAGTTGGAATGAGTCTATGAATCTTACTGTCACAAACAGAGATACTGGATTCACAGTTGGTAAGGCCTGGGGTGGTCTTGCGAGTGATGCGAGAAGGACCTATACATGGAAAGGCCTTAGTGTTCCGGCTGGTACCAGTTTTGGCGAGATTGGTTTTGCCATGCAGCAAGGCGATTGGCAGCAGACCGGGGTTTTCTACCTTGACAATCTTAGAATTACTACTCCCGCGACGGCGATAATCTCCGGCTGGGGCAGCAATGATGAAGGTCAGGTGACGCCTCCTGCCGGAAACAACTTCATCGCCATCGCGGCAGGATTGTACCACTCTCTTGCCCTGACGGCCGACGGCTCTATCGTCGGCTGGGGCAGCAACTTTGATGGTGTTGGTAACTGGGCTGGTCAGGCGACGCCTCCTGCCCCTCCTGCCGGAAAAACCTTCATCGCCATCTCGGCAGGAGCATACCACTCTCTTGCCCTGGATTCCGGCGGCTCAATTCACGCCTGGGGCAGCAATACTTATGGTCAATGCGATGTTCCTTCCCTAAATACTGGTTTTGTCGCCATCGCGGCAGGATATATCTACTCTCTTGCCCTGAAATACGACGGCACAATCGTCGCCTGGGGCAACAATACTTATGGTCAGCTTCCTCCCACAGATGCAGGAAGCAACTTCATCGCCATTGCGGCAGGAAGAACTCATTCTATCGCCCTGACGTCCGACGGCATCATCGCCGGCTGGGGATTGAATGATTTTTATCAGCTTCCTGGCAAGGGTGCAGGAAACAACAACATTGCCATCGCGGCAGGAGATGACTTCACTCTTGCCCTGAAGTCCAATGGCAAAATCGGTGCCTGGGGCCTCGATAGTTTTGGTCAGGTCTCCAACGCTCCTACCGGAAGCAACTTCATCGCCATCGCGGCAGGAGGTTACCATTGTCTTGCCCTGACGTCCGACGGCACAATCGTCGCATGGGGCGACAATATAAATGGTGAAACCGGCAATGCTCCTGGTGAAAACAACTTCATCGCCGTCGCAGCAGGGTATTGGCACTCTCTTGCCCTCCAAAACTTCATCAATGTTAATTACACCATAAACACCGGCACAAACAAGAAGCCAATCAGTCCATACATCTATGGCACAAACACAGGATACCCCACCATTACAAACCCAGGAGGCGACTCGAACTACACCATAGCAAGATACGGCGGCAACCGGCTGACCGCTTATAACTGGGAAAACAACTGGTCTAACGCCGGCGGCGACTATTGGTGGCTAAACGACCTATATTTGACAAACTATCAGATTGAAGAACCTGGCAAACCCGTAACCGACTTCCGAGATAAGTGCATTGCAAGCAAACAGGACTCTATCGTAACCCTGCAAATGGCCGGCTACGTCTCGGACGCTCTCTCCGGAATGGTCGATTGCAATATCTATGCGGCGCCATCGAAATATTTTAAGCAGGTTGTTTTCGCCAAGGGTGCCCCCTTCTGCAGCCCCCCGGGAAGCCCGGATACCATGGATGCAAGTGTATATATGGATGAATTCGTAAATTTCCTTGTCAGCAAGTATGGCCACGCCGGCCAACAGAACGGCGTCAAATTCTACGATTTGGACAACGAACCTGACCTCTGGTATGACACCGACACCAATCCCCCCTACGTTTTTCCTCACCACGGCACGCACTGGGAGGTTCATCCCACTGGCAAGGTGACTTGCGCTGAATTGATAGGCAAGACCATCGCCTTGGCGACGGCCGTGAAAAACGTTGACCCAAACGCGCAACTTCTTGGCCCTGTTAGTTATGGGTTTAGGGGCTTCCTGACTTTCCAGGACGCACCCGACTGGCCCAGCTACCAAAATAATTATGACTGGTTCCTCAGTTATTACCTTGACCAGATGAAGGCCAACTCCGTTACAGCGGGCAAACGTCTTTTAGATGTCCTCGACCTTCATTGGTATCCGGACGCACTAGATAGCGAGGGGAATCGAATTGTTTGGGGGCCGAAACCTCCCTACAGCCGAGCAAACGCTGATGCGCGAATGCAGGCGCCGAGGTCGCTGTGGGATTCCGACTACAAGGAAAACAGTCGGATAGAACAATTGTATAGTAAATGGCTGCCTATCCTGCCGCCGATTCAGAAATCCATCGATACATATTATCCCGACACCAATCTTGCATTCACCGAGTATGCTTACGGCGGCGAAACCCATTATTCCGGCGGGATAGCAACGGCGGATGTTTTGGGTATTTTCGGAAAATACGGTGTGTATATAGCAACGTATTTCTACGATGGTAACTACGTGGACGCTGCAATCAAGATGTACACAAACTATGCAAACTATGACGATAAACCTTCCAAGTTCGGCGACACGGAGGTTGACTCAACGGTCTCGGACAAGGTGGACAGCTCCATCTATGCCTCGGTATTCAGCAGCGGAAACGATTCGTCATTGCACCTGATAGTCATCAACAAGAACCTCGACAAGCCAATAAGCGGGACATTCAATATCACCAGCACGCAAAACTTCATAACGGGAAAAGTTTGGAAATTCGACAGCAAAGACCCCAATATCAAAGAAACAACGCCAATCAAGGTTATTACAGGAAATTCATTCACATACACCATCCCGAATCTGACGGTTTGTCACATAGTATTAGGTGACGCCACTTGGGAATTTGGAATAATCGATTTTAACCATGACCTCCTCATCAACTTCCCTGACCTTTACAATTTCTTAAATTCGTGGCCCGTCTCGTGTAATTTCAACGACTTTGCTTTATTTGCCCAGTTATGGGGTTGGTAGGGTATTTAATGCTAACTTACGCAACCCCCGGTAGTAACAATAAGTTATGATGTTTTGAGCTTTCGCTGTGTTTTTAATATGCGATTTGGCTGTTGCCCGTACTGTAAAGATATTCACCCCACCCATCAGGCAACCTTCCTGTACGACTTCAAAAGCTGACCAGGACACTATCGACATAGGAATTGTAGCGCAGAACCGTAGGAAAATCGACCAATTTCAATCAAATACTCCGCTTATAAATCAAGTTATTCCAAATACTTAGGGCCTATGGTTTGCCGCTATTCGGGTCAATCGTCTGGTCTTCACCTCGGATTTGCTTTTTTCGGTATTGAATATAGACCTCACGCATCGCCA
>Ga0187886_1003855_pt1 | contig 11034 bp, 9 predicted proteins | sample June2016WEW_20_1_FD_133001 | JGI IMG/M metagenome (GOLD analysis project Ga0187886, IMG submission 133001) | Peatland microbial communities from SPRUCE experiment site at the Marcell Experimental Forest, Minnesota, USA - June2016WEW_20_150 | ecosystem: Environmental > Terrestrial > Soil >...
CGCGCCCTCGTAGGTGGCCATCAGGATGGCGCGCGGATCGGGGTCGTGGCGCAGGCCGAAGACCGCGGCCGCTGCCTCGGGCAGGTTCGGCGTCCGCTCGCCGTCGAAGTAGGGCAGGGACACCACGCCGCCGCTGGCCGCCACGCTCAACTGCACCCTGGCCGTGGACCGGGTGGCGGCCTGGCTGGGCCTGGACCGCGACCAGGTGGCCACCAGTGGCGGCGTGGTGACGCTGCCCTACTTCGACGGCGAGCGGACGCCCAACCTGCCCGAAGCCGCGGCCGCGGTCTTCGGCCTGCGCCACGACACCGATCCGCGCGCCATCCTGATGGCAACGTACGAGGGCGCGGTCACGAGCCTGCTCGACGCCCTCGGCACGATCGACCGCTGCTCGTCCGGTGTGGACCCGGCCGCGCCGCTGGTGCTGATCGGCGGAGGGGCTCGGGGCAAGACCTGGCAGAGCGTCGCGCAGCGTCTCTCCGGCCGGCCCATCTCGATCCCCGACGCTACCGAGCTGGTGGCGATCGGGGCGGCGGTCCAGGCTGCGGCGGTCCTGCGCGGCGAACGACCCCAGGACGTGGCTGCGCGCTGGCACACCGACCGCGGGACGCTGCTGCCCGCCGTGGCCCGCGACTCGGAGACGCTGAACCGCCACCGCAGCGTCAGGCAGCTGGCGCTGGAAGCGGTCGCCAGTCCGCGGAGCCGGGCGTGATCGTTCGGATCGGGGATGAGACCGACTGCCTGGCCGTCGATACCGCCGCCGGAGGCCGCATCCAATCGCTGGTCCTTTCCGGTCGCGAGCGCATCCTGAGCGACCCCGCCGCGGGAGTGGAGCCGTCGCTCGCCTGGGGCTGCTACCTCATGGCGCCGTTCGTCGGCCGGCTCAGTAGCGGGGCGGTCGCCTGGGACGGCCGGACCTGCCGGCTACCCCTGAACCTCGGCCGCCATGCTATACACGGCGCCGTCTTCGACCGGGCGTGGGACGTCGTCGCGCGTACGGCAACGTCGGTCACGATGGCATGCTCCTTCGACCCAGGCCGCTGGCCCTTTCGAGGGCGCATGACCCAGCGCCTCGAGATCGCCCGCGGCCGGCTCCGGCTGGAGGCCGAGGTCCTCGCGGAGGACCCGATGCCCGCGGCAATGGGATGGCATCCCTGGTTTCGCGATTCCGGGGGCGGCATCCGCGTCAGGATCCAGAGCGACGCCGTGCTGCAACTCGACGCGGACCTGATACCGACGGGCGAGCTGGCGGCCGTCGACGCCCGAACCGACCTTCGCGCCGGACCCGCGATGGGGCGCCGCCAGCTGGACGACGTCTATGTCGCCGTTCGCCCCCCGGTGGTCGTCACCTGGCCGGACATCGAGCTGAGCATGGACTTCGACGAGCCGGTGTCCTCATTCGTCGTCTATGTGCATCCGCAAGCCGTCTGCGTCGAGCCGATGACGGCCTGGCCGGACTCGGTCCGCCTGGCCGCGACGGGATGCGCCGGCACAGGTTTGGCTTCGCTGGCCGCCGGGCAGAAGCTGGCCGCCTCGACTACCTGGACCTGGCGGCCGACCGCCGAACGGCCCAACCGCTAGGGCAGGCCAGGGCGGGACCTTCGGCTCTTACTTCCGGGCCCCGACGATCCCAGCATGGCGGCGAAGGAACCGCAGTGCAACCGATAGCCCGGCCGGAAGCCGCCCCCCGCAGAGGCTCCCGCTCAACGTCTGGCCCGTCTGCCCTCTATCCGGCGATCCTCGGGTTGCCCGAGCCAGACGGCGCGGTGCGGTGCGTCGCGTGCGCGCATCGCTGCCTGATCCGGCCCGGACGCGCCGGCATATGCCAGGTCCGGGAGAACCGCGACGGCAAGCTGATGACGGCGGTCTTCGGGCGGGCCGTGTCCGCCAACGCCGACCCGATCGAGAAGAAGCCGCTCTTCCACTTCTACCCCGGCAGCATCGCCTTCTCGATAGCCACGCGCGGCTGCAACTTCCACTGCCTCCACTGCCAGAACTGGACCATCTCGCAGGCCGAGCGCGACGGGCTGGCGGCGCCGGACTTCGCCCTGCCGCCGGCACACGTCGTGGCGGCCGCGAAGGCAGCCGGCTCGCGCAGCATCGCCTACACCTACACCGAGCCCACCGTCTTCATCGAGTACGTCCTCGAAACGGCCGGACTGGCCCTCGCAGCCGGCTTGGCCAACGTCCTGGTGACGAACGGCTATCAGACCTCCGAGGCACTCGATTTGCTGGCGCCCCTGGTCCAAGCCGCGAACGTGGACCTCAAGTCCTTCGACGATCGCTTCTACCGCAAGATCGTGGGAGCGCGCCTGGCTCCGGTCCTGGAGACGCTGACCGGCCTGAAGAATCGCGGCATCTGGGTTGAGGTGACGACTCTGGTGATTCCGGGCCTCAACGACGACCCCGCCGACCTCGAGGCGCTGGCGCGATGGATCGCGGCCGAGCTCGGGCCCGAGACGCCCTGGCACGTCTCTCGCTTCTTCCCCGCCTACCGGCTGACGGACCTGGATCCCACGCCCGTGGCCACCATCGAGCGGGCGGTCCAAATCGGCCGTGGCGCCGGCCTGCGCCACGTCTACTCCGGCAACCTCAGAGACGGCGACGAGGACACCCACTGCGCCGGCTGCGGCGAGACCCTGATCTGGCGCCGCGGGTACATCGCCGGGGCGACGGCGACGCTCGTGGGCGGGCGATGCGCGCGCTGCGGGCACGAACTGGCGGGCGTCGGGCTGGGGGAGTTCGGGGTGAGAGATGGCGCGGGCGGCAAGGCGGCCGGCGCCGGGGCCAAGGCCGGGGCCACCGTCGTGACATCGGATGGCGAGCCCGCGGCGCCGAAGCGCAAAGGAGCGCGAACGTGAGCGGCCGGCCACGCCAGACTGCTGTCGCAGGGACCTTCTACCCCGCCGAGCCGGAGCGTCTGAGCCAGCTGGTGGCCACTCTGCTGGCTGTCGCGGCGGAGGTGCCGAGGCCGGCCGGGCTCAACCCGGGCGCGGTGGCAGGCCTGCTCGTCCCGCATGCGGGGCTCGTGTACTCGGGCGCCATCGCGGCGCTGAGCTGGGCGCTGGTCGGGGAGATAGGCCCGGCCACGATCGTCCTGGCCGGCACCGACCACCAGGCCTGGGCCGATGGTGTGGGCGTCTGGACCGGCGGACCCTGGCAGACGCCCCTCGGCAACGTCGCCATCGACGACGCCCTGGCCGCCGAGATCGCGGCCCTGGGACCGCCCTTCGCCCCGGACGACGCCGCCCACATGACCGAGCACTCGCTGGAGGTCCAGCTGCCGCTGCTGGTTCGAGTCTGCCCCGAGGCGAGAATCGTGCCACTGGCAGTGAGCCCCCGCCTGACGAGCCACTCCGAGGCCGGGGCCATGCTCGGCCGGCTTCTGACAAGGAGCCGCGCCGCGGGCGCGAGCATCCTGCTCGTCGCCAGTTCGGACCTGGCCCACTACCCGCCCGCCTCCGTCTGTGAGGAGACCGACGCGGAGTTGCTGGAGCCGCTCCTGCGACTCGACGCCGAAGAGCTCCGCGCCGCAGAGGCCAGGATCCTGCGGGCCCACCGGCCCGGCCTCGTCTGCGGCCTGTGCGGCATCGATCCCGTCCGGGTCACACTGGCCGCATTGACGGAGATCGGCGCGACGCGGGGCATCCTGCTCGGCGCGGCGACCTCGGCCGATGCCGGGGGCGATCCACGCCGGACCGTGGGCTACGCCGCGGCGGCCTTCGTCTGAGTCGCGCGCGCCGGCCCCCGTCCGGTCGGCGGTTCCGAACTAAGCTTGGCGACATGGGCGAGGACTCCGAATACTGGGCCAGGTACTACAGCGTCACGGTCGAGCGGCCGGCCTGGGCCACCGTCCGGGAAGCGATCGCGAAGTTCCGGGCAGAGGACGGGGCCCGTGCCGGGTCGGGCGGCGGTGACGGCGCCCCAGCCGCCGGCCGCTTCGCCGTCGACCTCGGCTGTGGCGCCGGCCGCGACACGCGCGAGCTGCTTCGAGCGGGCTGGCGGGTCCTGGCCGTGGATCGCGAGGCCGGCGCTCGAGCGGCCCTCGAGGCGGCCTTGGAGCCGGACCTCCGATCCCGCGTCCAGATACGGATCGAGGACCTGGCCACGGTCGCGATCCCGGCCTGCGACCTCGTCAACGCCAGTCTGTGCCTGCCGTTCCTGGCGCCGGCCGAGTTCCACGCAACGTGGGGACGGATCGTGTCCGCGCTCGGGCCCGGCGCTCGTTTCGCGGCGATGTTATTCGGCGATCGCGACGGCTCCACCGACGACCGGAAGATGACGTGCCTGCCGCCGGAGCGGGTCCGGTCGAGCCTGGCCGGCTTCGAGATCGAGCTCTGGTCGGAGAAGGAGGAGGACTCGCAGACCGCCCTGGGCGAACCACACCACTTCCACCTGATCGAGTTCGTGGCCCGCAAGATCTCGTAGCCGCGTCGGCCTCGGGCCACGGCAGGCCCGGCCGGTGCGCCGGATGGTACGGGCGCTGGCGGCCATTCGGGAATTCGGGTATATATACCGTCCCTGTTTCGCCCGATAGTGCGAGACGAAGCCAGTCGGCAGCGCTGGGACAGCCCGTAGCGGCCGCATCTGCCCGGGCATCACAGCATTTCCGGCGCATGTTCACGAGTCCTACACGAGCCAACCTCACGCTGGGGCAAGGTCGATTGGACGCTGCCTATCGACCGCTCGACAAGAAAGCGCACAGCGCAAGGAGCCCCTCATGACATCGGAGATCGCCAGCAGCGCTCCTGCGCACGCCGCGATCGAGGTCGACTCTCGCGCCCGGTTCGAAATCCTGGGCGCCATCCTGCTCGCCCTCTTCCTGGGCGCGCTCGACCAGACCATCGTCGGCCCGGTACTGCCCAAGATCTCGACGCAGCTCAATGGCGCCGACTTCTATACCTGGGTCGTCACCGCATACCTCGTGACCAGCACCGCGGCCATTCCGGTCTACGGCAAGCTATCGGATTACTTCGGGCGCAAGCCGATGCTGCTGGTTGGCATCGTGTTGTTCCTGATCGGGTCGGTGCTCTCGGGCCTGAGCCAGACCATGTGGCAGTTGATCCTGTTCCGTGGCGTTCAGGGCCTCGGCGCAGGCGCCCTATTCCCCATCTCGCTGGCGGTCATCGGCGACCTGTTCACGCCGGCCGAGCGAGGCAAGTACCAGGGACTCTTCGGGGCCGTCTTCGGCGTCGCCTTCCTGGTTGGACCGTTCCTGGGCGGCTTCCTCACAGACAGTCTGTCCTGGCACTGGATCTTCTTCGTCAACGTGCCGGTCGGGCTCGTCAGTCTGTACCTGATCGTCCGGCTGCTGCCGATGGTCCATCCGGCGGACGCCCGGTTCAGCCTCGACTTCCTGGGCGTCGGCACCTTCATCGGCGCCGTGGTGCCGGTCCTGGTCGCCCTGACCCTGGCCGAGGACGGCAACTGGGGCGACCCCTACGTGCTCGGCTGGTTCGCCGTCGGCTTCGTCTTCCTGATCGCGTTCATCGTGGTGGAGGCGCGAGCCAAGGATCCGATGATCCCGCTCGACCTTTTCCGCAATCGAACCTTCTCGGTCTCCGTGATTGCCTCGTTCTTCGCGATCTTCGGCTTCTCGACCCTGATCATCTTCCTGCCGCTCTGGTTCCAGATCGTGAAGGGCGAGAGCACGACCGCATCCGGCTACATGCTCCTGCCGTTCCTTTTCGGGCTCATCTTCAGCTCGATCCTGGCCGGCCAGATCGTCAGCCGAACGGGCCGGTACAAGATCCTCCTTGCGGGAGCAATGGTGACGATGATCGTCGGCCTGGCCCTCTTCTCCAACCTGCGCGGCGACACCCAGATGCCCGTCATCTGGCTGTGGATGCTGATCGCCGGCCTGGGCGTGGGCCCGACGATGGCACTCTTCGTGCTGATCGTCCAGAACGACGTTCCGTTCCAGCGGCTCGGCACCGCGACGAGCGACCTGACTCTGTTCCGGCAGATCGGCACCTCGGTCGGCATAACAGTGGCGTTCACGATCTTCCGCAACAACCTGACCTGGGGCCTGCTCCGCGACTCGATCGTGAAGGCCGGCGCGCCGTCGACGGCTCTGCCGGCATCGGCGCCACAAGGCTTCGACCCGGGCCAGCTGACGTCGGTCGGCAATTCCCTGGGCAGCCTGGCCTCGAGCCTGTCCCCGGCGCAGAGGATCGTCTTCGCGAACGGCTTCCACGACGCCTTCTCGATCGCGATCGCCAACTCGGTCTGGATCGGTGTCGGGGCGGCGGCGCTCTCGTTCGTCGCCGTGCTGGCGCTCAAGGAGAAGCCACTCAAGGCGCACTTCCACGCGGACCAGGCCGCTCGGGCCGGGCTCGTGGCCCGGCCGAGCGGACCCGTGGCGGGCGGGCGGCGGGCGGCCGGCGGGCGGGCGGCGGGCGTCGCCGAGTAGCTCCTTCTCCGGCCGTTCGAACGTGGCCGCAGGTCGACCCTGCGGCCGCACCCCCCTCGGACCACTACCTGCGACAATCGGACCATGTCCGGTCTGTTCGGAAGGCGCCATCTGATCGTCGTGGCGGCGCTCGCGCTGTCGATCGTCGTCGTGGGGGCGATCGTGCTCGTGACTGCCATCGCGCCCCGCGGCGGGGCCGGCGCCACGCCCACGCCCACTTCCGTCCCCAGCGAGGCCGGCGCCTCGGCCCCCGCCACGCCCACCCTTGCCCCAGCCGGCTCGCCGACTGTGGCGGCAACCGCGACGGCCGGCTCCGGGCTGCCGAGCTTCCGCCACGTCTACGTGATCATCATGGAGAACGAGGAATACGGCGACATCGTCGGGTCGAGGTCGGCGCCCTATCTCAACCAGCTGATCTCGCGCTACGGCCTGACGACCAACTTCTATGCCGAGGCACACCCCTCGGAGCCCAACTACATCGCCCTGACCTCGGGCGGCCTGCAGGGCACGGACTCGGACGCCGCGTACGACCTCTCCGTCCCGAACGTCTTCGACCAGATCGAGGCTTCCGGCCGGACCTGGCGCGTCTACGCCCAGGGCTATCCCGGGAGCTGCTACAGGGGCTCGATCGCGGCCAGCGTCGCCGACGGGACCGGCGCCGCCGGCCAGTACGTCCGCAAGCACAACCCCGCCATCAGCTACACGTCGATCAGCGCCAACCCGACCCGCTGCGCCAACATCACCAAGCTGGCCGGCTTCGATCCCGCCGCGGCGGACTTCGAGATGATCATCCCCAACCAGATCAACGACATGCACAGCAGCTCGGTGGCCGCGGGAGACGCGTTCCTGAGAGCTTTCATCCCGCTGATCGAGGACAGCCCGGCCTTCGGGGACTCGGTCCTCTTCATCACCTGGGATGAAGGCGCAGGCAGCGACGTCCAGGGCGGCGGGGGCCACATCGCCACGATCGTTGCCAGCCCAAACATGCCACCCGGCTCACGCTTCGACGGCCCGGTCACCCACTACTCGATGCTGCGCACCATCGAGCTGGCATGGGGCCTGCCCCTCCTCGCCGCGGCCGCAACGGCCTCGACGATCACGCTCCCCTACTGAGCGGTCCGGCGAGCCAGGGGCGGAGCGGGCCTCGGGCCGAGTGGCGCCCCGAGTCTCAGCCCGCTCTGGTCAGGCGGCCTCCGGCACTGCATCATTCCGCGGTACGAGTTCAGAAGCGGGAGGCCACCGGGCTGTGGGAGTGAGCGAGCGCGCGGGCAAGCCGGCAGAGGCTTCGCTGCTGGTCGACGTCGACCGGCTGGTGGATGCCTACTACGACATCCACCCGGACCCCGACGCCCCCTCACAGGCGGTGGCCTTCGGCACGTCCGGTCATCGCGGCTCCTCGTTCAGCGGCTCGTTCAACGAGGACCACATCGTGGCCATCAGCGAGGCCATCTGCCGCTACCGCAAGAGCCAGGGGATCGACGGGCCGCTGTTCATCGGCCTGGACAGCCACGCCCTCTCCGCTCCGGCCGGGCGCACGGCGCTGGAGGTCCTGGTCGCCAACGGCGTCCCGGTGCTGACAAGCCAGGGCGAAGCCCTCACGCCGACGCCGGCCATCTCGCACGCCATCCTGACCTACAACAATGGCCGAACGAGCGGTCTGGCCGACGGCATCGTCGTCACGCCGTCGCACAATCCGCCCGAGGACGGCGGCATCAAGTACAACCCGCCCAACGGCGGCCCGGCCGACACCGAAATCACGTCGGTCATCGGGGACCAGGCGAACGAGCTCATTCGCGACGGCGTCGGCAGGATCCGGCGTGTCGGCTACGAGCGGGCCTGCGACGAGGTCGACCGCCACGATTTCACCGGCGCGTACGTGGCGGACCTGGCGAACGTGGTCGACATGGACGCCATCGCCGCCTCCGGTCTCAAGCTCGGCGTTGACCCGCTGGGCGGCGCCAGCGTCGGCTACTGGGGGGCCATCCGGGACTGCTACGGCCTGGATCTGACCGTCACCAACGAGGTCGTGGATCCGCAGTTCGGCTTCATGACCGTGGACTGGGACGGGCGGATCCGGATGGACCCGTCGTCGCCGTACGCGATGGCACGGCTGGTCGCGCTGAAGGACCGCTTCGACGTGGCCTTCGCCAACGACACCGACGCGGACCGCCATGGCATCGTGGCCGGCGCCGCCGGGCTCATGAACCCCAACCACTTCCTCTCGGCGGCGGTCGCCTACCTCTACCCCAACCGCGATTGGCGCCCCGACGTCGCTGTCGGCAAGACTCTCGTCTCGACCGGCATGCTCGACCGCGTCGCCGCGGAGCTGGGCCGCCGGCTGCTCGAGGTGCCGGTCGGGTTCAAGTGGTTCGTGGCTGGGCTCCTCGACGGCTCGCTCGGCTTCGGCGGCGAGGAAAGCGCCGGCGCCTCGTTCCTGCGCCGCGACTCCACCGTCTGGACGACCGACAAGGACGGAATCATCGCCTGCCTGCTCGCTGCCGAGCTGACCGCGAAGACCGGCCACAACCCGGCCGTGGCCTACGAGGCGCTCACCGCCAGGTTCGGTGCGCCGGCCTACCGCCGCGTCGACGCCCCCGCCACCCCCGAGCAGAAGGCCATTCTCTTGAAGCTCTCGCCGGCGCAGATTGGGGCCTCAGCGTTGGCCGGAGAGCCGATCACCGCCGTCCTGACGAGAGCCCCCGGCAACGACGCCCCGATCGGAGGGGTCAAGGTCACGACCGAGCACGGCTGGTTCGCGGCCCGCCCGTCGGGGACCGAGAACGTCTACAAGGTCTATGCGGAGAGCTTCCTCGGGGAGGCTCATCTCGACCGAATCCTGGCCGAAGCGCAGGCAATCGTGGCAGAGGCGCTGGCTACTCCCGGCTAGACCGGCCTCTCGAAGGTCATATGACGGTGCGGGCTAGCACCGCGGCTTACAATATGGCTCGAAGAACCGGCGTTCGAAGTCACGAGTGGCGGGGTGCGACCGGGCAACGCAAGCGCACGACCGGAGAGTCACCCCGGGCCAACCCAAAAGTACTGATCAGGTGAGCCGTAAGGCCGGTCTTGACGGCCCGCCTGGCTCGTCTAACGTGTACCCGCACACGGCCGCAATCAAGAGTGCAACGGTGGATCAGCCCGATCGTCAGCAGAATGCCACGACCGCCAAGGGTCCAAGCCAGGCGGTGACCTCGCTCAACCGCGAGTTCCGCACCGTCCTCGTCAGCGAGGAGGCGGCGGGAATCGGGCGCGCCGTCGCCCAGATCGTGCGCGGCGACGGCTGGCGCGAAACCAATGCATCCGCTGTGCTCGTCGCCGCCATCTCCGGCTGGCTCGGCGGAGACGCCGTCCAGCCGCTCGGCTTCTACGCCAACGGCACGGGCCCGGTCGAAGTTGTCGCCAAGGTCGGCAACTACCTCCTCTCCGGCTACGGCATCGAGACCGAGGACGACCTGACCCGCAACGCCTGCGAGCGCCATCGCGCCCGGTTCAGCCAATCGCGACTCGATGGCATGGACCTCGCGGTGGCGAACTCGCGCTTCACGATGGGCAGCGCGCTGGCCCAGCGGTCCGCGGATCGATTGGCCGCCCTCCTGGCGGAGGAGATCGATCCGGAGATCGCCCGGGTCGTGCTCGGGGCCCTGTAGTCGAGCAGCCCAACCAGACAGGCTCAGCATCGAATACCGAAGCCGGCGCCATGGGCGCCGGCTTCGATGGTTTCTCGCGCTGCACCGGTGTAGGGCCGTCGCCAGTCAGCAGGCTGCCGGCCCGAGCAGCTTGCCCGAGGCGTCGAGACCGTACCCGTACGGATAGACCGCACCCTGGCAGGCCGACTTACCGATGCGAGGGGCGTCGGTCGGGGTCTTGGGCCAGGTGTACGGCGTCGTCCCGGTGAACGGTTTGTCGCCCATCAGGACGTCGGCGATGCCCTCGTCTTCGGTGCCGGGCAGCCAGGCCGCGATGATGGCATCGGCCTTGGGTGTGATCTTGTCGAGCGTCACCGGCCGGCCGGACATGATCACCACGACCAGCTTGTCGACGAGCGGTCGAACCTTGTCGATGACCGCCACATCGTCGGCCGGAAGGGCCAGCGTCGCCGAGTCGCCGACGCCCTCCGCGTAGGGCCGCTCGGCCACGACGACGATGCCGACAGACGCGTGCGTGCCGCTGGCGAACTGGCCGCCGGAGTCGAACTTGAGCTTGTCGCCGAGCCGCGATTCCAGGGCCGACTTGAGCGTCGTGCCCTTGGTGATGGCGCCATCGTGGCCCTGCCAGCTGATCGTCCAGCCGCCCGACGAGATGCCGATGTCGTCGGCACCGACGCCGGCGAGAAGGACGGAGCTAGCGGTGGCAACCGGCAGCGCTCCGGCGGTCGTCTTGAGCAGCACGGCCGACTCGCTGACGGCCTTGCTGGCCACGGCGCGATTGGCGTCCGAGCCGACGCTCCCCCAGGCGCCCGCAGGCGGCATGGGGTTCTCGAAGAGACCCATCTCGAACTTGACGCGGAGGATCCGCTTCACGGCGTCGTCAATGCGCGTCACGTCGACGCCGTTGCCTACGAGTGATTTGAGAGCGCTCTGGAAGCGCTGCCAGTCGTCGGGGACCATGGCCATGTCTTCACC
>Ga0187886_1003857_pt1 | contig 11032 bp, 4 predicted proteins | sample June2016WEW_20_1_FD_133001 | JGI IMG/M metagenome (GOLD analysis project Ga0187886, IMG submission 133001) | Peatland microbial communities from SPRUCE experiment site at the Marcell Experimental Forest, Minnesota, USA - June2016WEW_20_150 | ecosystem: Environmental > Terrestrial > Soil >...
GAGATGTGTCCCGAATGCCGAACTGAGTATGAAAACCCATCAGACCGGCGTTTTCATGCCCAGCCAAATGCATGTCCTAAGTGCGGACCGCAGCTTCAATTATGGGATACAGGCGGAAATAAATTGGCTGATCGACACGATGCTCTATTACAAGCTGCAAACGCAATTCAAGCTGGAAAGATTGTTGCCGTGAAAGGTATTGGCGGATTTCATTTGATGGCAGACGCGAGGAACGATGAAGCCGTCAGGCGTCTGCGCGAACGCAAACATCGGGAAGAAAAACCGTTCGCACTCATGTTTCCATCATTGAGAATAGTTAAGCAGGTCTGTAAAGTCAGCGATCTAGAGGAACGGTTGTTGATGTCGCCAGAATCACCCATTGTTTTAATTGAACGAATAATTAATCAATCCGAAATCCGAAATCTGAAATCCGAAATTACTTCTTCCGTCGCACCGAACAATCCATACCTCGGATGCATGCTTCCCTATTCACCTTTGCATCACATTTTAATGAACCAGCTTAGATTTCCTGTTGTAGCTACTAGCGGAAACTTATCCGATGAACCCATCTGCACGGACGAATATGAAGCACTTGAACGGCTTCACAAAATTGCAGATTTATTCCTTGTTCACAACCGCCCCATTGTACGGCACGTCGATGATTCTATTGTACGAGTTATGATTGGCCGCGAGCTGGTCATACGGCGTGCACGTGGATATGCACCATTACCTATTACTTTAGTAGGAACACAACATGTTGTGTCCCTACTGGCTGTCGGCGCACATTTGAAAAATACCATTGCTCTCACATCGGATTCAAATGTTTTTATTTCTCAGCATATCGGCGATTTAGAGACAAAAGAATCGCTCGATGCATTTCACAGCGTTGTCACCGACTTTCAGACAATGTACAAATGCACACCGGAATATATCATCTGCGATCTTCATCCCGATTATCTTTCATCAAAGTTTGCACGGAGTATCGGCATTCCATTCTTAGAAGTTCAACACCACGAAGCACACATCGCATCCTGCATGGCAGAGAATCAGCTTGAAGGCGAAGTTCTCGGTGTCTCATGGGATGGAACTGGTTATGGATCTGATAGGACAATTTGGGGCGGTGAATTTTTACTCGCTACAAAAACATCCTTTGAGCGCGTTGCAACTTTCCGTCCGTTTCGGCTGCCGGGCGGAGAAAAAGCTATTAAAGAGCCGCGTCGTACGGCATTAGGGATGTTGTATGAACTCTTCGGTGATGATGTTTTTCGTCAGCAGGACTTGCCTGCACTTCAAGCATTCACATCCGCGGAACTTGAACTCGTCAATCAGATGTTAATAAAGAAAGTGAATGCACCTCTCACTACAAGTGTTGGCAGAATCTTCGATGCTGTCGCTTCGCTGATTGGACTTCAGCAGAAAGTGAACTATGAGGGTCAGGCGGCGATGGAGTTGGAGTTCTTAACACAGGGCATGGAGAGAAATGATAGTTATTCTTTTGAAATTGATGAAGCTCCAAATATAAAATTTGTTGACTGGCGATTAATTCTTGAGGGAATTCTTAGAGATATGGAAGATCACATCAGTTATTCTAATATCTCCGCAAAATTTCACAATACACTTGTTGAAATTATCATTGCAGTCGCAAAAAGGATTGGCCAACCGCGTATCGTTCTTTCAGGCGGATGTTTCCAAAATCGATATCTCACGGAACTGGCAGTGAAGCGATTGCAGGAAGAGGAATTTCGATCTTACTGGCATCAGCGAGTTCCGCCGAACGACGGAGGGATTTCATTAGGACAAATCTATGCCGCTCTTCGTTTATTGAAAGAAAATAGAACTTGATTCTGAAGAGTCGAATAAGGACATTGAAGAAAATAAGGATATAATATATGTGTTTAGCAATCCCCGGAAAAGTAGTAGAAATTGACTTAACAGTTTCACCGGTTATGGGTAAAGTGAGTTTTGGCGGCATCAAGAAAGAAGTCTGCCTTGAACTTGTGCCCGATGTGAAAATCGGTGAATATGTCATTGTACATGTCGGCTTCGCCATCAGCACCATGAATGAAGTGGAAGCGATGGAAACTTTGAAATTATTCGAACAAATGGGGGAATCGATAGATGAAAAAATTGATCCCTCATAAATATTTTTCAAATCAGATAATTCACTCACTTTTTTGTTACTCTATGCTTCATTATATTCCATAGTTGTACAGTAAGAAGGTTTTTGTTAGTATTGATAGTGGTACAGAGAAAGAGGGGTGCCTCATCGCAAAATTTCAATCAATCATATTTAAAGAACATTGAGGTAACGTGCGATTCATAGATGAATTCCGTAACGGTAAAACAGCAACCGCATATATTGAGCGCATCCATGCTGTTAGTACTCGCCCTTGGACAATTATGGAAATCTGCGGCGGACAGACGCACACAATTGTTAAATCCGGAATTGATGAACTTCTTCCGTCTTCACTCACATTAGTTCATGGACCTGGCTGTCCGGTTTGCGTTACTCCTCTCGAAATCATCGATAAAGCTGTTGCTATCGCTTCAGAGGCCGATGTTCTCTTCACATCATTTGGCGATATGCTGCGAGTGCCCGGTTCGGAGAAAGACTTGCTCACGATCAAAGCACAAGGCGGCGATGTGCGTATCGTCTATTCTCCACTTGATGCAGTAAAATTAGCACAGCAGAACCCTGATAAAAAAGTTGTTTTTTTTGCTGTCGGTTTCGAGACCACAGCACCGGCAAATGCCATGTCTGTCTGGCAGGCAGCACAGCTTGGATTAAAAAATTATTCAATTCTCTGTTCGCATGTGCTTGTGCCGCCAGCGATGGAAGCAATTCTCTCTTCGCCAGAAAATCGCGTGCAAGGATTTCTCGCTGCAGGCCATGTTTGCACGGTTATGGGGTATGAAGAATACATTCCACTTGCAGCAAAATATCGCGTTCCGATTGTTATTACCGGATTTGAACCTGTTGACATTCTTCAAGGGATTTTCATGACACTGCAACAGTTGGAAGAAGGCCGCATGGTTGTTGAGAACCAATATTCACGATCTGTACGACGGGAAGGAAATCGTCCTGCACAAGAGCTAATCCAAAAAATATTTCAGATAACCGATCGTGCGTGGCGCGGCATCGGAACAATTCCGAAGAGCGGTTACCGCGTACGCGACGAATATGCTGCATTTGATGCGGAAAATATATTCGATGTTGCAACTATTCAAACTCACGAGTCGCCGCTGTGCATTGCAGGTCAAGTAATGCAAGGACTCAAGAAACCACACGATTGCCCTGCATTTGGTATACAATGCACGCCGGAACATCCACTCGGAGCACCTATGGTTTCCTCCGAAGGTGCATGTGCTGCATATTTTCATTATGGCAAAATGAATCATTGAAAAAAAGATATATTAGATTTTATTGAGAAAAGTTTTTGAGCGTTCAGAAAGGATACGGCACATGAAAAATAATTTACCCAGCCGAACAATCCCTTGGTTCCTCATCACTATTTTCCTGTCCTTGGTAGTCGGCATTTTCATCACAGGACTTCTTTTCTATGAGAAACAACAAGAACACATCAAAATTGAAGCACAGAATGATCTTGCTGCTATCGCAGATTTGAAAGCAGGACAAATTGCACAGTGGCGAAAAGAACGAATAATCGATGCCAAGCTTGTCTATAACAACGCAGCAATAGCTCAGCTTGTTGGTTCATATTTCAATGTCCCATCGAAACCAGGTCCTAAACAAGATCTTCTCAAGTTGATGAAATCTTTCCAAGTGCATGCGGGGTATAAATCTATTCTGCTGCTTGACACAAAAAGAAATGTTCGTTTGTCAGTTTCCAACCATGATGATTCCGTTTGTTCGTATGGACGAATAATTCTCAAAGAAGCGCTCCTGAATCGACAGATTGCTTTTTCTGATTTACACAAATCGGAAAGTGTTCCTTACATTCATATCGACCTGATGGTTCCCCTTTTATCACCAGGCCGGAGTGATAGCACGATCATCGGTGTGCTCGACCTGCGCATAGATCCGAATGACGTTCTCTTCCCCCTCATTCAGACATGGCCAACACCAAGCCACACCGCTGAAACATTATTGCTCGAACAAGATGGAGATAGCATTGTTTATTTAAATGAGCTTCGTCATAAAAAAAATACGACGCTGACATTACGCCTGCCGATTTCTAACGAAAAGCTTCCTGCTTCAATGGCCGTTCGCGGTATCAAAGGAGTTGTAGAGGGTATTGATTATCGAGGTGTTCCTGTGCTTGCAGCAATTAGGCCTATTCCCGATTCTCCTTGGTATATAAATGTAAAAGTCGACCGAGAAGAAATTTATGAGCCCCTTCGCTCACAAACATGGATCACAGCTCTCGTGATGCTCCTCTTCCTCCTATCAGCTGGTGGCATTATCATGTCATGGTGGCGGCACCAACGTGCCGGATTCTATCGCGAGAAGTATTTGGCTGAAGTTGAGCGCCAAGCTCTCATGAAGCACTTTGATTATATCATTAAGTATGCGAACGATTGTATCTTTTTAGTCAATATGGATGGCTGGATCAGAGAAGCAAACGACCAGGCTTGTATGGTATACGGCTACACACGGGAAGAGTTTTCGAAACTACGTATCCATGATCTCCTTTCACTGAAGACTCGCTCTCAGGATGAGAAACAAATGAAACAGGTTGAAGAGCGGGGCGGATTAGTATTTGAAACAGAGCATCAGCGAAAAGACGGAACAGTATTTCCTGTTGAAGTCAGTTCGCGATTTATCAAGATCGAAGAGGTGCGGTTCTATCAAAGCATAATTCGCGATATTACTGAGCGCAAACATACAGAGCAAGTACTGAGAGAGAGTGAAAGACGATTCCGCGCGCTGATCGAAAACAGTAGCGACGCTTTCTCGTTAATGGATCCTAATGGAAAAATTTTGTACAGAAGCCCATCGGCTCGTCGTGCTGTGGAGGTTCCTGATGAGAAAATAATTAACTTAAATATGTTTGAGCGGATTTGGCCCGAAGACATAGATAACGCGAAGCGTACCTTTGCTCAAATACTTCAATCACCAGGTAAGCCCATCACCTTTCAATATCGTGTGAAGAATGAGGATGGCTCGCCACGTTGGGTAGAGGGTGTTGGAAACAATTTACTTACTGATCCAGCTGTGCACGCTCTTGTCTTTAATTACCGCGACATCACCGAGCGCAAGCGGGTAGAGAAAGAGCTAGCGGATACTAAAACAATGCTACAAGCAGCCTTTGAGCAAACACCTGTTCCAATGGCGCTTGTAAGTGCACCAGACAATATCGTTCGGATCATCAACCCCGCTTGCATTGAATTCCTTGGAATCAAAGATGAGCCTAGCCTAATTGGACAGCCCTTCGCTCAATTCAAACAGACATGGCAAGACTTCGACAGCGGAGGGAATTCATTACCAATTACTGAAATGCCTCTGGCAATGGCATTACGCGGCATAACAACGAAAGACAAAGAATATTTCGTCCAGCGCAAAGATGGCACACGACGTTGGGAACTGGTCAGTGCTGCCCCGATTCACAACCAGACAGGAGATTTGGTCGCCGCTATTTTAGTTTTCCCCGATATTACTGACTGGAAACAAGGAGAAGAAGCATTACGTAAAAGTGAGGAGAGATTCAGAAATTTATCCGATTTATTACCGGAAATCGTTTTCGAAATGGATAAAAAGGGGAATCTGACATTCGTCAATCGTCAAGGATTTAAAACTTTCGGCTATACAGAAGAGGATTTTGCTAAGGGCTTGAATGTCTTTCAAATAATTGCTCCACAAGATAGAGACAGAGCATTAGGGAATACACTCAAGCGATTGAATGGAGAAGAATTAGGACAACAAGAATATTTAGCAGTCAAGAAGGACGGCAGCACATTTCCAATGAATCTGTCTACCAATAGAATCATGCAGGAAAATAGACCTATAGGCGTGAGTGGAATCGCCATAGACATTACCGATCGCAAGCAGGCAGAAGATGCCCTGCGCAATAGCGAAGAGCGTTTCCGACGATTAGTTGGATCAGTAACCGATTATATTTACTCCGTAAAACTCGAATCTGGACATCCTGTTTCCACAACCCATGCTCCGGCATGTGTATCGGTAACCGGGTATACATCAGAGGAATATGCAGCCGATCCCGATCTTTGGTATCGAATGATCTATGAAGAAGACAAACAAATTGTAACAAATCTAACAGAAAAGATACTCTCTGGATTTGAGGTATTGCCTCTTGAGCACCGCATCATTCATAAAAACGGCTCCCTTCGATGGGTGAAAAATACACTCGTGGTCAAACGAGATACCAGGGGCGTTCCTATCTCGTATGATGGTTTGATTGAAGATATTACCATGCAAAAGCAGGCAGATGAAGCTCTACGCGAGAGTGAAGAGACAGCACAGGCACTTCTGAACGCACCCTATGACACATCATATCTATTAGACACGAACCGAATAATTATTGCTATGAACGAAGCCGGTGCGCATAGATTTGGAAAAGACGTCAGTGAATTGATTGGTGAATGTATTGATGACTTATTCCCAACAGAAATGGCAGAATCAAGAAGAGCATTCATCGATCAAGTTCTTCGCAAATGCAAACCGGTTCACTTTGAAGATGTGCGATTTGGAGTACATTTAGAAAACTCATTCTATCCTATCATTGATGCACAAGGAAAAGCAGTAAGAATCGCAGTTTTTTCAAGAGACATCACTAAACGCATTCAGGTAGAGGAGGCAATCCAGCGCGAGCGCAACCTTCTTCGGACATTGATTGATAATCTGCCCGATGGAATTTATGTCAAAGACAGCGCTTGCCGCAAGACCATTGCCAACCCGGCTGATGTGCATAATACTGGTCGCCAATCAGAGGCCGAAGTTTTAGGCAAGGATGACTTTGACCTTTTTCCAAAGGAACTAGCGGATGGGTTCTTCGCCGACGACCAATCAGTCCTCCGAACTGGAAAGCCAGTGCTTAACAGAGAAGAGTATGTGTTTGATGCGGAAGGTAAGAAACGTTGGTTGTCCACATCTAAGTTACCATTGCGGGATGAAAATGGTCAAATCATTGGTCTGATTGGTATTGGCCGCGACATCACCAAACAAATACAGACAGAGGAAGCGCTGCGGCAAAGTGAATCTCTGTTCAAAATGTTGGTCGAGTCCTCTCCTGTTGCAATTGCCGTTTTTTCCGGACCATCAAAAAAGCTCGACTATGTTAGTGATAGGTTCGCAGGACTTTTCGGTTATGACAAAGAAGATATTCCTTCGATGGATGCGTGGTGGCAGCTTGCGTATCCGGATGAGGAATATCGCAATCAGATCGAAACAAAATGGTGTGAGACTATTGTAGAAGCACAGCGCAAAGGGAGTGTCGTTGAACCGTTAGAATCTGTTGTTATGTGTCAGGACGGTTCTACAAAATACATTGAATCTACTTTCACATCGATCGGTGAGGATACTCTCGTCTTTTTCACTGATCTTACACAGCATCGCTTGGCCCAAGAGGCACTCCGTCAAACACATGCATTCAATGAATTGCTTATGCAAACGATGCCCTTCGGAATGAACATTGTCGATGAAGAGGGGAATATTTTATTCGTCAGTAAAGCTATGAAGGAAATGCTTACCGTTGATGTGGTAGATATGTGCTGCTGGCAAGTGTATAAAGACGATAATCAGCAATGTGTTGACTGTCCGTTACGGAAAGGGATCACCTTCGGAAAACCTGATATTATCGAAACCACGGGATTCTTAGGTGGAAAAATCTTCCAGATCAGTCAAGTTGGAATGATGTACGAAGGGAAAAAAGCGATGTTGGAAGTTTTCCAGGATATCACAGAACAAAAAAAGCTCCAGCAAGAATTAATACAATCGCAAAAACTTTTGAGCATTGGCACGATGGCTGGCGGAATAGCGCACGACTTTAATAATATCCTCGCAATTATCCTCGGGTATTCTTCCCTCCTTCCTTCCATTAAAGATAATCCTCAAAAATTCTCCGACGCAGTGAGTGCCATACGGCAATCCGTCGATCGGGGCGCAGGGCTTGTACGGCAAATTCTCACATTCGCTCGCAAAACCGATATCTTATTCGAACCACTCAGTATATCCGAACTTGTCAAGGAATTAGTATCGATGCTGCAGCAGACTTTTCCTAAAATCATCACCTTCAACACACGTATGGAAAAACACCTTCCGTACATCAAAGCAGATCATACACAAATACATCAGGCACTTCTCAATTTATGCGTCAATGCACGCGACGCAATGCCAAATGGCGGCGAGATATCCATTGCGATAGAAAAAGTACCTGGAGAGAAATTGAGAAGACAATTTCCCTCTGCAACAAACCCATGGTACATAAGCCTCCATGTTTCCGATACCGGGATGGGAATGAATGAGACAATTCGCAATCAGATTTTCGATCCTTTCTTTACAACAAAAGAGAAGGGAAAAGGAACGGGGTTAGGCCTGTCTGTGGTCTATGGTATTGTACAAGCACACCATGGTTTTGTCAATGTCGAAAGTACTCTTGAACGCGGAACGACATTCCTTCTCTATTTCCCTGTGCCAGAAGAAATCAGTGCTGCAGTCGAATCTCATGAGCAAGCGGTAGAGCAGATTTCCGGCGGGAATGAAACACTTCTCTTAGTGGAAGACGAGACTCTTCTGCTGGATATGGTGCAAATCCTTCTCGAATCAAATGGGTACACCGTGTTCACCGCAAAGGACGGTGAAGAAGCTGTCAGTGTGTATCAACAGCATGCGCATGAAATTGCGCTTGTTATCAGCGATATGGGACTACCAAAGTTGACAGGAGAGTCTGAATTCGAAAAAATGAAAGAACTTAATCCTGCCGTAAAATTTATCTTTGCCAGTGGATTCTTCGAACCTGAAAGTAAAGCCAAATTGGAAAATGCAGGGGTAAAGGGATTCCTCCAAAAACCATATGTTATTGAAGAAGTCCTTTCAAAGATTAGAAAGGTATTAAACACAAACTGATATTACGGAAAGCAAAGAGTTACACGAGAGAGATAAATAAATCCACATGAAAGAAAATCCTATAGACCTGAATGGCGGCTTTGCGTGTCCGTTGCCACTGACGGAGTACAAGAATGTTCTGCTGGCACACGGCGGCGGCGGCAAGCTCTCACATCAGATGATCCAGAAAATATTTGTTTCACAATTCAAGAACAATCTCCTCGATCCATTGCACGATGGCGCGATGCTCACAATTGGTGGTACACGATGTGCTTTCTCGACCGACTCGTATGTTATCAATCCTATATTCTTTCCCGGCGGCGACATCGGTTCTCTCGCTGTCAATGGAACAGTGAATGATCTCGCTATGTGCGGCGCACGTCCGCTGTTCCTTTCCTCGGCATTCATTATTGAAGAAGGATTGCCGATGAAAGATTTATGGCGCGTGGTGCTCTCAATGAAGCAGGCAGCAGAAACAGCTGGTGTACAGCTCGTAACTGGTGATACGAAAGTCGTTGACCGCGGTAAAGGAGATAAACTGTTTATTAATACGTCAGGTATTGGTATCATTCCGGACGGAGTTCAAATTAATCCGAAGCATGCACAACCAGGCGATAAAATCATTCTGAGCGGATTGATCGCTGAACATGGTATTGCGATCATGTCAGTACGGGAAGGATTAGAGTTCGAGACACAAATAGAAAGTGACTGTGCTCCTTTGAACGATCTGGTAGAAACCATGCTTGCAGCAAGTAAGGAGATTCATGTTTTACGCGATCCCACGCGGGGGGGTGTCGCATCTGTGCTGAATGAAATTGCTGAAAGTGCACAGGTTGGTATATCAATAAGAGAAGAGCAAATTCCAGTGAGCGAGCAAGTTCTGGGTGCATGTGAGATACTCGGTTTTGATCCGCTATATGTTGCCAACGAAGGGAAATTGATTGCATTCGTTTCAGCAGAGGCAGCAGACACTGTTTTGAAAGTCATGCGTACTCATCCTCTTGGCAAAAATGCGATGCTGATTGGTGAAGTTGTTGCTAATCATCCTGGTACTGTGATCATGAAAACACGCATCGGCGGTTCGCGCGTCGTGGACATGCTTTCCGGCGAACAACTGCCGAGAATTTGTTGATGTGACAAAGAATGGACATTGTGTATCAAAAGAACCCATGAAATGCAAAAAGCCGGACTCATAATCCGGCTTTTCCTTGCAATACGTCTATGGGTTCCTATTTAATAAGAAGCATTTGTTTCGTCGCAGTATAACCTTCCGCCTCAAGCCGATAAAAATATACGCCGGAAGCTATGTTCGATGCAAGAAAGCGGGCAGAATGATTTCCGGCCGATTGAAACCCATCTATCAGTGTTGTCAATTCTTTCCCCAGGATATTATAGACACGCAACTTTACATAAGAGGCTTTTGAAAGAGAATAGGAAATTGTCGTACTTGGATTAAAAGGGTTTGGATAATTCTGATTTAGATTCGTTTCAATCGGAACCAGCGAACTCTGATTCTCGACATCAGTTGAGCCGGAAAAAGCAAGATCATCTAAAAGGAAATAAGAACCCGAGTGCGGTGGAGTTATAGTATCCGGCCCGATTATTTGGAATTGAATAATGCATGTGTCTGGCATATCAGCTATCTTATAATTAAATGTAGCGACAAATTGAACATACGATGTCCTTATTGTTGGATCGGCGATAGCTGCGATGCCCACATGAGTTCCATCAATTCCACCTCTCAATAAACCAACATTGACGGCGAAACGATCACCACCAGTTGGATAAAACTGATAATAGCCAGTTATGGATACCGGCCTTTGGTTATACGCAAACCCGCGAGCATGTTGACCAATTTGAAGAACCGGCTGCAATACAAAGCCTGGAATCATTGTTACGACTTCTCCGCGTGCAGCGTCGGAACCTGAATGAGGCGTCCCTGATTGGGTTACATTAATAAAACTAGAGATATTTGATGTTACCCATCCATCAGGTTCTCCCCCGGTCCAA
>Ga0187886_1003859_pt1 | contig 11021 bp, 5 predicted proteins | sample June2016WEW_20_1_FD_133001 | JGI IMG/M metagenome (GOLD analysis project Ga0187886, IMG submission 133001) | Peatland microbial communities from SPRUCE experiment site at the Marcell Experimental Forest, Minnesota, USA - June2016WEW_20_150 | ecosystem: Environmental > Terrestrial > Soil >...
CCTTTTGGGGAAAAAACCGATTTTCGGAATCTGCCTGGGCCACCAACTCCTGGGGCTGGCCATGGGGGGGAAAACGTATAAGTTGAAATTCGGCCACCGGGGAGCGAACCAGCCCGTAAAGAACCTGCTTAACGGAAAAATTGAGATTACGACCCAGAATCATGGGTTCTGCGTGGATATGGACACCCTTCCGGTGGGCCAGGTCGAGATCACTCATATCAACCTCAACGACCAGAGTTTGGAAGGGATGCGCCACAGAAGCCTTCCGGTCTTCTCCGTGCAGTATCATCCGGAGGCTTCGGCAGGCCCGCATGATGCGGCCTATCTCTTCGATGAGTTTATCAACCTCATGCAAAAATATTCGAAGGAATAATGCCCAAGCGCAAGGACATTAAAAAAATTCTGATTATTGGTTCCGGGCCCATCATCATCAGCCAGGCCTGCGAATTCGACTACTCCGGAACTCAGGCGTGCAAGGCCTTGAAGGAAGAAGGCTTCGAGGTCATTCTGGTTAACTCGAACCCGGCTACGATCATGACGGATCCGCAGATGGCTGACCGAACCTACATGGAACCGGTCACACCCGAGATCGTCGCCAAGATCGTGGAACGGGAGCGCCCCCAGGCCCTGCTTCCCACCTTGGGGGGTCAAACCGGGCTGAACACAGCCATCCAGGTGGCAGAGATGGGGGTTCTTGAAAGGTGGGGGGTAGAGATGATCGGAGCCAACCAGGAGGCCATCCGGAAGGCCGAGGACCGGCAGCTCTTCAAGGCATCCATGCGCCAAATTGGGCTGGAGGTGCCTCGAAGCGGTTTTGCTCATAACCTGCATGAAGCGCTGGGGGTTGTGGAAGAGATTGGCTTGCCGATCGTGATCCGTCCAAGCTTCACCCTCGGGGGGACTGGCGGGGGGATCGCTTTCAACATGGAAGAGTTTAAGCACCTGTCCGCCCAGGGGATTGAGCTTTCCCTGATCCATGAAATTATGATCGAGGAATCGGTCATCGGCTGGAAAGAATACGAGCTGGAAGTCATGCGGGACCTCAAAGACAACGTGGTCATCATCTGTTCCATCGAGAACTTTGACCCCATGGGGGTCCACACCGGGGACAGCATAACCGTGGCCCCGGCCCAGACTTTAAGCGATAAGGAATACCAGCGCATGCGCGATGCGGCCATTGCCATCATCCGGGAGATCGGCGTGGAGACGGGCGGATCGAATATTCAATTTGCCGTCAACCCCAAAAATGGCCGCATGGTGGTCATCGAGATGAACCCCCGTGTTTCTCGGTCCTCCGCTCTGGCCTCCAAAGCGACCGGGTTCCCCATCGCCAAAGTGGCGGCCAAGCTGGCTGTGGGATACACCTTAGACGAGATCCCCAACGATATCACGCGGGAGACGATGGCTTCCTTTGAGCCGGCTATCGATTACTGCGTCGTCAAGATACCCCGCTGGGCTTTTGAAAAATTTCCCGGTGCGAACCCGGTCCTGACAACCTCGATGAAATCCGTAGGCGAGGCGATGGCCGTGGGGAGAACGTTCAAAGAAGCTCTGCAGAAGGCCATCCGATCTTTAGAGATTGGTCGGTTTGGCCTGGGGGTTGACGGGAAATGGGAGCCCCCGCCAGAAGCGGTCCGCGAGAACCTGGCCATGCCTACAGCCGAACGTATCTTCTATCTGCGCACCGCCCTGAAGATGGGAATGACTCCGGCCGAGATCGCCGATTTGACCAAGATCGACCGTTGGTTCTTGGAGAACATGAAGCAGGTCTGTGATTTTGAGGAGGAGGTCAAACGATTCGGGATGGAGGGGCGAAGGCCTCCGGAAATGCCCAAGGAGCTTCTGCGTCAGGCCAAGGAGTATGGGTTTTCGGATGTCCAGCTGGCTTATCTTTTGAGTTCGGATGAGATGACGATTCGAAAATGGAGGCATCGGAATGGAGTTTTTCCTACCTTCAAGCTGGTAGATACCTGTGCCGCCGAATTCGAAGCCTACACACCCTATTACTATTCTACCTATGAGTCGGAAGACGAGGTACGCCCCTCGAGCAAGAAAAAAGTGATGATCTTGGGTGGGGGGCCCAACCGCATCGGCCAGGGAATCGAGTTCGATTATTGCTGCGTCCATGCCTCTTTTGCTTTGCGCGAAGAAGGGTACGAGAGCATCATGGTGAACAGCAACCCGGAAACGGTCTCCACGGATTACGATACGTCGGATCGACTCTACTTTGAGCCCCTCACTCGAGAAGACGTGCTGAACATCGTAGAAAAAGAGAAACCCGAAGGCATCATCGTGCAATTTGGCGGACAGACCCCGCTAAACCTAGCCGTCCCTTTGGAGAAGGCCGGGGTGCGCATCCTGGGCACTTCGCCGGAGAGCATCGACCGGGCCGAGGACCGGGAACGCTTCAAAGACCTGATCAAGAAACTGGGGCTTGTGCAACCGCAAAACGGGACGGCCACCTCCTTTGAAGAAGCCCGGGCTGTTGCCCGAGAAGTTGGCTACCCCGTGGTGGTGCGCCCGTCCTATGTCCTGGGCGGACGGGCCATGGAAATTGTTTACGATGAGGAGAGCTTGCAGCGCTACATTCGCGACGCCGTAGAAGCCTCTCCAGAGCACCCCATTCTCATCGACAAGTTCCTGGAAGAGGCTATCGAGGTGGATGTGGATGCCATTTCTGATGGAGAAAGAGTGATCATTGGCGGGATCATGGAGCACATCGAGGAAGCGGGGATCCATTCCGGCGACAGCGCCTGCGTCCTCCCGCCCTATACCCTGAGCGACGAATTAATCGAGGTGATTAAAGAAAATACCTACGCCTTGGCCAAAGAGTTAGAGGTCAAAGGACTGATGAATATCCAGTACGCCATCCGCAACGATGTGGTCTACGTATTAGAAGTCAACCCGCGGGCCTCGCGCACCATTCCCTTTGTTTCCAAAGCCACGGGCGTACCCTTAGCCAAGCTGGCAGCCAAGGTGATGGTCGGCCGCAGCTTAGAAGAATTAGGCTTCACCCGCGAGGTAGAAGTCGGGCATGTCTCGGTGAAGGAATCGGTCTTTCCGTTCAACCGCTTTCCGGGGGTGGATACAGTTTTGGGGCCGGAAATGAAGTCCACGGGAGAAGTCATGGGGATCGACCACGCTTTCGGGATCGCCTTTGCCAAGGCTCAATTGGCTGCCGGGCAGGTTCTCCCCAAGAAAGGAATGGTCTTCATCAGTGTGAAAAATAAGGACAAGCGGGCCATCATTTTCATCGCCAAAAAGCTCTCCGACTTCGGTTTTCAGATCGTGGCCACGCGGGGAACGGCCAAGGCGCTCTCCCAGAATGGGATCCCCGTAGAAGTCGTTTATAAAGTGCACGAGGGAAGACCCAACATCGTGGACTTGATCAAAAATCGAGAGATCAACCTGATCATCAACACCCCGACCGGCCATCGCCCCAAACGAGACCAGGTTTCCATCCGGGCTGTGGCTGTGGCCCACAACGTGCCGCTCATCACGACCATCTCCGGGGCCGCTGCTTCAGTCAACGGCATTGAGGCGCTTCTTAAAGAAGAGGTTCACGTCAAGTCGCTCCAGGAGTATCACGGGGCGATATAACGATCCACTCAACGCGGAGAACAAAGAGAGCGCGGAGAGGCAAAAGAAATTGAAAATTCTAAGAACGAACTTCGCAAAATTCGGGACGAAGCCTGAAAGCCGGAAATGGGCAAATCAAAAAGTAAAGTGGAAAGCTAAAATGCAAAATTTATCTGGCGATTTGTTATTCGAATCTGTTTATCCCGCGGCATTCTCAGCGCGCTCTGCGGGGAGAGGTTACAGGAAGAATGGACAATAAAGATCGGCCCAAAGAAGAATGCGGAGTTTTTGGAATTTTCGGTCACCCAGACGCTTCCAACCTTACGTACCTCGGCCTCTATGCCCTCCAGCACCGGGGGCAGGAGAGCGCGGGGATTGTAACGGCAGACGGGGGCGAACCGAAGAGCCATAAGGGCATGGGATTGGTGGCCGACATCTTCGACTGGAGCAAGCTGAAAGCGCTTTCCGGGGACGCGGCCGTGGGGCATGTGCGGTACTCCACTACGGGCTCATCCTTGCTGAAGAACGCCCAGCCCTTTCTGGCTCAGCATTCCCGGAGTTATTTAGCCGTCGCCCATAATGGGAACCTGGTCAACGCCTGGGAGCTGAAAAATAAACTGGAGGCTCGGGGGTCAATCTTCCAGTCTACAATGGACAGTGAGATCTTCGTCCATCTGATTGCCCGGTCGAAAAAGGCAGGGTATATGCAAAAGACCATTCAAGCCCTCTCGCAGGTCCGGGGTGCGTATTCCATCGTTCTCCTCACGGAGAATGCGCTGATCGGAGCCAGGGACCCGCGGGGTTTCCGACCCCTATCCCTGGGCCAGATCAACGGAAGCTTCGTGCTGGCTTCGGAGACCTGCGCCCTGGATTTGGTCCAGGCGCGGTATGTTAGAGATGTAAATCCTGGTGAGGTGGTGTTAATCGATAAGAAGGGACTCCATTCCGAGCACCCTTTTCCGAAACCCAAACCGGCCTTCTGTATTTTCGAGTATATCTATTTCGCCCGGCCGGACAGCAATATCTTTGGCGAGAGTGTGTACTTGGTGCGGAAGAAGCTGGGCGCCCGGCTCGCCGCGGAAAGCCCGGCAGAAGCTGATTTCGTCATGCCCATTCCCGACTCGGGAAACTACGCCGCCCTGGGGTTCGCGGAGCGAATGGGTCTTCCTTTTGAGATGGGTATGATCCGCAATCATTACGTAGGGCGGACGTTCATCCAGCCATCCCAGACTGTCCGGGATTTTGGGGTGAAGGTTAAATTGAACCCTGTGCGGGACCTGCTCAAAGGAAAGCGGGTGGTGGTCATCGAGGATTCGATCGTCCGCGGCACCACTAGCCGGACGCGAATTAGAGCCTTACGGGAGGCCGGCGCAAAGGAAATACACATGCGGGTGAGCTGTCCTCCCCATCGATTCCCCTGCCATTATGGCATAGACTTTCCAACCCGGGAAGAGCTGATTGCCTCTTCCCGTTCGGTGGAAGAGATTCGAAAATTCATCGGCCTGGACAGTTTGGCCTACCTGAGCCTGGAAGGGATGGTTGGGGCTATGCCCCAACCCAGCGACAGCTTTTGTCTGGCCTGTTACAGCGGCCATTATCCAGTAACCTTCTCCGCCCAAACGAATAAGTTTTCTCTCGAGCGCTGAAGGGATTCCCTGCCTGCCCCTTTTACCCCCGTTTTTTTAAAAAAAAACTTGACAGCCCAGAAGGGCTATGTTAGAAAATTTGAATGAATAATCATTCATTAAATATTAGGTTTCTTCTCCTGGGGTTATAATCTCAAAAAAGGGAAGAGAGATTTGACCCCATTGGGCCTATGATTCAATTTATGTAATGAACTTGGCTAGTTATGAAAGACGAAAATAAACGTCAAAAGATCATCAAAGCCGCCGTAAGGGTCTTCGCTGAGAAGGGTTTCTACAATTCCCGAGTTTCAGAGATCGCTAAGGAAGCAAAGGTGGCCGATGGCACCATCTACCTTTACTTCAAGAATAAAGACGATGTCCTTATCTCCCTTTTCGAGGAAGAATTCGGCCAAATTGTTGAAAATATGCGCCAAGAACTGGAGAAAGAGAAAGACGCTCTGCAGAAGATCAGACAGTTTGCTATCCTGCACTTGTCGATCGTCGCCAAGCAGCAACAACTCGCTGAAGTTCTGGGAGTGGAAGTGCGTCAAAGTAGTAAGTTCATGAAAGAATATGTAAACCAACCCTTCATTGAATACCTTAACTTGATCCGGTCCGTCATCATCGCGGGGCAAGAAAGCGGCTTGATCCGAAAAGACCTTACCCCGGGGATCATGAAAAGAGCTGTTTTTGGGGCGCTAGATGAGATGGCGCGCTACTGGGTCCTCTCCGCTAAAAAGAAACACAGTATCAGCGAGGCGGCTTTGCAGATCAGCGAAGTTTTCATCCGGGGGATGATGACCGAAGAGGCACGAAAGAATTATCCCTGGCCGTCCTAAACTATTTGATCATTTCATCGGTTAGGAATCTACTTTTTGCAAAGTGATGAGCACAGACTATCATGATATTAGGTATGGGGAATCCCCTGCTAAAGATTATTTGAATCTTCGATTGTTTTCTGTGAATATCCGTGAAAATTTCTGCCCTTTTGAAATTTGCAATTAAAGGAGGTTCAAGGTGAACGTCATTGTTTGTATGAAGCAGGTACCCGACACGGAGACTCTGATCAAAATCAAGCCGGATGGATCGGGAATCGTGACCGATGACATTAAGTACGTGATGAACCCGTACTGTGAATTCGCCGTCGAAGAAGCCCTGAGGATTAAAGAAAAATTCGGTGGCCAGGCAATCCTGGTGACGATGGGTCCGCAGCGAGCGGTGGAAGCTTTACGAACTGGATTGGCCATGGGGGCGGACCGATCGATCCATTTGAACGACCCAGCCTTCGAGGGGGCTGACGGCTTGGCCACGGCCAAAGCCTTAGCCGAGGTCATTAAGAAAGAAACCTTTGATCTCATCCTCTGTGGGAAGCAGGCGGTCGATGATGACCTGGCGCAGGTAGGGCCTTCCCTGGCCGAACTCTTGAATCTCCCCCACGCTACCTTGGTTACCAAATTGGAACTCTTCCCAGACAAGAAGAAGGCTAAAGTTGAGCGCGAGGTCGAAGGGGGTCGGGAAGTGTTGGAGGTAAATTTGCCGGCTCTTTTCACCTGTCAAAAAGGGTTGAATGAGCCGCGGTATGCCTCCCTTCCAGGAATCATGAAAGCCAAAAAGAAAGAAGTAAGGCCCATTAACCTAGCTACCCTAGGGCTGCCAGCAGATCAGGTGGGCGCGGCAGGGTCGAAAACAAAGATTCTGAGATACATCCGCCCCCCTTCCCGGCCACCGGGAAAAATCGTATCGGGGGAAGTGCTAGATGCCGCTAAAAACTTAGTTAGGCTTTTGCGGGAAGAAGCGAAAGTGCTTTAATAAGGGAATTTGTTTTTTGGACGCAGATTCACCCTGTTAGATGTTGACTATCTAACAGGGTAAACGCAGATTTTCAAGATTTCAAGCTTAAAAAATTTTTTCTGCGGCATCCGCGAAAATCTGCGTCCCAACGGAATAAAAATTCGGACTTCACCAAGGAGATGACTCATGGCTAAAGGAATTTGGGTATTTGCTGAAGTCAAAGGCGGCAACGTCAGAAAGATTACCTATGAGCTTCTCAGCCAGGGGAAGAAAATGGCCGGGAAACTTGGAGAAGAACTGGTGGCCGTTCTCTTAGGGTCAGGGGTGGAGGGATTGACTGGCCGATTGTCCGAATATGCCGACAAGGTGTACTGGGTGGACGATCCAAATTTAGCTCAGTACACGACCGACGCCTATGCGACGGTCTTGACAAATCTTTTAAAGGAACATCAGCCGTCTATCTTCCTCTGCGGGGCCACGTTGATTGGCAAGGACCTCTCTCCCCGGATTGCCACCCGCCTCCAGGCCGGCTTGGCCACCGATTGTACGGGCCTATCTATCGGTGAGGATGGCTTGATGATTGCCAAGCGGCCGGTATACGCGGGGAAGGCTTTTATCGAAGTAACCTGTCCGATCTCCCGCCCCCAGATGGCCTCGGTCCGACCTAACGTATTGGAGATGCTTCCGCCCGATGGAGCGAAGAAGGGAGCGAAGATCAAAGTCGAGGCCAAGATTGACCCCGCCAGCCTGCGGACCGCCGTGGTGGAAGTTGTCAAAGCTGCTGGGGCCAAAGTGGACTTGACCGAGGCTGAGATTATTGTCTCCGGCGGTCGGGGCATAAAGGGCCCGGAAAATTTCAAAATATTGGAGGAGCTGGCAGACGTCATCCACGCCACGGTGGGAGCCTCGCGCGCGGCAGTCGATTCCGGGTGGCGCGATCATAACGACCAGGTAGGGCAGACGGGGAAGGTTGTCACTCCCAACCTTTACATCGCCTGCGGTATCTCCGGGGCCATCCAGCACCTTGCCGGGATGGGGTCTTCGAAAGTCATCGTGGCCATCAACAAAGACCCCGACGCGCCGATCTTCCAGAAGGCCGATTATGGGATTGTGGAAGACCTCTTCAAAGTGGTGCCGATCTTGACCGAAGAGTTCAAGAAGCTCCTCGGCGAAGTCTGAGGGGGACGGCCTGACCGAGATACCAAACCGACCTCTGGAGTGCTGAGGGATGGCGAAGCAGCACGTTCGGGTCATTAAACTATGATTTGATGCCTATCCCCTTCGGGCTCCTCGTCGCTCGGCTCCTCATGTTGGTAGAAAAGGCATTTTCTCAGAATCTCATGACCCCTCAAAGCCAATTCATGGTTAACCCATCCTTAAATAATGTATTTTCCCAAAACCCTCGCAGCAGATTGGGGCTTAACCCTGTTCTTGCATTAAATTTTGTATTCGCCATTATAAAACCTTTGCCAATTAAGCGGCGGACCTTAACTGGATGTCATTTGCTGGATCACTCTAGAGGTGACTTTTAAAAGGTACCGTCAAAAGAGAATCACCCGGCTCTTGACGAAGACGTTCGGGTAATTCGATCGGATCAATAGGCAACAACAGGGTTAACCTAAAGATTCAAAGAGATTAGCCGATATTTTTTATAGATCGCTGCATTGTGCACCTTAAATGGTTTTGCAACAATAGGGTTCATCGAATTTGGGGAAAAACGCAATGAAAAAGAAAAACTTTTTGTCATCCGGAGAAAATGGGCGAAATAGGGGTAGTATGAACCGGAGGACATTTCTGAAGTTATCTGCCTTTGCAGGAACGGTCGTTGGAATGAACCAGGTTTTGGGACAAATCGATGCTCCGGCGAGTTTGCTCCTGCAGAAGGAACCTCCGAAAGATCTGGAAGAGAAATGGATGGCTACCTCCTGCTTGAATTGCCCCGCCCGTTGCGCGATTCGAGTCAGGATCGTCAAGGATCAGGCCGTAAGGATAACCGGCAATCCACTGTCTTTGGTTTCGGAAGGGAAGATCTGCCCGCGAGCCCACATAGGTCTTCAAGTGCTATATGATCCAGACCGGCTTACCTACCCATTAAAAAGAACCGTAAAGGAAAAAGGAAAGGAAATAGATCCCAAATGGGTTCCTATATCATGGGATCAAGCCCTGGAGGAGGTTACCCGTCGCCTAAAATCCCTGAGAGATCGTGCTCAGTCGCACAAACTCCTGCTTTTTTATGGGCTGAATAGTGTGAGTAGCGAAGATTTGATTTCCCGATTTGCCGACGCTTATGGAACACCCAATCTCATTCCCGGAAATCGATTTGATACGGAGGCGGAAAAATGCGGTAACTGGATGGGAGATGGACAATACAGCAATCGGGGGTACGATCTTGATCAAACCAATTACATCCTTGCCTTTGGGGCCGACATTCTAGAATCCTGTACGCCTTTATCCCGATTTTTAAGGAAATGGGGAAAACTGCGGCGAGAAAGACCCAACCGAATAAAAGTTGTAGTCATTCATCCAAGGTATTCTGTTACGGCGGCCAAGTCCGATGAGTGGATACCGATCAACCCTGGGACTGAAGCAGCTCTGGCCATGGCCATCGCACATGTGATCATACGCGAGGAGCTTTATGATCAATCTTTTGTTCATCATTGGACTGCGGGCTTCGACTTATATAAAAAATCGGTGCTTTCCCAATATAGCCCCAAGGTTGTATCCAGCATAACCGGCATTCCGTCTGAGACCATTATAAGAATCGCCCGGGAATTTGCCCAGACCCAACCCGCAATTGCTTGGCCAGGGAAAGAAGCGATCAACTGGCCCGGTGGCTCATACACGAGCTATGCCATATTCTGCCTTAACGCGTTAGTGGGGAATATAGACGTACCCGGCGGATTGATTTATCAAGAGAGCCCGGCGTATAAGGATATGCCTCATGTGGTGGAGGATGATGTTGCCTGGAGATGCAAAGGGCAGCCCAGACTGGATGATCGCGGAATCGATAAATTTCCAGCCGCCGGAGTCGCTCCGAACCTGATTCCAGAATCCTTGTTAAACGACATCCCTTACCCCATTGAAATGGCAATCGGGTTTAATAGCAATTTTAATATGCTTGCTCCCAGCCCGGAGCGATGGGAAGCGGCGTTAAGTAAAATACCCTATTATGCCCATATTTCTCCCTTTATCAGTGAAATGGCCCATTATGCCGATCTGCTCTTACCCTCAACGACCTTTATGGAAGAATGGGGTTATGATCATTCCCCTGCTGCATCCGGTTTTGCGGAGGTAAGAATAAAGCAACCGGTCGTGAGGCCACGAGGAGACGCGAAGGAGATCATGGAGATACTTTTTGAATTGACGAGAAGAATGAAGGGAAGAGTCGCGGCCTCTTTTAGCAATATGGGGGATGAAGCAAAAGGATTTGTTAAATTTCGAACCGGTACGCTTTTACCCTGGAAAGAATTTTTAAAAAAAGGAGTATGGATCGGCCCGAAGTATCGGTATAAAAAGTATGACCGCATATTCAAGACCCCTTCTAGAAAATTTGAATTCTGCTCAGGGAACCTTAAAGCATTATTGACCAAGGCCGGCAAGGGGACCGGAGACAATTTAGACTACTTGCCCCATCATCCAGAGGTAAGATTTTTGGGAGATCAGGAAAGATATCCACTTATATTCCTTCCCTACCAGCCTTTAATGGTGATCGAGAACGGAAGCCAGAACTATCCCTGGGCCCAAGAGATCTTCCTGCCCATGCATGGGATCGGCTGGAACACCTTGGTAGAAATAAATAGCGAAACGGCTAAAACCCTGAAACTGGAGGATGGTAAAGAAGTGTGGGTAGAATCGCCATTCCAGAAAATCAAGGCAAAGGTTAAGTTTTCTGAAGGGATTCATCCGCAGGTGGTTGCCATGTCCCGGGGGCAGGGGCATTATGGGTATGGTCGATGGCAAAGAAATATCGGCGTGAATCCCAACGAGATTATCGGAGTGGATTATGATCCGTTAAGTGGGCAGGCA
>Ga0187886_1003860_pt1 | contig 11020 bp, 9 predicted proteins | sample June2016WEW_20_1_FD_133001 | JGI IMG/M metagenome (GOLD analysis project Ga0187886, IMG submission 133001) | Peatland microbial communities from SPRUCE experiment site at the Marcell Experimental Forest, Minnesota, USA - June2016WEW_20_150 | ecosystem: Environmental > Terrestrial > Soil >...
TCCATGATGAAGCCAAGCTCCGCGCCAAGCTCCTTTTGCTCTACGGTAAATTCCACCGCGCGGCTGTTTTCCGAAAGGGTGATACTTTGACCGGAGGGCGCTGCCGCCGTGGCTCCGTTCGGATCCAGCATGAGCACCTGGACGCGGACTTCCGGGAACGCGCTGGTATCTACTTTGACGATTTGCAGCGTGGTGGCCGTTCCCTGCGCCCGGGCCGTTTCCGCGGGGAGCGCGATTCCAATCGCGCCCAGCAAGGTTAGGATCGGAAGAACACGGAGAATGGACCGGTGGAAAAAGGGCATAGCTCCTCCAATGCGCCGCGCTAAGATCGCGCGGGATGGCAGCCTGGTATCGAACCGATCGTCATTTGCTTGGGAAGGGGGGAATTTATTTCGCGGGGAAGGAATGGTTTTCGAACGGGATCGGCCGCCGGAAAGGCAATCGGCGACGCTGTGGGGCGACGTCGAACCCGGGGATTCGGACGGAAAGGATTTCTTTGAGATGAATTCCAGCCGTTCATCGAGCCCCCTTTTTAAAGCAATCGTAACGCGGCGCCCGCCCGCGCGGAAAAATGATAAAAAGCTTCGACGGCTTCGCAATCCGTCCGGCCGTCCAACCTCCGCGAAAGGCAACGGCGGGTTGGCAAGAACACGGTAATGGGAAGGCCAAGCACGCTTTGCGCCTCCAAACGGAATTATAGATTGGGAGGAAAAACCTTGAAGGGATTATACCCCGGGTCTCTTTCCCCCATGGATCTTTCCATTATAAAAGCGGCCGGTGGGAATCGCAATCCGCCCCGGATGGTTCACGACCCGCAGACGGCGAGCGCACCCTGCAGCTGTTCGATGTGGAGAAGATCGTGGCGCGCGGAGAATTGAGCCTGCTCGGCGAGCGTGGTCGGTCCGAAAAGCGCATGCCGTCCCGGACGCCCCCAATCCGCCGGAGAGAGACCGCGCAACCGGGCGATCGTTTCCTTGCGCGCGCGGGTGAATTCCTCAAGCGCTCGCGGCCCGTTCTGCGACCGGTAGTCCCGCTCCTCGGCCCACTGGTCGGATTCCACCGCGGGCAGATACGGGTTGTTTTCGGCGACCATTTTCAGGAGCCGCGGTTGGGTGATCTCCCGCTCCACATCCCGCAGATGGCAGGCGATCTCGACCGGTCCCCATCCTTCTTCCGCCGGACAGGATGGCCATGTGCTCAGGCTGAAGAAATACAAGAGAGCGCCGAGGTGCCCGGACAGCAAGGCGGGCAGGGCGCACGGGGAAGCATGGGAGGAGAGAAAAATCCCCGGATCGCTGCTTTCCACCTCGAGGCATGCGGCCAGCAGCGGCATCGAACCTTCCCCGGGCGCCGTCTCCGCGGCCGCTTCCTTTTCCCCGCGGACGCGAAACGAGGCCAACCCCAAGGCCCGCGCCGGAGCAATATCTTCCCCCGGGTCGTTTCCGACAAAAACCGCTTCGGCCGGCTGAGCGACGACCCTCCCGAGAACTTCGGCCACATATTCCGGGCGCGGCTTGGCGAAATGCATCGTCTCGTACGAGGTCACCAGATCGAACGGCGCGCCGGCCGGGTCGATCCCGGCCCACTCCAGGCGGCGTTCCATCGCCGCCATCGGGAAGAGCGGATTGGTGGCCACCGCCACCTTCCAGCGGCGGGCGAAAGCGCATTCCACCGCGCGCGGCGCCGCCTCAATTGTCCGGGTCAGGTCTTTCAGTAGCGGGTAGCCTTCCCGGTAGAACCGGTCGAACTCGGGCGTAAGACCCGCCCGGTCCAGCCCCACCATCGGAAAAAAGGTCGCGTCGAACGCCTGCTGCAGCGTGATCTCCGGATCCTCGTTGCGCAGCATCGCCTTCGTCCCGGCCATGAGCGCTTCGGTCAGGCGCGAGGGATCGAGGCGGGGCGCCATGAATTTGCCGAGGGTTTGCAGGTAGGCGGGGAGAAAACGATCGATGTCGTTTTCCAGAAGCGTGTCGTCAAGGTCGAAGAGAATGGCGGAGATCATGGCGGTAATTAATGGAAAGAGAGCCTATGCTTTGAACTCACCGATTCCTCCTCGCCACTGCGTGGCTCGTCGGAATGACACATTGCGGAAGGATCACGCCTTTCAGGTGTCATTCCGAGCCCGGAGCCGAAGGCGATGGGCGAGTAATCGGTGACGGATTCCACGGAGTCAGTTTTTTTTTACCGCTCGTTACCGATTCCTCGTCGCTCCAACGGAGCTCCCCCGCCCGCCCGGCGGGCTGTCCGGGACGGGCTCGAAATGACACTCTGCGCTGGCTTATTCGCTACGCCGGCGGAAAGATCTCCTGCAACCCCCGGTGGCACTCGCTGCAGCCGATATGCGGATTGGACACGGCCTGGTCCGTTTGCCGGCAGAAGGCGGTTACTTTTACGCGCCGTCCCAGTCCGAGCAATCCCGAGGTGGCCTCACCGCGTAGGGTCATATTCGGGCAGGCGTTATCCGCAAGGATCGAGGGGACCGGGCAATCTTTGCATAGGGGCGGCGTCCATCCGCCTTTGGGTCCCAGCAGGCGGCATTCCAACCAGGATCGTCCGCGATAGAAATCCTGATAATAATAGAGACATTCTTTTCCGTAGGGTGTGCGCATCGCTCAGGCGCGGGTGAGGTAATCTCCGGTGCGCGTGTCCACCCGGATCGTGTCGCCGGTGGATACGAACAGCGGGACCATCACCTTCAGGCCGGTTTCGGTCGTCACGCTCTTGGTCGCGCCGGTGGCGGTATCGCCCTTGACCCCCATTTCCGACTCGACCACTTTGAGGTCCACCGAGGCGGGCAGCTCCAGGTCGATCGATTCCGAGTCGTGGAAGGTGAGCTTCACTTCGAGCCCTTCTTTAAGAAAGGGGGCGTTCTCGCCGATCACGGCGGCCGAAATGGCCGTCTGCTCGTAGCTCTCGGTGTCCATGAAGTGGAACAGATTGCCGTCGGAATACAGGAATTGGGCCATATGGTGGTCCAGACGGATATCCTGCACCCGGTCGCCGGATTGGAAGGTTTTTTCCATGATGCCGCCGGTGCGCAGGTCGCGGATCCGTGTCCGGATGGTGGCGTTGCCGCGGCCGGGTTTGTTGTGGGAGTAATCAAGGACCTTGAAAAGCCGGCCGTCGAGCTCGAAGGTCACTCCCTTGCGAAGGTCGTTTACATCGATCATGGATCGTTGCCTTTTCTGGAAATTAGAGTTCGCGGATTATACCGGAGAGCGGCGCGCGGGGAAAGATGGTGCGCCAAGTGCGGAATGGACAATAAAGTCGGTAACTGGACAAGAATGAAGCAACTAGGATAATGAAGTCGATTCCTGGAAATATCAACACCAGCAGTTTAGAATCAATCCAAAGTAGACAAAATCAGTCTCTGTCGGCTGCGAACTGATAGTCCAAAAATCCGGCCATCGGTTATGTGTTGCACTTCAACATTTAACTCGAGCCTCCGATTCACGCAGATCATAATGGGTTTAGGCTTTTCAGCAATTCTCATCAGCTCCCAATTTTCCAAATTAATATTGGCATATAATTTCTTCTTGAATAAACTATTATCCCCCCCCATGGTCCTTCAGTCCCCTCAATTGCGCGTATCCATGTAGATATATTTGATTTTCATTTGTAAAAAATTCCCTTTCAATCCCATGCTACTGGATAAACTTTATCGGTTGGGTTCCTTGATCGACTACTATTGAGATACTAATGGTCTGGTTATTGATGAACTTCTATTGGTGCCTTTTTTGAAGATAGTTACCTCGCTATTATAAAAAATGAGGACTAAATCGATGGAAATTGCAAAAATCCGTTAGTCTTTCTGAATTGTCTTATGCAATATGCTCACCTGCTTACTTGAAAAACACCAAATAAGGTGTATTGTGATTACGAAGCCACCACCAGTATCACATTTAGGAAATTTTATTAAAATAGCTTGTTTTTGGGTTGGAGAATTTTGGTTGTTAATAAATTTATATGGAGGCTATTTGTTTTCACATGTTCCTTTTCCATAAAGTAGTAAGCGATTGAGCATTCAATCAACCAAAGAGTGAAAAAGAATAAGTCTATGAACAGACAATTTACTAAAAGCAAACGAAACGTATTTCAGCAGGCTCCAGTATGAATAACATTTGTATTAAATGTTGTAGATTATTCTGGATGGAAAATATTATCAGTATTAAATAGCAGTAGAACTCCACCATCCCCGCAGTATTAGGATGTTTGTACGACCTATGGGGAGTAATGGGAGGATGTAATTATGTTAGGTAATGATCTGGTTCATCTGTTTACCTCTCTAGAATCCCGCTCATTCAAACAATCTCAAGTTGTTTTAAAAGAAGCCATCGAAACACTTCATCTTTACGACAAATATCGTCGTGAAAAACGTTGGAAAGACCTTCTTGCACATTCAAAATCATTACTATTAATGTCTGAGAGAGTACTCAATCAATATATCCTCATTTCTAAAGAGATCGTTAAGCAAGAAGCAGCGTCGCGAAAATTGGATGCATTGTTCTCTGAAATTGGTGTAAATTTGGCTCATGCACTTCGAACAGCAAGTCCATCCAAGCTCTCAGAGTTAAAAGAAGCTTTGAACCGACGCTTGAAATCAAGTGAGAAGACAGAAAAAATAATTAAAAGATTTCGCATTATTACTCGAAAGCGATCAGAGTTAACTAAAGCCGTTATTGAGACGGGCACTTCTCGCTTGACAATTATGCAGCGGCTTTTTATAATTATTAAGATATTGCATGGACACATTTTATTCTTCTCTTCAGGATATCTTTCAACGCTTCAGAAACCAGGGAGGATACAAAGTCAAATAAGAGAAGGCACTAGACTTTATAAAAAAATAAATGTTTTGCTTGAGCAGAGCCACCAATATTTAATTGGCGCATTATCTCAAACTACTTCCCTCGATAAGTTCCACAAACTTGTAATAAAAATTGAATCATCGATAAAACCAATTTGGATGGAATCCGGTCCATCTGTTCGCGCGTTATTAATTGAAGCACGCGGAAATACCGACGGAGACACAAGGAGGCGGATATATAGGCTTACCCTCGACATCGCTGAGGCTCTTCGACGTCTTGAGATCATTCAAGCTTATATTGTGTATTGCTGTATCAGATGCAAGGGCTATGATGTGGAGAACTGGTACAGAGATGAAATTGCGGCTGCTCGATTAAAGAAATACGAATCGGATGTCCCTATAGGAACAGATAGAAATATTATTGATCTTATCCGCACCAAATCTAGGGCCAAAAAACATCTAATTAGGGTTGAAGGCGAAGTGAAGAATTTGAAAATAGTGCAAGATGTTACGGGAAAGAAATTTTCATCGGTGTTTACTCTAGTAAATCCTGCCGATCATACGGAGTTCCTAATTCGTGCTCACATGTTTAGTTTAAAAAATAATGGTCTCATCAATGGTGCTTATTGCCGCCTTAACGGTTACGTTGATCCTGTGGGACGAATAATGGACATCGATCGCATTACTTTATCAGTCCTTAGACAAACAAGTTGGTTTGATGATATCACTTATCGAATGAAACCTTATTCCAAACTCTATCCAGACGAAATGAATATGTTCTTCACTCCACCATTCACAAAATAATGGGAAGAAGGTAGAAAGGAGAATAAAATGCCAGAAGACGAATGCGATGACTTGATGGATATTATTGACACTGCATACGGAGATCTCGCAGAGGAAGAAAATAATCTTATGCAGGCTCTACGGGATGATAGTGATATGTGGCTTGAAGTAACTAAAGAATGTGGGATTGCCATTCTTGAAGGCGGTACAGAATTTATTTCAGACTTGTTATGTTTTCAAGAGTTAGTAGACGCCTTTATGGATGAAGGAGTAATCCAAGCCTATGCTGCCTATCAAGAGTCATTGGCTTTTGTCAATGAGAGCAACGACAACTACTGGGATTGTATAGATTGCCCTGAAGCTTACGGTGATTAGAGAACACATGAATACAGTATTCATAGGTTTAGGAATACGCATTCGAATGGTAATAAGAATCGGAAGTAGAGTTTGAGAACGATACTTCTGATACAATGATAAGAGAAAAATTGTATTTGATATTTTACAATGGCTGAATGCAAAAATTCTATGAAAAAAATCGTAACTTCTCTACTTATGTAATAACAGCATTTGCATGAGATTTACACGTTAACCGCCTGATCAGCTCCCGTGAGGTGTAGGTGTCACTCCGATAAAATGCAAAAGACTAAATTCTCTGGAGCGTCTAATCTTCCCTGAGGTTGATACCTTAATAGGGATTGCAGAGATAGATAGCACGATACGTATTTGGTTATATTAAAAGTTCGAACTACGTGGAAAGTAATGCATGGTGGATTATAATTTTTTACCCAATCTACGTACCGACACTATTGATCCGGCATTTCGCCGGTATATAGGCATGACTGGCTACCTGGTGCCACCCCAGACGGCATCAACTCGCATTGCGGCGACCGCGGCTAAGTTACCCAAGATCGAGCGACGCCTCGTTGACAACGGGAACTTCATTCTGATTAAACGAATCAGCAAGCGCTTCGCTAATACCGCAAGTAAGTTGTATAGCATGGTGGAACACCACCAAAAACAACTCAAGCGTTCTGTGGGCAAAAATGAGCTCTCTCCCAAGCAATTTCAAGCGTTTCAACATTTGGCGGAGGACATTACTACATCTGTGCGCAAGACTCGCTCTTTAACAGCGGATTCCCTTCGCCGGCAATTATCCCTTTCGCCAACACACTTGGTTGGCTACGAAGACATCACCCTCGCCATTTTTATCAGCCTAAATATGGAGGAAGAATATCTGGATTACCCGACTCGTTACTACGAGGGAATCAATCGCACAGTGGCGCGTGAGGCATTAGCGGTGCAGGCTATGTTATCGCTCGCGCTCAAACAGGCATACTACCCGGTTGCGAGCGCCATGTCTTACGACAGTGCATTCCTTGCGGGACGCATATTTGCCCAATACGGAATCAAACGTGTGGCTATGGGATTTGGAGCGTATATGGCCGATGATAACTATCGAAATGTGCTTTACGTGCGCGGTCAACGCATCATGTTGCCCCAAATGATGCCTAACCGTTATGTGCGCACCGCCATAGTGGCACTTGGATTCTGGGATGGTTATCGCGCGCACGCGGGTGGTGTACCCACATCGTTTCACTTTTTAGGGTTGGGCGCGCCGATTATGCTGCCCATCGTAGCACTTTGTGCCTATGGTACACGCGACTTGTCATTCGACGCCACGAGCCCGATACTTGATGCGGGCGAAGGTTTCTTTTACTCCGATGAGCCTGCCTACCTCAAATTGCGTGCGCGTAAGATTGCCTTCGCACTCGCGTCAGGTAAGCAAAAGTCTTGGAATTGCCCGTGCGGGTTTTGCAAACAGTTCATCGCTAAACATCCATTAAATTATGAAGAAGCACATAAATGGTTTGTCCTACGTAAGCACTCTGTGGTGAATGCATCGGATTTGCAACCCGGAGGAGACCTTTATACGTCCTTGCCACTCTTCAGTGAACCAAAGAACACAACCCTACGTAAGGCGGTAACTTTTGCGCGTATGGGCCATAACCATTGGGTGCTGGAACGGATCGTTTACCGGTTGCGCGATACCGGCGGCTCACGTTCTAGACTGATAAAACACCTGCACGACATCACTAATGCTTATGCCACGCATACAGAATCCCAGGTGTTCGCTAAATCGATAGGTTGGGTCACGGACTTCGTCGCAAACAAGAGATAGTTCTGCTTGACGCATGTAGATTCTACCGAGTCGAGCCAAGACTTATGAATGTATCAATTATAAAGGCGACAAGAAGGAGTATGTGTTCTCCAATAACGAGGGTCATCATTATAAAGTACTCAAACGCAGTTAAAGTCAACCCGTCTTTTTTCTTAAAGGAGGAAAAATGACCATTAACCCTATTCATAAAACAACAATAGAACAAACTATAAAGGATGAAGATCCAACAGCTAATAATTTCGCTTATGAGCTCTCATCAGATGAGACTCTGGGAAGTCAAATTTGGTATGTGGAATGGAAGTCTAAAAAACTGGGTAAAGATGAAGCACTATACTACATAACCATTAATAAAAATAACGTAATTCATTTTTATGATGATGGTGTGGCAGCAGCAAAATCAATTTATGATATGATCGAAAAGCGAAGAAGTATTATTCAGCGATTATCAGAATTTACTTTAGTAGACTTGATTGCGGCATTCATTGCTATTGTGGTTACAATTGCTTTTGTAATGCAACTTACCATAAAAGGTTCATTGGGACAAGAAATGATTGCAATTTTTGGAATAATTCTTGGATATTATTTTGGAAAGAATATTGGAAAAACATCCAATTAAAGAGGAAGGCCGATAGAAATTGGAAAAATGTACTTGAGAAAGAAGGTTTGTTCACTTTATAGAATATGGGAAAAGCGAACGATTGTGCTACCTACTTTCCTCATCTGCAGGAAAAAATTACTAGTATGGGATTTCCAACTTTCTAGGATACAACTTTATTGTGATTCCACAAAAGGCGGTACGTCGCGTGCAATGGGCAGGTTGGGCCGGTTTTTTTATACGCGGTTAATTTTCAAACAATGCCAATGCGTTCCTCACCCCGCCGCCTCCAATTCAATCGTCACCGTCGTTCCACGTCCTGCGTCGCTCGCGATCCGAATTTTTCCGCGCATTGCCTCGACCAGTTCTTTGGCAATTGCCAGGCCCAACCCGCTGCCGCCTTCGGGGCCTTCGCTGCGTCCGCGGTAGAACCGTTCGAACACGTGCGGCAAATCCTCGGGAGGGATGCCCTCGCCGCGGTCGCTCACGGTGAGTGATATTTTCTTCCCCGCGGCTGAGGTTCCGATTTCGATCGCGCTTCCACCGGGCGCATGCCGGAGCGCATTGTCGAGCACGATCAGCAGCACCTGCCTCAGCCGGTTCTCCGCGCCATACGCCCGGCCCGCGATCGAAACCGCATGCACGGCTACCTTGCGTTCCGCGGCCACGCGGCCGAAGGAGCGGACGATCTCCTCCACCAGCGGCGCGAGGTCGACCGGCTCCCGTTCCATCGCGAGGGCTCCGGCGTCGAGCCGGGAAAGCAGCAGCAGATCGCCGACCAGCTGGTTCATCCGATCCGTCTCCGAGATGATTTCCACCACCGGCTCGCGCCGTCCGTCGCCCGCGGGCAGCTTGCGCTGGGTTACTTCGGCCGCGGCGCGGATCATCGTCAGCGGCGTGCGCAGTTCGTGCCCGGCGTGGGCGATGAAGGCCTGCTGTTTATCCCACGCCTCCTGGGCCGAACGCAGCGCCCGTCCCGAAAGCCACCAGGAAACGGCGCCCAGCACCGCCGCGAAGGCGACGCCCGCTTCCAGGAGGACCATCGCCAGATTGGCCATGGTTCGGTCCTGATCCGAAAGCGACCGTCCGACCTGCAGCGCCGTATAACCCGGCACTGCGGATAGGCGCAGGCTGAGCACGCGGACTCGGCCTCCGGACAAATCATCGACCGTCCGAAAATCCAAACCGTTTTGAAGCGCCGCCGAAAGGGATTCCGTTTGGACGGATAAATTCTTCGAACCGGTGAGGATATCGGCGCCGCCGTCCGCCCGAACCGCCGCCAGCGTGATGGGGGAAAGTTCCGCGTCGAATTCCGGCTCGCCGGTCTGCCACACCGCGGCGGAGGCCGCAGTCGGCGCCGGAGCGGTTTCCCCATCTTCACCTCCTCCGGTCTCGCCGTTTTCCCCGACGGTTGGAACGGCCGCGATCGTCGGGACGCCCCCGCGTCCGGCGTACCATTCCTGCTCGCCCCGCGTGAGCGCGGGTGGAAGCGGTTCGCCCACCTCGTGCAGCGCCAGCGCCGCGCGGTGTTCCAAGGCGATGTCGATAGAAGTTTGATTTTCATTTTGCAGGAGGAGATATACCGCCGCATCCACGCCGGCCACCAGGACGAGTGCTCCCAGGAGGTACAACAGCGTGAGGCGGAGGCGGAGAAAACGGAACATCACGCCCTCAGCCGGTAGCCGATTCCACGCACCGTCTCGACCGGATCGGAAAGGCCCGGACGGCGGAGTTTGGCGCGCAGATAGGAAATGTACACATCCACCAGCGTCGGCTGCACGTCGCACTCGAAGGACCAGACGTAATCGAGGATCTGCCCGCGCGTGAGCGATTGCCCCGGATGGCGCATCAGGTACTCCAGCAATTTCCACTCGGTGGCGGAAAGTTCGAGCGGCGTGTCGCCCCGGCGCGCGGCGTGGGCGCGCAAGTCCATCACCAGGCCGCCCGCTCGCAGCTCGAACGAATCGCCGGTCGGTTCGAGGAACCGGCGCGAGAGGGCGCGGATGCGCGCCAGCAATTCGTCAAATGCAAAAGGTTTGGCAAGGTAATCGTCGGCGCCGCTGTCGAGCCCGGCGACGCGGTCTTCCAACTGCGTGCGCGCGGTGAGCAGGAGCAATGCGGTGGGCAAATGCGCCGCCCGGACCGCGCGGCAAATGGCCGGGCCGTCGCGGCCGGGAAGCATCCAGTCGATCACGGCTACGTCGTAGGTTCCCCGCAGCGCCAGCTCCAAGCCGGTGTCGCCGTCGGCGGCGGTGTCGACGCTGTGCCCTTCCTCTTCCAGGACCTGTTTTTCCAGCCGCAGAAGGCGGGAATCGTCTTCGATGAGTAGGATGCGCATGGCAGGACTAATAATACCTGATCCTTCTCCCGGCGGGTCCGGGCGGGAGCGAATCGAAGCCCGGTGCAAAACGGATAAAAATTCGTCCGGTTGGTTTTTCATTGTTTTTTCCGATAACTCCATCATATTCCGGAAGATTGGGATTGGATTGGAAAAGACTTTCCTGCTTTCAATCAAACTCCAATCCATTTTTGAGATAAGTAAGGGTGATCGACGAAACAAATTTCGCCTTACCCTTCGGAGGCCTTATGTCGCAGCGAATTGCATTATTTTTATCCGTCGCACTGACCGCGTTCGTGCTGGTATTCATCGGCGCGGCCA
>Ga0187886_1003861_pt1 | contig 11020 bp, 11 predicted proteins | sample June2016WEW_20_1_FD_133001 | JGI IMG/M metagenome (GOLD analysis project Ga0187886, IMG submission 133001) | Peatland microbial communities from SPRUCE experiment site at the Marcell Experimental Forest, Minnesota, USA - June2016WEW_20_150 | ecosystem: Environmental > Terrestrial > Soil >...
CCAGAGAACTCGAGCCAAGTCGATCGTGGAGGGAAAGGGAGAGAACAGATGCCAACTGAAGTACCTTCTCCGAACGGAAGAGGTGATGGTTGGGGATGTCGTTGTCACCTCAGGCTTAAGTGGGAATTTTCCAAAGGGGTTAATGGTGGGTGAGGTACGAAAGGTGGATAAGAAGGGCCATGGCGTTTTTCAATATGCGGAGTTGGTCCCGAGTGTGGATCTGGCAAAGTTGGAGGAGGTTCTCGTGATCACAGGATCTTCTCTTCCGCTCCCAGAAGAGAAAGAAAAGAAGGGAAGGAAGGCCCCGGTAAACCCCGTTAGAAGAAAAGGTGGGGCTTAAAACCCTCACCCTTCACCCCGTGAGTATAAGGATTCCGGGCCTTTGCAGCCGATCGGAAAACCAAGGGGTGTGCAAAAACGAGGATTAATCCGTACGTTACTCTACGGGGTAAATAATGGATGAACATTTTTCTCCTTCCCTGCCATAAATGGCGGGGCTTTCTAACGGGGTAAAGGCTGAAAAGAAAAGATGAGAAAGATCGTCTTTGCTCTTTTTTTAGGAGTTCTTTTTCTGACCCTCCAGACAACGCTCTTGGCATTCCTTCCCATTCAGAGGATCAGGCCGGACCTCGTCTTAATCCTCACCCTCTATTGGAGCCTCTTTTACCCACCGATCTCTGGTGGAATCTTAGCCGTCTTCATGGGGTTTCTCATGGACCTCTTTTCTGGCAATTCTTTCGGCCTCTATACCCTCTCCAGACCCCTCATCTTCTATGTCGCGCAGTTTTTCAAAGAGCGGTTCTATTTGGAAAGTTTCACATCCCAATTCCTTTCCGTCTTCATCTTTGGCCTGTTGGAAGGTCTCCTTATCCTTCTCCTTCTCAATGTTCTCAATCCAGGCCCTATCGGTCACCTCTATCCGTTGTTATTCACCTTCCTCCTTCCCCAGTCGTTTTTCACTGGTCTCGTCACCCCCATCCTCTTTTTTCTTATCCATAAGGGATCTTTTTCATTCTTCGGCCATCACGAGATCGAACTCATAGAGAGAGGGGATAGATCATGATGGAATTAAATACCCAGAGGATGGAAGACTTTAAAGGAAGGCATAAATATTTTATCGCCTTTGTAGGAGTGGCCTTCTTTATACTCTTCATCCATCTGTGGTATTTTCAGGTGATCAAGGGGAGTGAATTCCGGCGATTGTCTGAGAATAACCGCATTCGGATTCGTGAGAATCCTGCAGACCGAGGGATGTTATTGGATCGAAAGGGGCGTGTTTTGGCCCATAACCGGCCCTCTTTCGAGGTCTCTCTCGTTCCAGAAGACCTGAAAGTCAATCCAGAAGTCCTGACGAAAGTCAGAGGAATGTTGGACATGGATCAGGATGAGATTGAGAATAGATTGCAAAGCCTAAAACGGCGTCCTCCCTTCAAGCCAGTAAAGATTAAATCCGATATCGATTGGAATGAACTTGCCCTCCTTGAATTCAACCGGGTCCATCTTCCTGGCCTTATTGTGGATGTCAGGCCGAGGAGAACGTATAATTATGGCGATCTGGCCTCCCATCTCATCGGTTACCTCGGAGAGGTGGATGAAAATGAATTGAAACAGTCAAAGGATATTTCTTATCGAATGGGTGCTCTGATTGGAAAATATGGAGTCGAGTATCGGTGGGAGGCTGATCTCAAAGGAGTGGATGGAGGTCGCCAGATCGAAGTCGATGCACTGGGAAGGGAGATCAAACCCCTCCGGAGTGTTGAACCGTTTCCAGGAAACAACCTCATCCTCACCATTGACCTCGACCTCCAGAAGGTTGCTGAGGAGGCCTTTCAAGATAAGAGTGGGGCCCTCATTGCCATGGAGCCCAAAACGGGTCGAATCTTGGCGATGGTGAGCAAGCCTTCTTTTGATCCCAACCTTTTTGCGAGAAACATCTCACCCGAAGAATGGAAATCTCTCATGGAAGATCCTCGCCATCCTCTCCAGAACAAAGGGATCCAAGGTCAATATCCTCCTGGTTCCGTATTCAAAATCGTTACTGCCATTGCGGGGCTGGAATCGGGGATCATTACGCCAAATACACAGATGACCTGCACAGGTGTTTACCCTTATGGGAATCGCGATTTCCGGTGTTGGAAAGAAAGGGGACATGGAACGATAAGTCTTCATCAGGCCATTGTCGAATCCTGTGATATCTTTTTTTATCAGGTTGGGCTGAAAGTAGGGGTCGATCTGATCGCCCATTACGCCAATGAGTTGGGTTTAGGAAGGACAACGGGAATCTACCTGCCACATGAAAAACCGGGGATCGTCCCCTCCACCTCTTGGAAAAAGAAACATTCGGGGTTCCCGTGGTATAGTGGGGAAACCCTTTCCCTTGCGGTGGGCCAAGGATATCTTAATGCGACACCCCTTCAACTCCTTACGCTCATTTCAGCCGTTGCCAATGGAGGAAAACTCTACCTTCCTCAGGTGGTGGAAAGGGTGGAAAATATTTATGGGAAGGTATTGAAAGAGTATCCGCCGATTGAGAGGGGAAGGGCCAATATCTCTGAAAATACTTTCCGTATCATCCAAGAAGCCCTCATGGGAGCGGTCAATGAGCCCCATGGAACGGGGTGGGCTTGCGCCCTCAAGGAGGCCAAGGTGTCAGGGAAGACCGGAACAGCCCAAGTGATCAGAATGGCACCGAATTTTAAGAAGGGGGATATGGATCGGATGCCCCTAAAATTTCGGGACCATGCATGGTTCGTCGCCTACGCTCCTTTTGAAGACCCCCTGATATCCATTGCCGTCCTCGTTGAACATGGAGGTTTCGGAGCGGCGGCAGCAGTTCCGATAGCCAAGAAGGTGATCGAAAAGTATCTCAGCCTTGAATCTCCTTCTAAGGTGGCTCAAAAAAGGAGCGATTAGTTCAGGATTCAAGGGTCCCAGGGTTCAAGGGGTCAAGTGAGATGCCCCTTAAACACTTGAATCCCTGCCTGCCGGCAGGCAGGCTCCAATCCTTGAACCCTTTGGAAAGAACTTATTATGATTGACCGACGCCTCTTCACTCATTTCGATTGGACTTTGTTGGGGATTGTACTCCTTATCGCCTCTATTGGCATCCTCAATATTTATAGCACGACTTCAGGGGGAGAGATTTCTGGTACCCCGCTCTACCTTAAACAGATCTTCTGGCTGTTGATCGGTTTGGCAGTGATGGTGGCCATCGCTTTCACTGAATACCGTTTTTATTTGGACTTCGCTTATATTGTTTATACGGTTGCCTTCTTCTTTCTATTGGTGGTCATGGGTTACGGCATCATTACCTCAGGTGCACAGAGATGGATGAAGATTGGATCGATCTCCTTTCAACCTTCCGAATTTGTCAAAATTTCTTTAATTTTGGCCCTGGCAAAGTTTTTTCAACGACCTCCGGCTCGAGAGGGTTATTCGTTAAAGGATCTTCCCTTACCTTTTCTGCTCCTTCTTTTACCGACGGGTTTAATTCTTAAACAACCCGATCTGGGAACGTCCATCATCCTTCTCTTAGTCTTCTTCTCCATTTTGATCTTTGTGAAGATTCGATGGACATCCTTGCTCACTATTGGATTGGTTGGAGCAGCCATCCTTCCCCTCTCCTGGAGTTTTCTTAAAGAATACCAGAAGAGGCGAATCATCACCTTCTTTAACCCAGAATTGGATCCATTGGGTGCCGGCTATCACATCATTCAATCGAAGATTGCCGTGGGGTCGGGCGGAATTATTGGGAAAGGCTTTATGAAGGGGACTCAATGCAGACTGGGTTTTCTGCCGGAGCAGCAGACCGATTTCATCTTCTCAGCTCTGGGGGAAGAATGGGGTCTGATCGGTTCTCTCATCATCGTGGGACTCTATTTTATTTTGATTCTGTGGGGGCTTCGCATCGCCGTCCAATCGAAGGACCGGTTCGGCGCCATCCTCTCCTTCGGTGTCGTGGCCATGCTTTTCTGGCATATCTTCATCAACATCGGAATGGTTTTAGGCATGATGCCGGTCGTGGGAATTCCTCTACCTTTGGTCAGTTATGGGGGTTCTTTCCTCCTCTCCACCTTCATCGGAATTGGCCTCCTTCTCAATATCAGTATGAGGAGGTTTCTCTTCTGAATGCGGATTGCGGAATGATGATTGCGGAATTCAAGTCAGAATCGAAATTCTAAATTAAGTATTCCGAATTCCGCATTCCGAATTCCGCATTCAGAAGGGTACGTCATCCTCTGGTCCAGGGATCGTTTCTTGTTCAATTCCCAACTCCTTCTCAGAATCGGGTGATTCCACGGGTGCTCCTGCTGCTCCTAACATCTGCATCTGGGTTGCGACAATTTCAGTGATCCACTTCCGGTTTCCATCCTTGCCCTCCCAAGAGCGGGTTCGAATGCGGCCTTCGATATAGACCTGTTTCCCCTTGTTCAGATATTCTCCACAAATCTCAGCCAGTCGTCCGAAAGCAACGATCCGGTGCCATTCTGTGATCGTCGTTTTTTCTCCAGAAGATCGATTAACCCGATTTTCACTTGTCGCTATCCGAAAATTTGCCACGGTCGTGCCATTGCTGAGATACTTCACCTCTGGATCCGCACCCAAATTACCGATGAGAATCACTTTGTTCACTCCAGCCATAAAATCCTCCTCTTCCTGGTATGAACCTGGTAGGGTTCATACCCTGGTATAAACGGAATATAGTTTATCATCTGCCTCCGAACAGTCGCTATGCTACCTTACCATTTCTAAACCTTCTTTTCAAGGGAGTATTGACTGGGTTTCGGATATATTTTAGGATTTTTATGTAAGCTTTCTTTTTAAAGAAAATGGATATAAAAAAACGGACCCCTTTTTTATTAACGATCATAGGAATCCCAATCTTTTTCATTACCGTCCTTCAGGCAAAAGATCAATCCTCTCCTTCTCCAAAAATCTCCTCAGCGGTTGAGTCCTTTGGGGTACAGAGATTTGAGGAGAAGAGGGATTCGATTCCCTTTTCTCTTAAAGATTTGAATGGGAACCAGGTTTCCCTTAGCGACTATAAGGGAAAACCAGTCCTCCTGTTCTTCTGGGCGACATGGTGCGTTGCCTGTAAAGAGGATATTGTACTTTTAGAAAAATTTTCCGAAGGGAAGAGAGATCGATTGGAGATCTTGACCGTTGCTATTGATGGTGAGAAGGAGGCAAGGGTTAAAAGTGTCGTTAAGAAGAATAAGATCACTCTCCCTGTCCTCTTAGACATCAAGGAGAGGACTGCTCGAAAGTACGGAGTAAGGATGGTCCCTTCAGCTTTCATCATTAACCGAGAAGGTCGGATGGAAGGAATGATCGTCGGTCAAAGGGAATGGAGTGAATCCACTGCCGAGGCTGCCTTAAGAGAGCTCTTAAACCTTCATTGACAAATCCCATCATTTTCGTATAATATCTTTTGTTTCTTCCATTTAGAGCAGGAGTTTTTTGTGAAGTATCTCTATAAGTCAGAAAGCTATTCCATTCCCCAGAGACTAATTTTCATCCCTCTTAAGGAGACGGTCATCTTTCCTTACGTCATTGCCCCTCTCTTTTTTCAATCGGACGAGGCTTTAACCCTATTGAATAAGGTGATATTGGAGAATAGCCTCATCGGATGTGTTGGCCAGCGCAACCCTCATCTCAAACACATCCCGGCTGGGGCAACTCCTAAAGATGGGCCTTCTGCGGGAATCACCATTGCCACAGCTGTTCTCTCTTTATTAAAAGGCAGTCCCGTTCCCCATGAGATCGCGATGACCGGAGAGTTGACATTGAGTGGAAGAGTGCTTCCTGTGGGAGGGATTAAAGAGAAGATTCTGGCTGCTCGAAGGGCAGGGGTGAAGACAGTGATCCTGCCTAAAAAGAACGAAGAGAATCTCGAGGATATCCCGGACTATATCAAAAGGGAGATGAACCTTGTCTTGGTTGAAAACATCCAGGAGGTGTTAGATCTGACCTTGCCCTCCTAGAAATAAGAAGTTCGGAGTGATTAGTTCGGAGTTTTGAGTTCGGGGTATTTTTATGTCTCCGAACTGTTAACTCTGAAGTGAACATTAGATGATGGCACCTTTTAAAGCTGGTTACATCTCCATCCTGGGGAGGCCAAATGTTGGGAAATCGACTCTATTCAACCGCATCCTCGGGGATAAAATTGCCATCGTCACTGAAAAACCCCAAACCACACGAAATCGAATTCTCGGCATCAAAAATGTAGAAGGGGGCCAATTCATCTTTCTCGATACTCCAGGACTCCATGGAGGCGGGTCAGAATTGAACCGGCGAATGGTTCGAACGGCCATTGCTTCGGGTCAAGATGCAGAAATCCTTCTCTTTATCATCGAAGCTTCATCCCCTCGTGTGGAAAAGGACCGGCAGATGATCGAATCCCTCAAGGGAAGTAACGGTGTCCCTTTTCTGGTCATCAATAAGATCGATTTGGTGAAGAGAGAAACCCTCCTCCCGATCATCGATCAATATCAAAGACTCCATCCTTTCTACATGATCATTCCCATTTCAGCGATCACTGGAGAAGGGGTGGATATCTTGTTAGATGAAATCTTGAAAGTCCTTCCCGAATCCCCACCCTATTTCCCGGAAGAGACGATCACAGACCAGACGGAACGTTTCCTGGTCTCCGAAATTATTCGAGAGAAGGTGATCCAACAATCCTATCAAGAAATTCCCTATTCAACCGCTGTCACCATTGAAGAGTTTAAAGAGCATCCCGAAAGGAATCTGGTCGTCATTAAGGGAACGATCCATGTCGAAAGAAATTCTCAGAAGAAGATTCTCATCGGGAAAGGAGGACAGAAATTGAAGAAGATTGGAGAGGCGGCCAGAAAAGAAATAGAAACCTTCTTAGGAATAAGGGTCTTTTTAGAATTGTGGGTGAACGTGGAGAAAGATTGGACCCGCGACCCCCATGCCCTGAATCGGTTGGGTTATCAATAAAAACGCATTAAGTCTCATTACAGTCAACGGAATCACCCCTCACCCCATCCCTCTCCCCAGCGGGGAGAGGGGAGGGTGAGGGGAGCCTTGTGTCAAAGAAATAAATGTGTTGGTATTAATAAAAACGTTTAGAACCTGCCTACCCCGCCCTCGGTCGGGACCGGGGCCGGTAGGCAGGCCCTGAACCTAATATGGTACAGGGCAGGCGTTTTGATCGTTTGACGAAATTAACGATCTAAACGAATGACTCAGTGATTTTGAGGTGGCCCTTTTGTGGAAGAGAAGGAGCCTTTAGGAAGATACCTAAAAAGGGAACGGGAATTAAGGAAGATCTCTTTAAGAGAGGTTTCAAAAAATACGAAGGTGAAGGAGCATCTTCTCAAAGCCATCGAAGAGGATCAATATGGCTCTCTTCCCTCTCCCACCTATGTCAAAGGATTCCTTTTATCTTATGCAAAATATATGGGACTTGACCCCAATGATGTCCTCCTTCGTTTTGAGAGTAGTTTAAAAGGGAAACCGGTCACCCGGCTTGAAGCCCCACCCGAAAAGAAGATTTTATGGAATATTAAATATCGATGGGTCATTGGAGGAGTCATTGGGATCAGCCTCTTTGCCTCTTATTTCCTCTTTCTTCGTCCTTCCAAACCCCCCATGGAAACCATCTCTGAAAAACCGAAGGCTGAAGAACCCACTCCCTCCCCTCCTCAAATCGCTGGCACAACCTCCACTCCAGAGGAGCAGCCTTTCTCACTTCAGCTGAAAGCGGTTGAGGAAACCTGGGTTCGCATTCAGATCAATGGCCAACCCGAACATGAAATGACCCTTAAACCAGGAGAAGCAACGTCCCACCGGGCGCTAAAACATATCCATCTCTTGGTTGGAAATGCGGGTGGCCTTGACATCATCTTCAAAGGGAAATCCTTGGAGAGATTTGGAAAATCAGGAGAAGTCGTCAATCTGATCTTCACTCCCCAAGGGGTGGAAGCGAAACGTTTTGAAAAACCAAAACCGGAGTAATTTGGGTTACGAGTTTACGCCTTGACAAAAGGGGGCCATTTTAGTATACATAAAAGCAATTCATATTTAGAAAACAACCTTCTCTATCCAGGAAAAGGAGGCTTTGATTTGATTCTGAGATGGAAAGAGTAAAAAAGGATTATCGCAAGTTTTATAGAATTTTTCTCATCTTATTTCTCCTCTCTTTCACTGCTAATCTTTTCATGTTGACTCTCTACCTTAGAGAGAGAAAGGGTGTCCCATCTTCCCCCCCCAAAGAGAGTAAAGGGATTCAGGAAGTAAAAGCCCCCCAAGCAGTAAAAGCCCCTCAAGAAATAAAGGCCCCCCAGGAGATGGTTCCTCTCCCTTTTGTTCACATCAGAAACAAGGACTCTTTCCTGCTTTGTGATAAGCAAAACAAAACCCTCTACCTCTATCGTTCCGAAGAAGGTGCTTTTAAATTAATCAAAAGTTATCCATGCATTGTAGGGTCCAATAACGTGGATAAGAGGGAAGCTGGAGATTTGGCCACACCTGAGGGTATCTATTTTTTAACCTCTTTCCTGACAGGAAAGAATCTGCCCGAAAAGTATGGTTCCGGAGCATTTTCCCTCAACTACCCCAACTTTCTTGATCAAAAAGAAGGGAAAAAAGGCAGTGGCATCTGGCTCCATGGTTATTCCGACCGTTTGGAACGTCCGCCCTTCTCTGAAGGGTGTGTCGTTGTAAAAGATGAGGTCCTGAAAGAGCTGATCGGGTTTATTAAGATAGGCGATGCCCCTTTGGTCATTGTGGACACGATCCAATATGCACCTGCAGAGGAGCAGAGGAGACTTTTCCAAATATTATCTCATTTTCTGAAAGATTGGAAAACAGCCTGGGAGAGCCGCGATACGACAAGGTACCTCAGTTTTTACAGCCGGGATTTTGTCAGTAGTGACGGGAAGAACTATCAGAAATTTAAAGAATATAAATCTCGGGTCAATCAGTCTAAAAAATTTATCCAACTGCAAATTGAGCCCCAATCCTTTCTCCTTTCTCAGAAAGATGGGGGACATATTGCCATTGTGAGGATGAATCAGGATTATCGTTCAGACAATTTCAAAAGTTACAGTCGGAAAATTCTATACCTAAAAGAGAAACAGGGGAAATGGGAAATCATTGGCGAGGTCAATCTTTGAAAATCAGATGGCTTCTCTTTTCAGGAATCATCGGGCTCTTCTTCCTCGTAGATGTTTTTAGGAGTTTTTACCTTCCGCATTCGAAAGAAGAGGTGAGGGCTTTTTCTGAAGTCAATGCTTTCTTTAAAGGTTCTGACCAGGAGGTAGAGGTCTATCGCCTCTTTGGAAGAGAGGCAGGACCGACCATGCTTATTTTTGCTGGCATTCATGGAGATGAATCAGGGGGATACCTCACGGCGGATCGGTATGTCGGCCTGAAATTGATGAAAGGAAATTTGATCATCGTCCCTCGGCTAAATCTCTATGCGATTTTAACAGGGAGACGGACAGGTCTGAGTGGTGGGGATATGAATCGAAAATTTTACCCCTCTGAGGAGAACAAGGATCCAGATGATAAGATCGTCGGTTTAGCCAAGTCCCTCATGGATCGGGCTGATATCATCCTTAACCTCCACCAGGGTTATGGTTTTTACTCACCGGCCTGGATCGATCAGTCCAGGAATCCCATCCGATGGGGGCAATGCAACATCATCGATGTTTCCATCTTCAATCTACCCGATGGGGGGAGGTTGGATCTGGAGCATTTTGCTCGGGAAGTGGCTCAAAAGATCAATTCCAAGATTATGGATAAGAGATATCATTTCCATGTGAATAATACCAATACCTTCAGCAAAAGGTCGTTGCATCAGGAGCAGAGTAGATCGCTGACCTACTATGCCTTGGCATGGAAGCATAAGATGGCCTTTGGCATCGAAGCGACCAAGAACTGTTCTCTCCCTCAAGCCATCAGTTATTTGACGACCGCCGTCAATGCGATGCTGGAAAAGGCTGGCATCGTGGTCCAAACCTTTCCCTCCGTATCCCCAGCGGTGATCGCGGATGAGTTAAAAAGAAATGAGGAGTTTTCAGGCTTGAGAGTAAAAATCAATGACGTCGAAAGACTCATTCTGCCCAAGAACGAGATCCTTTTAACTCCGGGTGATCGATTCCAGATCCTTTCTGTCGAAGCAAAACACTCCCGCGGTTGGTATCCTTCCTTGTCGGGTTCTAACATGTATAATGGCATCGGTAAGGTTTTTTCGATCACACAAAGTGATCAACTCATTCTTAAGAAGTATGGGAAGAGGGTTGCTGTCTTTAATATTATGGTCAAAGAGGATATTCCTTTCCGAATAGAAACAGGGATCTAAGGCAACCTTGACCCATCAGGAAGGTTGAAAAGAAAAAATGGTTCGCTATCAGGACGAAGATGAAAGGGAGAAGATTTCCTGGAGAGAGATTGATCGAAGGAAGGACAGGAGTCCATACGCTCCCAGGGAAACGCCACAGGATCGGGAGAGATCTCATCGGTCTCAGTGGATGAAAAAACATTATCGTAAGGAGGTTGATAAACTCTTCATGGGCAAAAAAGGAACGAAGAAACATCAAAAGGCCAGGGACGACATCGATCGTTACCACGGCACGGATCAATTCGAGGCTGCGGTCAAAGCCTATTTGGATCAATACGGTTTACCTGATGACTGGAGCACGCTTTCCCTCCTATTAGATTATTCAGATGCTGAAAAGGTCTTGCAGGCGCTCACCGCCATGAAGAACCTTTATGAGGCCAGAACGCCAATGGAAAAACAGGGTTTCAAAGCGAAGGTAGACATTTTGGCGATGACCACCCGTGACAACGATTTAAGAGATTTTGCTGAGGAGATGCTCAAGACCTTATAAATTCACATCCTATTATACACTCCAAACTTTTTACTGTAGAATCTCAACAGAGCGAGTCAATTTACGGGAGACGTAGGGTGCGTCTTTTTGTCTTTGTATCTTTGAGTCATAGCGTCATTTGTCCGAAAGCGTTAATGGCCCAATGGCCCAATGAC
>Ga0187886_1003863_pt1 | contig 11018 bp, 8 predicted proteins | sample June2016WEW_20_1_FD_133001 | JGI IMG/M metagenome (GOLD analysis project Ga0187886, IMG submission 133001) | Peatland microbial communities from SPRUCE experiment site at the Marcell Experimental Forest, Minnesota, USA - June2016WEW_20_150 | ecosystem: Environmental > Terrestrial > Soil >...
GGCCTGAACCTGGTCCCGGGCACGCCGCGGGCCCTGCCGCTGGCCGAGGCCACGTGGCTGGCCGCTCGGGCACGCGAGGCCTCACCCGGGGGCAAGCGGCCCCGGGTAGTGGCCGTCTTCGCGAATGCCCCGATGGGGGAGATCGACGCGGCGATCGCCGCCTTCGACCCCGACGCGATCCAGCTCTCCGGCGACGAGCCCGTGGAGTCGATCGCGGCGATTCGACGGCCCGTCTGGAAGGTCCTGCACCTCCCCGCCGCCGAGGACGCCGGGGCCGGGGCAGCGGCCGCCGAGGCCGCCCGTGGCGCCGCGGGCGCCGCCGATTCCGGCACTGCCGGCGCAGCCGGCGCGGCGGCCGACCCCGCCTACGCCGGCTCGGTGGCCGCCAGGGCTATCGAGGCAGGCAAGACATACCTCGCCGCCGGCACCGAACGGCTCATTCTCGATACCGCCGGAGGCCCATTCCCCGGAGGGACCGGCCGCCAGATCGCCCGCCAGATCGCGGCTGCGGTGGCGCGTGAGATCCCGATCGTCCTGGCCGGCGGCCTCGACGCGGCCAGCGTAGCCGAGGCCGTCCTGGCCGTGCCAGCGATCGGTGTGGACGTGGCATCCGGCGTGGAGATCCACCCAACCGCGGCCTCACCGAAGACCGCGTCGGCCACGGCGCGGGCCGCGGCGGCGGTCGGCTCGCGGCCGCGCAAGGACCCGCTGCGGGTCGCCCTCTTCGTCAAGCGGGCTCGCGCGGCCCGCTTCGATCGGCCGCACATTCGACCGCGTCCGACTCCCGTTCCTGAGGCTCTGCTCGACCCCGACGCGGCTGGCCGGTGGGGCAACGAGCGCGACTTCGGCGGCCGGTACGTGCCCGAGACCCTCGTCGCCGCGCTCGACGAGCTCGAGGCGGCGTGGCTCCAGACCCGCCACGATCCGCGGTTCTGGGCCGAGCTGCGCGAGTTGCTGGTCCACTACGGCGGCCGGCCCACGCCGATCTACCGCGCCGATCGGCTCGGGGCGGAAGTCCTGGCTCGGGCTCGGGAGATCGCCGCTGCGACGGGCGGGGCGGAGGGAGCGGATCGGCTGCCCGACCGAATCCACCTCTACCTCAAGCGCGAGGACCTCAACCACACCGGCGCCCACAAGCTCAACAACGCCCTGGGCCAGGTCCTGCTGACGCGGCGCCTGGGCAAGAGCCGCGTCATCGCCGAGACCGGCGCGGGCATGCACGGCGTGGCTACGGCCACCGCATGCGCCCTGCTCGACATCCCGTGCGTCGTCCACATGGGTATCGAGGACATCCACCGCCAGGCGCCCAACGTGCTGCGGATGGAGGCTCTCGGCGCCGAGGTCCGGCCGGTCCACGGCGGCTCGGGGACGCTGAAGGACGCCGTCAGCGAGGCCCTGCGCGACTGGGTCACCAACGTCGAGACCTCGCACTACTGCCTGGGCTCCACGATGGGCCCGCACCCCTATCCGATGCTGGTGCGCGACTTCCAGCGCGTCATCGGCGACGAGGCGGCGGCGCAGCTCATGACGACGGAAGGACGGCTGCCCGACATGGCGATCGCCTGTGTCGGAGGCGGCTCCAACGCCCTCGGACTGTTGAACCGATTCATCGGCGAGCCGAGTGTTCGGCTCGCCGTGGCGGAGGCGGCCGGCGAGGGGATCGCGACCGGCCGCCACGCGGCGGCGCTCCTCGGCGGCACGCCGGGGATTCTCCACGGATCACGCTCCTACATGCTTCAGGACCCTGACGGCCAGGTCATCGAGGCGGTCTCGATCTCGGCCGGGCTGGACTACCCGGGCATCGGGCCGCAGCTCGCTGCGCTGATGCAGGCGGGACGGCTCATCGTCTCGTCCGCGACCGATACGGAGGCCGTGGCCGCGCTGCGGCAGGTCGCCCGAACCGAAGGGATCCTGGCGGCCGTGGAGTCGGCCCACGCAGTGGCGGCTCTGCCCGAAGTGCTCGCGCGCACGGCACGTGAGGGTGGGGCAGAGCCGCTGTCGCGTGAGGCGGTCGTTGTGCTGGGGCTGTCGGGCCGGGGGGACAAGGACCTTGCCGCCCTCGTGGAAACGGGCGGCGGCAAGGTTCCGGCGTTGGGCGACGCCCAACGCCGAGCCACTCCCGGGCTCAAGGAGGTCGGTCGATGAGGACCCGGGCTCGCCCGTCGACCGCCGCCGAGAGGAGCCGCGCCGCGGGCGGTGGCCCCGCTACGGGCGGTGGCCCCGCCACGGGGACCGGGGCCACGGCCGGGGCGCGGCGGATCGCCGCCGCCTTCGCCCGTGCCGCGACCGAAGGCAGGGCCGCTCTCATCCCGTACGTGGTGGCCGGCTATCCCGACCACGACACGTCGCTGGCGGCCGCGCTGGCGGCCGTCGATGCCGGGGCGGACCTGCTCGAGGTGGGATTGCCGTACTCGGATCCCCTCGCCGACGGAGCCACTCTTCAGCGAGCGACGTCGGCCGCGATTCGGGCCGGGGCCACGCTCGAGGGTTCCGTGGCTCTGCTCCGGGCGATCGCGACCGCCCGCCCGGAGATCCCGCTCGTGCCGATGTGCTACGCAAACCAGATCATCGGCGGTGGCGACGGCCGGGTCGTGGCGGCGCGCCTGGCCGAGGCCGGCGCCAGCGGCGTGATCGTCGCCGATCTCACGCCGGACGAAGGCGAGCGTTTCGAATCGGTGGCTCGCGAGGTCGGCCTGGCGGTCGTCTATCTCATCGCCCCGACCACCACGCCGGCCCGTCGCGTCGAGGTGGCCCGCCGATCGGGCGGCTTCCTCTACTGCGTCTCGCTCGTCGGCGTCACGGGTGCGCGCGCTTCGCTGCCGCCGTCGGTCGGCGCTCTCGTCGCCGCAGCCCGTCTCGACTCGCCCGTGCCCGTGGCAGTCGGATTCGGCGTGAGCCGGCCCGCCCACGTCCGGATGCTCGTCGACGCCGGCGCCGACGGCGTCATCGTGGCCTCGGCCCTGATCGACGCGCTCGGTCCCGACGGCCGCGATGTCCCGTCCCTTGCCCATCTCGTCGTGGACCTGCGCGCCGCGACGGCCCGTTCCTAGGTCGCCTCCCTCGCCGGCGCCGGCGACTGCCCGGTGGTTTCGCTCTCCGGCGCAGGGGATCAGCCGCGGCGGGATGCCTTGCGATCGCCGCTGCTGAGGGCTCGTCGGGCGAGCCTCGATAGGCCGCCAGGCAGGAGTCGGCTGGCGAGCGCCAGGAGGGCGGCCACGACGAAGATGCCCAGCAGGGCGGCCACCGTGTAGCTGCGGGTCGTTCGACGATCGGGCGCTGGCTTGTCCATCGGTCCTAGGCCTTCCTGGAGCCGGACTTCTCTATCTCCTCGAGACGCTTGATAGTGTCGATGAGTTGACGGTAGAGCGCCAGTAGGGCGTCCTGCGGAATCGGGCCGTCGTTGGCCATTGCGACGCGGACCATCACCTCACGCTCGCGTTCGACATCGGGGATGGGGCGGCCCCTCTGGATCTTGGCCTTGCCGGCGGCCAGGCCGAGTGCGGCCCGGCGATTGAGAAGGCCGACGATCTGCCGATCGAGGGCGTCGATCTCGGATCGGAGGGCTTCCAGCTCGTCGGTCATCGTGCCTGTCCGCCTCCGGCCCGGCCGGCGATGTACTCCAGGGCCATGGTGTAGCCCGCCACGCCCTTGCCGACGATCCTCTCCCTGGCGATGTCGTGGAGGTAGTTGACGTGGCGGAACTCCTCGCGCTCGCTTGGATCTGAGATGTGGATCTCGACGAACGGCCGGCCGATGCCCTTGAGCGCGTCCCGGAGCGAGACGCTGGTGTGAGTCAGACCGCCTGCGTTGACGATCGCCCAGTCGAAGTCGCGCACGTGCAGGCGGTCGATCAGGGCGCCTTCGTGATTGGACTGGAAGCAGTCGACCTCCAGGCCGAGCTCCGCGCCGCGCCGGCGGAGACGGTCCTCGATCTCGGCCAGGGTGGTGTCGCCGTAGATCTCAGGCTCGCGAGTGCCAAGCAGATTGAGGTTGGGGCCGTTGAGTACGAGCACGCGGGTCATGGAACCCCTGCCTACGATCGAAGAGACTCAGCCCGGGGAGCGCCCCGGGGGGCGATCCGCAGTGCGGCCGCCAGCCCTGACTCGACCGCCTCGGGCGGCACGTCCGATCGGACGACCACGCCCGATTCGGTGGGCAGGACCCAGTTGAGCCGGCCTGTGGCGTGCTTCTTGTCGGTCGCCACGTGCTCCATCACGGCCTCGCGGGTGACCGCCGGCGGCTCGATGGCGAGCTCCAGCCGGTCCAGGAGGCGATTGACGCGGTCTGCTCGTTGCGCCGTCGTGAGGCCCATCGCCAGGGCCATCGCGAAGGCGCCGCGCAGTCCGTAGGCCACGGCCTCGCCGTGCATGATCGCCCTGTAGCCGGCCGCGGCCTCGATGCCGTGACCGAGGGTGTGGCCGAGGTTGAGGGTCATGCGCACGTTCGCCTCGCGTGCATCCGCCGTCACGACCTCGACCTTGGCCCAGGCGCACCGCTCGACCATCTCGGCGACCGCTCCCGATTCGATGGGCTCCGAGTCGCCGCGCGCGTAGGCCTCGCCGTCCTGCTCGATCAGCTCGAGGAGCCGGTCGTCACCGAGAACGGCCATCTTGACGACCTCGCCCAGGGCCGCGCGGCGCTGCCGGACGGGCAGCGTCGCGTTGAACGACACGTCGGCGATGAAGGCCACAGGCTGGTGGAACGCTCCGACCAGATTCTTGCCCTCGGGAATGTCCACGGCCGTCTTGCCGCCCAGGGCGGCGTCGACCTGGCCTACCAGCGTCGTCGGAACGTGGACGACCGCCACGCCCCGCAGGTACATGGCGGCGACGAAGCCGGCCGCGTGCGTGAGGGCACCGCCGCCTATCGCCACGAGGGTTTCCCTGCGATCGACGTGCAGTCTCGCCAGGGCCCGGCAGGTTTCCTCGACGACGTGCAACCGCTTGGCGTTCTCGCCCCGGGGCAGGAGGATCCGCTCCACCGGCCAGCCGTCCGCGGCGAGGGCGTCGGCGATGCCGGATCCGGCCACCTCCCAGGTGCGTGGCTCGGCCAGCAGGATTGCCCGCCGGGCCTCGCCTCGAGTCAGGGCCGCGCCCACGGCTGTCGCGGCGATCCCATAGCCGATCTCCACTCTCCCGATCGCGGTGTCCGCCCGCAGAACCGTCACCGCCGGGCGGGGCCCATCGGCCATGCGCTCCTCGAGTGTCCGCAGGATGGCGTCGACGTTGGCGGCGCCGGAGATCTGGAGGGCCGGCGCATAGAAGCGGCGCCGTTCCTCGGTCAGCTGCCGAAGTGTCGCCATGGCGTCGCGGCCGGCGACGAGTGGACGCACGCGGATGCTCTTGCCCAGACGGGCGGCCAGGACCTCGGGTGCGCCGTCCAGCCAGACCGGGAAGCGGCCGCGATAGAGCAGCCAGCGGTTGCGCGGGTCTATGACCGCGCCGCCGCCCGTGGCGATGACACGCCGCAACTCCCGATCGGGGTCGGCCGGCCCGAGCGAGAGTACGGCCTCGTGCTCGTGACGACGGAAGCTCGCCTCGCCCTCGTCGGCGAAGATCGTCGGCACTGACTTGCCCACGCGCCGCTCCACCAGGTCGTCGAGATCAACGAACGTGGCGTTGTGGCGGTTGGCCAGCCGCCGTCCGACGGCGCTCTTGCCGCTGCCTGGCAGGCCGACGAGGACCAGGTCCACGGTCTACTCGCTTTCGGCAGGGGCCGCGCCGCCCGGACGGGGAGTGCGGCCGGGGGCCGCGCCGGGGCCGGCGAGCGGGCTCGGGGCGGCTCCCTTCGCGGCTCGCTCCCTGTAGCGGGTCACGTTGTCGACGGTCTCAGCCAGCGAATCGCCGCCGAACTTGTCCAGGAGGAAATCGGCCAGGGTCAGGCAGACCATGGCTTCGGCGACGACGCCGGCGGCCGGAACGACGCAGATGTCGCTGCGCTCGTAGTGGCCCTTCTCGACGGCCTGACCCGTGACCAGGTCTGCCGAGGGCAGGGGGCGGGGCAGGGTGGAGATGGGCTTCACGGCGCCTCGAATGACGATCGGCTGACCGTTTGAGATGCCGCCCTCGAGCCCGCCCGCGTTGTTCGTGCGCCGAGCCCACTCGCCCGCCGCGTCGCGACCCTCGATCACGTCCATGACGGCCGAGCCCAACCGCCGCGTCTGCTCGAACCCAAGCCCGAACTCGACGCCCTTCACGATCGGAACGCTCATGACCGCGCCGGCCAGGGCCGCGTCCAGGCGGCGGTCCCAATGGACGTGACTGCCCAGGCCAATGGGAAGGCCCGTGGCGGCTAGCTGGAAGACGCCTCCGGCCGTGTCCCCGGCAGCCCGAGCTTCGTCGATGCGGGCGATCATCCGCTCCTCGGCGCCGGCGTCCGGGCAGCGCAGCGGGCTCGCTTCGGCTTCCTCGCGCGAGCGAGTGGCGTTGGCAGGGTCGGCGGCGACGCCGCCGACCTCGGCCGTGAACGACCACACGTCGATGCCCAGCTGCGCCAGCAGCGCGCGAGCCACGGCCCCGGCCGCCACCCGCGCTGCCGTCTCGCGCGCCGAGGCGCGCTCCAGGACGTTGCGGACGTCGCTGAAGCCGTACTTGATGGCCCCCGCCAGATCGGCGTGGCCGGCTCGCAGGTGAGTGATCGGCGCGGCCTTCTTCTCGCCCGCGTCGGCCATCCCGGCGAGCTCGGCGGCCCCCTCGTCGGTGAGCGGCTCCACCTGCATGACCCGCGTCCAGTTGACCCAATCGCGGTTGCGAATGAGCAGCAGGATCGGCGAGCCGAGGGTCAGCCCGTGGCGGACGCCGGCCAGTATCTCCGCGCGGTCCTGTTCTATGGACGTGCTGCGGGCGCCCCGGCCGTAGCCGCGCTGTCGGCGGGCCAGATCCGCCGCGATCGCTTCCTCGGCGAGCGGCAGGCCCGCCGGGATGCCCTCGATTGTGGCCGCGAGGGCAGGGCCGTGCGACTCTCCGGCGGTCAGGAAGCGGACGCGGCCCATCTCGCGGCGATCCTAGGCGGACCGTCGGGCGGCCGCGCCACTCGCGCCGCTACTTGCGCCGCCACTCGCGCCGGTGCCGTTGCCGGCCGGACCCATGTCCACGGGCAGCTGGCGCAGGCCCTGCTCACGGGTGCGGTCCAGCTCGGCCTGCATGACCTCGACGGGCGCCGGCTTGCCGGTCCACAGTTCGAAGGCGCGGGCGCCCTGCTGGAGGAGCATCAACTCGCCGCCGAGCACGGTGTCCCGAGCCGCGGCCGCGTCCTTGAGAAGCTGGGTCACGGACGGGTTGTAGATGAGATCCACCACGAACAGATCCGGCGGCAGCAGCTCGGCCGGGATCGGGGTCTCGCCGGGGGCCATCCCGAGGGACGTGGCATTGACCAGAAGCTTGGTCTTGGCCAGCTCCGCCTCGATGACGGACTCATGCCAGGGCATCGCCCGCAGGTCCATGTGCGAGGCGCTCCGGCCGAAGTGGCGCACCAGCCCCTCCGCCCGGTGGAGGTGGCGATTGAAGATGACGATGCGCTGGAAGCCCTCGGTGATCAGCGCCGAGATGACCGCGCGGGAGGCGCCGCCGGCGCCCAGAACCACCGCGTGGCGCGGCATCTTCTGCTTGCCGACGACCTTGTCGAGGGTGGCCTTGAACCCGGCCACATCGGTGTTGTGGCCGACGAGCTTCTTGCCCTCACGAGAGATCACGTTCACGGCGCCCGTGGCCGCGGCGTCTTCGGTCAGCCGGTCGACGAGCGGGACGACGTGCTCCTTGTGAGGGATGGTCACGTTCGCGCCCAGGAAGTCATCGCCCCGGAACTGGGCGACAGCCTCCGCAAGGTCGATCTGGCGGCGGTCCCACAGCTCGTACCGGGCGTCGATCCCGAGGGCGTCGAAGGCAGCCTGCTGCATGGCGCCCGAGAAGGAATGGGCGACCGGGTGGCCGATCAGGACGACTCGGTGGGTCATGCTCGCAGCCTTTCCAGTTCGGTGAAGAAGCTCGGGTACGACACGGCCGCGCTGTCGGCGCCATGGATCGACGTCGATCCCGACGCGATGAGGCCGGCCACCGCGAAAGTCATTGCCAGCCGGTGGTCGTCGAGGGCCTGGGTCCGGGACCCGACGAGCTGAGTTGGGCCCTCTATGGTGATGTCGTCGCCGTCGACGGCGATTCGCGCGCCCAGGGCACGCAGCCCATCGGCGATGCCGGCGATGCGATCCGATTCCTTGTTACGAAGCTCCCCGGCGCCACGGATCGTGGTCTTGCCGCGGGCCTGCGTCGCAGCCAGGCAGAGGATGGGGATCTCGTCGATGGCCGTCGCGACCTCTTCCGGGCTCAGGTCGATGGCCGAGAGCTCGCTCGCACGGAGGGTCAGGTCGGCCCGCGGCTCGCCGGCGTCGCCGTGCACCGCCCCGCCAGCGTGCACCGCCCCGCCAGCGTGCACCGCCCCGCCAGCGTGCACCGCACCGCCAGCCCAATCGCCGAACGCGGTGCCCGACGCGCCTGCGGGCGCGTCCGCTCTATCCTCGGTGCCCGACGCGCCCGCGGGCGCGTCCGCCACTCCCGTGGAACCGCCTGCGAGCGGTCGCTCCTCGATTCGGGCGCCCATGCGGACGAGGACGTCGATCGCGGCGCGACGCGTGGGGTTCACGCCGACGGCGCGCAGAGTCAGCTCGGCATCGGGGTGGATCGCTCCCGCGACCAGCCAGAATGCGGCAGCCGACGGATCGGCCGGGACCCTCTCGTCCTTCGGTCGAAGCCGCGCGCCGCCATCCAGAGTCCAGGCCACTGGACCGCCTCCCGAACTCGCCGCCGGCTCACGCCGGACCTCGATGCCGCGGGACCGGAGCATCCGCTCGGTATGGTCTCGCGTGGCTACCGCCTCGCGCACCGTCGTGCGCCCTTCCGCGCGCAAGCCCGCCAGCAGGATCGCCGACTTGACCTGGGCGCTCGGTACGCGGGTCGTGTAGTCGATGGCGCGGAGTCCATGACGACCGATGACGACCAGCGGAGGGAGGGTATCGGAGCGACGCGCGTACAGCACCGCGCCCATAGAGCGCAGCGGTTCGATGATACGGGCCACCGGACGGCTCCGCAATGAAGCATCGCCATCGAGAATAGCGAAGAAGGGCAGGCTCGCGAGCAACCCGGAGCACAGCCGGAGGCTTGTTCCGGAGTTTCGGCAGTCGAGCACGCCATCCGGTTCGTGAAGGCCGTCGGCGCCCGGCGAGACGACCCGGTAGTCGACGTTCAGGCCGTCCTCGCGGACCCGCTCGACGGTCGCTCCCAGAGCGGCGACGATGCCGGCCGTGGCCTGGACGTCTCGCCCATCGCCCGCGCCGCCGACCAGGCACTCGCCCTCGGCCAGGGCGGAGAGGATGAGCGCCCGGTGCGAGACGGACTTGTCGCCGGGCAGCCTCGGCTCGCCGCGCAGGCGCGCGGCTTGGGAGACGGGCCGGGACGGCTCCCCGGCGAGCGGCGACGGAGTCATGGGATCAGTGCTTGCTCGCTTCGCCGACCGTGACCGGGCCGTCGGTGATGAAGGGATCCTTGATGAGGGTCTTGACCTCGTCGTGGATGTGCCGCAGGGCAGCGGCCATGGAGGCGAACTGCTCGAAGGTGAGCGACTGCTCGCCGTCGGACTTGGCCTCATCCGGCCTGGGGTGGACCTCCACCATGATCCCGTCGGCGCCGGCGGCGACCGCCGCGAGGGCCATCGGCCGCACCAGCCAGCGCTTGCCGGTGGCGTGCGACGGATCGACGATGACCGGCAGGTGGGTCAGGTGGTGGAGCAGCGGCACGGCCGTCAGATCCAGCGTGTTGCGGGTGTACGTCTCGAAGGTCCGGATGCCGCGCTCGCACAGGATCACGTTCGGCTGACCGGCCGACATGACGTATTCCGCGGCCATGAGCCACTCCTCGATCGTGGCGCCGTAGCCGCGCTTGAGCATGACCGGCTTGCCGGCCTTGCCGACCGCCGTCAGCAGCGAGTAGTTCTGCATGTTGCGGGTGCCGACCTGCAGGATGTCGGCGTGCTCGGTCACCACGTCGACCTGGCCGGGCTCCATCACCTCGGTGATGATCGGCAGACCCGTGGCCTTGCGAGCCTCCACCAGGAGATGCAGCCCCTCCAGGCCGAGACCCTGGAAGCTGTATGGGCTCGTCCGCGGCTTGAAGGCGCCGCCCCGCAAGATCGTGGCTCCGGCCGCGGCTACGGCCTTGGCCGTCTCGAGCATCATCTCGCGGTCCTCGACGGAGCACGGGCCGGCCATGATCGTCAGCGAGCCGTTGCCGATCCTGGCGCCCAGCACCTCGACGATCGTGTCCTCGGGGTGGGATTCCCGCGAGGCCAGCTTGAAGGGTCGGCTGATCGGTGTGACAGATTCGATTCCGGGCATTGAAGAGAGCTTGCTCATCAGGTGGTCTCGCACAGGGGCTACGTCGCCGAGGACCGCAATGACCACGCGCTGGGTGCCGTAGTTGTCGTGGGGCGTGAGGTCGTGCGCCCGGATCTGCTCCCGGACGGCTTCGGCCTGTTCATCGGTGGCACCCATCGTCATGACGATGATCATCCTGGCGGTCCTCCTTGTAGGCCAACCGCAGGTTGGCTCGGGGCCTGCCGGCGGAGGGTCTGCGGTAGGGCAACAAAAAAGCAGAGGCCGTGCCTCTGCTTGCACCCGGCAGGACCCGCGATCCCGGGCCTAGGCTCCGGGAACGGTCATGCCGGGTTTCGGTAAAAGAAGAACTGGGTATCCATGGCGGTGCCCGCGACAGTAGCGGCAAGGCGGGTCGGTGTCAAATCGCCCGGATCGCCCCGACTCCTGGCTCAGCCGGGCGGCAACGGCTCCGGCGGTGCCGCGTCCGCGGCCGGGCTGAGCTCGAGCTGCCACCAGCCGACGTCGTGCCAGGAGCCGGCCTTCCAGCCGATGCGCTTGTAGACACCCACCGGCTCCAAACCCATCGCCCGATGCAGGCCGACGCTCGCGTCGTTCGGGAGCGCGATACCGGCGCATGCCACCTGGAAGCCCTGCCGCC
>Ga0187886_1003864_pt1 | contig 11014 bp, 9 predicted proteins | sample June2016WEW_20_1_FD_133001 | JGI IMG/M metagenome (GOLD analysis project Ga0187886, IMG submission 133001) | Peatland microbial communities from SPRUCE experiment site at the Marcell Experimental Forest, Minnesota, USA - June2016WEW_20_150 | ecosystem: Environmental > Terrestrial > Soil >...
AGCATTTTCTCGTGAGCATAGTCTCTGGGATAGCGCTTGCCACATTCCAGGCAGTCCACCCAGTGCATGGTGCCGTGGAGCTCCAGCATTTTATCATCCGGCGTGCCGGATTTCTGGTGTAAGCCATCGGTATTTTGCGTGATAATACAGTCCAACTTACCCATATTATGAAGCTCGGTAACAGCATAATGCCCGCTATTGGGCTGGGCGTCTTTTACCGCCTCCCAGAACAGCCGGTGAACCTGCCAATATTTTTCTCTTATCTCTTCGCTGCGCAGGAAGTTGGGCAAATTCAGTTCATCAGGATCGAACTTACTCCAGACGCCCTGGGGACCTCGAAAATCTGGAACATTGGACTCCGTGCTAAAGCCTGCACCGGTAAATACGACGATTTTCTTCGCTCCAACAATCATTTCCGCCACGGCTTCAATATAATCCATCTATACTCTCCCTCATTTCGCCCTCACCACCGTCTTCGCCAGCTCCCAAGCATATTCATAAAGGTGCAGTCCCTTGCTCATCGCCAGCAGCTCGCCATCCTCCACCCCTATTTCGCTCGCCATATACTCCTTCAAAAGCTGTATCGCCGCCAGGTTAGAAGGAAACCCTGCCCACAGGTCCCACGACCGGAAATAGACCACGAAGTTCAGTTTGCCCTCCCGCACTCTGGTATCTATCATCCTTAAGCACGGAGGGTCAGGCAAATCAATGGATTCTTCATTTCCTACCGCCATGTAAGCCTGGTTCGTATTAAAGCCGTCCTTCTTATACATCTTAATGACTTTGGCTATCTGTTTCTCCAAATACTGACCGTAGGTGTATTGCTCCCCTTCTTTTTTATGGGCGGTCATCAGGTAGGGCAAGTAGCTTTCTACGTACTCCATGGTACTCGGCGGTGGCACGCCCGGCGGCACATCCGGTATCAGTGGCTTCGTGCCCGGGTATTCCACCTGTACAACAACCATGTCCAGCTCTTTACGGCGCTGTCCGGTATAGCTCCCACGGTCGATTTTATACTCATATCCCTTATCGAGAGTTTTCGCCAGGCAAAGGAACCACGCCTCTGCCAGGTCGCGCGCTTTGATGAACGATATATTCAATTGTTACTTTCTGCCTTTCACCAGCGCAAAGAACCTATCCTGATACTCCTCGAAGACACCCCAGTGGTTCAGCTCCTGCTCCAGCTCATAAGCCCTAATCTCGCCCCGCCCGGCCTGCTGGAACATTTCCTCGATGGATTGCCTAATCCCCACCGGTATCCCGCCATGACTCATCCCCAGCATTCCCCTCGATTCCAGCTGCGCCATATTGCTCTGCACGGAACGACTGGTTATCTCATAGATAAACTTCAACAGCGAGACATCCCAGAGGTCATCCTGCCCCTTGATGATGGTCGCCAGCGGGTCGCCCTTTTTATCGATTTCGTCATTTAGCTTCTCCACCACTACCTGCCACCTGTCCGAGACGATGTTCAGTCCTTTGGGCTCGTTTTTATAGGTGTAAAAAAGGCCAGGGGCATTAGGACCGTGCATCATCAGCAGCTTCTGGAAGTACTGTCGCGCATCGTAGCTGAACCCTTCCAGATGCGTCAGGTAATAAGGCGTGACGATTTTCGGCCTTTCAGCGAGGACTCTACCCTCTCTGATTACCGTTTCATTCACGTCGTTGGATATTTCAGAGTAGGTCGGCTCCGTCAACAGATAATAGTAAATGTTGGTTACCCCGAAGGTAGCGAGGTGCTGCCGGGGATGCCGGATTATCTCGGTATGGCGTGCCGCGTACTCGATTCGTTCGCTTTCAGTATCCATATAAATTAACACTGTCATTCTCTGGCTTGACCAGAGAATCCAGAAAAACCCCACCCCACCTGGTTTCCAGCTTTCGCTGGAATGACATCAAAAATATCCATCTATATTCCTTTAATCTATAGCCGTAAGTTCCTTTTTATATTCATCCAGTAGTTTAGTGTATTGCCCTTCCATCTGCGCCTGCAGCCGCTGCCATTCCTCCTGGAACTGCGGCTGCTTTTCTATATCAATATTCATCTTGGCGTCAACACCCGTCTGCTGCCTGATTGCCTGCTGTATTTTAGCCTCGAATTCGGCTTTGAGGGATTCATACGCCTGTTTCTTTTGCTTGGCGCCTTCCTGCACATAATGGTCGAGGATATGCCGCATCCGGCTGAGCACATTCTCCACCGCGGTTTTGTTGCTTTTTAAGGCTTTCAGGCCGTCCATGGCTTTTTTATTGGTTTTGCGGGCGGCTTCGTTGCGGGGCAGGCTGATGTTTCTTAAGAGGATATCATTGACGCTGGTGACGATGATTTTCCTGGCTTTTTCCTCGAATTTACCTAACTCATTCACCAGGTTAACGTCTTCCCTAAGATAAAGAGCGGCCAGCTTCTCGCCCTCCGGTCCATATTTCCACTTAAGGCGTTCGGCTTCCGTTGGCTCGCCTATTTTTTCCAGCTTCTCTTTAGCTATTTCGGCGGCGGTTTTGATGATACCCATTTAAGACCTCCGTATTCGGATAAAAGATATGCGCCATCTCCAACAATTATTATACTACAAGAAGGAAATAGCAGGAAGAACAGAAAGAGGGGCTTTCGTAATGCGCGCCTCTCGAGCTAACTCAATAAAGTGTTTCAACTACTTTTTCTGCTTCACCAGCCACCACTCTAAAGCATCAGCTAAAGCCAGCCAGCTTGCCTCGATGATATTGGTCGAGCCGCCTACCGTGTGCCATTCGTTAACGCCGTCGCTGGACTCTATAAGTACGCGCACTTGACTCTCCGTGCCGGTGCTTTCTTCCAGAATACGCACTTTATAGTCCACCAGCTTGACCTGTTTTAGTTTGGGGTAGAACTGTAAAAGCGCTTTGCGCATCGCCAGGTCAAGGGCATTGACGGGACCATCGCCTTCCGCCGCCGTGTGTATAATTTTCCCACCCACCTTTACCTTGACGATAGCCTCCGAGAGCATGCCATCGGTTGACTGGCGTGTTGAAGAACGCCGTCGACTCTCCACCACCACCATAAAGTCCACCAGCTCGAAAGGTGGCTTATAATCTTGTCTGGCCCGGCGTAACAATAGCTCGAAAGAAGCCTCGGCGTTATCATACTGAAAGCCGAGACTTTCCAAGTGTTTGACCCTCTCTAAAAGCTCTTTGACATCCTTTTCCGCATCAGACAAATCAATACCGAGCTCTTTGGCTTTAGCGATGATATTGCGCTTGCCGGACTGATCGGAGACGACTGTCCGCTGCTGGTTGCCCACTTTAGCCGGGTCGATATGTTGATAGGCATCCGGCCATTTGGTGACACCATCCATATGATAGCCAGCCTTATGACTGAAAGCGCTAACGCCAACGTAGGGGGCAAAGGGGTCGGGCGCCATATTGGCCAGTTCGCTAACGTAATGGGCGACTTCCGTCAGCGAGGCCAATTGTTTATCGGAGACGCAGTTGATGCCCATTTTCAGCTTTAAAGCCGGGATGATGGTACATAGGTCAGCATTGCCGCACCGCTCGCCGAGTCCATTGATGGTGCCCTGTACCTGCATTACCCCCACCGCCACCGCCGCCAGTGTATTAGCTATTGCTAGACCACTATCGTTATGGCAGTGAATACCCAGTGGCACTTTGGTTACTTTAGCCGCCGCTCTAACGGCTTTTGTTATCTCATCTGGTAAAGCGCCACCGTTAGTATCGCAGAGCACCAGGCAATCGACACCGGCTTTAGTGGCGGCTTCAAGCGTTTTTAACGAATATTCGGGGTTGTGCTTAAAACCGTCAAAATAATGTTCCACATCCCAAAAAACATCCATGCCCTTTGACTTCAGATATTCGATAGATTCGGTTATCATCCTGATGTTTTCTTCAAGCGTGGTTTTAAGTACATTAATAACGTGCAAATCAGAGCCTTTGCCGACGAGGGTAGCTATCTTAGCGCCGGATTTAACCAGGGGCGTGATGAAAGCGTCTTCTTCCACTTTTACGCCGGCCCGACGTGTGCTACCGAAAACAGCGATTTTGGCATTCTTCAATTTAAGTTCGCGGATACGTTTGTAAAACTCCGCGTCTTTAGGATTGGAGCCGGGCCAGCCGCCTTCGATATAGTGAATACCCAGTTCATCAAGCTTTTGGGCAATATGCAGCTTATCCACCACAGAGAAGGAGATACCCTCGCTCTGGGCGCCGTCTCTTAAAGTTGTATCATAGAGTTTGACCGCAGTCACCTTTTAACCTCCCGCTTTACTGGCGATGATATCGCCCATCTCCTTCGTTCCCAGCTTGGTTTTGCCTTCACTCATTATATCATAGGTGCGGTATCCTTCATTTAGTGCATCCTCGACGGCTTTTTCCACTACCTGCGCTTCCTTTTCCAGCGCCAGCGAATAACGCAACATCATCGCGGCGCTAAGAATGGTGGCAATGGGATTTGCTTCGTTCTTGCCGGCATGACGCGGCGCACTGCCGTGTATCGGCTCATAAAGACCAAATATCTTGACGCCCGGCTGCGGCACGCCAGCGATGCTTGCCGAGGGCAGCATACCCATCGAGCCGGCTAGCATTGAAGCTTCGTCGGTTAGAATATCCCCAAAGGTGTTTTCTGTTACCAGGGTATCCAGGTACTTAGGATTCTGGATAATACGCATGGAGCAGGCGTCCACCAGCATGTGTTCCAGTTCGATATCCGGGTAATCATTAGCTACTTCTAACGTTACCGTCCGCCACAGGCGGGAGGACTCCAGCACATTGGCTTTATCTACGGAAATGAGCTTCTTCTTACGGCGTCTGGCTAACTCAAAACCGACCCGGACAATACGCTTGATTTCCTGCTCTGAATACAGCATGGAGTCGACGGCTTTCCTGCCGCTTTCCGTCTGCCAGCGTCGCTTGGGCTTGCCGAAATAGAGACCCCCGGTAAGCTCACGGATAAAAATGAAGTCCACCCCTTTAATCACCTCCGGTTTGAGATTGGTGGAGTCGACTAATACGGGATAAACATGCACAGGCCGCAGGTTGGCGAATAAAGCCAGGCTCTTACGGAGCTCTAATAAGCCGTCTTCAGGGCGGACCTTGGCGAGAGGGTCATCCCATTTGGGACCCCCCACCGCCCCTAGTAATACGGCGTCAGCCTTCTTGCACAGGTTAAGCGTAGCCTTAGATACTGCCACGCCTTCGGCGTCAATAGCGGCGCCGCCCACCAGACGATTATTGAAGTTGAACTGATGCCCGTATTTCCTGCCGACGGCTTTTAAGACCTTGATAGCCTCATTAACACACTCCGGACCGACACCATCGCCCGGGGTTACAACGATATTAAAATTCACTTGTTTCCTCCTGTATGTTCTAGGCTTTCATGTTAGCCAGTCGCTTTTTCGTGTATGCCACCAAGCCGCCAGCCGCTATTAGCTCGGACATGAAGTCGGGATAGGGCTTGGCATTGAAGGTTAAGTCCTTGGTTACGTTTTTAATCTTGCCTTTTGCCAGGTCTACCTCTATCACATCACCGGCGGCGGTATTATCGACCGCTTCAGCGCACTCCAGCAACGGCAGGCCGATATTAATAGCGTTACGGAAGAAGATACGGGCAAAGCTATGCGCGATAACACAAGAGATACCCGATGCCTTGATTGCCAGCGGGGCATGCTCCCGCGACGAGCCGCAGCCGAAATTCGTGGTAGCCATGATGATATCACCATGTTTTACCTTTTTAATAAAGTCGGCGTCAATATCTTCCATACAATGCTTAGCTAGCTCGGCGGGGTCGGACACGTTAAGGTAGCGGGCAGGGATAATTACGTCCGTATTGACATCCGCGCCGTATTTAAAGACCTTACCTTTTAGCTTCATAGAGACTCCTTTTTGTTACTCAAAATCCCTCTCACTCTCCCTTTTTCAAAGGGAGACGATAGTGATTATCCTGTTCATTATCGTTATTAACCTCATTATTTGTCCCACTTTCGTAAAGGGGGACTAAAGGGGGATTTATTTCTTTACCTTTTAGTTTCATAGAGACTCCTTTTTGATGATAAGTATCAAGTAACAAATAACAAACCACTCCACCCCCCTTTATTTTTTGTCACTTGTCAGTTGCTATCTATTTTATCACCTCATCCGGACTGGTAATCTTACCGGTGACCGCACTGGCAGCAGCCACCGCCGGATTAGCCAGATAAACTTCCGACTTCGTGCTTCCCATACGACCGACAAAGTTGCGGTTAGTTGTAGAGATACAGCGTTCCCCTTCCGCCAGGACACCCATATGCCCGCCGAGGCAGGGTCCGCAGGTTGGTGTACTGACTGCCGCGCCTGCTCTAACGAACACCTCAATCAAACCCTCGGCTAAAGCCTCCAGATAGACCTCCTGCGTGCCAGGAATGATGATACAGCGTATGCCCGGATGCACCTTATGCTTTCTAAATACCTGTGCCGCCAGACGCAAGTCTTCTATACGACCATTGGTGCAGCTGCCAATAACCGCCTGGTCGATTTTCACGTAGCCGACCTTGCTGACTGGCCTGGCATTGGCGGGTGAATGCGGCAACGATACCTGCGGCTCGATAGTGGATACATCGTATTCAATAACTTTAGCGTATTCGGTATCAGGATCCGACTCATAGACAAGATAGCTGCGCTTAGCTCTGGACTTTATATAAAGCTGCGTCTTGTTGTCTACACGGAATAAACCAGCCTTGCCACCAGCCTCGATAGCCATATTCGCCATAGTAAAACGTCCGTCCATAGAAAGCTCTTCAATAGCCTCGCCAGTGAACTCCATGGCAGCATATAACGCGCCATCGACGCCAATAGCGCCGATAGTATAGAGAATGAGGTCTTTGCCCCCCACCCATCGCCCCAGCGAGCCATGATAGACAAACTTAATGGTCGATGGGACTTTCATCCAGATATCGCCGGTAGCCATCGCCACGGCAATATCCGTCGACCCCATACCCGTGGCAAAAGCTCCCAAAGCGCCATAGGTGCAGGTATGGGAATCCGCGCCGATGACGACATCACCGGGGAGGACAAAACCCTGCTCCGGTAAAAGGACATGCTCAATGCCCATTTCACCGACATCATAAAACTTAATCTTCTGCTCACGGCAAAACTCCCGCATTTGCTTAGCCTGCTCCGCCGAGAGGATATCCTTATTCGGCACAAAGTGGTCGGCGACCATGACGATTTTAGATGGGTCGAAGACTTTGGGCACGCCAAGGCGGCGGAACTCATTAATGGCGATAGGCGCTGTTATGTCATTAGATAAAACCATATCCACCCGGGCGTTGATAAACTCACCGGGGGCAACTTCGTTTTTTCCGGTGTGCGCCGCTAATATTTTTTCCGCTAAGTTCACGATAGCTCCTTTTGGGGCAATATTTTTACCAGATGTGAGAGAGTTAATGGGAGTGAAATGCATTTATTATAGCGCGGTGACACCACTAACCTCAATCCTCTCTCACCAAACATGAGAAAGTTGTTTTACTTGATCAGTTTCTTTGCCGAGAGTAAACGATTAAGAGCGTTGATATAAGCCTTGGCGCTGGAAACGATAATATCCGTATCCGCACCCCGCCCCGTATAGGTAACACCTTTACTCTCGATTCTAATCAGCACCTCACCGATGGCGTCGATGCCCTCCGTAACCGATTTCACCGAGAACTCGGTAAGCGTGTTGGGCACTTTAACACAGGTATTGATAGCTTTATAAACAGCATCCACCGGACCAGTACCGAGAGAAGAGCCTTCGATGGTAGTCTTGCCATCCGGCCCGATAATCCTGACGCCAGCCATCGGAAGGCCCTGGTCGCCGCAAGTGACTTGAAGGCGGTCAAGGTGGTACTCCTCGGAGACGGTACGCTGCTCTTCCGCCACCAACGACTCGATATCACGGTCGGTTATATCCTTTTTCTTATCTGCCAGTTCTTTAAAGGCGGTAAAAGCCCGGTTCAGGTCCTCATCGCTTAAAGTGTATCCTAGCTCGGAGAGTCGTTCGCGGAAAGCATGGCGGCCGCTGGTCTTGCCCAGCACCAGGCTGCTCGAAGGGACACCTACCGAATGGGGGTCAATAATCTCGTAGGTGGAGGACTTTTTGAGCATACCGTCCACATGCAAGCCGGAGGAATGACGGAAAGCGTTGCCGCCGACAATAGCCTTATTGGGCTGCACCGGAAAGCCGGTAAGGTCACTCACCAAACGGCTGGTGCGGTAAATCTGCTTGGTATCGATATTCGTTGTCAGGCTAAAAAAGTCGGCTCGGGTCTTAATAGCCATGACGATTTCTTCCAACGCGGCATTGCCCGCCCTTTCGCCGATGCCGTTAATAGTGCCTTCTACCTGGCGGGCGCCGCAGCGGATAGCTTCCAGACTGTTAGCCACGGCCAGCCCGAGGTCGTTATGGCAATGCACGCTGACGACGGCGCGGTCGATGTTAGGCACGTTTTTAAAAACGCCCTCAATAATAGCGCCAAACTGGTGCGGCATGGCGTAGCCGACCGTATCCGGGATGTTAACCGTAGACGCTCCAGCATCTATGACGGCTTTGAGAAGCTGATAGATAAACGCCGGCTCCGTACGGGAGGCATCCATCGCTGAAAATTCGATATTATCCGTGTATTTGCGGGCATGTTTGACCGTATCGCAGGACATCTCCAGAATCTGCTCACGTCTCTTGCGAAGCTGGTAAAAAAGGTGGATATCCGAAGAAGAAAGGACGATGTGGATGCGGGGATTAGCCGCCCCCTTGATAGCCTGCCAGCTTTCATCAATCGCCTTAAGATTGGCGTGCATTAAAGCACAGATAGACGGCATGCGAACTTGTTCCGCAATAAGCCTTACAGCTTCAAAATCACCAGGGGAGGTAACGGGAAAACCCGCTTCGATAACATCAACACCCAGCTTTGCCAATTGCCGGGCGATTTCCAGCTTTTCTTGAACGTTGAGAGAGCCCCCCGCCGCCTGCTCCCCATCCCGCAGTGTGGTGTCAAAGATAATAACCCTGTCCATTAGATGTTCCTCCTTAAGAGAATAAATTTTGGGGTGCAACCGATTAATCCCCTCTCATTAAATCAGAGAGGGGCTGGTAAGGATGAGAATAATTCTCTTATAGTCGGAACAGTTATCGTACGACATGGCTATATAGGATACATTATACAGATATTACGTTAATTTGTCTATATGGGAAAGTTAGGGTATTTTATGGAAAATAGGTAATAAGTACTAGGTACTAAGGGTCAAATCTAGCTACAACTCGAAAAATTTGCCAAGAGTGCTGTAATTGAAAAGAAAATAGCGTAAAAATAGCTACAAACGGCAAGTCTAAGTGTCCCTAATGCTTATAAAATTGCCAAGAATATGCAATCTGTCCACAACGTTGACAATTGTATAAATGCAGATATAGACTACTTATTAAAAATAGAATATTCAATTTCTAACACCTCTATTAATATACTCAAGGGGGTGTGGTGATGAAACAAGGGCATAAAAATCACTGTTTATCAGTATTAAGTGATGTGTGCCCTTTTTTATTGGCTGAATTGCACTATACCATACCTATGAGAGGTACTAGATGAAAAAAATAATAATACTATTGCTGGGTTTGACACTATTTTATATTGCTGGAGTCTGTAGCGTGGCCTCGGCAGACGACGCTGTCGTAGTAAAAGTGGGCATATATGAGAACCAACCTGAAATATTCACCGATAATACAGGTAACGTATCAGGATTCTGGCCGGACATTATAAGCTATATCGCATCTAAAGAAGGGTGGGAGATAGAATATGTACCTGGCACCTTGTCTCAATGCCTGGAAATGTTAGAGAAAAACGAAATAGACATAGTGCCGGATGTAGCCTATACGGAAGACAGAGCTAAAATATTCGATTTTTCAAGAGAAACCGTATATGAGAGCTGGTCAAGAGTGTATGCGAGAACCGGGGCCAATATCCAGTCCATCCTTGACCTCCAAGGGAAAACCATTGCAGTTTTAAAGGGCAGCGTTAATTTCGAAGGACCAGACGGTATAAAGACACTTACCAAGGCTTTTGATATTAATTGTACATTTATCGCCGTGGACAGCTATATTAAGGTATTTGAGCTGGTGGACAAAAAAGAAGCTGATGCAGGAGTGGTTAACAGGGACTTTGCCTATAGTCACGAAAGTAATTTCAACGTTGTAGAGACCCCTATCGTTTTCCAACCGACTCTTCTTTACTTCGCTTTTCCGCAAGAGTCGAGCTTAAAGACGTATCTTATTGAGAGAATTGATAACGATGTAAGAGAACTAAAGGAAAACGGAGACTCCATCTATTACCAATCGTTAGATAAGTGGCTCGGGGTGAAACCTATTGAGAAAATTATGAATCCCGAATGGATAGAATGGGTGTTAATAGGCATCGGAATAGTGGCGTTATTATTTGGAGGAGGAGCCTTTATATTAAGAACCCAGGTGAGGAAAAGGACAAAAGAACTGGCGGAGGATATCGTCAAACGTCAACAAACAGAAAAAGAGCTGCGCGAATCCGAAGAAAGACTGCGTTTGATATTGGAAACTATCCCGGTGGGGCTGGCTGTTTCCGATATGGACGGGAAAATTTTACAAGTAAACAGGGCAGCCACAAAGTTTAGCGGCTTTAGCGAGAAGGAGCTAGTCGGGAAAAAATACCTTGATTTTATCGGCAAAAAAGACCAAGAAAGAGCCGGAGAATACCATGACAAAGCAGCCGAAAGCGTAGCCAACCAAGACAACGAATATATTTTAAAAAGGAAGGACGGCAGCGAGTTTCCCGCGAAATTAACCGGGTCGCCTATCAAAGACCAGGCGGGAAACATCATCGGCACTTTAGCGATGATTGAAGATATCACCGAGCGAAGACAGGCTGAAGAGGAACATCGTGAAGTAATTGAATATCGTGAATTGGATAGGCTGAAGACAAATTTACTATCTACAGTATCACACGAGCTGCGCACGCCGCTAGCCAGCATCAAGGGATATGCCAGTTTACTGCTGATG
>Ga0187886_1003865_pt1 | contig 11013 bp, 9 predicted proteins | sample June2016WEW_20_1_FD_133001 | JGI IMG/M metagenome (GOLD analysis project Ga0187886, IMG submission 133001) | Peatland microbial communities from SPRUCE experiment site at the Marcell Experimental Forest, Minnesota, USA - June2016WEW_20_150 | ecosystem: Environmental > Terrestrial > Soil >...
ATCGTCGGCCGAGGCGGAGCGCGCCTTGCCCCACAAGGCCCAGGTGATCGCGTCCAGCAGCGAGGATTTTCCCGCGCCGTTCTCGCCGGAAATGCAGGCGACATGAATTCCCTCGAAGCTGAGTGGATCCGGATCGCGGTAGGCTAAAAAGTTATGGAGTTCCAGCTTAACCGGAATCATCGCTGTTTCGGATTGTTCCTTCTTCCAAGGCGGAGACCATAGACCATCGACCATGGACGATTGTCGATGGTTTGAATTTGATCGCTCCCGTTAGCATACGCCCTACATATCCCATTTCAATCGTGAACCACGGACAATTGAGTGCAGATCATGAAAACCATCAACAACGAACCATCGGCGATGGTCGATGGTCTATTGTCCATCGTCTTCTTTGATGATCTCCTCCGCCACCCGCAGCAATTCCGCGATGCGGTTTTCTTCGACGGCCTTTGCGCGGAAATATCTTTCCAGCAATTCCAGCGGGGTGAGCGATTCGGCGCTATCGGTGCCGAGACGCGTACGGACTTCCTGGCGTACTTCGAGTTGAACGTCCAGGTGAGACGCGCTCTCGGCCGCCTTTTGCACGGCGCGTTCGTCGAGCAAGGCGCTCTGTTCGCCGGTCATGGAAATGACGATTCGGACGACGGCGTCGCGGATCTCCGCTCTGCGCAACGCGATCGCGTCGAGCACCGCCTGGGTGGGTTGATCCTCGGTCTTTACGTCCACCCGGATGGTGTGAAACGGGCGCGCGCGATCGGGGACGAACTCCCACTCGGTTTTGCCCCGCGAAATTTCCGCGAAACAAAAACCCTTCGGTTCGTTTTCCTCGCCAAAATCGATTCGCTCCAGCGACCCGGCGTATACCACCGGCGGCAGTCCGGTTTCCCCCGCGGTGAGATTCTGATGCTTGTGAATGTGCCCGAGCGCGACGTAATCCCACGCCGTCTCGGCCACCGCGCTTTTCATCACGGCCACGTCGCTTCCGAGCATGACCGTGCGCTCGGAACCGAAGGCCGCGCCGGAGACCGTGAAGTGTCCGGCGAATATCCGCGGCGCATCCTGTTTCGCAGCCTGCTCCGAAAGTTCCCGGATATATTGGGTGACTTTATCGCGCAGGATCTGCTCCAGCTCGGGCAGCGATTTGCCCTTGTACTCCTCGTCGAGGAGCAACCGGTTGCGAGAAGGATACGGCATCCAGGCGAGGTATACCGGGCCGTGCTCCGTTTGCACTACCTGCGAATCGGGTTTGTATCCCACGATCACGTTGGGGATATCCAGCACATGGTAGATATCCAGGCTGGTGGCCTTGGAGACCGTCCCGGGAAGATCGTGGTTTCCCACCAGGAGCAGGGTTGGGATTTTATCGGCAAGTTTTTTAATTCGGCGTGCGAATTCGCGCTGCTGGGTGGGTTCCGGGTCGCGCGTCTTGAATGCGTCGCCGGCGAAAATCACCAGGTCGGCTTTGTGGTCGAGCGCGTAATCGACCACTTCGTCGAGCCGGTCGAGAAAATCCCGCGTACGGGAGGAGGTTCCGGTGGCGGGGTCCAGCCGGCCGTAGTTTTCCATGCCTACGTGCAGGTCGGCGAAGTGGATGAGGCGGATGGGCGGCATGGGGAGATTGTATCAAGATTATCGGGGAGGGTTGCGATCAATCAACTGGCTCTCGGCCGGTTTTCCGGGCTGGCCCCCAGGCTTCGCGACCCGGCTAAAAAAGCACCAACTCTCTCCACCGGACCGGGGATTATCGTCAGGAAGTTATCTCAAACCATCGCTAGGCGGGAATACACTACATCAAACCCTGTGCGTTGGCCCCGCGCATCCAAACCATTCCCCGTCACTATGTCAACGGGGGAATGATCCAAATGGACTTTTTCGGCAGGAGAATTATCAACGCAAGGGCGGAATGGATGCCGACCTTTCCCGACGGAAAGAAACTCAAAGCAAATAAAGATGGAAAAAATGTCAAATAGGCTCCAGAGCACGCTCAATTGGTAATGGGTTAATAGATACGATGTCCGATCTTGTTCAATTCCAACGATTCGGACAAATGATGCGCCCGGATCATGAGTCGGTCTGTGCGATCAGATAGTTGCTCGAAGTATTCCATTCGGATACAATGGACAAAACATTGCGATTGCCATAAGATCAGAGCGGATACGCGTTGACGGGCTTTTCGGAAATTTTATTCATTTTCCCTTAGGAAAATTAACGCGAGGGGAATTGAATCGTTAAAGGAGACTTTTTGTCTCTCACCCCCCAATCGGCTCGGCAGCATATCCACCCATCCATGCAGAGAATTTTCCGTTCCGGTATTTCGTATTTAGAAGGTGCCGCCTGGCGCAGGTATCTGGTTTTGTTCCTTGTGGGATTCCTCCTGCGCCTGCCGGTGCTTTTCTTGGCGCTGGCCAATCCCGCGCGCGTTATCCCGCCAGGGGACGCACCCGGTTATTATCAACTCGCGATTAACCTGTTGGGGCACGGGGTCTTCTCTCAATCCTCCGTCGCGCCCTTTTCGCCCGACGTGTTTCGAACTCCCGGATATCCGCTTTTCTTGGCGCTGATCTTCTTCTTCACCGGTTCCTCAAACCTAGCGGTTGTATTTGCGCAATCCCTTTTGCATGCGGTCACCGGCCTGGTTATCGTCCGATTGGGAGAAAAGGTGTTGGGTTCCCTACGCATCGGGGTTATTGGATGTGTGCTTTGGATGGTCGCTCCGTTGCCGGCCGTCTTCGCCGGACTCCTTCTTTCCGAAATTCTCTTTACTGCATTTTTCTTGGTTCTGCTGCTTGTATTAACTGAAACTCGCTTGGTGTATTCGGCTTTTGGTGGAGCACTTTTGGGAGCGGCTATTCTGATCCGTCCCATCGGGATTTTCCTTTGGCCATCCCTGATCCCCGCTTTGTGCCTAGGTGTCGGGTGGCGTCGTGCCATGGCAAAATGCGCGCTGTTTAGCGTTATGGTTGCGGCGGTTATCGCCCCATGGCTCTACCGCAATAATTGTATTTTTGGAAGACCGATATTGGCAACAGTACAAGGCGCGAACCTATTGTATTACAACGCCGCCGGATATATCACTTGGCGGGATGACTTAACCCTTAAGGAAGCCGGAGAAGTGGCGACTAAGTATTATCAGCAATATTTGGCTGAAACAGGACTACACCCCGTGACCGAAGTCGAGCAATCCGACGCGATGTTTTCTGCGGCGATGCGCATGCTGCTTGCGGATCCGCTCCGTGCAATTTGGTTCAACGGGCTCAACAGTCTGAATGGTCTCCGGCCGGGGGCTTCCTATTTTATTATGTATCTCGAACCGGGAAAGATAAATCCGGACTCTGTGACGAATGGGGAGTTATCCCCAGCAATTTCGAACATTGGCCAGCCGGAGATACTCCTTGTAACGGTCGTCCTATCGGTGTTCTATGGATTGCTTTACCTGCTTTCAGCCATCGGCTTTCTGCAACTTCTCCGGTATAGGAAATGTTTGGCGCTGGCCCTGCTGGTGGTTCCGTGCATTCTACTAATGTATATCCCTGGGCTTGCTAGTAACGCCCGATTCCGGATCCCCATCGAACCCATCCTTTGTTTGTTGGCCGCCTTGGCTCTTTGCAAGGCGATTCCGTCCCTTCATGAGCATTTTTCAAAACGTATTCCCATTCCCCTTTCGTAATCGATTGGCAACCGGCAAGACCAACAGACTGAATATTTTCATGTCCGAGTGCAGGCCAGCGAAGCAAACTGGGCGGATGGGGAAAGCCGTGTTTCAAGTTAGATTGATAATCATTCGGCGGTACTGGGGTCCGCTTCCACTCGGTTCGCCCGCCCACTCAGGTATTCCCGGACTCCCATTACGAGCGCCAGGGCTGCGAACACGAAGCCAGATGGCGTCCAAACCACGAAATTCAAAACGATAAAGAGTTCGAGCACGGGATTCAACCCAAAGATCGAAATCGCAAAACCCAGGGCGACCAATCCGGCGAATAACCAGAGAACCAACCGTAGTTCCCGTTTCTCCACCGAGACCCCGTCAACGCCGAGCGGTTTCCGTCTGCGGTGTAACCATAGACCGGCGATGGCGAGCGCGTAAAAGACGAAGGTAAACAATTGCACGGCGATCGAAGGCAGCCCCTCGGGCCGGATGGCGAAATATGAGACGCCGTAGAGCATTGTGAGATAAACGCACAGTGCGCCAAATCCCCAACGGCCGAAGACCACGATGGATCGCCCACCCATTGCCGCCAGGGCAGGTTGCGCCAATCGCAACAACACCAATAAAAGAATGATCGCCGCGGCCAGGTTGAGTGCCAAGTTGACCGGTCCCCCGGAGTTCATTCCCATCACCGTTGCGAAGGAGAGGACCAGGTAGACCTGCGCGAATCGCGCGCCCCTGTTTTTTCCGGTGAACCACCCGAGCTCGGGGAACAAGCGGCGCAGTGGCGGACAGAGCAAGCAGGCCACAGCAAGCGGCAGGATGAAGGACACCACCGGATGATAGAAAAACACCATGCTGATCTCGGAAAATCCATACGGCCCGATATGCCCCATGGCGAATGTGCCGCCGCCGTACCCGCTCCAGACGACCTTGGTGATCCAGGACTCGTACAACCCGAACAGCACGCCCCAGAGGTACAGGGACGAGAGGGACGTCCGGCCCGTGCGTACGGCAAGCGTTGTGAAGAAAAAGAAGTGCGCGAAATAAAGCCAATAGGTAACCAGTATCGTCCAGGGATTCCACAATCCCAGACGCAGCGATGCGCCGGAGAACACTTCGGCGCAAATGAATACGATCAAGCCGATTACAAGGCGCGCAAACAATACCCGGAGCCGGGAGTTCCCGGACGGAATGTCCTTCGATGCGGGCAATGGGGAAACCGATTCTCGTTCCTTGGAGATTGATATCATAGCTAGGTTGTCCTACGCCAAAGGGTTAACGGCTTGGCAAGGTTTGCAGAGTGAATCTGATTTTATCCGTAGGATTTGAAAAACGGGATTCCATTAGTTTTTCGCCGCTCCCGGTATAGCACCGGGTTGAACGTTCCTTCAAATGAATTTAATATATACATCACCCATGCCCTCATCCTTCTGCTCGCGTATCTGCTTCAGAAAGAATATCATTTCATTCTTTTGCATCCAATGCGGAAATGCCCATTGCATTGTTTCGCCAAAAGAATAATTTAATTCTATTTCACCCAGCGTGGCCAGATATTCGATGCAGTCTCTTGCCGATTCAAATCGTTCCGGCGTATTCTCGATGGAAATCGCATTCACGCGCCTGGTCAGGCCTTTCAAGACTTGATATTCGTAACCCTCTACATCAATTTTAATAAAACTTGGCAGTCCATAACTTTGGATTAGGTTATCCAGTGTCGTTGTCTCTATTTGTTGTTTTCCGGCCCAGTCATGATCCTTGAATCGACCGCTTGTTTTTACGGCTTCGATCCACTCGTCGGACATGGAAGATAATGTCGTCGATTGATCCAGTCGAATTTCCCCAATGCCTTCCTTCTCCGCCAATCCCTTCTGAACGAGAATAATTTTATTGCGAAAAGCCAAATGCAGAATTTGGGCGCATTCCTTCTGAGGCTCAATGGCAACGACCCGAGCACCCAATTTTAAGAAAACCTTTGTCCGTTTTCCAATGTTGGCTCCCACGTCAAATACAACGGAACCGGTTTCGATAAATGGCTTGTAGAAATTCAATTTCACATTATCGCCATCCGTCCATTGACTAACGGTCTGTGATATACGCCATTGACGAATCGGTTTATAGATCTTTAGGTTTTTTATTATTTTCATAATAATTTCCTTCCATAATTATCCACCCAATCACGGCCCCATAGAAAACCTTAACCCTTTCGATTTTATCTACGATCCTCCGATACACTAGAATCCGAATTGCGTTATCCGCCGGACTCAGCTCCGTTATGGCATTACTCGGCTGGCGATCCATACCCGATCGACCGAATGGAACCGGGTGCCTGATTTCCTTATCCCCGCTTCTTCTCCTTGGCATTCGTCGTTCGTCTTCGCACGTGGCTTTTTCGCGCGGGCTTCCGCGGCGCACGGGGTTTCGGGGTTTTCAGAATCGCGCCGCTTCGGATGATTTTCACACCCGCCGCTTTCATCTCGCGGATTGCCGCCTCGGAATCGCCCGGATGCAGATTAACCCCGCGGCACGCGTCTAGGAAGACGAACGTTTCGAACCCCAACTGCGCTGCGTCGAGCGCGGTGTACTTCACGCAGTAGTCGGTGGCCAGCCCCGCAAGGTAGACCCGGGTGACATCGTGCTCGCGAAGGAAATCGGCCAGGCCGGTGGAGTTTTTATGGTCGGCGTCGAGGAAGCCGCTGTAACTGTCGATGCGCGGGTCGGTTCCTTTTTGAAAAATCCGCGCGATACGGGTTTTATCTAGCGGTGCGACCAATTCCGCGCCGTGTGTACCCTGGACGCAATGGTCCGGCCAGAGAGTCTGCGGAGAACCGTTGATGAAGACCGCCTCGTACGGCGGTTTACCGTGCGTGCTGGCAAAGCTGCCATGCCCGCGCGGGTGCCAATCCTGCGTGGCCACAATCAAATCGAATTTCTTCTGCAGGCGGTTGGCGATCGGAACGATCTCGTCGCCCTCCGGAACGGCCAGGGATCCGCCCGGGCAGAAATCGTACTGAATGTCGACCAGGATCAGGGCTTTCATTTTTTCGCCTCCGAATGCTGCTTCGTATTCCGCAAGGCGGTCGTCAATTTCTTCCGGTAGAGACCCAGTTCCAATCCCACCGGGTATCGGTGCGGGTAGATGAACCGCTTGATTCCGGAAGGGAACGCGGCGAGGTTCTCGGCCCTTCTTTCGCGGATGGTTTCAAGCTCCACCTCCGGATACACCACCTTCCCGCCGCGCACGACGGGAAGGAGCAGATCGGCGTGTTCGGCGTCGGCGGGGATAGTTTCCTTGCGTGTGGTGTCGCCTGGATCGACGATCACGCACTCGCCTTGCCGGCTTGTCCCTTCCTCTATAATCGCGTCGGCCAAGTTCTCCCCTCCGCGCCGGAACCGCCGGACCTGCAGGATCCCCGGGGTCGAGGTTTTGGCCGCCTGATCCGAAATCTTCATCTTATAATCCCACTCCCGTCCATTCTTGCGCAGCGCCGAGAGTTTATACACTCCGCCGAGCGCCGGCTGGTCGAAAGCCGTCACCAGTTTGGTCCCCACGCCCCATAGGTTGATTTTCGCGCCCTGATGCTTCAAGCTTTCGATGATCTGTTCGTCCAGTTCGTTGCTGGCGACGATCTGCGCTTTTGGAAAACCGGACTGGTCCAGGATCTTTCTGGCTTCCTGGCTGAGGGCGGCCAGATCCCCGGAATCCAGACGGATGCCCACCATCTCGGAACCGCGCGTGCGCAGTTCCTTCGCCGTTTGCACGGCGTGGCGAACCCCGGGCAGCGTCTGATACGTATCGACCAGGAAGATGCAATTATCGGGAAGGATGCGCGCGTACTGCGCAAAGGCTTCCTCCTCTGAATCGAACGCCATCACCCAGCTGTGGGAGTGGGTTCCCGCGATGGGAATGCCGAAGAGCTTCCCGGCCAGAACGTTCGAGGTGGCCGCGCAACCTCCGATGTAGGCGGCCCGGCTTGCGGCCAGCGCGCCGTCGAAACCCTGCGCCCGGCGCAAGCCGAACTCCAAAACGGGATCCCCTCCCGCGGCCAGGACCACCCTGGCCGCCTTGGTGGCGATCAGCGATTGAAAATTCAAAATATTCAGGAGGACCGATTCCAGAATCTGGCATTGCAACAGCGGACCCTGAATTCTCAGGAGCGGTTCCTGGGGGAACACCACCGTACCTTCCGGCATCGCATCCACATCGCAAGCCAGCTTCAGACTGCCGAGAAAACTGAGGAATGCCGGCTCCAGCATCGGCTTCCCCTTGCGGTCGCGGATTCCGGAAAGATATTCCAAATCCGACGGGTCGAACGAAAAATCGGCAAGATACTCCAGGACGTGTTCCAATCCGCAGGCGATAGTGAACCCGCCGCCGAATGGATTTTCCCGGAAGGAAAGATGGAACACGGCTTCGGTATCCGCCATTCCGGATTTCCAATAGCCGTAGGCCATGGTGATCTCGTAAAAATCCGTCAGCAGGGCGAGGGAATCGCGGTAGATTCTTTTTAAGGTATTCATGGTTCTCCGTTTCCCGTATCTCCCGGAAAATTTTTGAGGCACGAGGGAAATCCGCGCCCTTTATCCGATCCGTTTTCCGCTGGCGCCGTCGAAAAAGATAAAGGCGTCGGCGGGAAACGCCACATCCACTTCCTCTTTTAATCTCAGCGGCAGATCCTGCGGGCAAACCCCGAAGTAAGCGTAATTTCCCGTGCGAACCTGGATCGACTGCTCCCTCCGCGCAAAATCCGGTTCGATAAGTTCCACCGTCCCGCGCATGCGGATCGTATCCGCGGATGATTGCGCCCCCTCCCTGATCCGGACTGCTGCGGGCCGGACGCCCGCGGCGAGGGATTGCCCTTCCACGACGAGAGATCGGAGATTCTTCGGCAGCGGTATGGCCAATTCTCCGAATCGCGCGATTCCGGAAACGGCCCGTCCGCCGGCGAACAGATTCATCGGACGCGGCCCGAGAAACGAGGCGACGAATGTGTTGGCCGGACGCTCCGCAAGGTCCGCATACGCGCCCACCTGCTCCAGCCGCCCATCGCGCATTACCACGATCCGGTCGCCGAGGATCGTCGCTTCGCGTTGATCGTGGGTGACGTACAGGGCGGTGACATGGAAGCGGGCCAGCAGGTGGCGGATCTCCACCCGGCTGCGCGCCCGCAGTTCGGCGTCGAGGTTGGAGAGCGGCTCGTCGAAGAGGAACAGGCGCGGTTCGCGGACGATCGCGCGCCCGATCGCCACCCGCTGCTTTTGTCCGGCCGAGAGTGTGCGCGGCATGCGGCCGAGCAGTTCCTCGAAACCGATCCCCATGATCTCCGACGTGGCGCGGATGCGCTCGCGCGTTTTGACTTCGTCCACGTGATGCACGCGGAAGAAAAACCTCAGGTTCCCTTCGCCTTTCCATTGCGGATACAAAGCGAAATTCTGGAACACCATGCCGATCCGGCGGTCCTGCGGCCGGACGCGGTTCATGAGCGTATCGTCGTAATAGACCTGGCCGCAATAATCCGGATCCAACCCGGCGACGATCCTCAGGAGCGTGGTCTTGCCGCATCCCGAAGGTCCGACGACCGCGTACGTCAGACCATCGGGAATCTCCAGATTGAAATGATCCAGAGCCGCGACCTTTGCAGAGTCGACAACTCGTTCGCTCCTGGCTTCTCTTTTTTCCCGGACGATGGCATGGGCGCGGGATTCCTTCACCTTCCCGGCGGAAACCTCGAAATATTTCGAAATGTCGATTAATCGGATCCTGGCCATGCGGCCTCCTGAACTATTTTCTCCGGAGGATTTTTAACCATTACGATTCCCCGTGGATGATCACGAAAAGCATACCGCACATCCCATGGAACGAAAAACCCCCGTGGAAGAATCCTGCAGAAAATGCGACTCTCGAAAAATTAAGATCCGTTGGGATTGGAATCGGCAAGACATCGCGGCGGGCCGTATCCGCCGCTTCCGGCGTTTAGCGGCATCCGGAAGTACGGCGAGGGATCGAGCGTGTTGGCAATGTCGGTCTCGTTGCGGAACCCGCCCCGGCCGTCGCCGAGCACAATCGAGAGGTGCAAATGCACACCGCTGGGGTTGGCCGGATCGCCGGAGAAATTCCCCTGGAAACCAAGCCTCTGGCCCATCCTCACCGGCTTCTCCAGTGTGCCCGGCGGAAATTCCGCCTCGATGAACGAGTTGCCCTGGGGGTCGGCCATGTGGGCGTAGTAAATCCAAATCGTACGCCCCGGCGAGAGCGGATCGTCCGGCACGCGGATGATCACGGCACTCTTCCAATCCGCGAGGCGTGTGAGAAAACCATCGGATGTGGAAAGAACGGGCGTTTGGCCGAGAGGCAGGTTTCCGAAGATGTCGATCCCCTGGTGGCGTTTGAGCGGCTGGAAGGTATCGCCCCACAGGTAGCCGACGTAGCCGTCGGTCGGAAACGCGAACGGCGCCCCTTCGCAGCGCGAATTGGCCCGAGTCACCCAAGCCGGATGCGCGCTGGGAGAGTGCAAATATTCCCGCACCAACGCGTTGCGTTTCGGATCGCCCAGCCGTCCACGGAGTATCAGATACGCCAGGACCGCTGCTGCGACCAGCACGGCGAAGAGGGTCAAACCCAGCGCCGGAAGGAGCGGGCTCATTCGACGCGCAACCAGGTTCCGCCGGTTCGTTGCCAAATCTGTGTTCCCTTCTCCAAACCGCCGAGCGGCCGAACGGTCACTTCGGCGCGGCCGCTTTCCAGGAGGATATCCAACGGTTCGTACCCGCTGCGGAGCACGGCGCTGGTGAGCCGGCGGTAGCCGTCCGCCAGCGGGGAAACAAACGCCGGATCGGGTGCGCGCCGCTGTCTGGCGGCGAGCACCTTTTCGATGGCGTCGAGATTCTCCCAGGCTCCCTTCCAATTCTGCTCGCCGGACTGACGTTGCGCCTCGCGGAACATCGTTTCCAGGGCGATCGATTCGGCGGTTTCGGGCGAGGCGAGGTAATCGGCCGTCATCCCGCGCTTCCGCGCGGTGGGGAGATCCGGAATCCACATGGCGGAGACGTCGCTGCCGGGTGTGTAAAGACCCTGATATCTTCTCAGATCGTCGAAAAATGTGACGGTAAATTTTACATCCTGGACCTGCTCGGAATCGGGCGTTCGTTCCCGTAGGCTGCCGAGCCATTCCGATTCGCACTCGGCCAAATGTGTTTGTAGGTGCGCGCTTATCATGGAATCCAGCGCGGCGCTCGGCGGTTGAACGCTTACGGGATCGCGAAACATGGCATAGACTCGATCCCACCCAAACCGATCAATCAGAAATTCCACGAACGCCCCGGCTTCGATGTAGGCCGTCTCATGCTGGGTCAGATAAAAAGAATCC
>Ga0187886_1003866_pt1 | contig 11013 bp, 10 predicted proteins | sample June2016WEW_20_1_FD_133001 | JGI IMG/M metagenome (GOLD analysis project Ga0187886, IMG submission 133001) | Peatland microbial communities from SPRUCE experiment site at the Marcell Experimental Forest, Minnesota, USA - June2016WEW_20_150 | ecosystem: Environmental > Terrestrial > Soil >...
ATTCATCCATTGGGTTTTGTTCAACATTCCTCCCGAAGTAAAACAATTGACGGAAGGATTGCCGGAGAAGTCCGTGCTTCCCGGCATCGGCCAACAAGGGACAAACGACGCGCAAGAAACCGGATATTTTGGTCCGTACCCGCCTCCCGGAAAACCACATCGGTACTTTTTTAAAATTTTTGCAGTAGATCGGATGCTTGACCTATCTGCAGGTTGCACTTCCTCCCAGATACAGAAGGCGATGCGGGATCATATCCTCGAGACCGGTTCCCTTATGGGAACCTATCGGCGATAAATCCATGAATTCTTCTTTCCTGAGAACGATCTCTGTCAGAACGGATTCCCGCAGACAATTCGTCGATATCTCGGATTTCGTTCAGGCTGAAGTAACCAACAGCGGAGTGCGGAACGGGATCTGCCTTCTCTTCCTCCCCCACACGACCGCGGGATTAACCCTCAATGAAAATTGGGACCCATGTGTCTCGGGTGATATTCTGCTAACCCTGGATCGGCAAACCGCTCCCCCTCATCCGGAGCATCGCCATCAAGAAGGAAACTCCCCGGCACACATTCAGTCCTCGCTTGTCGGAGCCACCCTGTTTCTCATTATCGAAGACGGTAAGATTCTGCTCGGTCCCTGGCAGGGAATTTTCCTCACCGAATTTGACGGGCCGCGCGAGAGGCGCGTCACGATTAAAATCATGGCAGGTTGATCTTTTCCCGTCAGCTATCTTCAGCATCTGCCTCAACCCACTCGGCGATGGTTTTCCAGGCATCCGGCCAAGGGATATTTCCCGCATCGCCATTCCCCACCGCAAAGGAATCCGATCGATCGCGCAATGCATTCCAGAGCGTTTCCCGATCAGCGGCAGGTACGACCAAATCGTGGATTTCCCGCGCATTCAATAATTTATCGCCCGATGTGTAGAAAAAAGTGATCCTGTGCCAGGCACGGGATGCGATCGCGTGAGGAAGGATTTCCAGCGGCCCCAATTGCAGCTTATAGTATTCTTCCTGCGCACGCGGGTGATGAACGTCTTCTTGAAAGAGATCGGATCGTTTCACCATTTCCACCCCCTGGACCCGGGCGGCATAGCGGATGCTCCATTTCTCATCCCCGAATTCCGCCGTCTGATAGAAAGCCACGACATCGACGGAAACAATTTTGGGTGCAAAACGGAGCGGAATCCGATACCACCCCAGCAGGCGAAGGACTTCGAAATCGCGCAGGTTGTTGAGAACGGCAATTAATACCAGATCGGTTGGATGGATCATGGCTCCCCCTTTTTGGATTTTTTTTATCCGATGAACGGATAATTATTTTATCAATATCTTGGAGAATATCAAATCGAAAATGAAAGCATTTCCCTCCCGTGAATGAACCCCCCCCGAATGGAATTCAATGCAGAATTCCGATTATCGCTTTTTTCGCCCAGGCGGCGAGGACGGAGGGGTCGTTTCCTCGCGCTTGATATAGAGCGGCCGTCCTTTCACCTCGTCATAAATCCTGCCGATATATTCACCGAGAATTCCCACGCAAATTAATTGCACCCCGCCCAGGAAAAGGACGGAGATTAATGTCGTGGCTTGTCCAAAAAACGCGCCGGATCCGGTGAGACGCAGCACGATGACAACGGGTATGGCAACGGCGGCAATCCCTGCGCAAATGAATCCCAAATACGCCGCCATTTGCAGCGGGAAAAAGGAAAAAGAGGTGACGGCATTCAACGCAAGGCGGATCATTTTGCCCAGGGGATATTTGGTTTTTCCGGCGAACCTGGCATGGCGCTGGTAGGGCACGCCGATTTGCCGGAAACCAACCCAGGCAGCCATACCGCGCAGGAAGCGGTGCCTCTCCCTCATGTTTCTCAGAACTGCCACCACTTTTTGATCGAGCAATCGGAAGTCGCCGGTATCCAGCGGAATCTTTACGTCCGTAATCCGATAAATCAACCGATAAAAAAGCTTCGCGGTAAATTCTTTCAGCCAGGTTTCCCCCTCCCGCTCGGATCGCACCGCATAGACCACCTCATAGCCTTGCTTCCACCGGGCGATGAGTTCCGGGATCACCTCCGGGGGATCCTGCAGATCGGCATCGATAATAACGACGGCTTTGCCTTCCGCAGTATCCATTCCCGCGGTGGCTGCGATCTGATGCCCGAAGTTCCGGACAAATTCCACCACGCGGACGTGGTTGTCCTTTTTTCTTAATGTGTTGAGGTAATTGGAGGATTCGTCGGTGCTTCCGTCGTTGACGAAAATGACTTCCCACGCTTCCCCCAGCGAGTTCATCACCACGGCGAGCCGTCGATGCAACTCGGAGAGATTATCGGCTTCATTAAAAACCGGTACGACGATGGAATATACAGGTTTCATTGGTAATCATCCCTCCGGTCGTATTTCCGATGGGAATAAGTATAAACGATCCATTTTTCGACCGCAAATTCCACAAGAGCCTTCCTTCCGATCGATCTTCCACCGATTCAGTAAAAGCAGTAAAATCGTCCGTTACGGAGGGATTGTGACCAGACGAGTAGCGGTGACCGGTGTCGGGTGTGTCTGCCCGGTTGGCAACGATATCGACACAGCATGGGAAAATATTTGCGCCGGACGTTCGGGCGTCGGTCGGATAACCGCTTTCGATGCTTCCGCAATGGGATCTCAAATTGCCGCCGAAGTGAAGGGGTTTGATCCTTCGGTTTTGATCGGCCGCAAAGAACTCCGGCGGATGGACCGGTATACGCAATTCGCCGTGATTGCGGCCTGCGAAGCCGTCCGGCGTGCGGGCCTTGCCCTTCCCCTCACCGCACCGGAACGAATCGGGGTAATGGTCGGCAGCGGCCTGGGAGGGATCGGCACGCTGCTGAACGAAGTGGGCGTGTTTCAGCGCAGCGGCCCGCAGCACATCAGCCCATTCCTCATTCCTATGATGCTTTCGGACAGCGCCGGCGGCCAGATCGCCATCCTGTTCGGAGCCAGAGGTCCCAATCATTCGATCGTCTCGGCCTGCGCTACGGGAACGAACGCCGTCGGTGAAGCCTCCGAAATCATCCGCCGCGGCTCCGCCGATCTGATGATCACCGGCGGAGCGGAAGCCACCATCCAGCCGATCATCCTGGCCGGGTTCAGCGTGATGGGCGCCCTGTCAAAAAGGAACGATGATCCAGCGGGAGCTTCGCGTCCGTTCGATAAACATCGCGACGGATTCGTCGCGGGAGAGGGAGCCGGGATCCTGGTCTTGGAGGAAATGGAACATGCGCGCGCCCGCCGTGCGCCGATCCTCGCCGAGGTTGTGGGCTACGGGACGACCGACGACGCCCATCACATCTCGGCGCCTCTGGAGGATGGTTCCGGCGCCTCGGCCAGCATGCGGGCCGCGCTCGCCGAGGCGGGTCGACCGCCTACCGCAGTGGATTACATCAACGCCCATGGTACCGGCACGGTGTTGAATGATAAAAGCGAAACCCGTGCCATCAAGAACGTCTTTGCCGATCATGCGTATTCCCTCGCTATTTCCTCGACCAAATCCATGACCGGACACCTTATGGGCGCCGCAGGCGGATTGGAGGCGGTTTTTTCGGTGCTGGCCCTGCGCGATGGCGTCATCCCACCGACCATCAATTATGAAACTCCCGATCCGGAATGCGATCTGGACTACACGCCCAATCATTCGCGCAAAATGGATCTGCGGGTGGCGATGTCTAATTCGTTTGGATTTGGGGGCCACAATGCTTCTCTTATTTTCAGCCGGGTCTTGGACGCTTCCTCCCCAGAGGCGACATGACACGATACGCGCATATCATCGGCTGGGGGATGAGCGTCCCGCCCCACATCTTGACCAATGAGGATCTGGCCAAGATGGTGAATACCAACGACGAATGGATCCAATCCCATACCGGAATTCGTGAGCGCCATATCGCCGGCCCGCGGGAGACCACGGCCACTCTGGCTTTCGATGCCGCAGCCAAAGCCTTGTCGGTGGCCGGGATACCCGCCCGGCACATCGGGCTGATCATCGTCGCCACGAGCCTCCCCGAATATCATTTCCCCTCCACGGCCTGCATCGTTCAGGATCAACTCGGCGCCAGCCGGGCCGCCGCCTTCGACATACTGGCTGCATGTTCCGGATTTATCTACGCCCTGTCCGTCGCCTCCCAAATGATCATCAGCGGCGCCTATGAAAACGCGCTGGTGATCGGATCGGAAACCCTCTCGCGCCTGATCGATTGGAACGACCGCTCCACCTGCGTCCTGTTCGGCGACGGAGCGGGCGCCGTGGTTCTGCAATCCAGCGAGACACCAGGCGGGATTCTGTCGATCGCCTTGCATGCCGACGGTTCCGGCGGGGATTTACTCATCGTCCCCGCGGGTGGCAGCCACCTGCCGGCTTCTTTGGAAACCATTGAGGATAATAAACATACCATCGTGATGAACGGCAGGGAGGTGTACCGGTTTGCCTCCCGGGCGATGGTATCCTCAACCTTGGAAGTCGTGGAAAAAGCCGGCTTATCATTGGACGACATCCGGCTGGTCATCCCCCACCAAGCCAATCGGCGGATCATCGAGTCGGCCGCCAAGAATCTTGAACTGCCTTTGGATCGGTTTTTTATTAATATTGACCGGTATGGGAATACTTCCGCCGCGTCGATTCCCATCGCCCTCTGCGAAGCCATCGACGCTCATCTCATTCACACTGGCGATCACATTGTGATGGTTGCTTTCGGCGCCGGATTGACCTGGGGTTCTGCCGTGGTCAAATGGGTCGCCACGGGCGTGCGCAAGCCGACCCGCTATGTCTGGGCGCAGCGCCTGCTGGCCCGCGCCCGCCACACCGCCCGCCGTGCGAGCCGACAAGTTGGGGATTTGCTGTGGGGTAAAAACGAATAGAATTCTCTTTCGCGGTTCGCCCCATTATTTTTTTATCGATGCCATCTCCGCGGCTTTCAACGTATTTTTCAAAAGCATGGCGATCGTCATTGGGCCGACGCCTCCGGGAACCGGTGTGATCGCTCCAGCCACCTGCCGCGCCTCTTCGAAATCCACATCCCCCACCAGCCGGTAACCGTTTTTGGCGCCGGAGTCCTCCACGCGGTTAATGCCCACGTCGATTACGATTGCACCCGGCTTGATCCAATCGCCCCGCACGAACTTCGGCCTGCCGATGGCGGCGACCAGCAGATCCGCCTGGCGCACGATTTCCGGAAGGTTCTCAGTCCGGGAGTGGCAAATCGTAACGGTCGCGTTCTCCCGGACGAGCAAGAGCGCGGTCGGCATGCCGACAAGGTTGGAACGCCCGATCACTGCGGCCCGCGCGCCGGAAATTTTTACTCCGGTTTTTTGCAGAAGCACCATAACGCCCAGAGGAGTGCAGGGTACGAACAACGGATCGCGGCGCTTCATGGCCAGCCTGCCCACATTCACCGGATGGAATCCGTCGATATCCTTTTCGATCGAAATCGCGGTCAACGCCTTTTCCTCGTCCAACCCCGAAGGCAGCGGCAGTTGAACCAGAATTCCATTGACCTTCGGGTCGGCATTCAAATCGAAAAGCAATTTCTCCAGGACTTCCTGGCGTGTATCTTCCGCCATGTGAAACCCCTGCGATTCGATCCCGACCTCCCGGCAGGCTTTTTGTTTGCCCCGCACGTAGGATAGTGACGCCGGATTGTCGCCGACCAGAACGGTTGCCAATCCGGGAGGCGGTTTGCCTTCCTGCATGCGCCGGCTGACCTGCGCCGCAACTTCGCCTCGGATTTTTTCCGCAATGGCCTTTCCGTCGATTATTTCAGCGGTCATGAATGCCTCTTTTCGGTCACGAATAATTTCTCATCCATGAAAATCATCCCGTTCGCGGCCGAACCGCCGCACGCAAACAACTTTCGGGAGCAATGATCGGTGTGACGCATCCCGTGCCAAGGATCAGGTTTTTTCCCCGCATCTGCATAATCGCATCCCCCGCCTCCGCCTCCACTTTGTTCCCATCGCCCAAGGCAATCGTCTCCCATTGTCTCCATCCGCCGCACACCGTTTTCCCGGAAAAGGCATGCCCTTCTTTCAACGAAGGGCCGGCCTCCCGGTCGTGCCAATTAAATACCTGCGCGGGGTATCCGCTCAGCAATTGAAAATGGATTTCCTCCCCATGAAGATGCAATATGTTCAGCCAAGAGTTCCCGGCTGCGTCAAGGATCTTCAGGTCGTCCGGCATACCCCACTTTCGGTATTCCTCCTCGAGGAAGAAAGCCGGCGTGGCATGCTGCACTGCCAAGAAAATCCCGTCCACGCCAATCTCCAGACAAATCTCGATGAAACGCAGTGTCGATTGAAGGATGATATCCAACCCGGCGCGCACGGCGTCCGGATGTTTTTGCAGATGGCGCCTGAGGGTGCTGTCTCCGCAGAGGTTTTTGGCCTGCGCCAGCGGGTTGAAAATCGTCTGCACCACGGGCGTGGTGGCTCCCGCTTTCCCCACCACGATCTTCAGACACTGCAGCTGCGCCCCCAAAAAACCGCCGCGGGGATCCAAAACCTTCAAGCGATCCCAATCCTGCGGCTCCTGAACCACATATTGTATGTACTTCCTTGTTCCTTCAGTGTTTCCTTCCCATCGATCCTGCGCCCCCCAGTCCTTCAGACAATAGGAGGACGCCGGTGTAACCTTGATCAAATCCAGATCATATCTCTCTTGAAAGCCCAACGTGGATTCCGCCAGCATCTCCGGATCCTGATCATCTACGGGGAAATGCCGCCAAAGCCCAACCGGAATGCGATCCGGATGGTTCCCGGCTAGCACCTCCCGAATTCTCTCTTTATGTGTCGGGTTGTCCATCGCGATTTACTCCCAGGATTGCAAAGTGAGAAACACCACCTGGCCTTCCGCAGATTGCATCCAGCCCGCCAACCGCGCAACTTCCGGTGGAACGGGGTTTCTGGATATCAGGAAGACGGGAACCCGGAATGGATATTTGGATGAGATCAGATTGGGATAATCCGCGGTTACATGATCAATGGCCACCGGACGGACCGCGCGGGAGAGTTCAAACCCGGGAAGGAATCCGATGGAATATTTATCTTTCCGGAGTTCCCCGACCATGGCGTACGGTGTCGGCACAACCAACGAGTTTCCGGCTGTTTCTTCCTGATGGAGTACAACGTCCTGAAACAGATTTCCGATATCCTGATCCGGCTCGTACGCTAGACGATGGATGTCGCCGGGGGCTCCGCCCACACTTTCCCAACGATCTGTCACACCCAGGAAAATATTTCTCGCCTGATCCGAGGAAATATTGGATACTTCGTTCTGCAAATTGACGGCGACAACTATTCCCGTCCACCCGACCGCCGCCGCCCAATCTTTCGAACCCGGTGCGTTCCATCGCAGTGCGGCCGACGCCGGGTTTTGATCCAGAGCGGTTTGGATTTCATCCGCGGAGGAGACTGTAATCTGAAAAGTGGTTTCCAGCGGATAGGTTGTATGGTACGCGTCCACCAAAGCCCGTGCCAACGTTTCCATCGATGGACTGACGGCCAGGAACATCTGGCGAGTTTCTGGCGTGTGTACCGCGCCCCGGCATCCGGAAAGCAAGCATCCGATAAGCAAGTAAAACCGCAACGCGCAAGATGGATGTTTCATAAATAGAAACAATCGCCTCTTTTCGAAACGCCCCGGGGATGCCCATCTTCACCAGGTGTTTCGAAAGCCTGCTTGATCCAGGAACTCCCAGATTGTATCATCCTAAAAATCATCCTTGGTGATTGGGTTTCCTTTCGTTAAGCAATTCAGTAAATAAAAAAGATGGAAGGAATATTATTTCGGGGATGATTATTTCGTATGAATCTATCGTTCGCGAAATGAGAAATCGGCAGGCGAGAGTCGCAGCTTTGAATCTAGTGCGCGGAAGGTTATTCCATCTGGGAATGCCATTTTTCCGGAGAAAGGGTTCTTATCAGCCATGGGGAGAAAGCTTCCCACAGAGTCGACAAAACTACCCAGGCAAAACCTGCGCAATAAATCGAGAGGTAAACCGCATTAAACAAATTTTTAAAGTGGATGTCGATGACGACTACGATAAAAGCATACACAGCGAGTGCGAACTCCATCCAGGTTACGGAATCGACAGCAACGGGTTCCCGGAGAACATGCCCCGATCCCCCCACCGCATTGCCCACACCCGTTTTGGGAGTTCGCTGAAACGGACTATGAATATTTAACAAACCCGATATCACGGCTTTGGTATTGGACACGGCCACCCCGGTTCCCAAAATAATGAGCAACGGCAGCCAGGTAAAACGCTTCCACCAAATACGCCCCGGATAAAGGCTCCGTTCCGCGGCAGCAAAAAGCAAAGGTGGGCCCAAGGTACCAACCCCCAACCATGTCATCGGCAGACCTCTTAGCGCCTGTCTTCCCAGGAGCGAAAGCGGGAGTGAGAGCAGCACCATACATACCATCAGCGGATGCACGCTATAGCCGGTAATATGCATGAGTCCTTGCCATTTTTTCCATAAACCAACCGGGGCTCGCAGAATGCGGGGAACTGTTTTCCTCACGGCTTGAATGCTTCCTTTGGCCCATCGAAATTGCTGGATTTTAAATGCCGACATTGTGGTCGGAAGTTCCGCCGGTGCGACTACGTCCGGGAGATACCGGAAAAACCAACCGCTCAATTGGGCTCGATAGGATAAGTCGAGGTCTTCCGAAAGTGTGTCTCCATGCCAATTGCCGCCATCCAGGATGCATTGCTTTCTCCAGATCCCCGCCGTTCCGTTAAAACCGAAGAACAAGCCCGTGTCGGATCGGACCCTCTGTTCGATTCCAAAATGTCCGTCCAACAGCAGTGCCTGGGCGCGAGCCAATGGCGATTGCGTTTCGTTAATATGCACCCATCGGGTTTGTACCATCCCGATGGATTTTCCATCCAATCCAAAGAACGGTTCCAGCGCTTTTTTCAGCCAGTTGCTGTGGGGAATAAAATCCGCGTCAAAGACGGCGACAAATTCACTCGAGGTTTGCTCCAAGCCGTTGCGCAACGCTCCGGCCTTATATTCCGACCGTACCGATCGATGTATCAGGGAAATTCTTCTCCCGCGGGATTTCCAATATTCCACCTGTTCTTCGGCTTGCGAAGTGGTTCCATCTGTGGAATCATCCAATACTTGAATTAACAATTTATCCAGTGGATAGCTTAATCTCGCCGCGGAATTGATCAATCGTCGCACGACGATGGGTTCATTGTAGACAGGTAATTGAATGGTCACCTCGGGCCATTTGAAATTCGACGGGGGCAAAAGAGTTTTTTTGTCTTTTTTCGTGATCCGTCTGAAAAAGTATATTAGGGTAAGAATCAAAGCATTTACCCCGTAAATTGTGAGCCAGATCGAAACAATAAAAAATGCCCACCCAAATAATTGAACCATTCCTCTCCTATTCGTAAAAAAATTTTAGGGTGGTATTCATCTTTACGGGATTCTAACATACCCATTCCATCCGATCAAATTAAAAAACAGTGAGGGCGCAGGAACACAACTTATTAAAAGAAGCATCCAACAGGCCCATCGATTGAACCATTAAAAATGGTGCCGGGAAACTCGCAAAAGTAGGCAGAAAAAACATAACGTAAGGTTTCTAAATAATATATTCCGGCCCGGAATAGGAAAGAATAATAACCGGCGTATCGTCATAGATCATTTGATCTGCGGTTCGATAATATGCGATCCTTTTACTCCAATCCGACTCAGTCCTGGCCGTTTCCAAGAGGGAATCCATCTGTTCATTGCGATAATGGGATTGATTTTGCGTTGAATCGCTGCGAAAAAGGAAATCGTAGAAATTTTCTGGGTCCGGAAAATTGGCGCATTGGCTGCCCATCATCGCGGGACCGTAATCTCCATTTTTTAATCGAGTCCGGTAGGTTTCCGCTTGGCGGCCGCCTACGCGGACAACCAAATTCCTAATCCCATGAATAGTATTTTCTGAAAGGATTTCATGAAAAAGTCGTCACATCGGAAGACTCGGGCCTGAATTCTTCCCTTAGCAGATGATAACACCCCGCGGTGATAGCACTGCGAATATCCGCTACAACGGTAAGAAGGAGTGAAATATTGTGGATGGTCAGCAGCGTGGCGCCGAGGATCTCCCTGGTTTGAACGAGGTGCCGCACGTAAGCCCGGGAAAAATTCGCACAAGTATAGCAGGAGCAGGAGGGGTCAATGGGCAGAGGATCCCGGGCGTATGCTGCGCCCATCAAGTTCAACCGACCATGGCGTAGGATGGCGGTATGGTGCCTGGCCAGACGCGTCGGGAGAACGCAATCAAACATATCCATTCCACGAGCCGCCCCCTCCACCAAATCCGAGGGTGCACCGACGCCCATTAAATATCTCGGGCGATCATCCGGCAGACAGGCATCCATCCAGTCCAAAACCTCGTAGGTCTCTCGTTTGCTTTCTCCGACCGAAAGCCCTCCGACGGCATTTCCCGGAAACCTTAGCGATCCGATAAAGGCGGCGGATTCCTCGCGCAAATCCCGGAATATTCCCCCCTGGACGATTCCGAATAAAGCTTGATCGGGGCGCCGATGAGCTTCCAACGACCGCTTGGCCCAGGCATGCGTGCGCTGCAGGGCTGCGCGGTTGTATTCGTAATTCTTCGGCTCGGGGCACTCGTCCAGCGCCATAATAATATCGGCACCGAGATTCTCCTGAATTGCGACAGCCTTTTCCGGCGTCAGTCGGTGCAGGGAACCATCCCAGTGTGATTTAAACGTCACGCCCTCCTCGTCCACGGCGCGGATCGATCGTAGGGAGAACACCTGGTATCCTCCCGAATCCGTCAGGATCGGTCCGGGCCAGTTCATGAATTTGTGCAATCCTCCCAACTCGGCGATCAGCTCGTCCCCGGGACGCAAATATAAATGGTAGGTGTTCGCCAGGAGGATCGTCGCGCCCAGTTCCTCCAATTGAGCCGGGGTGAGGGATTTGACGGTCGCTTGTGTGCCGACCGGCATGAAAACGGGC
>Ga0187886_1003869_pt1 | contig 11005 bp, 12 predicted proteins | sample June2016WEW_20_1_FD_133001 | JGI IMG/M metagenome (GOLD analysis project Ga0187886, IMG submission 133001) | Peatland microbial communities from SPRUCE experiment site at the Marcell Experimental Forest, Minnesota, USA - June2016WEW_20_150 | ecosystem: Environmental > Terrestrial > Soil >...
CAGCTGTACGTCGGTGCCTTTTTCGTAGGGCGGCACGCTCGGCCAGTTGGTATAGACCAGCCGTCCCAGGCGCAGCTCGGTATAAGGAATGGCGTTAACGCTGGCGAAGAAAGCCTGCTGTTGCTTATAGAGTTCGGGTTCCTGCTTTTGTCCCACCTTGGCGTTGTAATAATAAATCCTGATGAGCTGTCGTCTGTGTAATAGTTTCTGACAGAACCTGCCGAGGTCCAGGTCTGTCCTGTTAAAGTAGTTTTTAAGCGAATGGTAGAGATTGCTACCATCGATAAATATCATTATCCTCTCCCCCATATTTTCCCTCCTTCATTACATTAATATTTTATTTATATTATATCGCCTTTATGTTAAGATTGCGACTTTATACGTAGTGCGTTTGCCTGGGGCGGAGAGCGAATGCTATAATTGGCGGGTGTCACACCTTCGTAAAAAGTGATTCCGGAGGTCAGTTATGAAGCTTAGTCGAGAAGAAGTACTGCATATCGCCCGTCTGGCGAGGGTTGCCCTGACCGAGGCCGAGATTACCCGTCTCAGCGAGCAGTTGTCCAGCATCCTTGAAAACTTTGAGGTACTGCAGCAGGTAGATACGACGGATGTCCCTCCCACAGCCCAGTCGGTAGCTCTCTTAAGCGTTATGAGGGAAGACGAGGTGGTCTCCTCTCTCCCGCAGGAAGATATTCTGGCCAATGCCCCGCGGCGGGAGGGCGACTGCTTTAGAGTCCGGGCGGTGCTGGAATAACCTGTTAGATGGAGGTCACAGTGAAAATGGAGAGAGTATTCGGCATTATTCCGGCGTCATCCGGCCCATATATGTTTATCTGGATTTTCAGTATAGTAATTGGCTTGATTCTCGTTGGCGTTATCGGACTGCTTATTTCCTTCGGCTACCAGGCAAGGCACGCCAGTTTTACTTTGAGCGACCAGGGGCTGCGAATTTCCCCCGGTCTTTTTGGGCGATTCATCCCCAAGGAAGATATCAATACGGAAGGAGTCAGAGTTATCAACCTGAATATAGAGACCGGATATAAACCGAAATGGCGGACGAACGGCGCCGGCTTGCCCGGCTATGATGCCGGCTGGTTCAAACTGGAGAACAAGGAGAAGGCTTTACTGTTTGTCACCGACCGTTCGAGCGTGGTGTATATCCCTACCAATAGAGACTATTCTGTGATGCTGAGCGTTAAAGAAGCCGGGGAATTTACTGACCTGCTACGGCAGTGGAAATGATGAAGGATAGGAAGATATAAACATGCAGTTGACGATACATGAAGCCAGCCGACTCCTGAAGGAAAAGAAACTTTCTTCGTTGGAGTTGACCAGAGACTATCTTGAACGTATTAAACAGGTTGAGCCGAAGGTCCGTGCTTTCGTGACGGTCACCGATGTACTGGCTTTAGAGCGGGCGCGGCAGGCCGACGAGCTTATTGCGGCAGGTAAGGCCGGTCCCCTGACCGGTATTCCGATTGCGATAAAGGACGTCATCTGCACCCGCGGGATAAAGACGACGTGCTCCTCGAAGATGCTGGAAAACTTCGTGCCGCCTTATGACGCGACAGTCATGGAGAAGTTGAATGCCTGCGGCGCGGTGATGGTGGGTAAGGCCAACATGGACGAGTTCGCCATGGGCTCTTCGACGGAGAACTCGGCATTGTTCGTGACCCATAATCCCTGGGACCTGGATCGCGTGCCCGGCGGCTCCAGCGGCGGTTCGGCGGTAGCGGTGGCGGCCGGGGAGGCTATCGGCGCTTTGGGCTCGGACACCGGCGGCAGTATCCGCCAGCCGGCCGGCTTTTGCAGCGTCGTCGGCCTGAAGCCCACCTACGGCCGGGTGAGTCGCTACGGCCTGGTGGCTTTCGCCAGCTCCCTTGACCAGATTGGCCCGCTGACGCAGGACGTGACCGACTGCGCTCTGCTGCTTAACGCCATCGCCGGTCATGACAAACGTGATTCCACGTCCGTTCCCGAGCCGGTGCCGGATTATACTCAGTGTTTGAAAACCGATTTAAAAGGGCTGCACCTGGGTATCCCGAAGGAGTACTACGTCGAGGGGATGCAGCCGGAGGTAGCGGCGGCAATGCAGGCGGCCATTAAAAAGCTCGGCGAGCTGGGCGCCACTATTGAAGAAGTCTCTCTGCCCCACACCCCTTATTCCCTGGCCGTCTACTATATCATCGCCCCGAGCGAGGCATCGGCCAACCTGGCGCGCTACGACGGCGTGAAATACGGTTTTTCCTACCAGGGCGACACCATGTGGGAGTCCATGGAGAAAACGCGTGAGAACGGATTCGGGCCGGAGGTGAAGCGGAGGATAATGATAGGCACCTATGCCCTTTCCGCCGGCTATTATGATGCGTGGTATCTTAAAGCCCAGAAGGTACGCACCCTGATAAGGCGTGAGTTCGATGCTGTCTTTGAAAAATACGATGCCCTGATAACCCCCACCTCCCCCACCGTCCCCTTCAAGATAGGGGAGAAGACGGACGACCCGCTCGCCATGTACCTGAGCGATGTCTGCACCCTGCCGATAAATATCGCTGGTGTGCCGGCTATCTCCATCCCGGCCGGCTTTGCCGATGGGTTGCCGATAGGGATGCAGATTATCGGCAAGCACTTCAGAGAAGAAACTTTATTAAGAGTTGCCTATGCCTACGAACAGGGGACGGAGTGGCATAAGAGGAAGGCGGGGATTTAGAGAAGGAGGGGGAGGTTGTATATGATAAGGGTAAGGCCAAAGAACAAACAGAAACTTGAAAAGGCGCTAAAAAACTTGTTGAACAAACCACCTCTGAGGTTCTCACTCATGACGTCTAGCGCTATACCTGAAGTAGCAGGAGTTTATCTGATAACCAGAAAAAAAGGTAGCGCTGAAACACCCTACTACATTGGTCGAAGTAAGAACATAAAAGACAGACTATATGGTGAACACCTTAAGAGAACAGGATTCAAGAAATACTTGATTGACCAAAATATCTGTTCGACTCTTAAAGAAGCTAAGAATTTCACCATGAAATATTGCGCAGTCAGATGGCTGAAGGAAGATAACTACAGAGTAAGAGGAATGATGGAAGGCTACTTTACTGCTTTGCTTTCTCCTAAGTGTGGAATCTATGAGGAGCATTGATTTCTCCACCGAAAGGGACTCCAACAGATTCCAGGAGCAGTAGAGTGGGTGAAGTGAAACGTAACCCAGCTTAAAAAAAGCCTTCACAGTCTCCCTTTACGAAAGGGAGAGTGTTAGATTCCAGCCGGAGTTTACCCCGTACTTGATACGGGGCTGGAATGATAACTTATTGAGGGGGAAAAGGGGGGTGGTCTTGAATAACCCTATCGTAAAATGTTACTCTGGACATACCTATGCCGAAGAGCCGCGCTCTTTCCGGTGGCAAGGGGTGGAATATGAGGTTGCTGAAATTGAAAGGGCCTGGCAGGAGCCGGGAGAAAGGCACTTCCTGGTGAGAACGGGGGATAACAAATCCTTCCAACTCTGCTATAATAATGTCAAAGAAATATGGACAGTGACCGAGGTTGTGAGGAGGCAAGGAGATGCTCAAGGATATTTTAAAGATACTGGAAAATGATGCCCGCACCAATAGCAAGCAGATAGCCACCATGACTGGCACACCTATCGCCGAGGTCAATAAATTAATCGAGAAGGCGGAAAAAGACAGGATTATCCTCAAGTACAAGACGGTCGTTAACTGGGACAGGCTCGAGGAGGATGAACAGGTCTGGGCGCTGATAGAAGTCAGGGTCAAGCCGGAGCCGGAGGTCGGCTTCGACTCCATCGCCGAGCGTATTGCCCAGTTCGAGCAGGTCCGCTCCCTTTATCTCGCCTCGGGCACCTACGACCTTCTCGTGGTAGTCGTCGGTAAGTCGGAGCATAAAGTGGCGGACTTCGTCTCGCAGAACCTCTCGCACCTCGAAGGGGTGCAGGGCACGGTTACCCATTTTGTCCTTAAACGTTACAAGGATGATGGTGAAATCTTAGAGGGAGGGGAAGGGGTCAAGCGACAGCAGGTAATACTTTAAGTCGGTCAATGATATCTGGAGAAATATGTCGGTGAAAAAATCCGGTCTAACTCAAAAACATCCTTCCCTGAAGGAAGGACTGATTTCGGAGCGTACCAAGCGTCTTTCGCCATCCGGGATACGCAAGTTCTTTGACCTGCTGGCGTCGATGGAAGGCGTCATTTCCCTGGGGGTCGGTGAGCCGGACTACCCCACGCCGTGGCATATCAGTGAGGCGGCGGTCAAGAGCCTGGAGAGGGGCTATACCATGTACACCTCCAACTCGGGCATACCGGAGCTGCGGCAGGAGACGGCGAAATACCTCAAGGAAAAGTATGGTATAGACTATGACCCCTTCGGAGAGATATTGATGACCGTCGGCGTCAGCGAGGCGCTAGACCTGGCCATGCGGGCGATAATCAACCCCGGGGACGAGGTAATCATGCCTGACCCCCATTATGTGGCCTATGACTCCTGCGTGATACTTGCCGGCGGTGAACCGGTCATGGTGCCGACCAGCCAAGAAAGCAGCTTTGAGGTCGATGCCGGGGACATCGAGGCTAGAATTACGGGTAAGACCAAAGCGATACTGATTGGTTATCCCGCCAATCCTACGGGCGCGGTGATGAGTCGGCAAAAGCTTATAAACATCGCTGAAGTTGCCAAGCGGCACCATCTGATGGTGATATCCGACGAGATTTACGCCAGGCTGGTATATGGCGTGGAGCATACCTGTTTCGCCAGCCTGCCGGGTGTCCGGGAAAATACTGTCCTGCTGGGCGGTTTTTCCAAGGCTTACGCCATGACCGGGTGGCGCATCGGGTACGCGGTGGCGCCCAGGGAAATTATCGCGGCCATGACCAAGATTCACCAGTACACGATTATGAGCGCTCCCACCCCGGCCCAGGTGGCTGCCATCGAAGCGTTAAAAACCGGCGAGTCCAACGTGCTGGAAATGGTGGAGGACTATAACCGCCGCCGACTTATCATCGTTAAAGGTTTAAACGAAATCGGCTTGAGCTGTTACGAGCCGCACGGGGCTTTCTATGCTTTCCCGTCCATCACCTGCACCGGCATGAGCTCGGAGGAGTTCTCGGAGAAGTTGCTTTTGGAGGAAAAGGTGGCGGTGGTGCCCGGCTCGGCCTTCGGGCTTTGCGGAGAGGGCTATGTCCGCTGCTGCTACGCCACTTCCCTGGCGGAGATAGAGGAAGCTTTGACGCGCATGGGGCGGTTTGTCAAGAAGTACAGGAAGTAGGTCACTTCATATCCAGAACGAAATCGAATTTAGCTTTTTGCCCGTCTTCAGCGTCGGTAACGTCCATCATCAGAGAGCTATTAAAGATAAAGTCTTTCTGGTTTCTTTTCTCTTCCGGGAAGAATAACTGGACGGTTAGAACCGGTGAGTTTTCCGTGGCTCTCACCTTGACTTGTATGTGGGGAGTGCGAAAGCTGTATTGTGCCGGCCTGACAGTTTCCAGATAGTAACGACCATCTTTATCCGTGTATTGGTGTCCGCGGAGATTATACCCCCTGTTATCGTACTCTCCATTGCCATTGGCGTGCCAGAAATCGAGCCAGGCATGAGAAATCGGAAGCCCGCTTCTATCAAAAACATGACCCTCGACAACCAGTTTTGTGCCCGGGGTGTCCTTTTCCGCGATAGCGGTGCGTTCCGGGGAGTCTCTTTTATAGTATGGGCCTTCCTCAACTGAGGGCGTTAACTCAAATTTGCGGTCGGTTGTGGTCTTTCTTGTAGCCATAGATAACTCTCCTGGTGATTTCCATATTAATGGTATATTAAACATTTTAAAGAGAAATGTATGTAATTAAAGTCACTAAAGGCAAACATACGTTGATACGGATTCTTCCCCATCAGCCAAAGGGTCAGAATGACAAGGGAAAATAAAAGGGGGGGAGAAAGGGGAGAGGTGGAGTATTATCCCAGCCCCACCCTCTTTTTGACCTCGGCGAGGGTCTTCTCGGCCAGAGGACGGGCTTTGGCAGCCCCTTCTCTTAAAATAGAATCGATGTGACCGGGCTCGGCTGTAAGCTCCCGGTAGCGTTCCTGCAAGGGACGCAGACCCTCGACAACTACCTCAGCCAGGGCTTTTTTAAAGTCGGAATAGCCCTTGCCTTCGAACTGCAACTCGATTTCCTGCTTCTTCTGCCCCGTGAAGGTCTGGTAGATAGTCAGCAGGTTATTAATGCCGGGGCGGCTCTCATCAAAGCGTATTTCCCGCAGCGAGTCTGTGGTCGCCCGCATTATTTTGGAGCGAAGAGCGTCGGGCGGGTCCAGCAGGTTAAGAGCGTGGCCCGGGGTATCTTCACTCTTACTCATTTTCTTGGCAGGGTCGTCCAGCCCCATGATGCGGGCGCCGACATCCGGGATGAGCGGCTCCGGTAATGTGAAGGTCTCTCCATAGATAGAGTTGAACCGCTGGGCAATATCCCTGGCCAGTTCGACATGCTGTTTCTGGTCCTCGCCCACCGGCACGACATCCGTCCTATAAAGCAGGATATCGGCGGCCATCAGGGCCGGATAATCGAAGAGGCCAACGCTTACCTGCTCCCTCTGTTTCTGGGATTTTTCTTTAAACTGGGTCATCCGCTGCATCCACCCCATAGGGATGAAGCAGTTGAGAATCCAGGCGAGCTCGCTGTGGGCGCTGACGTGCGACTGCACGAAAACGATGGACCGCTCGTGGTCGATGCCGGCGGCCAGGAGTAAACCGGTGACCTCGCGAATCTTGGCCTTCAGGGCTTCAGGCTCCTGCGGCACGGTAATGGCATGAAGGTCTACGATACAAAAAACGTTATCATAATTTTCTTGCATGGCTACCCAGTATTTGATAGCTCCCAGGTAGTTGCCGATGTGGATATTACCCGTCGGCTGAATGCCGGAAAAGACGCGCTTTTTCATCAAGACCTCCTGACACTGAAAAGTGTAGCATAAAGCAGAACGTACCGACAAGGTGAATTGACGTTATATATATCGGGTTGTTACTATGGAATGAACAGAGGTGAGAACATGATAAAGAGCTTTAACGGAAAAACGCCGAGGATAGCGGCGACGGCATTTATAAGCGAGGCGGCCTATATCGTCGGCGATGTGGAAATCGGCGAGAACTCGAGTATCTGGCCCGGAGCCGTCATCAGGGGGGATACCGGCCGGGTTGTCATCGGCAAATATACGGCCATCGAGGACAACTGCGTTGTCCATTCCGGGAAACCTTCCCAGGGGGATGTCTTTGTCGGCGACATGGTGAATGTCGGTCATGGCGCGGTAATTCACGGTCGTAAAATCGGCAATAACGTGCTGGTGGGTATCAATGCCGTCGTCCTGCACGATGCCGAAATCGGCGATTTCTGTCTCATCGGCGCCGGTTGCGTTGTAAGCGAAGGCACGGTTGTTCCGGACCATTCGTTTATCGCCGGAGTCCCCGGAAAAATAAAAGGGAAAGTATCGGAAGAGCAGATGTTCTGGCTCAGGGATGTGCCGCAGGAATATGCCGAGCTGGGCAAGCAATATAAAGAGTCCGGGCTATAGCTATAAAATCTCTTACATCCTCTCGGGGGCTTTCATGCCCATGAGGTTAAGAGTTCTGCCCAGGACGAGCTTGGCGGCTTTCACAAGCTTTAGCCGCGCCCCGGTCATGGACTTATCGTCGGTAATGACCCGGCAGTTCTTGTAAAAGGCGTGGAAGGCGGTGGCCAGGTCCTGCGCGTAGTAGGTCAGGTGATGGGGCTCCAGGGTCTGGGCTATCGTTTCGACGATTTCCGGCAGGAGCAGCATCTTGCGTATCAGGGTTAGCTCGGGTTCGGTAGTCAGCAGGGAGACATCGCCGTCATGGCTGTCCGCTCCCTTTTCCTGGGCCAGACGCAGAATACTGGCGATGCGGGCGTGGGCATACTGCACGTAGTAGACCGGGTTATCCGCCGATTGCCTTTTCGCCAGTTCCATGTCAAAGTCCATCTGGCTGTCCGCGGCGCGGGAAAGGAAGAAAAAGCGGCAGGCATCGATGCCCACCTCATCGATAAGCTCCCGCAGGGTAACGAGGTCTCCGCTGCGCTTGGAGATTTTAACAATCTCACCGCCGCGGCGCAGTGTGACCATCTGGTGGACGATAATCTGGAGACGCTCCGGTTCGATTCCTAAAGCCTCCACGACCGCCTTCATACGGGAGACATGTCCCATATGGTCGGCGCCCCAGATGTTAATCACGCGGTCAAATTTGCGTTCAATAAATTTGTTGTAGTGATAAGCGATGTCGGCGGCAAAGTAGGTTGGTGAGCCGTTGCTGCGGATAACGACATTATCTTTATCCTCGCCGAGGGCAGTGGAGACGAACCAGGTGGCACCTTCCTTTTCAGCGATATAACCGTCCTGGCGCAGCAGCCTCATAACTTTATCGAACTGTCCGTTCTCGTAAAGCGTCTTTTCACTGTACCAGACATCGAAATCGACGCGCAGTTTATTCAGGTCTTTACGGGTACCGTTGAGAATCTTCGTCAGGCCCAACTGTCCAAGCTGGTCAATCCCCTCGGCCTCCGGTAACTTCAGAAAGCGTTCGCCCTCCTCCTCGATAATTTCAGCGGCGAGGTCAACCATGTAGGCTCCCAGGTATCCTTCGGTGGGCATTTCGACATCGCGGCCGAGGGCTTGCTGGTAACGGGCGTAGAGCGAATTTCGGAAGGCATCCATCTGGCTGCCGGCATCGTTGAAATAGTACTCCTTAACGACGCTATAGCCACTGGCGTTCATGACGTTGCAGAGAGTGCTGCCCAGGACCGCGCCGCGTCCGTGGCCGACGTGGAGCGGGCCGGTAGGGTTAATGCTGACGAACTCTATCTGTATGCGCTTACCCTGCCCCATATCGATATTTCCGTAAGTATCGCCGTTCTCAAGTATCAAGTCCACCTGCCGTGTCAGCCAGTCGTTTTTCAGGGTGAAGTTGATGAACCCCGGCGGGGCGACGGTGACACTGTCAATTTCGGGCGAGGGGGCGATAAAGCTGACCACATCACTGGCGATGGTAAGCGGTTTGATGCCGCTGGCCCGCGCCAGCTTTAAAGAGATGCTTGAAGCATAGTCGCCGTGCTCCGGTTTCTGGGGCCGCTCGATGACGATTTCAGGGAGGGTAACCGTGGGTAATTTGCCAGCCTGCTGCGCCGCGACGATGGCCCTGGTGAGTAATTCGGTTATCGTTTGCTTGAGCATTAATGTTTATAGTTCCATTTTCAAGGGAAATTAACGCATAAATTATAGCATACCCCGTCCTGTCATTGCGAGACCATTCCGACGGAAGTCGGACCTGCCTGCGCGTAGCCGCTTCGGCGAAGGCAGTAGGCGAAGCAATCTCTATCTAGGCATTAAAGAAAACCTCTGCCCCTTTCTACCCCCGCCTGTCCTGTCATTCTTGAGTCCTTCGACGGAAGGACGAAGAATCTCGTATTGGTTTACCTCACCCCCTCAGTCCCCCTCTCCTGATAACCTCGTCAGGAGAGGGGGGAGAAAAAGGAAGAGGGGCACTAGCCCCTCTTAGACGCCCCTTATGTTGATTTAGGAGGATTATTTTGGTGTAATTTCTTCATGCCCGATTATATTGCCATTTTCCGAATCTATTTGGTACCGAAAGGCTCGTTTCTCCTGGCCCAATAGCCCTTTCTTATATTGGAAAGTGCCTTCTACGTCCCATAAACCTGAGCCCGAGCTACCGATAGGGGTTTGCCACGCTTTGCGGAATGATATTTTTTTAAGTCTTTCACCATATATACTTTCTAACTGTCTTCTCACTACCGCCTCGGCTGCGTCGCCATCTGTTATCTTTTTCTGAATCATATATTCACCTACCCGGCAGAATGTTACAACTAATAAGAGATAAAGTCTATAGAGGTGAAATGCTTCAATAAATCTAATATGACTAATACGAGGGTGTTAGAAGGCCTTGTACTCCTGAATATAATTTACATTTCCTTCACCAATCCCCAAAGGAGGGGTCAGGGGAATGGGTTCCTATTTCAAGCCTTTTCCCCTGCTACCAGATTTCGCCAGTCTTTTACTGGTTTTATTCACAACTGCCGCTTTAAACTTCAGTGGGTATTTCTCCGGGTTTTCAAGATTATCGATTTCTAAATCAACATCCAGTTCAGGCCAGTAAATATGAAAACCATGCAGTAACTGGACATTCTGTATCGAGTTTAAAGTCTTGTCTTTAAAATATGGGTAGTCTTTGTAACTTAAGAAAAACTCCTTTTCTTTGATAAAAAGCCAGATACCGAAAGGCGTAATGTTTTCAACGCTTACTGAAATGTCTGCGCCAAGCTTTGATGATTTCATCTTTATGCTCCTCGACGAGTCGTTGTATCTCGTTCAGTTTTGCCGTGCTAAACTCATAATATAAGGCTAGTGACACTATCGGTTCCAGCCAGAATTTCGCTTCCCCATCCTCGGATGTCACATGTACATGGACACGGTTTTCTTCGTTCGAAAGAAAATAAAACCGGTATCCTTTCTCTCTAAAAATCGTCGGACTCATCTGGTTACAATTTAACGCAATCCATTTCTTTTTGCAATCTAGCGTTTAGGTAAGAAAAATATTTTACATATATTTAACCAGTCGTAAAATTTGCATAGATATTGTGTTGACAAAGGCTTAACCCTGTGCTAGACTTATATTTGCGTATGGTGAAGGCAGAGACATAGTAAGCTAAACTGGTGGTAAATAGCCAGGCATTGAGGTCTGGTGGTAAAACCGCCAGACCTTTTCTTTTGCCTTCTGTACTTTAACAACTGAATATTTGATGGGTCTAATGTCAAAAAGAGTCTAATATCAAACCTGAAGCAGGTCAAGCGGAAAGAGCATACGGTGGATGCCTTGGCATCAAGGGCCGAAGAAGGGCGTGGCAAGACTGCGAAAAGCCTCGGTCAGCTGTCTAGCGAGCTTAACCGGGGATTCCCGAATGGGGCAACCCATCCCGATAA
>Ga0187886_1003871_pt1 | contig 11004 bp, 8 predicted proteins | sample June2016WEW_20_1_FD_133001 | JGI IMG/M metagenome (GOLD analysis project Ga0187886, IMG submission 133001) | Peatland microbial communities from SPRUCE experiment site at the Marcell Experimental Forest, Minnesota, USA - June2016WEW_20_150 | ecosystem: Environmental > Terrestrial > Soil >...
AAGTAACTCACCTTAAGTCAAAACTCCTCTAAAATAGCTACTTACAAATCTCGATAACAAAGATGTCAAAGAACTGAACTGTATGTAACTGAAAATCAATTATATTTAAGTGGACACTAATGAATTTATTTAATATTTCAACATTACAAATATACCGGGTGCATATAACTGAGAATACCTAACACAATAAAGTATGTCGGGTTTTTCACTTTTGAATGGTGACAGTCCAGATATCTGAAGTAATGCCATCTTCAGCCAGAACACGAAATTGTACTCTTTCTGTAAAGTTAATAGTTCCGGAATTGCTAATCAGCTCCCTGTTACCAATCCATGCACTTGTACCCGGGGATAACTTGAATTTAACAGGCAGATGCTTCAGATAAGCATTTTCAGTAACCTCAACCTGAATAGTCTTTTCATTATTATTGATAGAAATCGATCTGGTAAAATCGGGAATTACAAATGATACAAAATCACACTCAGAATTTTTTGCATTTTGTACATAAATTGTCCATTCTTTTTGTATGTCCCGGTTTTCAGCATAAACTGTGTAGGTCAATGGATTATTAAAGTTGTTCTTCGTAACTTTACTTACCTGCAATTTACCTGAAACTTTTGCATAGGCACCCGGAGAAAGTGTGTACCCGGCTAAAAGAGAACTCTTATTGGTTCCATATGGCATTTCTACTATTATCTTTGAATTAACAGCATCCATAGAAGAAGATTTTTGTCCCGTTATACTGAATGATTCAATATTAGCATATTCTGATGCTTTATGCCAGTGAATAGGATGAAGAAGGATTATGACCCGGTCTCCTGCCTGCAACTGATTAAGATCAAGCATTCCAATATCCCACCGAACTCCATTTATTTTAGTTGCATCTGAGAATGCTTTATTATTATTCAGGAAATAGGCTTCGTACTGTAGACCAAAATCATTCAGCTTCCCTTTTATTACAGCAATATGCTTCCCCCCAATCGGGACCGTAATATTATTATCGAAATTCGGCACTAGCGGAAAGGTGCATTCTTCAAAAAAATAATAGTTAAGATAATGATAAACCTTACAATAATTTGATCCATGAGATGCTGTACCAACAATATTTATTCCATTTGACCTGAGCCATTTCAGTTCATTGTGCAGGAATGTAACCGGATTGATATTATAAATAACCTGCAGAGTAACCAGATCATTATGCCACCCTATTTCGAAATGCTTCTCGTCCTGCATCTTTTTCAAAATAGGAATAATACTTTCCGCATGAATACTCATGTTATTTGAATTTGACAGATAATATGTAGCAGTATGCAAGATGAAATATGTTGAACGGAATCCAAGCTTAGATTCGATTTCAGAAAACTGATATGCTATATTAAGATCATTGTCAATATCATGTCTTAACCCAATAACAATCTTCTTGCTGTTGAAGGTCTGTCGAAATTCATTTAATGGTAGAACAACATATTTGCTGGTATCAGACACTTTATGAAGAAAAGCAGCATATTTCTCCCACGTGAAATTTGTATCAGGTTCCGCGGCCATAAAATTCCGCGTCTTCATCTCAGGAGTGGTGTCTTGTCTTAGGTTGCTTTCTTTTGAAATAATGTTGGGTATCTTAGAATTATTTTTCTGCCCGGAAAGAGAATTAATAAAACAGAAACAAACAATTAATAAGCTAAGGATTAAATGTGGGATCCTGTTCTTTCTAAAAATCATATTCCTGTTTTAATAATTGCATTCCCCAAAAAATGTTTTGCAAAAATATATTATTAAAAACTATTTAAGCAACTTTTTTATATTATATAATTTATTCAGAGCTTCAACAGGAGTAAGATTATCTATATCAATTTCAAGGATCTCATCACGGATCTGTTTAAGCACAGGATCATCTAACTGAAAGATACTCAACTGCATTCCTTCCCTGTGGCCAGCTATATCGGCAATTGGTTTTGCTAGTTCTTTTTTATCGTGACTCTGTTCCAGCTCCTTAAGAATTTCATCTGCCCGGTTTACAACACTTCTGGGCATACCTGCCATTCTGGCAACATGTATTCCAAAACTATGTTCACTACCACCTCTCTTTAGTTTCCGGAGAAAAATGACTTTATTATTAAGTTCTTTAATTGACACATTATAGTTTTTTACCCTCGGAAATGAGTTTTCCATTTCATTAAGTTCATGATAATGAGTGGCAAACAATGTCTTTGCTCTAAGCTTATTTTCATGCAGATATTCAACCATTGCCCATGCAATTGAGATGCCATCATAAGTGCTGGTTCCCCTCCCAATTTCATCCAGCAGTACAAGACTGCGGTCAGAGAGGTTATTCAGGATGCTGGCAGTCTCATTCATCTCAACCATAAACGTTGATTCTCCCAGACTGATATTATCCGATGCTCCGACCCTTGTAAATATCTTGTCAACCATACCAATCTTTGCTGCTTTTGCCGGAACAAAGCAGCCCGTTTGTGCCATAAGAACAATAAGTGCTGTTTGTCGCAAAAGGGCAGACTTACCCGACATATTCGGTCCGGTGAGTATAATAATCTGCTGATCTTCAGTATCAAGTATGAGATCATTTGGAACATATGACTCACCAAAAGGCAATTGTTTTTCGATAACCGGGTGACGGCCTTCAGTTACATCAAGAATTCTGGAGTCATTCAGAGCCGGCCTTACGTAATTGTTTTCTAAAGAAATGACCGCAAATGATTGCAGACAATCAAGCCTTGCAATCAGTGCAGAGTTCAGTTGTATTGGCGGAATATATTCCAGGATTGCCAGTACAAGATCGGTAAAAAGTTTAGTCTCGAGCATAATAATCTTTTCTTCCGCTCCGAGTATCTTGCTTTCATATTCCTTAAGCTCCTCAGTTATATAACGTTCTGCACTCACAAGTGTTTGTTTTCTTATCCACTCGGGAGGAACCTTATCTTTATGAGTGTTTCGTACTTCAATATAATAGCCAAAAACATTATTAAAACTGACCTTAAGTGAAGATATTCCGGTACGCTCACTCTCGCGTGTCTGTAGGTCGGTAAGATAATCCTTGCCGCTATACAGTATTTTGCGTAAATCATCAAGTTCCTCTGATATTCCTGTGGCAATTGCATTTCCCTTATTAAGCTGTATAGGAGGATCGTTGTTAAGCTCTTTATCAATTTTATCGGCTATCGACTTGCAGGGATTTAATTGCTCAGCAATTTTAATAAGGGGAAGGCATCCACTTTTATTGCATAATTCCTGGAGAGGTTCTATTGCTTTCAGCGCACGCTTTAGCTGAACCACTTCCCTTGGGTTTATCCTGTTAACAGCAACTTTAGAAATAAGTCTTTCGAGGTCACCTATATGACGAATCAACTCTGCAATTTCATTTTTTAAAGCACTGTTCTCAACAAAATACTGAACAACATCAAGCCTCTCGTTTACAGGTTGAATATCTTTCAGCGGCAAAGAGATCCATCTCTTTAAGAGTCTTCCCCCCATAGGGGAAATGGTCCGATCCATTACATCTATAAGAGTTCTTGCTCCTTCATAAGGAGAGTGGAACAACTCAAGGTTTTTAATAGTAAACTTATCGAGCCAAACGTACCTGTCTTCTTCAATCCTGGACAGACTGGTAATATGTCCAAGTTGTTCGTGCTGAGTAATATCAAGATAATAGAGTATAGCTCCAGCTGCAATAATACCGAAATCGAGATTCTGAACCCCGAATCCTTTTAAAGAACTGGTTTCAAATTGTTTGAGCAACCTGTCGTTTGCTGCCTCCGGGGTAAAGATCCAGTCATCTAATTTAAAAGTATAGAATTTCGGACCAAAATAATCGAGGAACAGGTCTTTCTTTCCCTTTTCAAACAACACCTCCTTTGGCTGGAAATTATTAAGCATCTGGTCTATATATTCTATAGTACCTTCCGATGTAAGGAACTCTCCAGTGGATATATCCAGGAATGCCACACCTGCAATTTTTTTATCAATATGTACTGCGGCAAGGAAGTTATTCTCCTTATGATTTAGAACATTCTCATTCAATGAGACACCGGGAGTCACAAGCTCAATTATTCCTCTTTTAACGATGTTTTTTGTGAGCTTTGGGTCCTCAAGCTGTTCGCAGATAGCCACCCTCTGGCCTGCTCTTACAAGACGCGGCAGATAGGTGTCAAGGGCATGATAAGGAAACCCGGCAAGTTCAACAAACGAAGCCGAACCGTTTGCCCGGCGTGTCAAAGTAATCCCAAGTATTTCCGAAGTCCTGATCGCATCTTCTCCGAAGGTCTCATAAAAATCGCCTACTCTGAAAAGCAGTATCGCATCAGGATGTTTAGTCTTGATATTGTAGTACTGCTTCATCAGCGGCGTTTCAACATACTTCTGAAAATCAGACATCTGGAATGTAGCGATTAAAAAATATTTTCCATCAGGTCAGCTTGTTCCTGACAAAGATACATCGATGGTAATATTAATGAAATAGTTTTTGAATTTTATTAATATTAAGAAATGAATTAAGGAAATATCTTTATGTTTCCTTCGTGCCATTGCATCTTAGCGGCAAAAAAAATGCCGCGAAGGCTCAAAGACATAAAGAATTCACAAATAATATCATAGTTTCTATAAAAGAGTTTTTTAACTTGCTGTTAATAATATTATAGTTTTTAATGATATTAATTGACTACCTATCCCAAGTCGCTTGAAAATCAATTTATTTACCCCATTCCCAGGGGGAGTAAATTGATTTTTACTGCGTCGAACTCGCACTTGCGTGCTCGGTTCTTCGCTCCCCTTGGGGACGGGGTAAACGAAGAAAATCAATAGATATGTATAAGGTTCTTATACTCGGAGCAGGGCTGGTTGTCAAACCGATGGTCGAATACCTTCTTAAGAATAATTTCAGGCTGATGATTGCATCTCCAATGAAAGAGAGAGCTGACGCAATGATAAATGGAAATCCTCTTGGATCTTCACTCGACTGGTCAATGGATGACCCTGCAATGCTTGAAAAGCTTATTGCTGAATATGATATAACAGTAAGTCTTTTACCATATAAGTATCATTCTGATGTTGCATTAGTTTGCCTCCGGCATGGGAAATCTCTTGTTACCACATCTTATGTTCAGCCCGGTATGAAGGACCTCAATGAAGCTGCCAAAAATGCCGGTGTATTATTCTTAAACGAGATTGGTCTCGATCCGGGATTAGATCATATGTCGGCAATGAAAATTATTGATTATATCCATAACAGAGGTGGAAAGGTTGAAGAGTTTTATTCATTTTGCGGAGCCCTTCCGGCTCCTGAGTCTGCCGATAATCCATTGAAATATAAGTTCTCATGGAGCCCAAAAGGTGTCATTCTTGCAAGCAGGAACAGTGCACTTTACCTGAAAAAAGGAAAAAAGGTCTTCATTGAACCGGTAAACCTCTTTAAAGACAGGTTTAACTATAATTTCCCCGGTATTGGTGATCTTGATATCTATCCAAACAGAGATTCGATCAGCTATATCGACATCTACAGTATACCCGAAACAAAAACTATGTATCGCGGTACATTCAGATACAAAGGGTGGTGCGAAGCTCTGGATGCAATGAAGAGTCTTAAGCTGCTCGATGATAATGTAAAAGATTATAGCAGAATTAGTTATGCTGAATTCCTTGCAGAAAGAGGTGGATTGGAAGTTAAAGATCTTAAGAAAAACATAGCTTTAAAGCTGGGAATTCCTGTGGAATCTACTGCTATTGAATCACTCGATTATCTTGGTTTTTTCAGTGATGAAAAACTACAGTATTATGAAACAACCCCGTTTGATATCACTTCTGACCGGATGATAAAAAAGATGTTATTATCTGATGAGGAGCGTGACATGGTTATACTTCAACATATTTTTCTTTCTTCTTATCCTGATGGAAAGAGGGAAGTCATTAAATCATCGATGCTTGAATTCGGATCTCCTTCCACAAATACAGCTATTGCCCGAACAGTTGCACTGCCTGCTGCCATTGCAGTTAAAATGATTCTTGAAAAAAAGATAGAATTAGCGGGTGTTTACCGGCCCGTTGTACCTCAGATTTATAATCCGGTTCTTAATGAATTAAAGATCCTTGGCATCGAAATGAAGGAGGAGTTCAGATTGCCGGAAAGGGAGATGATAATCAGCTAATTTTATTAGTATATAGTCATCACAACCACCCCGTCCCTGCTAAAGCGGGTCCACCCCTCCTTTGAAAAGGAGGGGAAACTATTGATTTTTAATGTTCTAACTTTCTCCTCCTTTTTGAAGGAGGAGTACCCCCAACTTTCCTGAAATATTCAAGTATCCAGTCTCGCCTGCTTTCCGGTTCATTTACTATCTGTCTAATAATCGTAATTAACCCCCAAACCAAAATTACTTATTCTTTCTTAACTAATTTGTTTGACACAAAAGTTGAAGAGATCCTCTCATTTTACAAGAAACGTTGGGATATTGAAGTCTTTTTCAGATTTTTAAAGCAGGAATTAAACTTAGTCCATATAACATCAACAAGTGAAAATGGCATGATGGTTATGATGTATATGACAATGATCGCATCAATGCTAGTATTGACCTATAAAAGGATGAACAATGTTGGACACAAAACAGCTGTCAGGAGAATATCGTTTGAGCTAAATGAGTTCATAATAAAGCTAATAGTAAAGGAATGCGGGGGTGATCCAAGTTTAGTTTTTTGTTAAATGCTGAAACCAGTTTTAGTTTTTGCGTTCTTTGAAAAATCTTCCGAACACCCCTAATTGCAAATCCGCGCCAGCGTGACAAAAGTTGAGGAACGCAGCGACGAACCGGAACGAAGTGGAGCTCGGCGAAGCCAAATCCCGCTTAGGCGGGGACAAAAGTTGAAGAATGTTGAAGAGTGGAAAAGTTGAAGAGGGTTAAAATAAAAATGCCCCTAAATATTAATTCTCAGGGCATTTTATTGAAATAATGTAAATTAGTTTTTTATATTTCAAATCAGTTTTTTACCCTGGTATATGTTTCAACTCCTAGTGATTTGTTATTAACTATTTCCTCCCGAACGACCAAAACGGGTGATTGGAGCTCAAATTCCACTATAAAACTCGCTTGTTTAGGATCTGAAGCAAACTCTAATGGAACTTGTTCGCATTTGTTTTTCGCTGTGAACCATGTTGCCTGAAGCATAAGGTTTGGATCCCCTTTCATAAGTCCGGCAACAACGATTTTATCACTCTTTTTGTCATATCCCCAGGGCTGTTTCAATTCAAGTCAAACCTTTCCCTGAGTAACACTCTTGAGAGTAAATTCCAGCCCACCATTTCCGTAAGGTTTAAATTCTGCGGTATAAACAGTGTCTTTATTAGTTTCATTTTTCCAGGTGCCTATAAACTGTTTCATTAGCTCAACCTGATTGAGTTCAGTCGGTATAGTTTGTGCAAGTATTCCATTAGTACATAGTAAAATGGATACTGCAAACATTGTGAATAAATAAACTTTTTTCATAGAATTGCGTTCTAATTAATGAATACAATAAAAAATCTTGTATCATAAACATTGGCTAACTAATATTGTTCTTTCCCAAGTGCTGATCTTTATTGTTAATAATAACAGAGAGAGTAGCCTTTTGAACTGAAGGAAAGTTTTGTTAATAAATTACAAATTTATTATGTGACCTCTCAAAGCAGGTCAGGAGGAAAAAGAAAACCCGGACTTATTCAATCCTGGTTATAATATACGACAACTTTGAAAATTCATATTGCTGTTCCACCTCTTTCTCCAGTACGAATTCTGATACATTCTTCGAGTGGTGTTATAAAAATTTTTCCGTCACCGACATTTCCGGCTCCGTTTGTACGGGCGGCTTTTAGTATTGCATTAACTGTTATATCGACAAAGGCATCATTAACACCTATTTCGATTTTGATTTTAGGTATCAGGTCAGGAACAATGATCTGTCCCCTGTACATCTCTTCAATTCTTTGCTGGCCGTGACCTGAAACACGGCTGACAGTGATTCTTTTTATTTCAGCTTCGATAAGTGCTTCACGCACTTTATCAAGCTGAACTTCTCTGATTATTGCGGTTATAAGTTTCATTCTAATGTATTTACACAATTATCTGATTAGCTCGGATTCAACATTCCATATCCTCTTTCACCATGATAAGACCTGTCAAGACCTGCCATTTCATCATCCTCTGATGATTTAAACTTAATAAACTTGTTCAGTATGAAGACAATAATAAAAGTCATTAAAGCAGCATAAACAATTGCTACAATCACAGCGAGTGACTGTACTCCAAACTGGTTCCAAATTGTCCAGTTTCCGCCTGCAACAGTTGCAGCATCACGCATCCACGACGGACGAATGAAGAATGTAAGAAGCAGCGCTCCTACAACTCCTCCAATACCATGTATACCGAAAGCATCCAGACTATCATCGTACCCGAGTTTGTTTTTCAGCTGGATACCCATATAGCAAGTTAATGAAGCAAGAAGACCGAGAATCATTGCTCCATATGGCTGAACGACTCCTGCAGCAGGTGTAACAGCAACTAATCCTGCCAGAATTCCGGAGGCAAAACCAAGAGCTGTTGCTTTCCCCTGGTGAAAACTTTCTATCAGGATCCACGAAAGAGCCCCGGAAGCTGCAGCGACCTGCGTGGCTGTAAGTGCCTGTGCAGTGCTCAGTCCGCTTGAAACGCTGCTTCCTGCGTTAAAACCAAACCATCCAACCCAAAGTAGACCTGCACCAAGCATAGTGATCACCATGTTATTCGGACGAATCACCTGGTAAGGATAACCTCTGCGGGCACCAAGATATAATGCTGCCACCAGACCACTAACCCCTGCAGAAATATGAACAACTGTTCCTCCTGCAAAATCTATAGCCCCTTTAGCTCCAAGGTGAAAAAGGAAACCATCGGTGCTCCAAACCCAATGGCAAATAGGATTATAAACCAGCAGACTCCAGATAGCAATAAAGAAACAATAGGCTTTAAAGTTGACTCTTTCTGCAAATGCTCCGGCTATAATTGCCGGAGTGATAATTGCAAACTTTCCCTGGAACATTGAAAACACGTATTCAGGAATCCCGGCATCCATAATTTTAGTGTCGATTCCTTTTAATAAGAAATAATCTTTGCTCCATCCGAACCAGCCCCCTAAAATATTTCCTCCGAAACACATACTATATCCGACGATCACCCATAAAACACTTATTATACCCATGGCAACAAAACTGTGCATAATGGTCCCAAGCACATTTTTTGAACGCACCAGTCCGCCATAAAACATTGCTAAACCCGGAATCATAAGCAGCACCAGAGCAGTGGAAGTCAGCATCCATGCTGTGGCTCCTGAATCAATCTTAACTCCATCGGAAGCGTGCAATCCTGCTATGCTGGTAAACATGAAAACCAACAATAACAGGGATCTTTTCCAATTTAATTTCATAACTGAAAATTTTAAAACCGATAAAACTATTGTTTTTTATGACAAACATATATGTTTTTTGGGGTATTATCAATTATTTTATATGTTTTTTCATTTTTTATATCATTTTTTTAGGGGGTTGTTCATTTATTATACCATTTTTTTTGGTTTTAACTCATTTTTTTTGAGGTGTTTGGTTTTTTTTGGTAATTATGATTATATTCAGTAATCAGCTTTTGACACAAGTGTGCACCAAAAAATAAATATAGTTCATTGAAATGCTTTGTACTTGGAGATTGTAAATCTTTTCAGCTATGTGTCGATTTGAAATGTAATATCAGCTAAGGCTTAGATTTGATTTGAATTAAAATACATTACCGTTGACTTTAGCCAACGGTATATCAGCCTCATCTGCAAGGACTTTAGTCCTTCATTTGTGGGCTAAAGCCCGTCTCTGTGAAGTATTCTGAGCCGTTGGCTTTAGCCAACGGTAAGTCAAAAAACTTACAATTTTCTTTATATTTTAAATAATTCACTTTCAAACAAAATGACTCTAAAAAAGCTACTTACAAATCAGCATCACAAAGATGTCAAAGAACGAGGTTTATAATTAAAAATCAATAATATTTAAGTGAACACTAATCAGCTTTTGATTTCCTTTATAAACTGATTTATTTTCTCGTCGCCATTTCCATCCTGTCCCAGAATTTTCACAAAGGCACTTCCAATAATACCTCCTCTGGCATATTTCCCTGCATTTTTGAAGGTCTCGCGATTTGAAATTCCAAAACCAATAAGGCATGGGTTATCGAGGTTCATCTCACTTATCCTCTTAAAATACAACATCTGATCATCTGAAAAGTTACCTTTTGGCCCTGTGACGGATGAGGAAGAAACCATGTAAATAAAACCACGGCTGATTTTATCTATAGTTGAAATCCGTTCAACAGAGGATTGGGGAGAAATAAGTAAGATATTGTAAAGATTATACTTATTAAAAATGGAAAGATATTCCTCGGTGTAAACCAAAGGTGGCAGGTCGGGAAGAATAACTCCGTCTATACCAGTCTCCATACATTGCATGCAGAAGTTTTCTACACCAAACTGTATTACAGGATTTAAATATCCCATCAGCAGAAGAGGAATTTTCACTTCATTCCGTATATTATTTAACTGGTTGAAAAGCAGTTTAAGGTTCATTCCATTATGAAGTGCCTTCTCATTGCTGCGCTGGATAACAGGTCCGTCAGCCATAGGATCGGAAAAAGGCATTCCGATTTCAATCATATCGGCACCTGCATATGCAAGAGCTTTGACAATACCAGTTGTGGAATTCAGTAAAGGGTACCCCGCCGTAAAATAAACCGACAGTATATTGGTAGTTTTCTCTATAAAAAGTTTGTCAATTCGATTCATTTGTCCTGATTAATATTTTTAAATAAAAGTTGAAATCCATTAACCGCAAATTCCGATAGCTATGTAATACTTCAGAATTTCGGTAACAAAAGTATTAAATTGTAAGTTATGACAAATATTAAATGATCATCAAATTTTAAATTTAATAAATGGCTATATCTCTTATACATAGC
>Ga0187886_1003872_pt1 | contig 11004 bp, 9 predicted proteins | sample June2016WEW_20_1_FD_133001 | JGI IMG/M metagenome (GOLD analysis project Ga0187886, IMG submission 133001) | Peatland microbial communities from SPRUCE experiment site at the Marcell Experimental Forest, Minnesota, USA - June2016WEW_20_150 | ecosystem: Environmental > Terrestrial > Soil >...
GCCAAGCTCTTCTCCAAGGCGACTCACATAGTCATCGAAGCGAGAGACGGCAGAGGCGAGTTTCTTGCCCATGGGCGGATAATGCCAACATTTCTGCCAAAAGTCAATTTGTGACACAGTAGAGCTAATATCGTGTCTCCTTGATTCGTTGAACTTTGGGAAATGCTTAATTCATTGTCTCCTACGCCTTATCGGAAAGATCAAGAGACGATAGTGTTGAAGTGCGCCTTTAGGAACCAATCGCTTCTGCAAACAAGAGAAGAAGCTGCAGAAGGAAGTGTCCTACTTCGACGTGACCACCCGGACGCGCCTGGCGGAAGTTTGGCGGGAGTACCTGAGGAAGGGCCAGAAGTTGCGCCCGTGCTCCGGCGTGCCCTGGCAGGGGCTCTGCGGGGGCTCGCGATGGGGTGGACAGGAGTATCTAACTGACACGGGACTGACACCGTAAAGGGTCATAAGGGGTCTCAAAGGGTCTATCCGAATATTGACCGGAGGCCTTTCGGATGATAAAATGTCTTAACGTACGATAAGCAGTGTAACCTTGTAGTCGGTTGGGGTGCAAGGGGTCGGCGGTTCAAATCCGCCCAGCCCGTTTTTTGATTGCAGCGCAGTATGAGTTTAGAAGATAGGCCCTTCCAGACCTACCGCTTCCCACAATCCAGGGTACCAAACTTGAGGCACAGCTTGCCTCATCTGGATTTGAACGAGGAGGAAATGCGGTATGGCGAAGAAGCGGTTCTATCTGGTCAAACGAAAAGATAAGCTCACCCAAGGCAAGCCAACCTACTACTGCCGGTTCAGGGACACGTCAGGAACTCTTCTGCCCTGGAAGAGCACAGGGCTTACTGCAAAGACGACAGCCGAGAACTGGGCGCTCTTGGAAATGCCAAAGACGGAGGCGGCCAAGCTGCAACCTGAAGTCACCCTCGCGATGTTCGCTGCCGATTTTGTCATCCCTGGCAAATGCTCATGGTTGCGCCCTCAGGCCGCAAAGGGGCGGCCTCTGTCAGACGCTTGGGCGCGTGCGAAAAGACAGATGCTCGCGAACCACGTCCTCCCCGCACTCGGCAGCACGCGGCTGGACCGGCTGACCCGACCCACCTGAAGATCGCTGCCGTTATCGGCGGATTCCATTTCCAGATGGGCAGCGCTCCCGCCCCGGCGGCCAGCGCGCCGCAGGGCCCCGGTCATGACAGATCACGGCTGCAACATGATCTTCCCGCTCTCTGCCTGTTTGCCGAGCTCAAAGGCTTTCTTGGCCTCTGTAAGGGGAAACTTGTGGGTTACGATCTTCTTGAAGTCGACCAGGCCTCTTGACATGTAGGCTATAGTCTTGGGGAAGAAGAATGGGCTGCCGCAGGAGCCGGCCACATTGGCGTGCTTCCAGATGGTCTTTCCCAGCTCGATGGGAATCTGGACCCCCATGCTTTGGCCTGTCAGCACGATCCGTCCGTGGACGGCGGCGACATCCACTGTTGCGGCGATCCCTGCCTTACTGCCCGAGCATTCTATGATCAGTGAGCAGCCCAGCCCGTCGGTCAACTGCGTCATCTGCCGAAGAAAATCTGCCTTGGATGGATCGACAATCCTGTCCGCCCCGCCGATCTCCAGCGCCATTTGTTGTCGTGCGGGCATTGGTTCCACGGCGATTACCCGGGCGCCTGCCACCTTGGCCACCTGGATGGCGAAGAGCCCGATCGGGCCTGCTCCGAACACTGCCACCGTGTCGTGGGGGGCAACACCTCCACCCCGCCCCCAGATGGAGTGGTAAGCCACCGACACCGGTTCCACGAGCGCTCCCTCCTCGTCGCTCATGTTGCCAGGGATCTTGTGCAGGCGACTCGCCGGAGAGACGTGGTATTCAGCCATCCCGCCTGCGGTGCTCCAGGTGAATCCGTAATACTGGTGGTCCTGACAGAAAGCCGGCTCCCCGCCGTTCTGGCAGATCGGGCAGGTGCCACAGGGGATAAAACACTCCCCGGTGACGCGGTCTTCCTTTTTCAAGGTCTTGACCTCAGGGCCGACCTCCACTACGTCACCCACCCACTCGTGGCCGGGAACAAAGGGGAAGGTTCCTTCGAGGTTCTTGCCTTCCCACATGTGCACGTCAGTGCCGCATACCCCGCTCAGGCGGATCTTGACCAGGGCCTCATTCGGTTTCGGCCTGGGCTCCGGCAGGTCCTCCACACGCAGATCGCCTACGTCTCTGAGAACAACTGCTTTCATGACTCTCTCCTTTTACCTGGGCGTTTTCACTTCAGCGAGCCCAGGGACAGACCTCTGACCAGGTACTTCTGCAGAATAATTGCGATGACGATGATCGGGACCGTGCCCAGAGAGGCTGTGGCGGAGACCTCCCCCCACATCAGGCCGTGGGCTTCTCTCATTAGCGATACAGAGACCGGCAGAGTGGTGGCCACATTTCGGGTCAGGATGAGGGCGAACATGAAATCGTTCCAGGACCATATGAAACAAAAGAGGGCGGTGACCACCAGACCGGGCGCAATCAGGGGCAGGGTGACGATCCGGATCACACCGAGTTGGGACGTTCCATCAATCATCGCGGCTTCCTCGAGTTCCCGCGGAACCTCCTGAATGAACCCCTTGATCATCCAGACGGCAAAGGGAGTGGTGATGATCAGGTGGGGAATAATGACCGCGAGGAGCGTATCGGTCAGCCGCAGGGCCTGCATCATCAGGAAATAGGGCACGATGGCTACCACGGGAGGGAAGAACTTGAGAGACAACACCCAGAACGCCAATGTGTCACCGCCCACCCGATACCGGGCGAAGGCGTACCCGCTCATTGATCCGAAGATCACCGCGATCACCGTCGCGGCTGCGGCGATTGTCAGGCTGTTGAAGAACTTCTGGATCATTTCGCGGAAAGCAAACCCGTAGAATTGGAGGGTGGGGGCGCGGGTGTAGAACCTGGGCGGGTAGTTCATCAGCTCGCTTCGGGGCTGAACCGATGTGAGCAGCATCCAATAGATCGGGAAAAGAACGATCACCACGACGCAAATCATTAGAAGGCTCAGGAGAGTCCTTTTCAGAAAGATCCTACCTCGTTTCCTCAACCCTTTCTCCTTTCTGCATGATGCGGACGAACCAGGTCACCAGGATGGACAGAGGGATCATGATCAGCCAGGCCGAGGCTGACGCCTGGCCTACATCCCAATACCTGAATCCGAGAAGGTAGGAGTATAGGCTCATGGTCATGGAGCTGACGCCTGGGCCGCCAAGTGTCAGCACGTAGGTGATATCGAAGGTCTGCAGGATTTCCAGGGCGCGCATGATCACGATCAGGGTGATCACCGGCCGCAACATGGGCAGAGAGATCAGGAAGAAAACCTGGCTGCTGGTGGCGCCATCCACCTGGGCGCTGTCGTAGGGCTCTAACGGCAGGGAGAGGAGACCAGCCAGGAACACGGCCACGACAAAAGGAGTCCACTGCCATATCCGCAGAATCAAAATCGTGACCAATGCAAGGTCTGCCGAGGCGTGCCACTTCAGGCTCTCAATTCCCAGCAGGTTCAGGACATAGTTCACCGGACCCGAGCGCACTTCAAACACAAGCCTGCCCATGTAGCCAATCACTACCGGCATGACCATCATGGGGAAGAGAAGGATGGGTTGAAACACCTTCCGGCCCGCCGGAAGGTTCATCAGAACCAGCGCCAGAACCATCCCAAGAACGAGCTCCACGGCGAGCTCAGCCACGATCATGATGCCGGTGACCTTGACTGCGTCGTAAAAATCCCGGTTGGTGAGAACTGCGATGAAGTTCTGCACGCCGACAAAAGGGTGTTCTCGGATGCGTATGTCGAATGCCCGAACGCTGACACTGATCGAAAAGATCATTGGGAAGATGACGATCAAAGCAAGAACGAGAATCGTAGGAAACACCAGAAAGGATGCCCTTTGCTTCGCCGTCATAGGACTGTCGCCTTTTTCTGAGAACAGTCCCCGCGGGCTACCATCCCGCGGGGATCTTTACGCTATTGCCACATCTTGGCGTAGAAACCCTTCTGCTTTTCCACCCCGAACTTCTTGTTCAATTCGTTCCAGCGTGCAGCGACGGTATCCAGAGTTTCTTTCGCCGTGGCGAACTCCCCGGCCAGATACTTGGATACATTCAAGTCAAGCACATCGTTATACTCAAAAGCCCCGGGGATCTTGAGCATGGGGTAGCCACTCTCCAGAGCCTTGAGCTCCAGCGCCAGGTAGTTCTCGATGCCAGGCACCTTTTCGCGCCATGCCTTGGAGTTGAAATGAGAATAGCGGGAGGGGTCCCAGCCTATGACCGGATCCATGATGTATCCAACGTTGCTCGGGCCAGGGGCGAACATGTGCTTCAGCACCGCATAGGCGGCGTCCTTGTTCTTGCTGTCCTTGCAGATGGAGGCGACCCAGGCGGAATCCACCACCGTGAACTGGTATACCTTGCCGCCGACCTCGTATCCCGGAGAGGCTGAAATGCCCAGCACGGGCTTCGGGGGATTGTCCATCGGAAGGGGAGCAAGGGTGTTGAAGCCTCTGCCCTCATCGGTCCAGTGGATCCACATCCCGACCGTGCCGTCTTTCATGGCTGCGGTATACAGCTCATCCCACTCCCAAGACAGTACACCTGGAGGCGAATACTTCAGCAGCTCCTTCATGTTCTCCAGAGCCGCGACGGCACCCGCGGAATTGATCTTGGGCGCCATGGTGGCAGGATCGAAGTACTGCGGCGTTGGGGCATTGAAGGGGATGAAGCGGAACAAGTACCAGTAGTAGAGCCGTCCGCGTTTGGCCTGGTCCGCATAGCCGTAAAAGTCCTTGGTGAGCGTCTTGCCGGCCAGCTTCTCGCCCTTTTTTCGAGTGAAGAACTGGGCAAGGTCCACCACCTGCTTCCAGGTCTTGGGAGGATCCGGCAGATCATAGTTAAACTTGGTCTTGAAGGCGGCTTTTTCACCAGGGTCCTGGAACATGTCCTTTCGATAGTAGAAAAGGAAAGTATCCCCATCCATTGTGATCGCGACTTTCTTGCCACCCCACAGGTCCTGGGCCTTTTGGAATGCAGGAAGGATATCGGAAAAACCGATGGCATCTTTGTCCTTAGCTACATAGTCATCCAGAGGCTGGATATAGGGTTCATAATCCCCGATCCACGCGGAGTTGTACTGTATGATATCGTAGGCACCGCTCCTGTTGGTCAGCTCCAGGAGCTCCTTGGAATACAGCTCGTCCGGCGTGACCTCGATCACATTCAGCTTGATGCCATACTTCTGCATGATGTTGTCCACTTCGCCGTGCCAGGGTATGGCATGGTGGCCGCCGTGAGCCACTACGGTTACGGTCACGCCCGGATAACTTTGGGCGAACACGAGAGCTGGCAGGATCAACAAGAGGCAGATGAGTACGAAAAGGGTTCTTTTCATTTTTTTCTCCTTTAGATCTCGCTTTTCTTCCAGCGCGATGGCAAAGAAGTTTGCCATCCCTCAGTACCCGACGTACATCTGGACCAAATGGTTTCCCTGCTTATCTCACCCCCTTTCTTTCCACGCGCAATACTAAACTCCGGATTTTCATTTGTCAATTCTTTTGCAGAATTTTTTACACACAATATCAAGAAAAATTGCTTGATAGATTACGCAAACTCAGATACAGTTATTTTTGAGTTTGTTTCGCAGGAGTGCTCGAAACCGCAGTGGCGCTTCTCATGTTCCACGATATGATTGACATGAAGTACGTGAAGAAGCACGTGGACCGACCTTTCTGCCGGGGGCCACTTGGATACGTCGGTCGATCCCTGGCGGAGACCTCATCGGTGGTGTGAGGGCGAAAGGCACGCGGCGATTGAGAGGCGCGGGACCCCGGAGGGAGTAGTTGGAGAGTCGTCGCGTGCGACCGCTGAGAAGGCTAAGCGGCCGATCACTGCAATCCTCAGGTACCTCACCTTGGTTGTGGACCAGATTCTCGACGCCTTCCCTTCTGGGAAACTGCCGCCGCTTGATCAGACTACTCTGCGTGATCCGAAAGAGCTTGAGCTCTTCCCAAAAGAACCTTTATCCCAGGGGTGGAAGTCGGTGTTCGAGCTACTATGCATGGGACCGTTTGCCAAGGGATGAGATAATACTGCCGTGCTGCGACGCACGTCAGCTGGCGGGGAGCATGCCGGCCGTTTTGCATGGATCGGCAGGTTGAGAATCGCATCGTCACAGGGAGGACTCTCAGTGAATAGAAAGGTTCGTTTTGGGGTGATCGGGGCCGGGCGGATCGGACGCCTTCACGTTGAGAACCTCACCCTCCGGATCCCAGAGGCGGAGGTAGTCGCAATATCCGATGTTTCCCTACCGGCAGCGCAGAAGTGTGCAAAAGATTTTGGGATCCCTACGGTCGAGTGCGACTATCATGCCTTGCTCGACAACCCTACCATCGAGGCTGTGCTGATCTGCTCGAGCACGGATACTCACGCGCAGATAATGGTCGACGCTGCTGCCCGCGGCAAGCAGATCTTCTGTGAAAAACCGATCGCTCAGGATCTAGGCCAAATTGATAAAGCGCTCGAGGCCGTGCGCGCATCGGGTGTGAAGCTCCAGATCGGATTCAACCGTCGATTCGACTCTAACCATCTCCAGGTAAGGAAGCTGGTACACGAAGGGAAGATCGGCGATCCTCACATCCTACGGATCACCAGCCGCGACCCAGCGCCTCCCTCGATGGAATACATCAAGGTTTCGGGCGGGCTGTTCATGGACATGATGATCCACGACTTTGATCTTTCAAGATACTTGATCGGGAGCGAAGTCGTCGAGGTATTTGCCTTCGGCGCCGTCAGGATAGACCCCGCAATCCGCAAGGTGGGTGACTTAGACACGGCTGTTGTCTCGCTTAAGTTCGAGAACGGCGCCATCGGAACGATAGATAATAGCCGCAAGGCAGTCTACGGATACGACCAGCGCGTTGAAGTATTCGGCTCGAAGGGTATGGTCCAGACGTTCAACAAGACGCCGACCAGCGTATGGGTGAGCAGGTCGGACGGGGTGATAGGCGACCTGCCTTTGCACTTTTTCCTGGAGCGATACGGAGATTCGTTCGTTCTCGAGGTGCGGGAGTTCATCAATTGCTTGTTGGATGGGACCCAACCTCTGGTCACAGGAATCGACGGAAAAATGTCGGTCAAGATCGCGCTGGCAGCGCGCCTCTCTTACGATCAGAATCGACCGGCAAAGGTCGCGGAGGCCTACTAGCGGGATTACAAGAGGAAGCTCAGGGTTGTGTCCGAGATGCCGTCATTGTGCTTGTAGCCCAGAAATGTGGTCGGCCTGTCGGCCTCCTGGTGGACCCAAGAAGTAAGGCTCCAGCACCCGCTCGCCGGGAAATCGCTGGCCGACATTCGGGTTCCACGCCAACCAAATCCCAGCTCGAAACGGGCGACGCAAGTCTTTCAGAGCAAATTTCAGTCCAATTTCAAGTAATTTCTCTTGACAAGTCATGCACCATATGGTAAGTGAGTGGTAGGAGGCGCAAGGGAAATGGGGAATCAAGGTTCTTCTCGGAAGTATCCCTATTTCTTCTTCGGCTCAACAGATGCTGAGCCTATTGACGGATAGCGCCTGTCAACGAACATCCACTTTCATAGTTGATCCAGCAACAATTCCATCACCAGGTGCGTAAGATCGGGACGGGAAAAGCAGGCAAGTAAGCATGGGCGTCACACTGGAAAATATCGCGAGAGATCTCAAAGTGAGCATAGCCACCGTGTCTCGAGCTCTCTCATCCACCAAAAGAAACGGTCTCTCGGATGAGACGAGAAGGTTGATACTCGAGGCTGCCCAGAGACTGGGCTATCAAAGACGAAAGACCAATAGTCGAAGTGTGGCATTCATAATTGACAAAAGTGCATTCTCGTTGGCATCCGAATTCTATGCAGAAGTGATTTCCGGAGTTGAAGAAGAACTTGCGAAGCAGGGGCACTTCTTTCAGTTCATTGCCGTTGAAAGCAATGAATTAGAGTACCAAAAGGTAAATATGAACCTCGGTGACCTGGCCGGTGTCATCCTCATTGGGGTTTTTGATGACAAGTTCGTTCGCCACCTGGAGAACATCAATATCCCGATGATCCTCGTTGACTACTACCTGCCGACAGAAAATACTGAAACCATTCTGATCGACAATGCGGATGGTATCCTCAGAGCTTGCAGGTATCTCTATGACATTGGTCATAGGAGGGTTGCCTACATTTCGGGGGCGCGAAACCAATTGAGTGCGGACGACCGCCTCTATGCTTTCAAGCGAGCTCAGGAAATGTTCGGCTTTGACCGCGACCCGGTTCTTCTTGAGCCCTCAAGCCCAAAAATGAAAGGTGGATTCAACGCAATGGACAAGATACTTAGAAAGTCAAGGCGGCCTCCGACGGCAGTGGTTGCGCACAATGACATCATAGCCATAGGCGCGATGGACGCGATAAAGCTGCACGGTCTTTCAATACCTGGCGATATTAGCGTCTGTGGGTTTGACGATATTCGGCACGCGGCTGATGTTGTTCCGTCCTTGTCGACTGTTCATGTTCCAATACGGACGATAGGCAAGATCGCGGTTCACCGGATACTCCAGGCCATAAGCGGAAAACGAGATCTTATAAGAAAAATCTTGATACCTACGCGTTTGGTGATAAGAGACTCGATAGCGAGCGCCAAGCGTCAGTAGAGGTTCACCATACAGCAACAGGGGGGAGCCAGTGTCATTCCCATTTCAAAATTGACTAGGAGGCAGGATTAGGACATGTTAGCAGCAGTTTTCAAAGGCGAAGGCAAGCTGGTTTTGGAGGATCGGCCAAAACCTGAAATCAAGAGCAATACTGATGTGCTGATCAAAGTGAGAGCGGTTGGAGTCTGTGGGACCGATCTGCACATTCTACAGATCCCACCGGCCCACCCGGCCAAGAGAAACAGCATTCTGGGCCACGAGTTCACCGGAGAGATCGTGGAGGTGGGCAGCGCGATCTCCGACTTCCGCGCAAGTGAGTTGGTACTGATCGATCCGCACCCGGGCTGTGGCGTATGTGCCCCCTGCAAGCGCGGGGAGCCGGATCGCTGTATTCCGCTGTTCACCGCTGAAGCGCCGGGTCACTGCGCCACCATCGGCATCTTCTCCGATGGAGCGATGACCAGCTACGTGGTGGTACCCCGTCAGTCGTTGTACAAGGTGAGTCCCCGCGTACCCGCACATATCGCCGCCCTGGCTGAGCCTCTGTCCTGCGTTATTAATGCCTTCGATAAGCTGAACATGCGACCTGGAGAGTCGGTGGTTGTGCTAGGGGCGGGACCGATCGGGCTGCTGTTCATTTCGCTATTCCGCGCGGCTGGAGCTTCCCGGCTGATCGTCAGCGAGCCTGCCGAGTACAGAAGGCAGGCGGCGGTCGACTGCGGGGCCACTACTGTGGTGGATCCGACCCGCGAGGATCTGGTTGCGGTTGTGCAGCAGGAATTGAACGGGGAAGGCCCGAACATCGTCGTGGAGGCGGTGGGGCCGCTATTGCCGCTGGCCATCGAATTGGTGGGGGGACACGGACGGGTACTGCAGTTCGGCCACGACGAGACCGTACAACCCGCCATCCCGGTGGGAACCATGCTCAAGAAAGAAGTAGTGATCTATGGGGCCTTCATTGGGCGGCACAGCTTCGAGCGCACCGCCACGGTGATGGAAAGCGGTATTCTGCCCCTGGAGCGAATCGTCAGCCACCGGCTCCCGCTGAAGCGTGTCCAAGAAGGAATCGACCTGCTGCGCAAAGGCCAGGCAATCAAGGTCATTATCGAACCGCAGGAGTAGAGAGCGATATAAGCTGAATCACCCCCGACTGGGAGCCGGGGGTTCTGCGCTCGTCGGCTAAAGCCGACTGGGGCTGCCTCACCATTTCGAGTGAGCGAGTCTCCAATCCTCAAGCATAGTTTGCATTCGCTGCAGCCCCTTACTGCGCCAAGATTGTTCCTGCCATTGCGTAGCCACTTGCCTGCCCGTCCCAAACATCCGCTTGTGGCACACCGATCTTTCTTTCGCCCAATCTGAGGCGGGTATCGGTTTCTGCTTGGGCGAACTGACGACTCATGGCGGAAAATCTGGCGCGCAGTTTTGTCTATTCGATGAAGCCCGTCTGACCTCGCGGTTCCGAACATGGACGAAGAATCCGTTCGCAAGAATCTTAGAGAGGCACTTCAAATTACGAGGGACAACTGTGTCGAACTCATTATGAAGGACAACCATACCCTCGGAGACAACCCGAAGAACATCACGATATGGGTGAAGATCGCGCGCGAAGAGATAGAAACACTCTGACAAGTAGGAGGTTGCTAGGAGGAATAGTGTCGCTGGCAATGAGCCCAGTTTAATTCTACGACTTCACTTCATCACAACAGCCTGCATTAAACGCGCCCGCTCGCTTGACGACATGGGGTGACGGTTGGTATCTCGCCTGAGATGTTCTCTTGCAAACGGGAATTGATGGAGATACAATCGCCGAATCGCAGCCAAGGGAGGTTCACGTAATGAAAATCGCCATTACTGCCGCCTTGGACGCAGGCAGCCAAGCGCCGATTCTATTTCGAGGACCAATGGAAGAAGCGTTCGCTCTGGCAGCCAACCTGGGCTACGATGGCGTGGAGATCCACTTGTTGCGTCCCAAGGACATCGACCAGGTTCAGGTGAATCAACTTCGCAGGCGGTACGGGTTGCTCGTGCCTACCCTGGGCACCGGCATGGCTGCCGGTATCGAGGGCCTGACTTTCACAGACCTTGACCCGGCGATCAGGGCCAGGGCAGTGGAAAGGATCCAGAGTCAAATCGATCTTGCTTCCTATCTGCATTCCGGAGTAACAATAGGCCTGATCTACGGCTCGCTTGGGAAGCAGCCTGCGAGGCGAGAAGAAAGAAGAGAAGCGGCTTTGGGCTGTTTGAAGGAGTGCTGCCGGTACGCGGAAGAAAAGGGAGTAATACTTTTCCTGGAAGCCATCAACCGGTATGAAA
>Ga0187886_1003874_pt1 | contig 11000 bp, 6 predicted proteins | sample June2016WEW_20_1_FD_133001 | JGI IMG/M metagenome (GOLD analysis project Ga0187886, IMG submission 133001) | Peatland microbial communities from SPRUCE experiment site at the Marcell Experimental Forest, Minnesota, USA - June2016WEW_20_150 | ecosystem: Environmental > Terrestrial > Soil >...
AACCTGGTCTATGACGGGGGCTTCCCAAGCCTCAATGTTGCATCACGTAACGAGGATACCCGGGTCCGAATCCCGGCGGCCGCACCATCTATACATTAATTTCTATACATTGAGTCAGAATGAGCGGTTCAAATTCAGTCGCCCGGACCACTATACACACACAAAGAAATTGCCTGAAATCACGGTTCAATTTCCGGTGTTCGCACCAGCTATACCACACACAATAACGCCTGAAACGAAATGGGCGGAGAAATCAAATGTCGCAAGAGTGGAAGAAGGCATAAGATTCTGCGTATCTAATTGTAATCATGATAATTCGAATGGGAGAGGTAAAAGAACGACTGTCACAGAGAAGTACAAAATTGCCTGCGATAGTTTCTGACGTACGCAAGTCAGTTGTCGAGCTCCTTAACAGGCCTGTCTCAGAGCTTGTAGGCCATCAAGCCTTCAAGACAGACAAGAAAATATTGGCGCTCTGGGCTGCAGACTGTGCGGATCACGTACTTCCGTATTTCGAAGAGAAGTATCCTACAGACGACAGACCTCGAAAAGCCATCGAAGCGTGCCGAGCGTGGGTGGCTACGGGCGTGTTTAAGATGGCTGATGTACGTAGGGCAGCACTTGCGGCTCATGCTGCTGCTCGTGAAGCGAAAGGGGATGATGCGGTTACTGCTGCCCGTGCTGCAGGTCACGCGATAGCGACCGCACACGTTAACACTCATTCTATCGGCGCCGCTGCATATGCTATCAAAGCTGCTGCTGCACATTCTAACAATGTAGATGACGGCATCATCAAGGAACGCAATTGGCAACTGCAACGTTTGCTTGAATATGCCAAGCATAGCAGAGTATAGTACTTGTAAGATTGATTAAATGGCAGACTCGAAACTGTTAGCCTATCCTCTCTGTGCTATGGCAGAAGCGACCTCTCTCATTCTTGTACTCACACATTCTCTGAACTGTCGATCCTCCATCAATATGTTCATGACATTGTCAGTCATCTTTTCCTCGTTTTGCAGTTCGATTGCAGTCCTCAAGTCCAGAATCTGCACGATCTTCACGATTGGTGTGCGTATTACTGGTGCGGGCAACCTGATTTGAGCTGTCGTGGTTGACAGATAGGAAATCGCGAATCGGTTTACGAATTTCGGCTAAAGACGCTCTGTTACTCAAGCGAGTAATATCTGTGTGACCCTATCTCACCATGGATCGATCCAACTGAATTTTTCCGTCTCGGGAGATTCGAACATCGTACGCATGAGAATAGCCGTATTGATCGGTTGCTGTTCCTAAGACTTGGTCGACCGCACCTATCTTGTGCTGTTTGTACGACCATTGTGACAGGTTTAGCGTCAATCCAAATTGACTGACTGCCTTGTTCACCATCTGTTGTATCCATTTCTGAGCTACAACAGTACGTTCGTTAGGCTCAGGACTTGGTAGTTTGAATCCTTCCTCCAGGTGGGGAATTTGATTGTACACCGAAATGCGAAGGCGTTTCTGGTCAACTGATATGTGAGGTTTGGGTACCGGTCCGCTCTTAGGCGAAATCCATGCGTCAGTGTATGATACGTCAGGGAAAGAAGGCTTCAATGGGTCGGAAATCCCCGTAACAACAGATACTTTGGGCGGAGAACCCGTGTCACCCGTCAGATCTACCTTGCAAATAACAAGCTCCGACGCAAAGTAAATTGCATCCGCATCCTTCGCATATTGCATACCCATGATCCCACTCGAAAAACAAATTCCGATAGATGCCGGGTTGAAGAGGCGTTGCGGCGTTCCGAAATTACTATGAGAAGCATCCGATCCAGCTCCTGTGACCTTATAGATACAGGCTCCATTGCAGTTTCCATTGCTGAGATAGAGGATGCCCTGTGAACTGTCCGAAACGGGCCCCGAATCATTGAAGGCGAAGTCACCTGCCCAGTGATAGCAGTCATAATCGCTTTCACTAGTGCCGTCATTGCAGCAACCAAGACTCGGAATCTGATGCAGGTCAACGGTATAATATAGAACAGGATTGGGCCCCTGTCCTGGAACGTTTGAATCATCGAGATAGTAAACGGCGCCATGATCGTTAGAATCAATCATGCTGAAATAGATGCGATATGTCGTCCCCGTTGTGGTCGACATCTCCCGGACCCGGACGCAGCATATGTAGTTATCTTTAGCGCTCGCTGTATAAACAGGGTCAAACTTCAGACTTTCAAAACCTATCGGATAATTTGTGTTGTTCTGGTATGATGCCCAAAAGATGGCTGGTATACATGGTGGCAAAGTGTGATCTGTGTCTGAGTAGCATAATCCAATAAAGTAGAGGTCAAGATTTGGTGCGAAGGTGAACTTACTGACACACTCCGGCGCCAACTTTGTACCATCCGACGCAACGGGGACGTACGGGGTTACTAATGCGACCGACTTGGTTGGTGGGGCGGTTGATAGATCATAAAGATATACAGTAGAACCACCGGGCCCTCTCCAATTGTCAGAAAATTGCAGGAATCCCACTGGCATGATCTCCAGAGGCACTATTAGTGTTGGCACATAATATTCATGCCGTAATTACCAAGTATTGAATCACCACCGAAACCTCCAAGCCCCTACGCTCCGGGTAGTCGCCCGTACATGCGTCTTCTAGACTGATCAAACAGAGACGTTACGTTATCGTTCGCAAGCTGGCTTATCTAGGTCTGTTACTAGAAACAGGCGTGAGAAAGGCCACTGGCGAATATCAAAATAGTTAAGACTTTCTGCCCATCGAGGGAGGGTATTACTAATTTTGATGGGCGTTTCTGCGGCAGTGGATAATCTGAGAAGGTGAAGACTGGATCAAGTAGATTCGCTGCGCAATTTGCGCTAATCGAAACATACATGAATGTGGAAATCTCCACCGGAAAAGGAGAGATGTGAGAGCGTCAGGTTGCTTGGCAATATCTGAGCCTTAACATTCCTATGTTCAATCTCCCCACATGCGCTTGAAACCAAGAGAACTGCGTGTGACCGAACGGTTCACTATGCCGACTGCTGGGTAGAGGGCTTCTGCTGGGTCTTCGTGAGTCGCACATAGTTGAGTTTCAGATCGGCCACCATTCCTTCCAGCCGTCGCTTCTCAATGTCCGGCAGGTGAGGTTGAACCTTCTCTGCTAGGAAAGCTGTAGCGTCGATTGCTACACGAGCTTGATCGAAGTCCACCTCTATTTTCTCGGTCCCCGGTTTCGTCCTGAGACCCATGGTCTGCCATGCCTTTTCGGTAAGTAGACCAACAAACATGCCTAGCAACGAGTATGTGTCAAGTGATCTAATGTCCACCATTTCTGATTGTTTGTTTTTCGCATCGTCCTCTCGCTCACTCATCAATCAAACCCTCAAGTCAGCCTTCTATAGGCGATCAAGCACGAGTTTACTCTTTCTTCTTAGAAGCTTTTTGGACGCTCAATCGTTCTTCATCGATTTTTTCACATGATGAACTTTACGTATTAAATCAGAGTAGTGCGTCCGCCGCAATTTGGACAGCGGTCTATTTTCTCTTCGAAAGCTCTCCCGCAGTGGTCACACCGGACATTCGGCAATCCGGGAACTGAAGGTCGCTGCATAAGTCCCCCTCTTCCACGCATTAGGTACAATCCAATGATCACCAGTATACTTCCCAAGAAAAGGCTGATAAAAATAGAAAAGCCCACAGCGTATATCATAAAGGCTAGCAGAATTCCTAATGTGATTAGACACTGCCCCAACCTCTTATGGGGAGAGGGGTACCAACCTACTGCAACCATCCCCAATCACTCTCAGCAAAACAAAACCTAGCTTAGCATAATTGTTTCGTTTAGTACGTACTGCGGGTGACCAAATTGAACCCTACAAGAGACAGCTGAAGATTCGAACAATACTTACTGGTTTTCCCCCCGGGCTACCACTCTGTATTCGATCTCAGGAGATTTGTCGAATCCTAGGAACTGCAGGCTAGAGATTCGAGTCCCGGCGGCCACAGTACTCTAGCGTTGACTAATCTAGACTCGGGAAATCCGTTTCAAGGACAATATCTCCAAGTTTCAAGTCGAGTTTGCATTGGGTCACCCGAGCGTCGCCAGTAGGCTCGCAACCGGCATATTTTTTTCTCAAATTTTGTTCCAATGCGCACTTTTGGAAGGATAAGCATAAAGTTGAGATTACTTAGTTGATGATTTATGGGAAGTATTCAGAAACGGATCACAAGAAGTTCAGATTAGTCTCAGGATATACACCAAAAGGGGATCAACCCAATGCTATAGATCATCTGTCCAGAGGGGTACTGGAGGGTCTGGAAAAACAGGTTCTGAGAGGTGCAACTGGAACAGGAAAGACCTACGTTACCGCCCACGTAATAGAGCGGGTTCAAAGACCCACCCTTATCATTTCACATAACAAGACACTGGCCGCTCAATTATATGGTGAATTCAAAGCTTTCTTCCCTGAAAATGCCGTAGAATATTTCGTGAGTTACTATGATTTCTATCAACCTGAGGCATATATCCCTCAGACTGACACTTACATCGCAAAGGACGCGTCAATAAACGAAGAGATCGATCGATTAAGACATTCAGCAACTCAATCGCTTCTTACCCGGCCTGACGTTATTGTGGTGGCGAGCGTCTCCTGCCTGTACGGCATAGGGTCGCCCATTGAGTATCTGAAAGCAGCCTTCAGATTGACCAAAGGCCAGACAATCCAACGAAACGTAATTCTCAGAAAACTCGTTGATATGCTCTATGAGAGAAACGATGTCGCCCTTACCCGGGGGAAGTTCAGAGCCCGCGGGAACACCATAGAGTTCTGTCGTGTCGATCAGGATAGTGCCGTGCGCATTGTTCTCCAAGGAAATGAGATTAAAGAGATATTGAATCTTGATCCGACTACTGGTCAAGTTACTGAACGAAGAGACTCCACCCTGATATTCCCGGCACGACATTTCGTTACTCCTCCTGACAAGCTAGATGACATACTTGATGGCATAGAATCTGAACTTGAGGAGAGGTTAGACGAACTCAATACACAGAGCAAATTGTTGGAGGCTCAAAGGCTTGAACAGAAGACAAGATACGACCTGGAGATGATCAGAGAAATTGGATACTGCACCGGCATCGAGAACTACTCTCGTCACTTTGACGGGAGAGCGACTGGAAAACCACCGAATACGCTTATCGACTACTTCCCGCAAGGATTTATGACGATCATAGACGAATCTCACGTTACCATTCCACAAATCCAGGGCATGTTCGGCGGTGACCTTTCCAGAAAGAACATGCTGATAGAGTACGGGTTCAGACTCCCCTCAGCAAGAGATAATCGACCATTGACTTTTGATGAGTTCAGCGAGAAGATTGGAACCACAATTTACATGTCAGCGACTCCGGCCCGTTACGAACTAGGACTTGGTCAACAAATAGTTGAGCAGATCATAAGGCCTACGGGACTCGTCGATCCGGAGATCATCGTCAGACCTGTAGAAGGTCATATGAAAGATTTGATCAACGAGCTCAAGAAACGTATTGAAAGAAATGAGAAGACTCTAGTGACTGCACTCACCAAGAAAATGGCTGAGAACATCGCCGAGTACCTGCAAGATCAGGGCATCAAAGTCCATTACCTGCACTCTGAAATAGAAACATTGGACAGAGTTGGAATTCTGAAAGACCTGCGACTAGGAGTGTATGACGCCATCGTAGGTGTGAACCTTCTAAGAGAAGGACTAGACTTGCCAGAGGTATCGTTAGTAGCAATTCTAGATGCAGACAGTGAAGGGTTCCTTAGATCTGAAACTTCGCTTATCCAAACCGTGGGAAGAGCCTCCAGGAACATCTACGGCCAGGCCATCATGTACGCCGACAACATGACAGACTCCATGAAGAGAGCGATATACGAAACTAACAGGCGACGAAAGATCCAGCTTGAATACAATACTCAGTACGGCATAGTTCCTGAAACTATTAGAAAAGAAGTACGTGAGATACTTGCAGGAATTAGACCTCTGCAACCAGAAACAAAAACCAGCAAATCGCGCCGGGGGCTGGGCACTGAGAGAATGTCAAAGGCTGAATTCTCTGCGTTAATAGCCGGTCTGGAGCAGGAGATGCTCGACCGAGCAGCGAAACTGGAATTTGAGAAAGCGGCTGAGATCCGTGATACCATAAAAACATTGAAAGGACCTAGAACATGATGCAGGAAGAACTGATCATCAAGGGCGCAAGAGAAAACAACCTCAAGAACATCACCCTCAAGATACCCAAGTACAAAGTTGTGGTAATCACAGGACTGAGCGGATCCGGAAAATCATCATTAGCCTTTGATACAATCTACGCGGAAGGCCAACGACGATACATAGAATCACTATCAGCATATGCACGCCAATTCCTCGGACAATTGGATAAGCCCGACGTTGACTACATTGAAGGCCTCTCCCCTTCAATAGCCATAGAGCAGAGGTCAGCCGCTGCAAACCCTCGATCGACAATAGCAACAACCACTGAGATACATGACTACCTAAGATTGCTCTTTGCAAGAATCGGCGTTCCTCACTGCTTCAATTGTGGAAGGAAAATCGAGAAACAAACCGTTCAACAAATTGTCGACAAGATCTTGGAGCAAGAAAAAAACTCTCAAATCAGCATCTGGGCGCCCGTCATTAGAGGCAAGAAAGGCGAGTATAAAACGACCCTGACTACCTACCACAGACTTGGATTTCTCCACGCAAAAGTTGATGACGAATACGTGAGCACTGAGCAAGCACGGTCTCTTGAACGTTACAAGAAACACACAATCGAAATTCTAATCGACGAGCTTCAAGTCACAGAACAGGAAAAAGGAAGAATAGCAGAATCAGTGCAGACCGCGTTGAACTTGGCGGAAGGGGTTGTAACAGTAACTTCGAAAAATAGAAGCAACATGTTCAGTGAGAGACTTGCATGTCCGACATGCGCAGTGAATATCGAAGAACTTGAACCCCGCGCATTCTCTTTCAACAGTCCTTACGGCGCGTGTAAAGAATGCACAGGCCTTGGAGTCAAGATAAGAATGGACCCAGACCTCGTTATCTCAGATAAGGGAAAAACGATTCGTCAGAGAGCGATAGAACCCTTCTTTGGACCGATAGACGGTTGGGTTCTATCCAACTTCAAACCAATCGCTCTCAGACATGGTTTTGATTTTGACCATCCAATACAGGATCTGACACGAGACCAACTCAACATTCTCCTATACGGCACCAAGGAGTCTGAAAGCCACTCATGGGAAGGCGTCATCAACATTCTTGAACGAAGACTTAGAGATACCAAGTCAGAAGGCATGAAAGAATTCTATAGCAAGTATACGAGCGAACATACCTGCCCAAGTTGTCACGGAGATCGTTTGAGACCAGAATCACTTGCTGTAAAGATACAAGACAAGAACATCGCCGATGTGACGACGATGTCGATTGCTCAAGCACAGAAATTCTTTGAAACGCTGACATTGCCCGATAAGGAAGCCAAGATAGCCGGGCAATTGCTTAAAGAGATCAAAGAACGACTGGGGTTTCTGCTTCACGTCGGATTAGACTACCTAACTCTCGATAGAAGAACCAGTACACTGTCAGGAGGTGAAAGCCAACGAGCACAACTCGCCACTCAGATCGGTTCCAGACTAACCGGCGTCCTTTACATCCTAGATGAACCAAGCATAGGCCTGCATCCCAGAGACAATAGGAAACTGCTTGAGATCCTCCACAAACTGCGCGACCTAGGTAACACGATCATAGTCGTAGAGCATGATGACGAAACAATCAGACAGTCAGACTATGTGATTGATCTAGGCCCTGGCGCAGGAGTTGACGGAGGAAGAGTGGTCGCCGCAGGAACTCCAGAAGAAATCATGAGCAATCCTGCCTCAATCACTGGAGCTTACCTATCGCATAGGAAGACCATTCCAATCCCAACGATTCGAAGAAAGAATAGCGAAAAATCGTTGACAATCAGAGGAGCATCTGAGAACAACCTCAAAGGAATTGACGTACACATTCCACTGGGCACCTTCACTTGCATAACAGGAGTATCAGGCTCCGGAAAAAGCACGCTCCTAAATGAAGTACTGTACAAGGCGCTTGCACAGAAATTCTACCATTCACGATCAAGACCAGGGCGCTTCCAGAAGCTTGAAGGCGTAGAGAACATAGACAAAGTCGTAATAATCGATCAATCCCCGATTGGAAGAACCCCCAGAAGCAATCCAGCAACATATGTTGGAGCTTTCACCCACATCCGGGAACTCTTTGCCAAACTCCCCGAATCAAGGGTTCGCGGATACAAACCAGGCAGATTCAGCTTCAACGTGAAAGGTGGGAGATGTGAAGCCTGCGAAGGAACAGGTACAATCGAAATGGAGATGCATTTCCTTCCCGACGTTTACATTCCATGCGAAGTATGCAATGGAAAAAGGTATGGAAGAGAAACTCTTGAAATCACTTACAAAGGAAAATCAATTGCAGAAATACTCTCAATGACAATCAACGAAACTCTCAAATTCTTCTACAACATCCCAGCAATCAAAAGAAAAATCCAGACCTTGGCAGACGTTGGCCTTGGATACATCACACTGGGACAGAGTGCAACAACGCTGTCTGGCGGTGAAGCACAAAGAGTAAAACTTAGCACAGAACTCTGCAAGGTAAACACGGGAAAGACGCTGTATATTCTTGACGAGCCAACAACGGGACTTCACTACGCAGACGTTGAGAAACTACTGAAGGTCATTCACAGATTAGTTGAGCTAGGCAACACCATACTCGTCATAGAACACAATCTGGAAGTCATCAAGACAGCGGACCACATCATTGATCTCGGACCTGAGGGCGGAGACAACGGAGGCTACGTTGTTGCAACCGGCTCTCCAGAAGAGGTTGCACAGACCAAAGCATCATACACAGGCCAATACCTGAGAAAAATACTGGAACAAGACCGAATAGAAAAAGGGGAATGGAATAAAGCAGTGTCGACCCCTCGATGAGGAATGGACGTCGCAAATTGAAAAGATCAAGCTGCAAATAGACCACCTTCCCGAGAAAACTGGTGTCTACATCTTCAAAGGAAATGGCCTTACATTATACGTTGGAAAGGCAAAAAACATCAAGAAACGTGTAGAAGACCATCTCCAAGCAGCGAAGACCGATAACCGAGAAAAAAGAATCATCGACGCGACCGAAGAGATAAGCTACATCGTGACAAGCAACGAAACTGAAGCACTCATTGAAGAAAACATCTTGATCAAAGCACACAAACCACTACATAACATTCGCTTGAGTGACGACAAAACGTACCCTTACATCAAAATTAGCACTAACGAACAATACCCATCCCTCAGCATTACACGAAAGATCACTAACGATAACGCGAAATACTTCGGCCCATACGGCGACGTAACAGCAATGCGTAACTCCCTAAGCATCATCAGGAAGATATTCCCCATCAGAATATGCGGAAGAAAGACCTACGCAGCTGCAACGAGACCCTGCACGTACTATCACATTGGTCAATGTAGTGCTCCATGCGCAGGTAAAATCACAAGAGCCGAATACCGCTCAATGATAAACAGCCTAACTCTATTCTTGGAAGGGAAACTTACTCGCGTAATTGGAAAACTCCATTCCGAGATGGCCAGCACATCCATGAAACGCGAATATGAGAGAGCAGCCATATTGCGTGATCGAATTCGTAACTTGGAGAAAACAGTACAACAAGTACGTATAGTGCTACCCGCCAACAACAACCTTGACGCCATTGCAATCTACCGCGGCAAAGAAAGTGTTTATGCACACGTTCTCCAAATTACAGAAGGAAAGATCGTTTCGTCCGAAAACTTCGATTTAAAAGTGGCTGAAGAAGCAAGCGACGAAGAGGCTCTGGAGTCATTCCTGAAACAATACTACCTCAAAAGAACATACGTACCTGACAGACTGATCCTCAACAGAAGAATCGATGATGCCGAAACCATAGCAAATTGGCTGTCGAGAAAAAGCAGAACAAGAGTAAAGATCAATATGCCCTCAGATCGAAAGCTAAGAGCAATTTTAGACTTAGCGATCGAAAACGCCAGAACCTACGCAGACAATTTGACAGCAGCAAAGAAAAAAACTGCTAATTCTCTGCTTGAACTCAAGAACTACCTAGGATTAGAAAAGACGCCCGAAACCATCGAATGCTTTGACATATCCAACCTTGGGGAGCGAAACCCAGTTGGATCCAAAATCTGCTTCTGTGATGGAACACCAAACAAGAAAGAATATAGAATGTACAGAATAAAGACAATCCTTCATCAGAACGACCAAGCAATGATGGGAGAAATCATAGCGAGAAGATTCAGTCGACTCTTGAAAGAAGAAAAGCAAATTCCCGATTTGATTGTTGTTGACGGAGGCATCCAACAAGTACTTGCAGCAAAAGAACAACTGGATAACCTTGGCATCACTACTCCCCTCATCGGCCTAGCGAAAAGACGAGAACAAATATGCCTTCCCAATGGAAAAATGCTGGAACCAGATCGAAATTCGAAATCAAGCCTTCTGCTTCAACACATGCGAGATGAAGCACATAGATTCGCGATCAACTACCATCGTAGAAAAAGAGAAAAAATCCAACTTTCCTAAATGCATCAACTAAATCGTTTCCAGAAGATCGCGTCGTCTCCACACCATTCGCAGTGGGCCCCGCCCGATCTACAAACTTCCAAGTTCCGTGACTGCACTCGAATTCAAATCCATGTAGACTCGAACCCGCGAATTTTGAAGCCAATTCTAGATGCAAAAATGCGAGACCCAAAAGTACTGAAAAAAGGGGAGTTTGGTAGAAGCTACAACTTGGGAACGATAATCCCCGGGAGATTCGAATTCGCGTAGGACAATGCAAAAATAGTTCCGGAGGCAATGATAGTCTTGTCTGAGATTTGTGACCTAGGCCAAGTCGTGGGAACCACGTTTGAATAGTGGTTCTCGGCGG
>Ga0187886_1003875_pt1 | contig 10999 bp, 8 predicted proteins | sample June2016WEW_20_1_FD_133001 | JGI IMG/M metagenome (GOLD analysis project Ga0187886, IMG submission 133001) | Peatland microbial communities from SPRUCE experiment site at the Marcell Experimental Forest, Minnesota, USA - June2016WEW_20_150 | ecosystem: Environmental > Terrestrial > Soil >...
CGCCAGTCTCTCGATACAGCTATCGGCCACGTTTTTCTGTTCGCCTTCGGCGCCTTGGCGTTCGGCTTTGTCGTGAACTTTTTCATCAAAGAGATACCGCTACGGGCGCACCACACCATAGATGCGGAACCGCTCAAGAAATAGCGCCGGAGCGCCACCAATAAGATGGGCTAAGGAAATTCTATTCCGACCTTAAGGCCTCGATAGGATTGAGACGGGAGGCGTTCCAGGCGGGGTAAAAGCCAAAGAACAGCCCGATACCCACTGAAACCGATACGGCCATAATAATTATGTCCGGCGTTATCACCGTCGTATAGATTTTAAGGTAGTCGAGCGCCGTGGACACCCCCAGGCCAACGACCACCCCGATTATGCCGCCGGCGAAGCACAGCAGGGCCGCTTCAACAAGAAACTGAATCCAGATGTCCCTTTCCCGGGCGCCCAGCGCTTTGCGGATGCCGATTTCTCTCGTGCGTTCCAACACGGAAACAAGCATGATGTTCATGACGCCGATGCCGCCCACCAGCAGTGAAATCGCCGCGACAGCCCCGAGCAACAGGGTAAGTTGCCCCGTCGTCTGGGTGAGCGTGCTGGCTATCTGTTCCATCGACTGGATACGGAAATCGCTATCCGCAGATGCCGACAGCTGGTGGCGGGTGCGTAACAGGCTGGTGATATCAGCGATGACCTGCTGGGTGTATTTAGAATCGGTGACATCGAGGTTTATCGATGATACTTGGTTGCCGCCCTGCGCCGTGCGCGCCGGTTGGGAAACCATTTGCTGCATCGTAGTCAGCGGCATATAAACCGCATCGTCAGGAGAACCGAAGCCGGCGCCCTGGCTCACCAGCACACCGATAACGCGCACAATAACATTGCCCATCCGCATCTGCTGCCCGACGGGTTCAATGTTCGGGAAGAGTGTTGTAGCCACATTGGAGCCAATTACTGCGTACATCGCAGACTGGTTATAATCATCATCCGAGAATAGATTACCATCGGCCAAATTAAGGTTACTTATTTGAAAATATTGAGGGTTTACCCCGGAAACCTGGGCATTAACGTTTTGCGCTCCTACGATAAGCTGCAGGTTGCTGGTGTAGACCGGGGATATCCCCGAGATATTGGAGACCTGTTCCTGGATGGCCTGGGCATCCTGCATCGTCAGCGTCCTGGTGGCGCCACCGGCGCTCCTGACTCCGCCTGTAGTTGTTGCCCCGGGGCTAATTGTAATAAGGTTCGCGCCCATGCGTGAAATATTGGCCAGAATATTCGCGGTGGTCCCCTTGCCGATAGACATCAGGGCGATTACAGCGGCCACACCGATGACGATGCCCAGCATGGTCAAAATGCTGCGCAGTTTATGAGTACTGATGCCAACCCAGACAGTCGATAAAACGCCTAACCATTTTTTCATAATTTTTCCTCGGCCTCGATCTCACCGTCCTTGATGTGAATAATACGCTGGCAGAAATGGGCAACGGCGGCATCATGGGTGACCACCACTACGGTAATCCCCTTCTCGGTGCTCAAGGACGTGAGGATAGAAATCACTTCTTTGCCGGAGTGGCTATCCAGCTGCCCGGTAGGCTCGTCGGCCAGGAACATCGGGGGGTTTTTAACCAGAGCGCGGGCGATGGCCACTCTCTGCTGTTCTCCGCCGGAGAGCTCGATAGGACGGTGGTACATTCTTTCTCCGAGACCGACACTGTCAAGCGCATCTTTAGCGGTCTGGCGATTAATGCCGCCGGCGTAGACCATGCCCAGCTCAACATTGGCCAGCGCCGTGAGCCGGGAAAGCAGGTTGAAAGTCTGGAAGATAAAGCCTATCTTCTGCCCCCGGATACCCGCCAGTTCGTTGCCGCTAAGACAGCTGACCTCACTTCCCTCGAAAAAGTATTTACCGGAGGTCGGCTTATCCAGGCAGCCAAGGAGGTTAAGCAAGGTTGTTTTGCCCGACCCTGACGGCCCCATGACCGCCACCAGCTCACCCTTAGCTACCTCGAGGTTGATACCTTTGAGCACCAGAAGCTCATTTTTACCCATGGCGTAGGACTTGGTCAGTCCCTCTAGTTTAATCATTTCCATCGTCATCTACCTGCCGAGAAATATTCCGCCGCCGCCGGGTAGCGCGGTAGTCTTGGCTGGCGCTGTAGAAGAGGCCTTCGTAACAACTATTTTATCGCCTTCGTTCAACCCGCCGGTCACCTGGGTGTTCTGGTAGTCGGACAGTCCGGTCTGTACAGGACGTTTTTCAATGGTGTTATTGGCGCTCATTACGTTGACTGTGCTCTGATTTCCCGATTTCGTAATCGCGTTATTGGGCACCAGCAGCACGCTGTTCGCCTGTGATAATATCAGGCTCACGGTACCGCTAAGACCCTGCTTGAGCTGAATATTAGACGCTAGCTGGCTGGCAGCCCGGCTGCCGTAAGAGGATGAGCCCGCACCCGCCGGAGGTGTAACGCCGGCCTGTGTTGTGAAGTTTCCCGAAGCACCACCCGGTTGCCGGCCGGTGGCATTAGCCGTGGAGAACGGCAATGAACCGGCGGTAACAGGCGTGACAGAGGTTATATTCACGGTGACGGCATAGTTGACCACGCCCGATGATATCGTAGCCGTAGGAGAAATTTGAGTAACTTTGGCCGGCAGGGTTAAGCCGGGTATGGCGTTTAAGGTCATCGTGGCATCCCCTCCGACTTGAACATTCATGATATTCATCTCACTAACGAGTATATTCGCTTGAAACTTGTTGGGGTCGGCCACAGTTACCGCTATCGTGCCGTTAGGCACCTGGTCGCCGCCGCTGACATTGACCTTGGTAATAAAACCGTCAAAGGGAGCTGTAATTTGCGGGCTCATAGCCTGGGCAGAGGTCAGCTTCTTCTGGGCATCTGCCAGCGTGCTGTTAGCAAGGTCAAGGTCTGACTTGGCATTGGCTAACGTCACCTGCTGTTTGGAAACGGCGTAGTTAGCATCATCCACCGCTTGCTGGGCCGTTTGTACGGCTAAATTGGCGTCATCCACTGCGTTTTGAGCGTCCACCAGCGCTGATACAGCCTGGTTAAATGCAAGGACCTTCTGCGCCACCGATAATGCGACATCGGTGGAGGTCGTGGTGCTGGTGCCGCCGAGTAAGTCCTTCATGTCTCCCATTAACCCTTTAGTAGGGGGGGATGCGGTTGAATCACCGTTCAGTGTTTTATAAGTATCCTGGTAGAGTTGGTACCAATAAGCATAATTTTCGGTACCTAGCATCATGCTCTTGGCCAGCTGCAAGGTGTAGTTGGCATTGTCAATTTCGTCCTGAAGCTTTTTAACTTGCTGTATGTTGTACAGGGTATTATTGGCTGACGTTACATTAAGCTGTGCCCCCGTAAGAGAGAGGTTTTTTAGATCAACCTGGTGCTGCGCCCTGGCTACGGCAGTTATCGTAGCAGTGACCTGGCGCTGCAGGACAGCAAGCTGGCGTTCAGCATCGGTCTCCGCGGTGCTTTTAGTCGTAACAGTACGCTGCGCTGTGGTCTGATTCTGCTGTACAACATTCAACTCGTCATTCCACTCGTCATTATCCACCGTGACGAGTACCTGACCGGCTTTTACGGAGTCGCCTAACTGTACCAGGACGCTGGCGATGGTCCCCTTAGTCCCACCAGGGTAGAAGAGGTTCACAGGGAGGTCTTCCGTTTGCGCGAGCGCCAGGTTACCCGCCGCGGTAATCGTGTTGGAAACGTCCCCCCTTTTTACGGTGTATATCTGTGTTGTTGTGGTAGAAGCCTTCTTCGAGCCGCAGCCGGCAAATGTGGCCACCAGCACACCCGAGGCCAGTATCACCAGTAACGTTTTCCAGACTTTCATGTTTTTTCTCCTGTGCCAGATGTTTTTCACTGGCAATATTAACCTGGCCGATGGACCATTAATATAGAATATGCCAGATAAATGTTAAGAAATTATTTCACCATGTTCATTTACCGGCATGGGAAGGCTGAAGGTAAAAGTGGTGCCTTCCCCGAGTTTACTCCTTACGTCTATCCTGCCACCGTGCGCCTCTACAATGCGCCGGGCTATCGTCAGACCAAGGCCGGTGCCGCCGGTAGACCTCGTGCGGGATTTATCCACGCGATAGAAGCGCTCGAAGATAAACGGCAGGTCCTCCGCCGGGATGCCTTCGCCGGTATCTGACACGCTGACATACACCTGGCCTTCTTCTCGCCAGGCGGTCAGAGTTATCCTGCCGTCCCGGCCGGTGTGAGCCACCGCGTTATCCAGTAAATTATATAGCACCTGCTTGATGCGCTGCGAGTCAATATTCAGCTCCGGAAGCGAAGCCGGGACATCGGTGAACACGATAATACCTTTAGCTGCTATCTTGGTCTGTGAAGCCGCCACCGTCTCTTTAATCAGCCGGGAGATATCTTCAGGCTGTAAAACCAGCTTCAGCTCTCCGGCATCGGCCAGACTTAACTCCTGGAGGTCATCGACGAGGCGGGACAGCGAAGAGGCCTCATCGTTAAGGGAGTGGATGGTTGTATCATCCGGTTTGACCAGGCCATCGCTGACTGCCTCCAGGTAACCGCGGAGGTTGGACAGTGGCGTTCTCAACTCGTGGGCGATATCAGCCACCATATTCCTCCGCAGGCGTTCGTTTCGCTCCAGGCCATCAGCCATGGTATTAAAAGAACGGGCCAGTTCACCCATTTCGCCTTTATCATCAGAGTCCACCCGGCGTGAAAAGTCCCCTTTGCCAAACTCCCTGGTAACACCCGTCAGGGCTTTAACCGGCGCGAGGATACGGCGAGACAGGACGTACGTCAGCAAAAAAGCGATGGCAATCGCCAGCAGACCGCCCCACAGGAAGAAACGCCCTATCGTGTTATAGGTTATCTGTAATGAAGCACGGTCAATATCCTGCGAGTCGGTGTGAAGAACGTAAAGAACACCGGTAGTGTGTGCCCCCGCTATCGGCATAGCGGCCTGGTCGGATGGCGCGGTGTTCTGGTTTGCCCGCAGGAGGCTCCCCAATATTCCTTCCACCGTTATCACCGGCTGTCCCTGGTCTTTGGTTGTGTATTTAGTACCCGTCAGTTTTTGATCAGAGTCGGCCTGGACGATACCGGCATTATTGGTAAGAATGATGCGGGAATTATAGAGCTTGGCAAGCTGAAGGACCGCGGGTTGCACTCCATCCCAGGTGCCGGCCAGCTGATAATAGCGCGCCAGCTCTATTTCAACCCGTCTGTCCTGGGCCGTCTGCAGACGCTCTTGAATGTGGCTGATTTCATCGCGGGTATTCCGGTAAGTAAAGAAAAAAACCGTACTGATGATAACCACAATAACGACGGTGAAAGCAGCCAGAAGCCTGAAGTTCAGACTATGTCTCACTCATTCTCTCCAGGAGCTTGTAGCCCGCTCCGTATACCGTTTTTAAATACCTGGGGTGATGAGGGTCAGGTTCAAGCTTGCGGCGGAGCTTGAGGATATGGACATCGATGGTGCGGTCGAAGCCGTTGAAATCATGGCCGAGCGCTTTATCGATTATCTGGGCGCGGCTGAAGACACGCCCCGGCTCTTTGACAAGAGCCCCCAGCAGCTTAAACTCTATCGGTGTAAGGTTTAATGACCTACCCTCCAGAAAAGCTTCATGTTTGAGGAAGTCAACCAGCAAAGCGCCGTGTTCGATTTTTTCCGGTCCGCGTTCTCCGGGCAACCGGCGCAGCACCGCCCGTACCCTGGCCGCCAGTTCACGGGGACTGAAGGGCTTGGTCACGTAGTCGTCAGCGCCGAGTTCCAGGCCTTTTAATCTATCATCATCGGTGGTGAGCGCGGTCAGCATGATGATGGGGACGTCCGACTCTTCCCGGAGAATACGGCACACCTCCAGCCCGCTCATACCGGGTAACATGAGGTCGAGGACGATGAGGTCAGGATGGTTTTCCCGGGCCAGCCTCAAGGCGTCATTGCCGTCACCGGCAGTAATCACGCGGTAGCCGTCGCGGTTCAAATAAAGCTTGACGAGCTCTACCGTCTTGGCATCATCGTCTACGACTAAGACTTTTTTACCGGCCATAATTATACCTGTGTAATTTGATGTTATCATAATCATGTTAGAACATAAATGTTAAGATATTGTTAAAACAAAGGAGAGGTATTGTCCCTACCTCTCCTTTTCCCTGCTAGAGCGAGTTTCCAGGATTTCTCTGTATTAACGATGGAACATTTTGCCGACTCCGCCAAAACCGCGCGGCGAAGCTGGCGCGGGCATTCCCGGTCCGAAGGGTACGCCCTGGGGCTTGGACTGTAACCATTGTTCGTACTGGTCGGATATGACCGTGCTTGGCTTGGAGTTCAGCCAGTTTTTGTAATCGGTAGCCTGCTGTTGGGTAATTTTGCCGGAATCCACGAGCTTCTTTAACGTAGCATCCAGTCGCTGGCTTGCCAGCTGCTGTTGCGCCTGGGTAAAGGCTTTTTGCAGCTGCGCGGAATCAATCGTGGTACCTGTGTTCTGCCTATAGATTTGAGCGACTGTATCCAGCAAACTAGTTGTATTGGCCGTGCTGCTCGGCGTCGTGGTAGTCGGGGTATCTGCCTGGACGAACGCCACAGCCGCCAGCGTAGCGCCAATTACAAGCACTGCCGCGACCGCGATGATAATTATTTTCTTATGTTTTCTCATTCTTTTTCCCTCCTGTTACTGAAAGAATAGCAATGAAATATTAAAATCTGATTAATATTCAGGGCATCATCAAACGATGTTCCAACAACTACTTGACAACCGGTGAAAACACTGCTATTATTTAGGTGTACCTAATATTTAGGCAAGCCTAAAAGGAGACTGACATGAGCATCAGCACAGAAGAGTACCTGGAAGCTTTGTATACTCTTACCCAGGACGGCAAACCGGCGAGCACCTCCGCTATCTCAAAGCGGTTGAATATCACCCCGGCCAGTGTTACCGAGATGGTGCAGAAAATGGCGGAAAACGGTTATGTCAACTATTCCCCTTACCAGGGGGCGACGCTTACCCCTCAAGGGTACAAGCTCGCCGAGAAGATGACCCGTAAACATCGTTTGCTGGAACGTTTCCTGCACGACGTGCTGAAAACAGGCAATGATAAAGTACATCATGAAGCCTGTGAAATGGAACACGCGCTATCGGACGAGACCGCCCGCGCGATGTGCCAGACCCTTCAAGCGCCTGATAAGTGCCCGGATGACGGCCAGCTGATTCCACCCTGCGACCTGGGATTTTCCAGCTGTGACGAATGCCGGAAATGGGGACAGGATAACCTGGAAAATGTCGGCCAGCGCAGGACGAACATCGTGTCGATGGCCTCGTTAAAAGAAAACCAGGAAGGGCTCATCAGCTTTATCCGCGGGGACAATAAAGTGCTCCGGCGGCTGCTGGACCTGGGGCTTACGCCGGGGACCAAAATAAAGGTCAGCCGGGTGGCGCCGCTCAAGGGGCCGATGGAGATTGCCTGCCGGGGTTCCAGGCTGGCCCTCGGCGATGAAGTAGCCTGTAACGTCTTTGTTGAAAAAGTAGCCCGCTAACCGGGAGGTCGCAGGATTGGCTAACATGTCTTGTCATCCCACAACCCCGGTAAAAGCAACGGGTAAAAGCAACGGCGGCAAGACCCTGACCATCGCCCTGGCCGGTAACGCTAACGTCGGCAAGAGCGTCATTTTCAACCAGCTGACCGGCTCGCACCAGACCATCGGCAACTGGCCCGGCAAGACCGTGGACAGCGCTAAGGGCAGCCTCCACTTCGACGGTTATGATATAACCATTGTCGACCTGCCCGGAATTTATTCTCTCTCCACCTTCTCCCTGGAAGAACTCGTCACCAGGGACTATATCGCACAGGAAAAGCCCGATGTCATCATCGACGTTATCGGTGCTCCTGTACTGGAACGGAACCTTTTCTTCACCCTGCAGCTCATGGAATTGAATACGCCCATGGTAGTATGCCTCAACCAAGTCGACCTTGCCCGTTCACAGGGGATAACCATCGGCGTTCCGAAGCTGGAGAACTGGCTGGGCGTCTCCGTGGTGCCCACCACGGCCTCCCGGGGTCAGGGCATACGTGAGCTCATCGGCAAGGCTATTGAAACAGCCAACACTACAGAAAATGCGGCCGAACCCGTCGCCGGTTTCAGAGAAGGGCACGGCAAAGACAGCACAGCGGGGCACCGGAATCGCCGGAGAGCGCGTTTCCGGGGCGGCCTTGACGACAGCATCGAAGGACTGGCGTCTCTTGTTGAATCGGAGAAGCTTGGCCTTGAATTCCCCCCGCGGTGGGTGGCGCTCAAGCTGCTCGAAGGCGACACGCAAATACACGAAGTAGTAGGCTCGAAATCGGAGAGCATCCTACCTGCAGCCGAGAAATTGGCAAAAAAGATGGAAGAGGTCTACCGGCAGCCGCGCTTTGCGGCCATCGCTTCGGAGCGATACGCCCTGGCCAGCCAGATAGCCCAGGATGTGCAGAGCCGGGCAGCTACCAGGCCCACTCTGGCCGATAGACTCGACCGCCTGACGACCCAAAAAGTGGCCGGGTATGTCATGGCATTCATCGTCATTGCCGGGCTGCTGCTGTGGACTTTCACCGTGGGGAATTCCCTTTCCAGGCTGCTGGCAAACGCCTTCAGCTTTTTTCATCCGGTAAACCCGCAGGTCAGCGGCACACTTGGGAGCGTCATCTGGAACGGCGTGTTCGGGGGCTTCGTCGCCGGAGTGACGCTGGTGCTGCCTTTCGTTATTCCATTCTACCTGCTGCTGGCCGCGATGGAGGATTCAGGGATTCTGACACGGGTCGCCTTTATGCTTGATAGCGCCATGCACCAGCTGGGGCTACACGGCAAAGCGATTATCCCGCTCATACTCGGCTATGGCTGCAATGTCCCCGCTATCTACTCCACGCGCATTATGGGTACCAGACGGGAGCGGCTGCTCGCGTCTTTCGCTATTACCTTCGCGCCCTGTACCGCGCGGACGATAGTTATCCTCGGTCTGGTGGCCGCTTTCGTCGGTATAGGGTGGGCGCTGGCGCTTTACGCCCTGGACTTGCTGATAATGTTCGCTGCCGTTAAAGTTGCCCTTAAGATAAATCCGGGAGAAACGCCCGGCCTGATAATGGAGATGCACGCTTTTAAAGTGCCGTCCCTTAAAGTAATCGCCAGGCAGACATGGTCACGGACAAAGTCGCTGATTTTCATGGTCTTCCCGATGTACATGGCAGGCACTGCCGCCGTCCAGGGGTTGTACGCTTCTGGCGTGCTGGGACCGGTCAGCCATACCCTGTCCCCGCTGACGGTAGGCTGGCTGGGACTGCCGGTCATCGCGGGCATCCTGCTGATATTCGGTATCGTCAGAAAAGAAATGATACTTCTCACCCTAGTCGCGATATACGGTACGAACCTGGCGGTAGTCTTGACTCCCGACCAGTTTTTCGTGCTGGCCCTGGTTGGTACGTTATACCTCCCCTGCATCGCAACCATAGGTATTCTCACCAGGGAGTTCGGCTGGAAACCGGCCGCGGCGATATCAGCCGCTAACCTAGCTTCGGCGCTGCTCTTCGGCGGCATCGTCGCCAGGATACTTACGCTCATCCATTAGCGCAGTCTATTCCGGCTTCCCGTCTTAACTTTTCAAAAAACAGCTACCGGAATATAATGTAACCAGCCGCTATCGTTAAACTTAATATCTGGAGGTAGTCGTGACCGAAAAAACACCTGTGCGCCCGGACAACTGGAGCCAGCTTTCCCACGAACAGAAACGCGGGTTGAGACTGAAATGGCTGGCGGATACAGCTAAAGGCATCAAGTTTGTCAGCCAGGACGCGGAAAAAAATTACAAAATAAAGCTGCAGCGGCTGATTGACGTTTACAGCATCCGGGAGCCGGACCGCGTACCGGTCAATATCTCGGCGGGGGTCGTGCCGCTGTATGCCTCCGGCATCGATTACCATACCGCGATATATGACTACGAAAAGGCGGTGGAGGCGTTCGCCAGATTCAACGAAGAGCACGGCATCGAGCTTGATAACTATTTTGTCCCCGCCATTTTCCCAGCCCGTGTGGTCGACAAACTTGACTACAGGCTCTACGCCTGGCCGGGCCGCGGCATACCCGAAAGCGCCGCCGGCTACCAGTTCAACGAAGGCGAATACATGAAAGCTGACGAGTACGACGCCTTTATCCGCAATCCGTCCGATTTCTGGATGCGCACTTACCTGCCCCGTCTCTTCGGCGCTTTCGAGCCGCTGGGGAAGGTCGGGCCGATTACCGACATCCTCGAGTTCCCTATCGGCTCACTGATGCCGTTGAGCCGGCCGGATGTCCAGGCCACGCTGCGCAAGCTGCTCGATGCGGGCAAAGAGCTGGCGCGGTTCGGTAAAATTACCGGCGATTTCATCCGGAAAGTCCAGGAAAAAGGCTATCTCACACCTTCCGCCATGAACGTGGCGCACGCCCCCTTCGACACTTTAGGGGATACTTTGAGAGGAACGCAGGCCATAATAAAAGACATGTTCCGGCGACCGGATAAACTCCTGGAAGCCCTGGACGCTACCGCTGACCTGACCATCAGCTCCATCCTGGGCTCCGCTAACGCCGCCCGGGCTTTTAGGGTGTGGTTCCCCCTGCACAAAGGCGCCGACGGCTGGATGTCTCAAAAGCAGTTCGACACTTTTTATTTCTCTCCCCTGAAAAAAGTCATGGACGCTTTTATCAACGAGGGCTATATCATCACATTGTTCGCTGAAGGCAGCTTCGATACGCGCCTGGAGCGCTTCACCGACTTTCCGAAAGGCACCGTCCACTGGCAGTTCGACCGCACGGACATGGCCCGCGCTAAAAAGCTCCTCGGGGGTAAATTCAGCCTAGAAGGCAACGTGCCGTCTTCCCTGCTGACCACCGGCAATCCGAAGGATGTTAAGGAGCTTTGCCGCAAGCTCATCGAGGTCTGCGGCATGGGCGGCGGCTATATCCTGGCCGGTGGGGC
>Ga0187886_1003876_pt1 | contig 10997 bp, 8 predicted proteins | sample June2016WEW_20_1_FD_133001 | JGI IMG/M metagenome (GOLD analysis project Ga0187886, IMG submission 133001) | Peatland microbial communities from SPRUCE experiment site at the Marcell Experimental Forest, Minnesota, USA - June2016WEW_20_150 | ecosystem: Environmental > Terrestrial > Soil >...
TTAATGCTGGCCCCCGTAGCTCAAAGGATAGAGCGGCTGACTTCGAATCAGTAGGTTGGGGGTTCGAGTCCCTCCGGGGGCGCCTTTATTTCCGTGACCGGTGCGCCGGAACAGCCCCGCCGTGCTGGATTTCTGCCTTCAGGTGTGTTGCCGTGCGTCAATCGCGCCACCTTCTTTTCGGCTCAAAAACCACAAAACTGGAGTTGCTTCTTTCTCCGCTCTCCCGCCTGCCGGTATCGGTCGAGGATGGGCCGGCCGGCGAAGCCATCCGGTTGCTGCGCGAAGATCTGAAGCGGGTTAAATTGGAGCGCATCGAACCGAACTTCTACCTCTCCACCGGATACGGAACAGTTGAAGGCACCACAAACATCGCCGTCGGTTTCTACGACACCAATCCGCTGATCCGCGAACTGCATAAGGAGTTCCGCAGGTGGTTGTACAGCCCCGAAGAAATCCTTGCGACTCTCCGGCACGAGACCGGTCACGCCTTCTGCTATGCCTATAAACTTTACCGGCGGAAGGATTTTCGCGAAACGTTCAACGTGCGCGGCCATTTTTTCCATACCTACCCGGTCACCAATCGATATGTGGAACGGGCCAATCCTTGGAGCCGTGATTATGTCAATCCGAGCGGGGATCATTACGCCCAGAAGCATCCCGACGATGATTTCGCCGAGACTTTCTGTGTGTGGTTCACATCGCGCAGGAACTGGCGCCGGCAGTACCGCCGCTTTCCGGGCGCGTTGAAAAAATTAGATTTTGTGGATTCGGTGGTCCGCGAGTTGCGCCGTACGGACCCGGAACTGGAAAATGATCCCAGTCTGCAGGATGAACCCATCTCCGGGCTGTCGATGACCCTGGCCAAATTCCTTAAGGCCGACGTCCGGCGTTATCGCCGCCAAGCTACGGGGTATGTGGACGGCGACCTGCGCAGAATCTTCCACAAAACCCCGCTGCGATCCGACCTGCAACGCAACTACCTGCCGGCGGCAGATTTCATCCGCGAGCACCAGCCTTTCCTGATGCGCCACGTCAGCCGGTGGGTCAAGACGGATCCGCTAGTGGCGAAGGATTTATTGGATAAATACCAGCACCGTGCCAAGGATTTGCGGTTGTCTTTGCACAAGCGGGAAAGGGAAATTAAATTATTGGAGTTGGCGTCTTATCTGTCCGAGCGGTGCACCCTGTACCAATCCTCCGGTTCGTTCTTCAGTTGACCTTTGCTTTCAGTGCGCATGATCCGGGACTTTGTCGGTTTCCGGGATTCCCGCCAGCACGCTTTCATAGAGCGTCATCACCTGGTCGGTGATTCGTTCCCAGGAGTACGAGCGGGCCACGTTGGCCGCATGCCTCCCCAATTCGTGGCGCAGATGCGGATCGGTCAACAGCCTCTGCAGCCGGTCGGCCAAGGCGGCCGGGTCGGAATCCGGAATGTGGAATCCGGTCCGCCCGTCGCGCACCAGGTACAGCAATCCCCCCACCCCGGACGCCACAACCGGTGTTCCGCAGGCCATGGCTTCCAGCGCGACCATGCCGAAGGATTCGTATTGCGACGGCATCACCACGGCTTGCGCCGCGGAATAATAATACGGTAATTCGTTTTGCGGCCGCCGTCCTAAAAACGAAACGACGTTCTCGACGTGGAGGGTTTCCCGAAGTTCCTGGAGATATTGCATCTCTTCCTGCGGATGATCGGGATCGCCTCCGATAACCTCCACGCACGGGCAAGAAGGCGCAAGCAACCCGCGCGTTTGCATAAGCGCCGCGGCGCGCAATAGGGTTTCCACGCCCTTTAACCGTTCGATCCGTCCCACGTACAAGATCATTTGCGCATCCCGGGCCAGCCCGATCTGCTCGCGCGCATCCGCGACGGAAAGAGGATGAAAAAGCTCTACGTCCACTCCGGGGGGAATGACAACGATTTTGCGGATGTCCGCCCGGTAGAGCATCTGCAATTGCATCCGTTCGGCGGGTGTGGCGGCGATGATGCGGTTTGCGCCGCCGAGGATGGATTCTTCCGCCAGCCGCCGCAACGGATCCTCCCAGGTCCCGCCCAGCCGCGTTTTCATTTCGCCCAGCGTGTGGAACATATGAACCAGCGGGATTTTCCAAACCTGCTGCAGGGTCAACCCGGCAAGCCCGGAAAGCCAGTAATGACTGTGGATCAAATCGTAGGAAACCCCCTGTTCGACGGCGAAGCGTTGGATCGCTTCGGCGAATACGGGAACATAATTCGACCATTGATCGCGTGGCAATGGAATCTCCGGCCCCGCCGGGATGTGAATGACGCGGTTGCCGTTGCCCAAATCGTGGATCACATGCGGGATGTGTTCGTCCTGCGAGCGGGTGAATACGTCGACGCGGATACCGACCTTACCGAGCGAACGCGTCAATTCGCGGACGTATACGTTCATTCCGCCGGTATCCTTGCCGCCCAGCACCGCCAGCGGGCAAGTATGGTAGGAGAGCATCGCCACGCGCATGGAGATATTATAAGGTGAACGGTTCGCCGTCGGGTGGAGGAACCACGCAGACCGGATATATCTTGAGATTTGCTAATTAATTCACCCCTTGGGGAATATACCAGCTCGATCGCGGTTTCCAACTTGCGCATTAAATGAAGCGCAACCTTGGCGCTCCTATTGGAATCTGCCGAAAAATAGGCGGAAAACCAGCCAACTTGACCCCGGGGTTGCGCTCGTGGTATTCTCCCTCCGAATTTCCGATATAAGGGGGGGAAAACCATGACAACCGAAGAACGAGCTTATTGGGTGGCTTTCAACCACATTCGAGGGGTCGGCTCCGCGCGCGTCCAGCGGATGATCAAGGCGTTCGGAGATTTACGCTCGGCGTGGGAGGCACCCCGGAGCGGTCTGTCGGCGGCCGGGTTGGATGAGCGCACGGCGGAAGCGATCGTATCCGGCCGGTCGCAAATCGATCCGGAATTGCTTCTGGATCGTTGCGCGCAGCGGCGGATCCGGGTGCTGATCTGGAAAGATGCGGATTACCCTGTCCGGTTAAAAGAATTACCTGCGCCGCCGCCGGTGCTTTATCTCAAGGGGACACTTTGCGAAGCGGATAACCTTTCCGCAGCGGTGGTCGGAACCCGCAAGGCGACCGCCTATGGGCGGGAAGTAACCCGGATGTTCGCTTCGGCGCTGGCCTCCAGTGGCGTTACCGTGGTCAGCGGCATGGCGCGTGGAATCGACGCCGAGGCGCACACTGCGGCGCTTGAGCGGCATGGACGGACGTTGGCCGTATTCGGCTGCGGCGTGGATGTCGTTTATCCCCCCGAACACGCGCGTCTGGCGCGCAGGATCGAGGAGTCTGGCGCGCTCCTGAGCGATTATCCTCCCGGAACTCCGCCTGATGCGGTGAACTTTCCGCCGCGTAACCGAATTATCGCCGGGTTATCGATGGCAACGCTTGTGGTGGAGGCGGGAGAGGAAAGCGGAGCATTACTCACAGCCTCCTATGCGGCCGATTATGGCAGGGATGTATTCGCCGTTCCCGGGAGCGTACTGAGCGAATCGAGCCGGGGTTGCAACCGGTTGATCGCGAGCGGTGCGCAGCTGGCGGTATCGCCGGAGGAATTTTTATGCGCACTGGATCTGAATCGCACCGGCCCGTCGATTCAAATGCGCATGGCCATTCCAGATAGTCCGGTGGAAGCGAAAATATTAAACGCGCTCAGTGCGGAGCCGACGCACATCGATCTTTTGAAAACGAAGGTCGGTTTGCCGGTGGAAGAGGTTTCGGGCGCCTTGGCAATGATGGAATTAAAGGGAATGGTTCGACCGGTCGGAGGCATGCAATACATCGCACTCCGAACCGTGTATTCGGGAGAAACCCGCGACTAAATGAACGCACAACGCGATTCCAAGCTCCCTTTCCTTGCAGTGCTGATGGCCGGCGGCGGCGGAACGCGGCTTTGGCCGCTTTCGTGTCCGGACCAGCCCAAGCAGTTCCTGCCGCTGATCGGCGGCCGCTCGCTGTTCCAATTGACCGTAGCGCGCTTGCGGGAGATTCTTCCGCCGGAAGATATTTTTATCATTTCCAACGACCAACTGATGCCGATGATCCGGTCGTCGAACATCGGGCTTCCGGAAGAAAACCTGCTTTGCGAGCCGAGTCCGCGTAACACCGCGCCGGCCGTTGCTTACGCTTTGGCCGTGCTTCGGGCCCGCTTTCCCAAGTTCGTCATGGCTTGTCTGCCCTCGGACCATTACATCGCCGAACCGAAGCGGTTCCTCGCGCTCGTGCAATCCGCCCGGTCGCTTGCTGGGAAAGGATATCTTGTCACTCTGGGGATCGAGCCGACCGGCCCAACAACCGGATACGGATACGTAGAACAAGGAGAACGTCTGGACTCGATCGACGGGTTGTCCGTGTTCCGGGTCAAGCGATTCAAGGAAAAGCCCACGGCAGAGGAAGCCCAAGCCATGATTGCCCGAGGTGGATTCCACTGGAATTCGGGGATGTTCTTCTGGCGTTCCGATGTACTCGAAGAGGAATATCGAACTCAGCAACCGGCCATTGCCAAAGCGCTGGACCGGTTGGCGGGGTTGCTGGAACGTAGAGGTGAGGACAAATCCCTGAAAGAGATATGGGAAACCATGCCGGTCCTTTCGCTCGATTACGGCATTCTGGAGGCCTCGGACCGCGTCGCGGTTCTCCCGGTGCGTGATCTGGGGTGGACCGATATCGGAAGTTGGGACGCGCTGGTTGAACTCTACCAGGCGCATCCGGAACTTCAGGGGGAAGCACCCCAAGGCGTTCGCGACGTCGGTTCGCAATCCGTCACCGTCATTCGAAAAACGGATTTCCACCGCGTTCTGGCGACAGTGGGATTGCATGATGTTATCATCGTGGAAACGGACGACGCGATTCTGATCTGTCAGAGGGGAAAATCCCAGGATGTCCGAAAGATCGCCGGCATGCTTTAAATGACGCCCATCCTGCGGAAACCGGACGGATGTCCAATTTCCATTGAATAAACACATCCTTTTGAGAAAATGGAGCCTCTAGGTGTATGGAAGGATATTGTCTTAAATGCAAAGCCAAACGGGAGATTACAAATCCCGTGGCCGGATTCCTATCCAACGGCAGACCGACTACCTCGGGCATATGTTCCGTCTGCGGATCGAAAATCCATAAAATGGGTTCGACCGAAGCGCATGCGGGCTTGACACCGCCGCCCCCCGCTCCGAAAACGGAGAAGAAACGGAAGGGGCGCACGGGAAAGCTGGTGATCGTTGAATCACCGACCAAGGCGAAGACTGTGGGGCGATTTCTGGGTAAAGGTTACCAGGTGCGCGCCTCCGTCGGTCACGTGCGCGACCTGTTGCGGTCTCAGCTTTCCGTCGATGTAGACAACGGTTTTACCCCCAAATATCGAATCCCCAATGAGAAGCGGCCGGTCGTCAAGGAGCTAAAGGCGCTGGCGAAGGATGCGGCGGAAGTGTATCTGGCGACCGATCCGGACCGGGAGGGCGAAGCGATCGCCTGGCATTTGATGGAGGCTACGGAACTGGAACCGGCCATCACCCGCCGGGTGGCTTTCCACGAAATCACCAAGTCCGCGATCGAAGAAGCCTTTCGCAATCCGCGCGATGTGGATATGAACCTGGTTAACGCCCAGCAGGCGCGGCGGATCCTGGACCGCCTGGTTGGGTATATGCTCAGCCCGCTCCTGTGGGCCAAAGTCCGCAGCCGGCTTTCGGCCGGCCGTGTGCAATCGGTGGCTCTACGCCTGGTGGCGGAACGGGAACGCGAAATTACGGCCTTCCAACCGGCGGAATATTGGTCGATTGAGGCGGATCTGGCGAAATTGCAAAACGGGGATCAAACCTTCCGCGCCAAATTGGCGAAAGTGGATGATCAAGATCCGGCGTTGGAAAATCAGGCGGAGGCCGAGGAGCTTGCCGCGGACCTTCGCAATGCGGCTTTTTCCGTCGCGCGGGTTCGAACAGGCGAAAGGAGGCGTAATCCATCGGCACCTTTCACCACCTCAACGCTGCAACAGGAGGCCTCCCGCAAGCTTGGGTTTTCACCAAAGAAGACGATGGCCATCGCCCAGCAGTTGTATGAGGGCGTGGAGATCGATTCGATGGGAATGACCGGTTTAATTACGTATATGCGAACTGATTCACCACAGGTTGCCGAAAGCGCACAACTGGAGGCCAGAAAGTATATCGCCGAGAAATTCGGCGCGGATTTCATCCCCTCGGAGCTACCGCAATACCGCTCTAAATCCCGCAGTGCGCAGGAAGCCCATGAAGCCATCCGGCTGACATCCGTGGAGCGATATCCAAAATCGCTCGAGGAATACCTCAGCCGCGATCAAAACCGGCTCTACTCGTTGATCTGGCAACGGTTCGTGGCTTCGCAAATGGCGCCGGCCGTGTTTGATACCGTCCAGGTGGATGTGGAGGCCAAAGGGAACCGTACATACCTGTTACGGGCTTCCGGCGCCACCTTGAGGTTCCAGGGGTTCCTGGCAGTGTATGAGGAAGCCAGGGATGAAGATCAGGCCGAGGATGAAACGCAAGTATCCCTCCCCTCCCTGAACGAAGGCGAGCCCTTGCGGCTTATCGAGTTGCATCCGGACCAGCATTTCACGCAACCCCCGCCGCGGTACACCGAAGCCGCCCTAATCCGCGCCCTGGAGGAATTCGGCATCGGAAGGCCTTCTACGTACGCCCCGATTCTCTCCACTATCCAGGCGCGGGGCTATGTCGTCCGCGAAGAGAAACGCCTGGCGCCGACGGAAATCGGCTTTACCGTCAACGATATGCTGGTCAAGTACTTTCCGGATGTGATCAACACGGGATTTACGGCGACGATGGAGGAAGAGCTCGACGAGATCGCCGAAGGGGCTCACGATTGGACTTCCACGCTGCGGGAATTCTACGAGCCGTTTTGCAAAGACCTCCGGCACGCCGAGGAGGAAATCCCCAAGGTCAGCGACGCGCCGGAGTTGCTCGGACGGAATTGTCCCACATGCGGAAACCCGCTGGTGATCCGCTACGGGCGATTCGGAAAATTCATTGGATGTTCCACCTTCCCAGTCTGCCGGTATGTGGAGCCTTGGCTGGAAAAAACCGGTGTGCGCTGTCCGAAAGACGGCGGTGAATTGGTCGAACGCAAGACCCGCAAAGGCCGGATCTTCTATGCATGTTCGAATTATCCAGCCTGCGATTTCACATCCTGGAAAAAGCCCTTGGCCATCCCCTGCCCTGCCTGCAATGGTCTGCTGGTGGTGGCTAACCGGCAAACGGTTCAGTGCACGCAATGCCAGGAGAAATTTCCCATCGATTCCATCCTCGCCAAGGAAGAAGAGTCAGCCTGAAGAATCAACGGGCTTGACGAGATTCCGACCAATCGAAAAACCCAGTTTGCCCCGGAAAGGCATCTGCGGATACAATCGATGGAAATCGGCGGTCCGTTTTCAAGGCGGTGATCCATGTCCAACCTAAAATCTTTTTTTCAAGCGATCAACCGGAGAAGCCGGAATCCACTTGTCGGATATGGAATCAGCTTTGTCTTGGGCGCGGTGTTTGGTCTTGTTGTGCTTGGCTGGAAGGTCTGGCCGGTTCAGTACATCGATACTAAACCCCAGATGCTCCGGTCGGATATTCAATTGGATTACCTCCGCATGATAGTGGATTCCTACGCCGTGAACGGGGATCCCACGCTAGCGCGCGGGCGGTTCGACGACCTGGGAGCGGGCAAATGGGATTTGTTGGATCAATTGCAGAACGACAAGTTAACGGATCCGGAACGGCTGCAGCAATTTGAGGTTCTGATCGCCAACCTGTATGTGGGCACGCCGGGGAATCCCGGCGTCCAGCCGACGCCCGCCGCGAGCTCGGGCGGGATGCAAGGCGTGCTTTCGGTTCTCGCGATTCTGGGAGTTATCATCGGTGCGGCCATTGCGCTTGTCCTGGTTGTGAATATGCGACGGCACAGGGGAAATCCTCCTCCGGAAGAAAACGAGAATCCCGAATCCACCGGGGAGCTCTCGATCGAATCGGAGGAGCAATTCGGTGAAATTGAGCCGCCGGAGACGACGGCAGCCACCGAGGAAGGCGCCGAGCCTTTGGAACGGTTCGTTACCACGTATGTATTGGGAGACGATCTTTACGAAGACAGCTTTACCATCAATTCCGCCAGCGGCGAGTTCCTTGGTGAATGCGGCGTCGGGATTTCGGAGCCAATCGGGGTTGGGGAGCCGAAGAAGGTGACGGCCTTTGAAGTCTGGTTGTTCGACCGCAAACCCAGCCGCACCTCAACCACGGTGCTCCTAAGCGAATATGCAAATCAAAAAGATGATGTCCGGGCGAGCCTGGCACCCCGCGGAACCCCTGCCCTAGCAGTGCCGGGAGCCGATATTTGGATGGAGACGCCGGGTCTGCAGTTGCGGGTTGTCATCCGCGAATTAATCTACGGCGAGGGGCCCCTGCCTCATAACTCCTATTTTGAACGGCTGACGCTGCAGCTGGAAATCTGGGCGAGAACCAAATAACTCCCTCCCAAGAAAAAAGCGACGCTATTCAATTTTCTGGATTTTAAACGCAATCTTGCCCGACGGTGTGGGTACATCCACGCTTTCCCCCACGCGATGGCCAAGAAGCGCCTTTCCAATCGGCGATTCGAGGGAAATCTTCCGCGCGCGCGTATCCGCCTCCGTGCTTCCGACGATCTGAAACACTTCCGAATCGCTCCCCTGCTCCAAGACCGTTACCCGGCAACCGAGCGAGACGACGTCGCGGGGCGTGGAGCCCGGATCGACGATCTCGGCATTCTTGATCAGCTCCTCCAATTCCAGGATCCGGCCTTCGAGAAAACCCTGTTCTTCTTTGGCGGATGTGTAATCGGCGTTTTCGGAAAGATCGCCTTGCTGGATGGCCGCCCGCAGCCGGACAGCCAGCGCTGTCCGGGCGGGACCTTTCAACTGCTCCAGTTCTTCCCGGATTTTTTTCGCGCCCTCGGGCGTCAGGATTCTCTTTTCCATATGGAAGGATTTACACTCCTCGCAAAATCGATGTCAGGGTTTAGTTTGAGGGTCGGTCAACTTCCCGTATTCTTCCAGCGCGAAACGGTCGGTCATCCCGGCGATGTAATCGCACACGACGCGGTAAGGATCCTCCGCATCCGTCCGATCCATGATCCCCTGAGGCAAAATTTTAGGGTTGGCGATATAGAGGTTGAATAACTCCGTCAGAAACTTCTCGGCTTTGAGGGCCATGCGCATGACGCGGTAATGGCGGTACATTTTTTCGTACAGACGCGCCCGCAAGCCCTCCAGGGGGGGCAGAAAGGCATCGGAATAACCGACCAGATTATCCGTCAGCCGCTGAACGTCCGCTTGGGAATGGATGGACTGGTCGGCGATTCTACGCTGGGACGATTCCAGGATATCGGTGACTGCTAAATTGATGAAAGCGCGGATCATTTGATGGCGGGTCAATTCATCCAAGACGCCGGATTTCCATCCTGATGCGCTGCGAAGCGTGTTCCAGATTGCCAGATCCGCCAGGTCCTCCGGTTGCAAAATTCCGGATCGCAGTCCGTCATCGAGATCGTGCGAGGTATAGGCGCATTCGTCGGCGATATTGGCGATCTGGGCTTCCAGGTTGGCGTGCAATTCGGCGGAATAATCCGAAAGGTCTGGGCTGTCGAATGTGGTTTCGTGTTTGACGATGCCTTCGCGCGTTTCCCAGGTGAGATTTAAACCGGGAAAGGCCGGATACCGGTGTTCCAGAACGGTGACGATTCGCAACGATTGACGATTGTGGTCGAACCCTCCGTGCGGGTCCATCAACCGGGAGAGAACCGCTTCGCCGGAGTGGCCGAACGGGGGATGGCCCAAGTCGTGTGCGAGGCAGATTGCCTCGACCAGATCCTCGTTGGCTCCCAGCGACCGGGCAAGCGACCGGCCGATCTGGCTGACCTCCAGCGTGTGAGTTAACCGCGTGCGGTAATAATCCCCCTCGTAGGTGATGAAAACCTGGGTCTTGTGTTCGAGACGCCGGAAGGCGGTGGTATGCAGGATGCGGTCGCGGTCGCGCTGGAAACAAGTCCGGAACGGGGCTTCGGATTCCGGATATTCCCTGCCGCGCGAGGATTTGCTTAAGGTGGCGTAAGGCGCCAGCGTGCGTTCCTCTACGCCTTCCAATGTCTGTCGATCCAAGAGCATGATTTTCCCGATCCCAGAATGGATAGTGCGAGGAGTGTATCAAAGCGGGTTGGGCTTGTCAATCAAACCGCATTGAATTATCCTTCTTTTCGGCGGTGGAGTGGACGCTTTCTCCTCGGCTAGAATGGATCATTGATCCGAAATGAGCCCGCAGAGAATCATGTTGGTCGACGATCACGAGGTTGTGCGATTGGGATTGAAATCCCTGATCGAGCATCATCCCGGATTCGAAGTGGTTGCGGAAGCTGGATCGGCCAAGGAAGCGGTGGAGAAAGCGGCATCTCTGCAACCCGATGTCATTCTGATGGATATCCGCCTGCCCGGCGCATCGGGGATCGAAGCTTGCGAAGAAATCCTCCGGGCCAATCCGGAAATCAAAGTCATCATGCTCACCTCCTACGCGGAAGATGAGATGCTCTTCTCCGCGATCCGGGCCGGCGCATCCGGATACCTGCTGAAACAAATCGGAGGACAGGAACTGATCCAGGCGATCGAACGTGTCGGGCGGGGAGAAGCGTTGCTGGATCCGCTGGTGACCAAACGGGTGTTTGCGGAAATGCGGAAAATGGCGCAGGATGGAGAGGCTTCCACATTTTCCGGCCTGACCCCGCAGGAAATGCACGTACTGCAGTTGGTGGTCGAAGGGAAGACGAATAAGGAAATCTCCGAATCGTTGTTTCTGGGGGAAGGAACAGTGCGCAACTACGTGTCTTCGATCCTCTCCAAATTGAACGTGGTGAACCGCACAGAAGCGGCGGCCTACGCGGTACTCCATAATTTAAAATCGTATTTATAA
>Ga0187886_1003877_pt1 | contig 10996 bp, 6 predicted proteins | sample June2016WEW_20_1_FD_133001 | JGI IMG/M metagenome (GOLD analysis project Ga0187886, IMG submission 133001) | Peatland microbial communities from SPRUCE experiment site at the Marcell Experimental Forest, Minnesota, USA - June2016WEW_20_150 | ecosystem: Environmental > Terrestrial > Soil >...
AATCGTTATCGACGAGCAATTGCGCAAGGCAATCAAACAATCCAAATCGATGGCAGACGTAGCTACGGAATTCCGGCGGGCAAAAATGCTTTACCTGCAGGAGCAGGCCATGATGAGGGTCATTGCAGGCACCACTTCAATCAATGAAATGGTCAGGGTTCTTTCCAAACAGAAAGACCAGAAAACGGCAGAAGAACAATAGGACATTAAACGCGGAAAAAGCAAAAGATTCATGAATTATGAATTATGATTTATGATTTGAAGAATCCCGGCGCGCCGGGACATAAAAAATAATAAATAATAAATCATAAATAATAAATCGAAGGAAAAAGACGAGGTTGTAATGGCAAGTATAATTGTATTAGTGGTTATGGCGGGTTGTGCGGCGTTTCAGTTTTCCAAGGGTAATTTCGTCCGGGCATTTGCGACTTTTATAGCGGCGCTTTGTGCCAACATCGTCGCGTTCGGATGGTTCGACCAGCTATCGGCAATGCTTATACGAAACGATATGCTGCCAAAATGGGCACAGGCGGTTTGCTTTCTTGTCCTGTTCATTATCACTTTCGCAGGTTTACAGACGCTTGTTATGATTCTTACCCGACCGCCAATCGACCTGGGCGCCACGCCCGAACGGGTCGGCAGAATTGTCCTGGGCCTGCTGCTGGGGTATATCCTTTCGGGGACGCTGCTGACAATCGGCGACCTGGCCCCCCTGCCGACCAGTTACCCTTATCAGCGATTTGACGCTTCCAGGCCTAACCTGCAAAATCCCCAAAAGCCGTTGCTCAATCCCGACGGCTTTTTAACACAGTGGTTTGGCATAACCAGCTCCGGGTCGCTGTCAGGCAGCCAGAGTTTCGCGGTCCTGCACGCTGATTTTCTCAATCAGCTTTACCTCAACCGTATCCTGGCTGATAAAAGGGTTTCGACGAGGACAGAACAGGGCACAATTGAGGTGCCTTCAAAAGCTGCCGCCTGGCCTGCGGTCAATCTTAAAGACAGTTCCGGTAGCGCTCTATCTGCAAAAGACCGACTTGAACTAATTATAGTTCGTATCGGATTCACAAATAAATTGATGCGGGCCGGCAGTTCTTTCACCCTGGGACAATTGCAGCTGCTCTGTGAAGGCAAAGGCGAAAAACAGCCGTTGCGGGCAGGCGCAACCTGTGTTTATCCCATTGGCTATATCAAGACCCCGGGCAGGGTAGCACTGAAAGGGCAGGCCGAGACGATAGCTCTCCAGCAGTCCGATTTCCAGGCGGGGACGAAATTCATCGACTTCGCATTCTACATTCCGGCCGACACCGAGCCGGCGGCGCTTGTTTTCAAATCTAACGATATCGTTATGGTCCACGGGCTTGTTACCGCAGAGGAATCGCCAAAGCCGATACCTTTTATGCAGGCGTCCGATACAGCCACGGGATTTGCCAAAATCAAACTTGTGTCAGCCAAAATATACGGCCTTGAGCTTAAATCAGGCCAGCGTCTTCTCGAAGGTGCAACACCCGTCATATCAGACCAGACCCAGTGGCAGGCGATGCAAACCCAGCAAAGTATCCAGCAGGCCCAGTTCGAACAGGACCAGATTACCTGTGTCCGTGCCGAATTGAAAAAAACGGATGCCAATCAGCCCGAAGGCCAACAACAGGGAAACAAGCTGCCGCGTATGTTCAAGGTTCCAGCCGGCTACAGTATGCTTTCACTGAAATGCAATAATCCCGCCGTAGGTGCCACCCTTGCCGGCGACCAGCTGCCTGTGCTGCTGGATTCCGATGGCGTCATTCATAATCCCTGCGGCGTTATCACGACGGCGAGAATCGAAGGCAATATGGCTTACGAGGTCGATTATTGCCCCGCCAAGCTGACCTTTGCTGATAACGGCGCGGTCGCAAAGCCATTCCCGGAAAACATCTGGATTACAGAAAAAGCTCAGAACGTCTTTCAGTTCTATGCCCTTTACCTGATAAAGCCCGGCACGATGATTGTCTCGGTTCGACCCGCGGAAGTGCAAACCGGCGCCGCCTTCGACGGGGTTGAGGCGTATATGGTTAAGTGATTTTCTGCACAATATTATCCACTTCAGTGGTTAACCCGTCGCCCAAAATAAGTATTTTGGGGCCGACGTTTCTTAAATAGGGATAGCCAGTTTATTTCGCTGCTATATACCCGACAGTTAAAAAAACTCCTCATCATCACCGGCGCAGACCATTTATTCGAAGAGCCGGGGGCATTAGAGAAAGCCGCCCTGGCCGCCGCAGAATGGTTCGAAAGCTATTTAATGAAACAGAAACCTTATTTTGAGGGCGAATGCTCCAATTCGTCTTTAAGCCGGTTTGCAAGCGCCAAAAAGGGGAAAATTGGAATAAACACCCGCCCGGCTCAAACTGGACACTCCGCCGGGTGGCCAAAGAAACACCACCCATTTTATAAGCCAGGCAAAAAACACGGATTGCTCAAATCGCAATCAGTCATGAGCTTGCCAGTTATTGGCAAGCATTGCGAAATCGGTAAAATCGATGAAATCATCGCCGTTGGCGTCTAACCCTGCCATAACGGGATTATTCAGCCAGCTTGCGGTAAAAAGAGCCAAATCGCTGAAATCGACTATACCGTCTCCTGTTGCATCGCCGGCTAGTTCGCTGTAAATGGCCTGTCCTGTATCGAAGTCAAAATTGACCTGCTTATCGAAACTGCCTATAGTTAAAGTTAAACCGACTTTGCCGGTTGTTGTGTTAATCTTCACATTCTTTATGGTGATAGTGAAGGTGCATTTACCAAAGTCAAATGTCGCACTGGCAATACCGCCCGGAATCACTATATCCTTGCATACATACTTATGGCCGCTTTTCCCGCTGGGTTTAAAGTTTTTCGCCGGGAGCGTGAAGGTTTGACTGCCCAATTTCACAACCACGTCGCTCATCAACGTCGGCAGGACCGCATAAGCGATTCCGCCTCTAATCGCAAGAGTATCAGACAATCTGCCTTTCTTGACCTTCACCGACTTTATCTGCAAATAATCATCAACGCCAGACATCAACGGAACCGGTATGAATTTTTTGCCGTTAGCTGTATTTTCATAAATGCTGCTTACTCCTCGATAATTACTGGTATCGAACTCAATATCGAATGGACAATGTAGCCCGGAAAGGTCAATATTTCTCGTTTTTAGAGAGAACTTATGCTTATTTGTATCTATCACCAGCGAGGTGATTGCCCCTTTGCTCCGTCTCGGTATTTTGCGGGTATACGTGAATTTGCCGTTTTTAACGGTGAACGATGAAATGGGTATCGCTTCTGAATAGACGTCACCGACTTTTATTGTAATTTCATCTGACCCGCTTAATTCGGCTGGTGTAATACCGGTTGTCCCTGAAAAGTTTATTATGTCATTGTTATCATTTATCCCCCTGCCTGCGGCTATATTGCATTTATTAATCAGAAGGCCGCGGGCCTGCTGCGTGTAGATTCGGCTGATAGAAGTTGTCGAACCTTTGGTTATAGTAATTAATTCACTTGCATGTGCAATCCAGCCGGCTATCGATTTATAATTCACTGTATGCAAACCGGGAGGCAAACCTGTAACCTCGGCTCCGCTATTCTGCCAGCCGCCGCCGTCGACATTCCACTGCGCGCCCGCTACGACTGCGTCGGCGGGTCCAAGCGTAACCTGAATATTGCCGGGTTGTATAGTATAGTTTCGGTTGATAGAATTTGTCGCCCCCCTGTTTATAGTAATTGCTTCGCTTACAGGAGCATTCCATCCGGTTAACGACCTGTAATTTACCGTATGTGAACCGACCGATAGCCCCATAATCGTAGCCCCATTATTTTGCCACGCTCCGCCGTCAACGTTCCATTGGGCCCCATCTGAAACTGCTTCCACGGGGGCAAGCGTAATCTGAATATTACCGGGCAGTGGCGTATAGTTCCGGCTAATTGAAGTCGTCGCCCCCCTGTTTATAGTAACGGATTCGCTTGCAGGCGTAAACCATCCGGTTATGGATTTATAATTCACCGTATGCGAACCAGCTGTTAAATTTGTAACTAAAGTTCCGCTATCCTGCCATTCGCCACCGTCAACATTCCACTGGGCCCCATCTGAAACCGCCTCCGACGGGACAAGTGTAATCTGAATATTACCAGGTTGTGGTGCATAAGTTCTGCCCAAAGAAGTTGTCGCCGCCCTGTTTACAATAACCGATTCACTTGCAGGCGCAATCCACCCGGCGACCGATTTGTAATCCACTATGTGTGAACCAATCGATAATCCTGTAACTACAGCTCCGCTATTCTGCCAGTTGCTGCCATCTACATTCCACTGCACGCCCTCTAAAACTGCATCCGCCGGTCCAAGCGCAATCTGGATGTTACCGGGTTGTGGTGCGTAAGTTCGGCTCAAAGAAGTTGCCGGGCCGCCTATTAAGGTAACTGATTCACTTACAGGTGCAATCCAGCCATCTATCGATTTATAATTCATCGTATGCAAGCCAGGCAGCAAACCTGTAACTATAGCTCCGCTATCCTGCCAGTCACCCCCGTCGACGTTCCACTGGGCGCCGGCAGGAATAACTTCCTCTGGACCAAGTGTAACCAGAAGACCAGCGAGCTGTGTTGCAAAAAACAATTCATTATCATTGCCGTCATAACTCAGCCACGCTACATATGATCCTGAGACGTATATGGAATCTGAATCAAGGGCATTATCTGCCAGTTTGACAATTGTCTGGCCATTGTAGACCATCAAAGGCGAGACCTCATTAACTTCATCCCATTCTGTCCAAAAGACATTTGAGCCGGAAATTCTTATAATTTCTATATCGCCGCTACTCGATAGTTTTGTGACAGTTGAGCCATTGTAAACGAATAGCGGCTCAACATCATTAACTTCATCCCATTCAAACCAAGTGACGGTCGAGCCGTAGATTCCAGCGGTTCCAATTTCGATATCATCTGACAGCTTGGTAACCGCTGAGCCGTTGAAGAAAAATAATGGTTCAGCATCATTAACCTCATCCGATTCTTCCCAGATAACGTTTGAGCCGGAGATATAATAGTTTTCATGATGATAGTCATCCTCAATATTATCCGACAGTTTGGTAACAGTTGAGCCGTTGCAGAAGTATAACTGCGTAACATCATTAAATTCATCGTATTTTGTCCAGACAGCGTTTGAACCGGATACTTTTAAGCTGTCTTCATTAATGCTATCTGCAACTTTGGTTGTTGTCGTGCCGTTATAAAAGCATATCCACGGACCATAATAATATTCTAACCAGAAAACATTTGAGCCGGAAAATTCATAGATGTCATCTGATAGGTGGTCAGATAGTTTGATGATAGTTGAGCCGTTGAAGAAAAATAAAGGCGAAGTATCATACTCTTCATTATATCCCTCCCATATGGCGTTTGAACCCGAAATTTCAAAGTTATATATTTCTATGCTGTCTGACCATTTTGTTATAGTTGAGCCGGTGAAGATGAATATAGATGTAACATAATTAACGTCATCATATTCTTTCCAAATAACGTTCGCGCCGGAGGTTTTGTAATTTTTCCAATCAACGTCAGCCGCCAGTTTGGTGATAGTTGAGCCGTTATAAAAAAATAACGGTTCCATTTCATTAACATAGTCATATTCTCTCCAGATAACGTTTGACCTGAAGAGTATAATACTGTCCCTGTCGACGTTATCGGATAGTTTGGTTGTAGTCCTGCCATTGTAGAAGAATAACGGTGAAATATCATTATCATATTCTACCCAGACAACATTTGAGTCGTAGATTTGAAAGGTTTCATCTTCAAGATGATCAGACAGTTTAATGGTAGTTGAGCCGTTGTAGAAGAGTAAAGAAGTTATATCGTTAACATCATCATGTTCTACCCATGCAACATTTGAGTCGTGGATTTGAAAGGTTTCATCTTCAAGGTGATCAGACAGTTTAATGGTAGTTGAGCCGTTGTAGAAGAGTAAAGAAGTTATATCATTAACATCATCACGTTCTACCCAGGCGATGTTTGAACCGGATATTCCGGGAGAGTAGTCATCATAGTTGTTGTTTGTCAGTTGTGTTATGTTCCATCCGGGCGGCGCAGCCGGCACATTAGCGCTGCAAACCATAATCACGACCAGGGAAAATATCAGATATCCCAGGGATGGCCTTTTCAAGTCGAGCGAACACATTGTCTCTCCTCCAAAAACGACATTAAAACACAGTCCTCCACCACGAGGGAGGTCTTAATATTTGTATTTATTAATATACCACCAAATACCCATAATTTGCAAGGAATATTTTTTCAACACCCCCAGTTTACAACATACAGGGTCCGGCAAACCCCAGAAACACGGGTTTTTGTGCCCTTATGTGCTTTTTGTGGCTAAATTCTCAGCGGTCTCTGCGCCCTCCGCGGTGAATAAATCCGTGTAATCTGTGGCTAAAAGCGGATGACGTTGGCTCCCCAGGTCAGGCCTGCGCCGAAGGCGACCAGAACGACGATGTCGCCGCGTTTGATTTTGCCTTCGCGGACTGCCTGGTCGAAAGCCAGGGGCACTGAGGCCGAGGAGGTGTTGCCGTATTCCTGGATGTTGATGAAATATTTTTCAGGCGGAAGCTCTAAGCGTTTGGCTGCTGATTCGATAATGCGTGCGTTCATCTGGTGCGAAATAATCATATTAACGTCGTCTATCTTGAGCTTGCATTTATCCAGACATTCGGTAACTGTCTCGACGATGCGCCTGACGGCCTGCTGGTAAACTTCCCGGCCTTTAATCTCCATATAGACCATATTGGGATTTTCCAGAGGCCGGGTTGACGGGTGACGCGAGCCGTATGCCTGGCAGTTGAGCGCCTCCCAGGAGCTGCCGTCGGAATACATAGTGCTGTATAGGATTTCGCTTTGCTTTTCGTCTTTTTTCCTCGGCTTGGCCTCAAGCACGAACGCGCCCGCGCCGTCGCCGAAAAGTATGCAGCTTGTGCGGTCCTTGTAGTTGGTGAGCTTGGTCAAAGTTTCCGCGCCGATGACAAGAGCGTTTCGCAGCCGGCCGTTTTCGAGAAACTGCTGCGCGATTGAGTTGCCGTAAATGAATCCGCTGCACGCCGCTGCCAAATCGAACGCCCAGGCCCTTTTCGCGCCTAAGTATTGCTGCACAAAACAGGCCGTCGATGGAAATACCATTTCGGGGGTAATCGTCGCCACGATAATAAGCTCGAGTTTTTCAGGCGATAATCCCGCAACAGCAAGCGCTCGTTTCGCCGCCTCGGTGGCAAGATGGGCGGTGCTTTCTTTTTCGCTGCATTTATGGCGCCTTTTAATGCCCGTCCGCGTGGTAATCCACTCGTCCGATGTTTCGACCATTTTGGCGAGGTCATCGTTTGTCAGGATTCCCCCTGGCGCGTATGAACCGTGGCCTGCGACTACTGCCCTGTATTTCGGCTGGTGCGACTCAATCGATTTTGTCATCCGTATTTCCTAAATCTCCCCCCGGCCCATCGCCGTTGGGCTCTTCCACTATTTTGCTGGCGGCTAAGTATTCGGCGATTTTCGCGTTGATTCCTTCCCGATGGTATTTTTTCGATATTAGAATTGCGTTTTTAATTGTCCTGCTTTCACTTGCACCGTGGCCTATCAGCGCGGTTCCGTTTACCCCAAGCAATAACGCGCCGCCGTATTCGTTATAATCGTGCTTTTTGTAAATATTCCTGATTACACCGCCGAACATCGGCCCAAGCACGAAACGCATCCTGCTCGACATTATTTCCTTTTTTATGGTCTTGAAAAGTCCGTCAACAAGCCCCTCAGTGAGCTTGAGAACGACGTTGCCCACAAAGCCGTCGCAAATCGCGACGTCGCAGACGCCTTTGAAAATGTCCCTGCCCTCGATATTGCCTATGAAATTAATTTTTGGGTCTTTTTTAATAAGCTCGCGGGCTTTCTTGACGTTCTCATTGCCCTTTGCGTCTTCCTCGCCGATACTCATCAGCCCCACTCTCGGATTTTGGAACCCGAAAAGCTGCCTCGCGTAAATCGACGACATAACCGCATACTGATACAGATTGATTGGCTTGCAGACGATATTGGCGCCGACGTCGCAAATAGTAACCGGGCCTTCGAAAGTCGGGAAAACGACCGCGATACCGGGCCGGTTGACGCCCTCGATATTCCGCATACGCATCTGGAACGCCGCCACACAAGCCCCGGTATTGCCCGCCGAAATGACCGCGTCCGCTCTGCCTAACTTGCCCAATTTCGCTAAAATGCCGATTGAGCTTCGTGGTTTTTTCCTTAGCGAATCAATAGGCGGCTCATCCATACCAATCACGTCGGGTGCATCCTCAATAGTCAATTTGGCCCCGTGGGTTCGGCTATGCTCACCACGCTGCAAAATCTCCGCCGGCAGTTTTGACTCGATAACGCTTTTGGGGCCTACCAGGATAAGCTCATCATCCGGCTCAAGAACCCCCAATGCATCAATAGCCCCGGCTATTACGGCCTCCGGTGCCTTATCGCCACCCATTGCATCAATCGCTATCCGAATCAAGGGTTACTCCTTTTTATCCGCCTGTGGTGGATTACTCCTTTTCGGTTGTTTCAGCGACTTTCAATGTGATTTTTGAATTGAGATACCCGCATTTTTGGCAGGCGGCGTGAGGCAGCTTTGCCTGCCCGCATTTGGGGCAGACGGCATAGTTGACGGGTTTAAGCCGGTGATGTGCTCGTCGGCTGTGGGTCTTGCTCTTACTGATTTTTTTACACGGAAGCATAACTATAGCTCCAAACTGGCTTTCAATATCGTCCTATGGGTTAAACTGAAACGTAAAAGCAACCTAAATAGCCGACCCGCCCACGGTTGTCAAGGGAATTTTCAAAGTTTAACCTTTAGGGGGCAACGCCTGCCGAAACAGCCCAGCGACGTTGAAAAAACCTTCGCCGACGTATCAAAAGCCCGCCGGGACCTCCGCTATAACCCTCATACCGAAATATCCGCCGGTCTCAATCGCTTCGTCGATTGGCTGCACGCCACGGCGTTTACCTCGGCATAGTTTCTTAACGAAGCCGGGTAGCCGCAGGCGAAGCCGGGAGAAAACCGAAATCCTGCCCTGCCCGCCCTAAACAATATCGAAGGGCTAAACGCTACCCGCTGTCTTGCGTTTTACCTGTCCGCTATACGCTACCCCCTGAACGCTGATTTTCATTATCGGACATTTTGAGCGGAATTAAAGAATTTAGGAAAAAAATCTTTAGCCTTGCAGTTCATGGTCGTTAGCTAATAGTTCATAGTAGGCGAACTACCAACCGCCAGCTTCCTTATGTTGTTGATCTTGGAAACTCTACCCTCAATCGATAACAGACAATCTCCACTTTCGGTCGCTTATTTGCCTCCCAGATGACGTCCGCAGGCAGTTTTTGAGAACCGGCATGAACCAGAATCCCTCTGGCCTTTTTTTGCGTCTCCTTTTCAGCTCTCTCCATATAGCCGCGAAGTTGTTTGATGTGCTCGACTGATGCGGGGTCCTGTTTGCATTCGACTACAACTGGGTTGCCATCGCGGTCTGCCAGTAGAACGTCAGAACGACTTCCGCCCTCGAAGACATGCTCTCTGACCGTTTTACTTGGGTGCCGCAAGAGACCGTCCTCTAAGCGGTGCGGGTAGGTAGCGATATAATCGGACAATGCTTTTTCATAATTGAACTTGCTGAACAGTCCGACCCAGTTGCTTTGGTCGTTCATAAGCTTTCTCAGGTTGCGCATTCGTACAGGTTTTATCTTACTTACTGTGTGCCGCTTGTCGCCAGACCTCAATGCATGTCCTTCAGGAAGCTGGATAACCATATCGGGGTCATCGGGTCCTGTTGTCAATTCCCACCGAACCAGAATGCGCCTTCCTATTTCTCCGTAGTGATACTTATCGTCAATCGGAACGAAAGGCTCCCATTGGTTATCTTCAATAGCCTTTCCAACGACCTCACCAAGCCTCCCAATTTTGTTATCCTCAAGAGTTACCAGAATCAGGTCTCCGACCTCCATCTTATTAATGGCTTTACGGGCGGTGTTCCAACCTTTGGCCGTCCTATGTTTTTCATTGAGTTTGTAGCCGCCTTCGGGTGCCCAGCCCACAGCGACACACTGCTTCTTGTACCATTGCAGCCACATACCGGGATACTCGTCTTCCTCGCACATGATCTTCCAGAGTGTCTTCATAATGTCTTCTCCTTTTCATTAATAGCTTCTGGCAAACACACCGCTGAAAAGAGGCATACTGCCGCAAGCACTGTAATATAACGCATATCGTAAGCCCTCAAAATGTTGGATAATAGCCATATGTTATACCGAAGTAGGCCTTTGGTCAAATAGAATACCTATTGCAAATTCTTGGGCAGGGCTTAAACTGTTTGGTTATGGCAAAGAAAATAGAGGCGGGAGGAAAGCTTCTAATCCGTGAAATCATTCTCGCTGTTGCGACCCCGTGAAATCCAGAGGATTTCCGGCCTCGTGGAATCCGCAGGATTCCCGAGACTTTTGTCCTGGAAATCTCAAAGAGATTTCTCAGGGGACTAAAGTCCTCGAAATTGCTTTGCAATTTCTGAGGGGACTCCGCCCTCGCCCCGCCCCGCAAAGCGAGACTACGCTTCGTTTCGCAAGAGCTTCGTGTAATCTGTGGTTAAACCTCCATCGCACTTACAAAAGAATCCGTCGTAACTAAAACAGTTGACCCGGCTTCGCCAAAGGGCTACGCCGAGGCGAGCAGCGATTTTGAGGAGAAAACGCAGTTAAGCTGGTCTATAGAATCACGTAGAACCACTCCCAGATATGGTTTCAGCCTGTAGAATCGTCGAACTCGGCTCAATGGGTTTTATATGTCCCCTTTTACTAACGCCCTTAGAGCCTATCCGAATAACCCGCTCTACTGCGGCCGGCTGCAAAGCCCGATGACTGTGTTGTCGGGTCAAAATCGTCCTCGACGTAGTTTCAACTACGCCTGCGGGGATTTTGCCCCGAC
>Ga0187886_1003878_pt1 | contig 10995 bp, 8 predicted proteins | sample June2016WEW_20_1_FD_133001 | JGI IMG/M metagenome (GOLD analysis project Ga0187886, IMG submission 133001) | Peatland microbial communities from SPRUCE experiment site at the Marcell Experimental Forest, Minnesota, USA - June2016WEW_20_150 | ecosystem: Environmental > Terrestrial > Soil >...
CATTGCGAGCCCCGCCCCGGCTTCGCCGGGCGAGGCCGGGGGAGCGAAGCGACGAAGCAATCTAGTGTTTCTGAAGGGAAAACCAGATTGCCCCGCCCCGGCCCCAACTCTTCAATAGTTCCATTTGCCGGGGCGAGGCCGGGGCTTCGCTCCCTTCGGTCGCTCGCAATGACATCTTTCTTGTTTTCCGCACCCTGCTAACCGGCGCACCGCGTGATATACTTTCACCGCAAGCATCCAGGAGGTCAAATGGTCAAAGTGGAAATCACCTATTGTGCGGTCTGACATTACACCGACCGGGCCGTCGGTCTGACGGCCGAACTGTTGAAGGAATTCGAAGCCAAGATTGAATCCATTCGGATCATCCCATCCGACGGAGGGCGCTTCGAAGTGATCGTGGATGGCAAACTCATTTACAGCAAACTTTCAACCGGCCGGCATGCCGAACCCGGCGAAGTGATGGCGCTCTTCCGAAAACTATACGGCGGCGGTTGAACGGCACAATCAAGGGGGAGCATCGTAATCCGATAAATATTTTTCAGGACGACGGTACGCGATGCCATTAACCGCGCACGATCCCGCGCCCGACCGAGGAAATGGGAATGACGGATAAAAAGGGACGAGTATTCTCGGGCGCCCGGCCCACCGGCCGCCAGCACCTGGGCAACTATCTCGGCGCAATAAAAAATTACGTAGCCCTCCAGGAGGACTACGATTGCGTCTATTGCATCGTTGATCTGCATGCCCTTACCACGATGGAAGATTTCGGCAAGCTTAGGGAGAACACTTCCGAGATGGCGCTCGATTGGCTGGCGGCGGGTATCCGTCCGGAGGAGTCAATCGTCTTCGTCCAAAGCCATGTTCCGCAGGTGACTGAACTCCATACGATCCTTTCGATGTTCACACCGCTGGGAAAACTCACCGATTTGCCTACTTTCAAGGAAAAGGCCCGCATGCAGCCGCATAATATAAATTACGGGCTGGTGGGCTATCCGGTCCTGATGGCGGCGGACATCACGCTCTACAAGACGGACGTGGTTCCGGTCGGGATCGACCAGGAAAGCCATCTGGAGTTTACGCGCGAGGTGGTGCGATCGTTCAACTTCCGCGTCGGCAAACAGGTGCTGGTCGAACCGCAAATGAAAACCACCAACTACCCCAAAGTGCTCGGCACCGACGGGGTGCAGAAGATGAGCAAGAGCCTCAACAACCACATCGAGTTGGCGCTGACGGACGAGGAAACGGTGGCGCGGGTGATGACGATGGTCACCGACCCGCAACGGACCCACCGGAACATCCCCGGCCGGCCGGAAGTGTGCAACGTGTTTACCTTGCACCACTCGTTTACATCCGAGGCGGAAGTGGAACAGATCGCGGCCGATTGCCGCAGCGCCAAGCTCGGATGCGTCGACGACAAAAAATGTCTGGCGGCGAACATCAACCGCCGCCTGGCGGCCTTCCGTCAAAAGCGTGCCGAGCTGGCCAAGAATCCGGAATACGTTTGGGACGTGCTCTCCGATGGCGCCCGCCGGGCCAACACCATCGCCGACCAGACGATGGACGAGGTGCGGGCCGCGATCGGACTGCCTTAAGAGCGGGCCATCGACCGTAGACTATGGACCACGGATATACCATTTCCTATGATCCATGGTCTGTGGTCGATCGTCTCTCTCTTCCCTTGACAAGATAATCTTATTTGAAAAACACTTTTCACCGATTGGATCCTTCTTGAAGGCCCGCCCATGCGCATCGTCATCCAGCGAGTGTCCCAAGCGAAAGTAACCACGGAAGGGAAAACCGTCGCCGAGATCGGGCGCGGGTTGCTCATCCTGCTCGGGATCGGTCCGGGGGATGGACAGCGCGAGGCGGATTCGCTTGCAGAGAAATGCGCGTTGCTCCGGATTTTCGAGGATGGTGGTGGGAAAACGAATTTATCGGTTCAAGATATCAGGGGAGAAGCGCTGGTGGTTTCGCAATTCACTTTGTATGCGGATGCCCGCAAAGGCAGGCGGCCTTCCTTTACCGGCGCCGCGCCGCCGGAGATCGCCGAGCCGCTGGTGCGATTTTTTTCCGAGCGATTGAATGCGCTCGGCGTACCGACACGAACCGGATCGTTTGGGGCGAACATGCAGGTGGAATTGGTAAACGACGGACCGTTTACCCTGGTGCTGGAATCCCCCGTTTAATGCGCAACCGATTCCTCGCCTCTAAAATTGGGCTCTGAAGGATATGCTTCGTGTGTCATTCCGAGGGTCGCGGAGCGGCCCGAGGAATCGGTAACGCATGAAAATTAAAACCTGATCGCCACAAAGCCGAATGTAAATAATAGTTAATCACTAATTTCTCAGCCGCTAAAGCGACTTCACCTCGGAACCCCACCGGGGTTCGAATGACATACGGAGTATGCACTTCATATTTTGGCCCGAGGAACTACCCTCCTCATTGATCGGGATGAAATACCATTAGCCCAAAGTACGTCGCGAGCCAAACAGAATTATCGACCCCAAACGCGATATCTGTGACTACGCGCTCAGGTGGAAATCCCTCCGCGACTCCGACCACTTCTGTGTCTCGACCATCGTATATCACCAGTTTGGACTTCATCACGAAATAAATTTTCCCGTCCCGGTTCTCCCCGATTCTGAGTATCGTATCCGTGAAATTACCATTTCCGTCATACACCAGCCAATCTGTCCCATCGTAAACTGTGACCTTATTTCCCGCCACACCCCAAATTTCACCATTAGCTGCGGGGGTCAAACTATAAATTGCGGACGAGGTAAAACCTCCAAAATAAGTCCATACTTCATTCCGATATTGGTATAGTCCCTGGACCGACCCGACCCAGACGGTCCCGTCCTCCGTCACCGCTATGGAGGTCATCCGCTCCGGCAATTTCGGAACCGCTGAGGAAACGTCGATCGTTGTCCATTTTCCGCCTTCCAGAAATGCGATCGTTTGCTTTTCCCCAATCCATAATCGGCCCTTTGGATCCACCGCGGACGCCTCTATCGTGCTCAATGGAAAATCTTTCGAGGCTGTGAGCAGTTGCCATTTTCCTGACCGGTAGTTAAGAATGTATTTTTCCCCCAGGAACCAGACGGAGCCATCCGGCGCGGGTCGGATATGATCAGGCGGTAATCCGATTTTTAGCGTCCTCTCCGCGTAGAATTCGGTGTTCGTGGCACCCACCCGGATAATCCCATCGCCGAGGGACAACCAAAGGACATTGTTGGCATCGAACGCCAGCGCGTGGATTGTCCCGGAGAGTCTTGCATCTTGTTCTTCCGCGGCGGTAAAAACCGTCCAATGCAAGGGGTTATCGCCCATCAGCGCCAAACCGTGATCGGTTCCCGCCCACAACCGCCCGTCGGATCCGATGGCAATATCCTTGACCATATTCGAAGGCAAACCGTTTTGGACGGTGTAGGACCCCCAGCTGCCTCCGTCCTTCAAGACAATACCTTTATCCGTACCCACCCACATCTTCCCCTGCTTGTCGACCGCGAGCGCGTAGGCGTATTTCCCGCTGACATGCGGGCATTGTCGGTGATAAATGAATTCTTCCCCTCTCTTTTCGAAAAGGCCGGAAACATTCGGTTGCAGCAATGATTCTTTACTTGCCGCATACCAATGGGTTCCATCTTTTGTGACGGCGCCGTCCACTATTGTCGGAGCAACTTGGTCTTTCGAATCGCTCCAATTCGCACCGTTGTAAACAACGGTGCGACCTTCGCTGAATACCTCGACACTGTTTGGAGTGAATAGATCAATATACGTGACTGCGAATTTGGGCAATCCATACGTCGGTCCCCAATGAGTCCATTCCTTTCCATCGAACGTGGAGACGCCGCCGCGATAATATCCGATCCATAAAATCCCCTCTGGGGAAATGCTGATTTCCGAAATGTCGTTGTCCAGTAACCCCTGCGCGGTTGTATACGTCGCCCACTCCGAACCATCAAATACCGCCAATCCCCCGTACGTCGTTCCGACCCAAACTTTACCGTCGGGTGTAATCCCGATATCGGTTACGGAATTGTCCGGCAAACCATTATTCCGTGTGTAGGTGGTATATGAGTTGGAGGAACTGTCCCATCGGAGAACGCCGCCTTTAGTCGCGGCCCAAACATATCGGCCCTCGGGATCGACCGCAATATTGGATATATCATTCGGGCTCCCCAAATAATACGTCCACTCCGGATGCGAATCCGCCGGTATGGGTATGGTTGCAGGGTCGATTGTCGGGGTGGGAGTCAGACTGGGAGTGACCGGAGTAGCGGTAAAGGCGGACGTCGAGGTCGGGCTTGGGGAGGGAGTGGTGGTTGGCCATGAAGCGGCGTTCGTGAAATACGCGGCTTGGGAGGGATCCAGCGTTGCCGCATCGAAATGGATCGGCGTTGCCCCGCCACAAGCGTCTAAAAAAACCGTCAGGAAAACCGCTATACCTGTACTCAGGATATTTCGTTTCATGACGTCCCTTCCCAAAGAGAATTCCATTTCCCCTGAACGGATATTCCTCGAGTTGGTTCCTTTTCCTCCATCGCCTTCCGGATGATCCCGTTAAGCCGGAACGCGGGAATTATTGGATCGTGGCAACGATCTTCTTAGCCAACTCCCGCGCGCGTTCCGGCGCGGTGCCGACGTAGGCATGCGCATCCATCAATTCGCGGATCTTCACCGGTTGCAGGTATCGCAGCATATCGGCGTCGGCTGCGAGGTATTCCCCGAGCGGGTTGGGCTTGCCGCCGCGCAGCGCGTCCCAGGCTTTACGGCTGTGCTCGCGGATCTTTTCGTGCATAAGTTGCCGGTCCGCGCCGGCCGCCACGAGCGCCATCAGGACGCGCTCGCTGGCCGAGAATGCCCCGAACTTGTCGAGGTTCGTGCGGCATCCTTCCTCGTCGACATCGAGATTGCCGACGATGCGGGTCATGTTCTCCAGGATTTCGTCCATCGCCAGGAAAGCCTCGGGAATCATGCTGCGCCGATTGGCCGAATCGTCCAGCGTGCGTTCCATGAGATTCTGGGCGGCGTTCTGCCAGGCCACCTGCGGTAGAACGGAAATCCACCGGGCCAGCGAGCAGACGTTTTCCGCCTTGACGGGGTTGCGCTTGAACGGCATCGCGCTCGACCCCACCTGGCGTTTGCCCATCGGCTCGCGCGCTTCGCCGAACCCCGCGGATTGCATAATGCGCAGATCGAAGGCGAACTTGTGCAGCGAGGCGGCCAGCCCGGCCAGCGCCGACAGCAGGCGGTAATCCTGGATACGCGGGTAAGTCTGCGAAGCGACGGGAAAAGCCTTCAGACCGAGCGATTCCATCACCGTCGCGTCGATCACGTCGGGAGAGACATTTTTGCCGCTGAGGATTTCCCCGTAGGATGCGGCAGTCCCCACCGCGCCCTTCATCCCCTTACCGCGCAGGTTGTCCCGCACCCGCCGGAGTTCCTGCCAGTGTTCGAGCACATCCTGACCGTAGAGTGCCAGACGGTAGCCGAGCGTGGTCGGCTCTGCAGGCTGCAAATGTGTGTATCCCAGCACCACCAGATCGGCGTGGCGCTCAATCCGCGCGGCGAGCGCCTGCAGCAGGGAGCGCTGCTTGTCCATCAGCAGATCCAGCGCATCCCGCATCCGCAGTACGTCGGCGTTGTCGGTGATATCAGCGGAAGTAGCCCCCCAGTGGATGATTCCGCCGCCCACGGGGCAGAGTTCGGCGAAGGCGCGCACCTCGGCCATCACATCATGACCGATCTCCTTCTCGATTTCCAGCGCCCGCTCGATGGAAACGTCCGGCGCATGCAGCCGCAAATCCTCCACTTGTTCGGCCGTGACCAGGCCAAGTTTGTGCTGGGCTTCGGCCAGCGCGATCCAGATCCGGCGCCAGGTCAGGCGGCGGTTCTTTTCCGAAAATATCCGCCGCATCGCCACCGATCCGTAACGCGAACTGAAGGGAGACGAATACTCTTCCGATATATTATGCATATCCATAGGAACTTCTCCGGCTGCCTTTCCCGGCGCAAGCGGCGACTGGCCGCGAATATCCTACGTATTGAATTATGCGCTACTTTGAGAAATGCGGCAACTTCAAATCCCAAGCGCCCTGGGAGTCGAGGGAGATGGCTATCTTTCCTGGGGGAAATTCCGTTAACCTGCGTTCCGCCTCATCCGTGAGGCACCGATGGAAAGACTACAAAAAGAGTTCCCTTAAAAGTTCCTGTAATCAGAGAACCAGGCTCGCATCCTTTGTTAAAAATCTTATCAACCTAGTCTTTACCGCGGGACTTATCCTGCACCCGCTTTCAGTGTTTTTGCGAGGAGTGTTGAAAGATTCGTCGCGTTTGAGACGTTGGACGACTTTTTCCCTGCCAACATCTTACTTAAGAAGCAATTCAGTAATAATTCTCAGATTTTCACCGAAACCTCGTTTTATCCGTTGAAACCAGCGGCTATTGCAGCGCTTCTATTTTGCTCAGATAATTCGCGAACTGTAAATCTCCAGAGCAGATCGAAAATAAGGTTGGTACCGCCGGAAGATTACTCAACGCGAGAGAAGATTCACCAGGCGATTTTCGAATTCATCGAAGGGTTTTATAATAGTCTGCGCATTCATTCGTCTTTGGGATATCCATTCCTGAATGAATTCGAGCTCTGTCTATCCGCTAGGGCTTAACCCAGTTTTCGGTAAATGGGGAAAGTCCAAACGAGGCAGATAAGGTTCCTTAAAAGGTGTCCATCGTGAAACGCATACTTATCTTTATATTCTTTATCCCGCTGGCGGCATGTGCATATGGAAAATCTCCAACTCTATCCGAACCAAATGCTACGCCGACCTTATTCCACCTTCCCCCGGCATGGACGCAGACTCCCACACGAACCCCAACGCCAGCCGATATACTCCTCTCCACGGCTACTCTACCCAGCTCCACAAACACGATAGATAGACAATCCGACATCGAGGAATGGACGGTTCAAGCCAAAAAATTAATGGGTCAGGGATATCTTTCAAACGCGATCCATCTATGGGATCAAGTTTTGCTCCAGGATCAGCAAAATTCGGATGGATATTATCAACGGGCAACTTGTTACTACAATCTGACCGATGGGGAAAACAACCTGGATAGTTATATAGATCATATTAACCAGGCCTTAAAGGATATCGATATGGCCATTTCGATCCGGGGAGATATCGGGGACTATTATTCGCTCAGGCAATCGATCTATATAGGCATTGTCTCCGTCGTTGAAACTGAAGTCGACCGGGAATATTTGGTTAATATTGCGCTAGATAACGCCCGTAAGGCCTATGCGCTCGGGACGACCCTTGTATTGCATCCCGATAGGGTCATCATTACTGATCTTCTCTTTTCCATGCAATGTAAAGAGGCTTTGGTTGAACTCCAGCCGCTTTTGGATGAGACATCCACGGATGAATTTTCCCAGGGTGGGTTATTGGTCATCCAATCCCAAACGTTTGCCTGCCTGGGAAAATTGGCTGATGCCATAAATGCCATTGATGCCTCCATGTTCAACAAGGAGAATATGGATTTTAAAAACGAGCTGAAAGCCGACTATCTGTATCAGAGCGAACGATATGCCGAGGCACTATCCTTAGTGAATGAATTAATTGATGCACAGCCCAGCTACAGCGGGGAACGATATTACTTGCGGGCGGCAATATATTTCGCGCAGAATAAATTCGATCTTGCGCTTCAGGATCTAGAGACCGGCCAGGAAAATACATGGTCGCGTTCGGAATTGTTGCCCTTTGTGGAAGGACAAATTGCCCTGAAAAAAGGGGACAAAGAAACAGCTATAAATCTGTGGTTATATGCCGAGACCACTTTTGAACCATTGTTTACTCCCACGCGTTGGAAGGTTCAGAAACTGCTTGCGAGTCTGGGTGTGGAACCCTTAAATCCCACGCTTTCCGTACCCTACCTTGCTACTCCTATTCCTTAAATAACAAACGGATAACCTATCCAAAGATCTTCTATCAGTGATTTATCTGAATTACCGTGAAGTTCTTCAGGTTTTGGATTCCGATCGTTTTAAATCGGAATAATTGACGTTATAAAAGCAATCTGAATGGTCTGAGTTGGGAAACCGTTATCGTTTTTGTTCGGCCCTTGAAAATTTTCTGACAGCTGTCCCGTTTACTGGCATTCATCACCCTGGCTGACCAACGTAGCTTTAGCAACTGGGAAGGAGTTATTCAATGCGCTCAATCATATTTTCGCACAGTTATTGCCAAAGTATGAAAACCGGGGGAGCAACAACGATCAAGCCCGACCCGGATGGGTCGGGCTGGGGCGAACTCGAATGACCAACAGCAAAATCGATATGCCCCGGAAAACCAAGTGGAGAACTTTGTTCCCGGAGCTCGCCCCGCACGAAGTTAGGTGGCCGTTCGTAATAGATTCAACGTTTTTCCGCAGCCTTCTAAAAGGAATACCTATTTTTGCTTCGGCAGATATCCCAGCCGCCGGAGGGCGTCCTCCTGGTTGCGCCATCCCGGCAGCACCTTGACCCGCAACTGAAGAAAAAGTCTCCGCCCGCTCATGCTTTCGGCTTTCTTGCGCGCCTCGGTGCCGATCGCCTTCAGCATCGCCCCGCCCTTGCCGATAACAATGGCTTTGTGGGATTCCTTCTCCACGAAAATCGTCGCTTCGATGTAGGCCCCTTCCGCCCCGCGTTCCTTGTACTCGTCGACGCGGACCGCGACGCCATGCGGAACCTCGGCCCACAAATTCTGCAACGCCGCCTCGCGGATGAGGTCGGCGACGATTTCGCGTTCCGAATAATCGGTGACTTCCTCTTCCGGATAAAGCATCGGACCCTGCGGAAGGCGGGCGACGATTTCTTTTTGCAACTCTTCCAAACCGTCGCCGTCGCGGGCGGAAATAAAACAACTGACAGCCTCCGGAAGAAGCGATCGATATTCCGCCCCGCGTTCCTCGCGGACGGCGGCGGTTACCGCGTCGGTTTTATTGAGCGCCAGAACGACCGCTTCCCCGCGTTTTTCCTTTCCCACCTTCCGGGCCAGTTCGCGGTCCTCTTCGTCCAACGGCCGGGTCAGATCGGCCAGAAACAGCACGGCGTCCGCATCCGTCAGGGCGGCCAGGGAAGTGCGCACCATTGCATTCCCAAGCGCGGTTTTCGGCTTGTGCCATCCGGGTGTGTCGAGAAAAAGAATTTGCGCGTCGGGCAGCGTGAGCACGCCCATTTGTCGGCGCCGGGTAGTTTGCGGCCAGGGGGAAACGCCCGCAACCTTCTGCCCGACCAGGGCGTTGAGCAATGTGGATTTTCCCGCGTTGGGACGGCCGACGACGGCGACGAACCCCGACCGGTGGGGAATGGAAGGCTGCATCGGAAATGGAATCAGAGGTGCTGGAACAGGCTGACCATGCGCATGGCAAGGCCCGTATCCCCGCTCAACTTGATCTTGCCCTGCAGGAAGGCCGCCGTGCCGCCGAGCTTGCCTTCCGTGATGGCGAGGATATCCGCCAATCCGGCGGTGATGGTCAACTGGGGTGAGGGTGCCGTTCCCGGGTCAGCGGAGATTTTGGAATCGGCGATGTGGATGACCCAATCGCCTCCGCCTTCCCCGGTCAAATGCAGTTGGATTTCCGCTTTTAATCCGGCGGCTTTCTCCGGTGGAAATCCCTTGATCAGCTCCTGGATCAATTGTCCGGCGTCAATGGCCATTTCCTTCCCTTCCCTCCCTCTTGGATTATCAAGCTTGAGCACTCCCCTGATCCAAATTCCCAATAATAAACTCGACGAGCGATTTTTGCTGATGCGGTGTCATGTCGAGAAATTCCACCCCCACCTGGTTTCTCCCCCCCTCCGTGGGAATGGTGCGCGCAATTCGGCCTGTGACCACCACTTCCTCTTCCTGGTCGCCGACCGGGATATGGAATTTTACTCGGACCAGGGTTTCCTGCGGACATGGCCGGTGGGTTTCCAACCGGATGCCTCCTCCGCTGAGATCAAGGGCCAGCGAGCGGGTAAAGATGAGCCCTCCGGTCCCGGGGTGGATTTCGGCATAATAGGTCTCCAGCCGGATCGGAAGGCGAGGGTACGCCCGGCGTTCCATGCGCGTGATCTCTCGCGGATATTCCAGCTCTACGGACGGATAGGGCTCTGTGGCTCCCCCCAATACTCGGGACGTGAAAAGAAATAACCCCTGCCTGGACGGTACGCTAATACGAATTTCGGAACCGCTCTCCATGATGAGCGGCGTATTTTTTCTTTTGGGTAGTTCAATCCAGAAGGATTGCCGGCCGACTTTCAATACCTTTGAAGCATACCAATACTCCCCTTCCACCGAAGGGGAGATATTAAGGATCCCGTCCTCCCTGATCCACTGGCTGAATTCCATTTCAACGTCTCTGGAGTATCCCCGAATAATTAGCCGGATGAATCACGTATTCCCGCTCTCTGGCCGTCGAAAGTCGATCCTACCCTGGGATTGTATGAAATTATAACTCTTGACGGAACAAGTTAGAAAGCAATCCATTATGTAATCAGCGGTAATTTATCACTTTTTTCCGAAGCGTAAGAAATTAACGCGGTTTTTACTACGCCCAGATCGGCCAGGGGACGGAAATTCCGGGTCCCGGGTGGGGAAAACGCCTTTCGTCCCGAAGGATGTGAGCCCTGGATTCCACAGCCGCCACTTCTTCGGCACTTAAAAGCGGCCCGAGGGCTGCGCGCAACCCGCCTGCCGGCTCGCCGGTCGGAAGAGGTCCTCCCCGTGCCTCGTCTTTTTTTTCTCCGGATTGGAACGGTGCACTTTGCCTTCCGGCAATGAGCCGGGGTTCAGTCATTGATATCAACAGGCGGTCCAGCGCTTCCATAATTTCCTGCGGCAATTCCTCTCCGGCAAAGTCCCAGATCACTGTCCGCAGTTTCCACTCCCGGTGGAAACACACCCCGTGATCGATCAGCCGGATCCGGCCGAAGGTGTCGCACGCGACGTGCAGGGCTTTGCGGTC
>Ga0187886_1003880_pt1 | contig 10993 bp, 10 predicted proteins | sample June2016WEW_20_1_FD_133001 | JGI IMG/M metagenome (GOLD analysis project Ga0187886, IMG submission 133001) | Peatland microbial communities from SPRUCE experiment site at the Marcell Experimental Forest, Minnesota, USA - June2016WEW_20_150 | ecosystem: Environmental > Terrestrial > Soil >...
CTTTGAACAGGTTCTCAAACAGGTGAAAGCTAAATACATTGCGGGCCTCTCTGCCACTCCTATCCGCAAGGACGGCCATCATCCTATTATCTTAATGCAGTGTGGTCCCGTCCGTTTTAGGGAAAGCGCGAAAAAGCAGGCAGCCGCAAGACCATTCGAGCATGTGGTTATAACAAGGTATACCAATTTTAGAATGCCTCCGGAATCAGCCGAAGTTAAAATTCAGGATATCTACGCCGCCCTCGTACTAGACGAGCATCGCAATGAATTGATCTTAAACGATCTACTAAGAGCTTTGGAAATGGGACGGTCCCCCCTCCTTCTAACGGAACGAGTTGAACATTTAGAGCAATTCGCAGAAAAGCTTAAGGCTTTCGCCCAGAATATCATCGTTCTTAGGGGCGGAATGGGCAGTAAACAACGTAAGGCATTGGCTGATCAAATTAGAGCCGTGCCCGATTCAAAGGAACGAGTGATCATTTCTACAGGACGGTATATTGGAGAAGGGTTTGATGATGCCAGACTGGATACCCTCTTTTTAGCCATGCCCATTTCTTGGCGCGGTACCCTCCAGCAGTACGTGGGGCGCCTCCACCGGCTTCACGATAACAAACGAGTGGTGCAGGTTTACGATTATGTCGACATTCAGGTGCCAACGCTAATGCGGATGTATAAGAAACGCCTTAAGGGCTATGAGGCCATTAGATATTCAATGCAAAATAACCCTGAGAAGCCAAGGCAGCAGACTAACGAATACGAGTATCTCCCAATTGAGGAATTTTGAAAAAAGGAGGCCGAACTTATCTCTTGCCCTGTTTTAGCTCTTATCCTGCTCCCGCAAATTTAATCCAAGTGTCAAGGCCTGAAACCTTCTCTGTGTACATAATGCGCCAAAAATAAGGGAGGCCAGCTGGGATGTCCCTGCAGAAATTGCATAATTTTCCTCGATGGATTTAACCATAGGAATGCCGTTAAGCATATTCTGTACGAATGTTCCCCTATCCGGCCTGGCCCTACGTGGGCGGTACCCGCCTGCAGAGAAGGTTAAGGAGCTTCCGCGGGATCTGGCGGTTAAACCCAAATCCTTCCTCCTGCCTGAGCGGAAATCCTCTTGACACCGCTTGCCTTTATTGTATGATATATCATCTGATAAGTCGCGTGAGATGGATCGCGATTCCATCAGGTCTCTTGTCGGATCTGAAAGGAGAGAAGCGTTGAATGCCCGTGCCGGAACACCACGACTAATCCGTAAGCTCCGGGAGCGAACCGGTCTCACCCAGGAAAAATTCGCCGCCAAGCTTGGAGTCACCTTCCCGACGATCAACCGCTGGGAAAATGGGCGTGCCAAGCCATCGCCTCTCGCATTGAAACAGATCGAGGAGCTGCTCCGCAGCATGGGTGAAAACGGCACTGACCTACTGAAGCAATACTTCCCGGCGGAACAATAGGAGGTTCCTAGGTGAAGCCGATCAACGAAGACGAAGCCGAAATCCTGATCGAGGAACACCTCCGCGAACGTGGATGGAATATCACCGACCTTACGGTCACCCGGAAACGCTGGCGGGATCATCTGGAGGGGGAGGAAGCGGACCGGGTTTTTCTACAGGACGGTAAGGTTAAGGCCATCCTTGAGGCCAAGAAGCCCGGCAAGGACCTTTGGGCGGCGCTGGAGCAGGCTTCCGGTCTGGTGATCAACACCAAATCAATGGAGGCGCAGCCATGAGTTCTACATCGAAACACTGGATGGAACAGGCCATCTACGATCTGGACACGGCCCGCGCCATGTTCGACTCTGGACGATACCTGTACGTCCTTTTTTGTTGCCAGCAGGCGGCGGAAAAGATGCTGAAGGCGATCATCGCCGAACGTACGAAAGGACTACCCCCGCGCATCCATCAACTGATGCGCCTGGCGGAAGTAGCCGGTTTGGAGGTGAGTGGAGAACGCGCGGAATTCCTGCGAGAACTTTCAGCCTACTACATTCACACGCGCTATCCGGAGGAGATCAAAGACCTCGCCTCCCAGGCAAAGAAAGAGGAAGCCCGACGGGTGCTGGATCATACGGAGGAGGTGCTTCAATGGCTCAACTCGATGTTGTAATCGAGCAAAGGTCCAAAGTGGCGGTGGCTGCTGTTTCGCGCTTCGGCCGCGTGGTCCGTGCCTATCTTTTCGGCTCTCAGGTGGAAGGGACGGCCGATCGGTGGAGCGACATTGATCTCGCGGTCTTCGTTGAGGGTGTGGAATCATGGGATATGCACCACCGTGCGCGCATCGCCGCCCAGGTCCAGAAGACGGCGGGAGATGATGTGGAAATCCACTTTCTTCCGGCTAAGGCCTTACAGGAACGCGATGATGCCAGCTTCGCCGCCTGGGTGTTGACTCACGGGGTGGAAGTGCAGATATGAACGTCTTTGGTTGGAAAGATGAGATGGGATGGCTGAACAACAATCGCCCGATATTCCTTTGTGGCGACACGAGAAGCTCGTGAGTTTTCATTCTTCGCTTGAAACTGGCATCAGGCTGAGGGGCAACGGCACTCTGAATATCATTGACTGGTGCGACGAGAACGGGAATCCGCCGCCGACCTGGTCAGAGCTGGCCGGCTCGGTGTTTGTCACCTTTGCACCGGCTTTTGGTGAAACTACCCCACAAGTCACCGACCAAGTCACCCTACAAGTTACCCCACAGGTCGCCCGAGTTTTGGAAGCAGCCAGTTCGGCCTGTTCCTTCGCGGAACTGCAAGCAGCCGCCGGGCTGAAGGACCGTGTTCACTTCCTGAAGACGCATCTGGAGCCGCTTCTGCCTGCAGGCTGGATGGAGCGCACCATCCCCGACAAGCGGCGTAGCAGCAAGCAGAAGTACCGGCTGGCGGAAAAGGGCCGCCAAGCCTTGCATGAGCGGACAGGAGGCGGGAGATGAGACACAAACAGTACCGCCCGGCAGTCAGAGGGAGCAGAACATGAACTACGTCCAAGACCCCAAGAAGCAAGTCGGTTATCTTCAGCAATGCCTGTCGAGCGATAAGAAGCCGCTCAACCTCTTCCTCTATGGAGTAAGGAGGTTCGCATGAGTGCGTATTCACCACTGGGCTCGCTTTGGAACCGTTGGGATCTGCATTTTCATACGCCCAGCTCGTTCGACTACGAGGACAAGAGCATTTCAAACCAACAGATCGTTGATTCTCTTGTCCAAGCGGGGCTGCGAGTTATAGCCATCACCGATCACCACACAATGGATGTCGGCCGGATTCAGGAGTTACAGACTCTTGGAGCTGGCAAGCTCACAGTTCTTCCTGGCATTGAACTCCGGGATGAGCATGGTGGCGAACCGATCCATTACATCTGCATCTTTCCTGAAGACTGTGACCTTGACCACGTTTGGACGACACTTCAAGGCAGTTTGGGACTGACCACTACGGCCATTCAAGAAAAGGGGGGAGACCAGAGGGTCTATGTTCCCATTGGGCGCGGGGCTGCCGAGGCGCGGAAGCTCGGCGGCATAATTTCCATTCACGCAGGTGCAAAAAGCAATTCGATCGAGAGCATCAGCAATCAGGAACAATTCCAGCAGCGCATCAAGTACGATATCACGAAAGAGCACGTTGATTTGATGGAAATCGGCCAACTCAGGGATGTCGATCATCACTTGAATATCATTTTCCCGGAGACAGGGTTGGACAAACCCCTCGTTATCTGTTCCGACAATCACAATGCAACTGATTACAGCGCGAAGGCTCCTCTGTGGTTCCTCGCAGACCCGACGTTCCGCGGTTTACTGATGGTATTCCGCGAGCCGCGCGATCGCGTCTTCATCGGGGACCGCCCACCTGAGACAGTCCGAGTCGAACGGAATCGCACGAAGTACATTCGTGGTATTTCATTCCAGCGGAAACCCGATGCTCCGGCTACCGAACTGTGGTTCAGTGAAAACGTCCTGTTCAATCATGGACTCGTTGCGATTGTGGGGAACAAGGGCAGCGGGAAAAGCGCGCTGTCCGACACGCTCGGTCTGTTGGGTGCTACCAAGAACGCGGATGGCTTCTCCTTCTTGAGTAAGAAGCGCTTCCGCCACCCAAGCGGCGGGTTCGCCGGATTCTTCGATGCGACGCTCGAATGGGAATCAGGGGACACGGCTACAAAATGTCTGGCGGACACAATCGAACCGGAGGAGATCGAACGCCTCAAGTACCTCCCGCAGGATCACGTCGAGAGGATCTGCAACGAGCTTGCGGGGCTCGAGGAGGAAGGCTTCGAGCAGGAAATCAAGGCCGTCATCTTCTCGCATGTACCGGAGGCGGAGCGATTGGGTCACGCCACCTTGGACGAACTTGTCCGGTTCCAAACCGGTGAAAAGCAGAGGCGAATTGATTCGTTGCTCAAACAGCTTCGCGAGGTCAGTCGGTCGCGCGCGATCCTTGAAGCCCAGGGAGATCCTACTGCCAAGCGCGAACTTCTCGAAAGAATCAAACGGCGTAATCTGGAGCTTGAGGCGCACGATAAGGCCAAGCCGACCGAAGCGCCCAATCCCGACGCAAATACCGGAGTGCCTGCACCCGACGCAACACTGCTGCAAGACCTATCGGTAGCGGAAGCAACCAAGAAAACGATCAGCGATCAGATCACGAAGGCAGGCGACACCCTGCGCACCGCCGAGCGTCGCCACGCGGTAGCCAAGCGGTTGCTGGAGAAGCTGGATAACTTCGAGAAGGACTTTGAGGTCTTCAAGACGTCCATCAACGAAGACGCTATCGAACTCGGGTTGACGACGGATGAGTTGGTGGTCATGACCATCACCAAGACTAAACCAGCCAAAGTTTGCGATGATGCCGCGGCGGCGATCACCACAACAAAACAGCAGCTTGACGCCGCCGAGCTCCCGGGTCTGCGCAAGCAGTTGGCCGCCGCAGAGACAAAGATCGCCGAACTCCAGTCAAAGCTCGACGCGCCCAACCGCCTTTATCAGGCGTACCTTAAGACCCTTGTAGAATGGAAGGCCACCCGCGCATTGATCGAAGGCAATGATAAAGAACCGGACTCACTGAAAGGACTGAAGTCCGCATTGGCGGCACTGGATCAACTGCCGGAGAAGATTGGAAAGGCGAAGGACGAACAGACCGGTTTATCGCTTCAGATTCACGCTGAGAAGCGCGCTCAAGCAGAGGTCAATCGCAAACTATACGGTTCTGTGCAGGGATTCATCGACTCCCATATCTTGGCGAAGGACAAACTAAAACTAGAGTTTCGAGCAGAGCTAACGAACCATGACTTCGCGGGCCGCCTTCTAGATTTACTGGCCCTCAACCGGCGAGGGAGCTTCATGGGAATTGACGAGGGACGAGCAAGGGCCGAGTCCCTTGTTCAGTCAACCAAGTGGGATGACGCAGAATCGGTGCGGCAGTTCCTTGCCAATGTGGATCAAGCGCTACACTCAGACCAACGCGATGAACAAGGAGTTGAGGTGCAACTCAAGGATCAACTCCCCAAGGGGAAGAAGCCGGAGGAAGTGTTCGGTCTACTCTATGGCCTGGAGTACATCCGACCACGATATATCTTGCGCTGGGAGGGCAAGGACCTGTCCATGCTGTCAGCCGGCGAGCGGGGAACGCTGTTGTTGGTTTTCTACCTGCTCATTGACAAAAGCGACTTGCCGCTTGTTATCGATCAACCGGAGGGCAACCTCGACAACCACACCGTCGCTAAGATCCTGGTGGATTGCATCAAGGAGGCGCGCAAGCGGAGACAAGTCTTCATCGTCACACACAACCCGAACCTCGCGGTCGTGTGCGACGCAGACCAGATCATCCATGCCAGCATGGACAAAGCAGGCGGCAACGCGATTACGTATACTTCGGGTTCGCTGGAAAACCCGGCGATGAGTCAGTTTGTGACCGATGTCCTAGAAGGGACGCGATGGGCTTTCCGCGTCCGAGACAAGAAATACCAGGTGGGAGAAGGATAAATGGCTAACGGCAAAACCAAACTCGAACTCACCTGGATCGGCAAGGAGAACCGGCCGAAGCTGGAGCCGCGCATCCTCGTCGAGGACACGGCCAAGTCGCACCACGCGCTGTTCCGCACCGGGAAAGCTGACCTCTTCGACAACCGGCTCATCTTCAGCGATAACCTTCTTGCCCTCAAGGCGCTGGAGCAGGAGCTCGCGGGGAAGATTAAGTGCATCTACATTGACCCGCCGTACAACACGGGATCGGCCTTCACACACTACGACGACGGCGTGGAGCACTCGTTGTGGCTATGCCTGATGCGCGAGCGTCTTGAGATACTTTGGCGGTTGCTGGACCGACAGACCGGATCTTTGTGGGTGTCGATTGACGACCGCGAAATGGCGTACCTGAAGGTTCTTATGGATGAAACATGTGGGCGTCCGAGCTTCATCGCAGCCAATGTGTGGCAGAAGAGGTATTCGCGCGAAAACCGGGAAGCTATTGGGGATGCTCACGAGTACATTCTTGTTTATGCAACGAATCCCACAGCATTCAAAGAGAACAGAAACCTAATACCACTTCAAGAAAAGCAGACTAAGCAATACTCTAATCCCGATGCCGATTCACGTGGCCCATGGCAGTCAGTGTCGCTACTCGCCCAAGGCTACCGTCCGAATCAAATGTACGAGATTGTCGCACCGAACGGTCGCCGACACTCACCCCCGCCAGGGAATTGCTGGAAGATCATCCAGTCAGAGTACGACAAACTGGTTGCTGATAACCGGGCGTATTTTGGACGCGACGGGAACGGTGTCCCACGTCGCAAGGAGTTCCTGAGTAGATCGAAGGGAGTGGTACCTTGGACATGGTGGCCACATGACGATGTTGGCCATACTGGCGAATCCAAGACAGAGGCAAACGAACTGTTTGGTGCTGATGTAAGCTTCGGGACACCGAAACCAGAACGGCTTATGAAAAGGGTTCTGGAAATCGCCACCAATCCAGGTGACTGGGTGCTCGACTCCTTCGCCGGTTCCGGCACGACCGGGGCGGTGGCGCATAAGATGGGCCGCCGGTGGATCATGGTCGAACTCGGCGAGCATTGTCATACGCACATCATCCCGCGCCTGAAAAAGGTGATTGATGGCGAGGACAAGGGCGGCATCACCGAGGCCGTGGGCTGGAAAGGAGGCGGCGGGTTCCGCTACTACCGCCTCGCGCCGTCCCTCTTGCAGAAGGACGAGTTCGGCAACTGGGTCATCAGCAAGGAATACAACCCGTCCATGCTGGCCGAGGCCATGTGCAAGCTGGAAGGCTTCACCTACGCCCCGGGCGACACGGCCTATTGGCAACATGGCCACTCCACCGAGACCGACTTCATCTACGTGACCACGCAGACCTTGACCCGCGAACAGTTGCAGAAACTCTCGGACGAGGTCGGCGAAAGCCGTTCGCTTCTCGTCATGTGCGGCGCGTTCCGCGTGAAGAATCTCGACGAGTTTCCCAGCCTGACCGTGAAGAAGATTCCGAAGGCGGTCCTGAACCGCTGCGAGTGGGGCAAGGACGACTACAGTTTGGAGATCAAGAACCTCCCCATGAAGTCGCCGGAAGAGCCGGAGGAACCGGAAGCCCCCTCTGGCGGGCGCAAGCCCCGCTCCAAGGCAGAGCGACGGGCGCAAGCTCAGCCCTCGCTCTTTGACCTTTCCGGCGACAAAGGAGGCGCGAAATGAACCCCAACGTGAACATCATCGCCAACCGGCTCAGCCTCCGTCCACCCCAGCGCGACTCGCTGGAGATTCTTGCACGGCTCTGCGACATCGTGCCGCTGGAGAAGAACACCGACGTGGCCCAGGCGCTTAAGACCGTTCAGGCCGAATACGTCACGGTCACCGACTTCGAGCGAGACTTTCCCTCGCTCTGCTTCGCTCTGGCGACGGGCGTGGGGAAGACCCGGCTCATGGGCGCTTTCATCGCCTACCTTTTCAAGGCCGAGGGCATCCGGCACTTTTTCGTGCTCGCGCCGAACCTCACCATCTACAACAAGCTCATCGCGGATTTCACGCCCAACACGCCGAAGTACGTCTTCCAGGGGATTGCCGACTTCGCAGTCGAGCCGCCGGAGATCATCACGGGCGACAACTACGAGAGCGGGCGCGGAATTCGTAAAGAAGGGGCAAAACAACAACGATTCGGTTTTGAGATCGGCGCTCCCGTTCACGTGAATATCTTCAACATCGGCAAGATCACGAGCATCGAGACGCCCAAGGGCGCGGTCAAGACGAACGTCCCCAAGTTCCGTCGTCTGCAGGAGTACATCGGCCAGAGCTACTTCGAGTACCTGTCGAAGCTGGACGACCTCGTGCTTCTCATGGACGAGTCGCACCGCTACCGGGCATCGGCGGGCATGAAGGCCATCGGCGAGTTGAAGCCCATTCTGGGACTGGAACTCACCGCCACGCCGCACGTGGAACGCGGCGGCGGCACCCAGCCCTTTCAGAATGTCATCTATGCTTACCCGCTATCGAGCGCCATGACGGACGGATTCGTCAAGGAACCCGCCGTGGCGACCCGCGAGAACTTCAACCCGAAGAACTACGATGACGCCGGGCTGGAGCGGCTGAAGCTTGAGGACGGCGTGCGTATCCACGAGAACACCAAGGTCGAACTGGAGGTCTACGCACGCGAGAACGGCAAGCCCATCGTGAAGCCCTTTATGCTGGTGATCGCGCGGGACACCGGGCATGCCGACGCTCTCATGAAGGCCATCGAGGACGAGGCGTTTTTCGAGGGCCGATACAAGGGCAAGGTCATTCAGGTTCACTCCAAGCAGAGCGGCGAGGAGAGGGACGAGACCGTCGAGCAACTCATCAACGTGGAGAAGCCGGACAACCCGACGGAGATCGTCATCCACGTGAACATGCTCAAGGAAGGCTGGGACGTCACAAATCTCTACACCATCGTCCCCCTCCGAGCGGCCAACTCGAAGACGCTGGTGGAACAATCCATCGGGCGCGGCCTGTGCTTGCCCTACGCGAAACGCACCGGCGTCGGCGTGGTGGATCGCCTTACCATCGTCTCGCACGACAAGTTCCAGGAGATCGTGGACTATGCCAACAGCCCTGACTCCGTCATCCGGGGCGGCCTGAAGGTCGTCTACGTTACCGACGAGCGGTCCAAGGTCGTGTTGGCCGAGCCGGAGATCGTGAACCGTATTGCCGAGGCCCGTGCGACGTATGGGACGGGCGGCACCGCTCCAGCCCAACAGCAACCGCTTCTCTTCGAGTCGCCCAGGGAACAGGAGGCGGCGAAGGCCACGCTGGAGGTCATTCGCCGGGAGTTCGAGCGTCTGCCTCGCTCCGCCGACCTGACCAAACCGGAAATCCACAAGCAGATTGTCGAGAAGGTCAAGGAGGCCATCACCCCCGCCCAGCAGGAACTGACGGGCATCGCCGAGCAGGTGAACGTGGCCGAGGTCGTGGCCAAGACCATCACGCTGCGGAACGAGCTTTCGATTGATATCCCCCGCATCACGGTCCAGCCCGTTGGCGATGTGACGCGGGGATACCGGGAGTTCAATCTCAACCTCGCCAGCATCCGCCTTCAGCCGGTGGATAACGAGATTCTCATCCAGGAACTGCACCGCCGCGAACAGCACCGGCTCATGAGCGGCACCGGTATCGTGCCGGAGAAGAAGCTCGAAGACTACCTCGTGCGCGGCCTCATTGATTTCAACGACATCTGCTACGACGACCACGCAGGTTTGCTCTACAATTTGGCCGGGCAAGTCGTGGCGCATCTCCGGTCCTACCTCAAGAACGAGGACGAAGTGTTGAACGTGCTCCAGTACCATCAGCAGGCGTTGGTCAATCTGACCCATGCCCAGATGCAGGAACACTACGAGGAGAAGGCGGCGGCTTACGAAGCGCATGTGAGCAAGGGTTTCACGACGATGCGCCCCAACAACTACTCGGCTCCTGCCGGGGAAACCGAGCGGGACTTCCGCGCGCCTGTGTCCGACAAGCAGGACATCCGCAAGATGCTCTTTGCCGGATTCGGGAAGTGCCTCTACCGGGTCCAGAAGTTCGACTCGGACACGGAGCGACGGTTCGCCATGGTTCTGGAGAACGACAAGGAAGTGCTGAAGTGGTTCAAGCCCGCCAAGGGCGACTTCCAGATTCACTACGCGAGCGAGGCGTCCTACGAGCCGGACTTCGTGGTCGAGACGAAGACGGTGAAGTTTCTCTGCGAACCGAAGGCCGCAAGCGAGATGAACGACGCGGAAGTGCTGGCCAAGGCTAAAGCTGCGGCGGAATGGTGCGCCCATGCCACCACGCACGAGAAGCAGCACGGCGGAAAGCCGTGGACGTATCTGCTCATTCCGCATGACGTGATTACGGATAACAAGACGCTTCAGGGGCTGGCCGCGACCTACACCTATGGCGGCGCGTCCAGCGGCAAACGGTGATTGGAGGAACCACCCGTGATTCGATTTGTGCATACGAGCGACTGGCAGTTGGGAATGACCCGGCACTTCCTTGCGGAGGGTGTACAGGAACGCCACAGCCAGTCACGGTTCGATGCCATTCGGACCATGGGGCGGGTTGCCAAAGATCAGAATTGCCAGTGTGTAGAGGTGCCAGGTCTTGACTTGTGAATTAATTTAGGGTAAGGATCTCTTATGGTCAGACCGCTTCGTGTCGAATATCCGCGGGGATAATAGCGACGGCCTTAAATAAATAAGTAACTTAACGGGTGGACTGATAAATATTCTCATGGGCAATGGCCTCCCCTCTCTTGACGGCATATCCCACCCCCTGCAGGCTTATTCCCAGCCGCCTGCCCAAGTCGGCCAGGCAAATTCCCAACTCCCACACGTAACAGTTTAGTCCCTATCTTACCCGTCGGCCATCGAGACATCAGCTTGAATTGTTATACAGTGCAGCTTGAGCCGTTGGCGTATCTGCAGTGAGGAGGGTTTGCAGAAACTCACTTGGATGGACGCCTTGTCTTCTGGCGGTTTGCAGCAGACTGGGAAGGATGCTGTGGGTTTTC
>Ga0187886_1003881_pt1 | contig 10993 bp, 8 predicted proteins | sample June2016WEW_20_1_FD_133001 | JGI IMG/M metagenome (GOLD analysis project Ga0187886, IMG submission 133001) | Peatland microbial communities from SPRUCE experiment site at the Marcell Experimental Forest, Minnesota, USA - June2016WEW_20_150 | ecosystem: Environmental > Terrestrial > Soil >...
TCCATGGAAGAGCGCAAACGCATTTTTCAAGTAGTTCGGGATGCTGTCGGTAAAAAAATTCCTATTATCGCTGGTACGGGTGCAGCCTGTACCCAGCATACCATCCAACTGACCCAGGAAGCGGAAAAACTCGGATATACCGTTGCAATGGTTGTGGCTCCCTATTATCAAAAACCAACCCAAGCTGGCATTTATGAACATTATAGGAGAGTTGCGGCTTCTACAAGCCTTCCGATTATGCTCTACAATATCCCATTGTTCACGGGTGTAAATATCGATGCCAGTACGTTGAAAGAACTAGTGAAAATTCCCAATATCCGGGCGATAAAGGAAGAAGCAGGTATCAATCCGACCCAGGCTTCCGAATATGCTCTGGTTGCTGACAAGGATTTTGTTATCTACTGTGGCGATGACACGATGGTCATCCAGGTACTCTCTCAAGGTGGAAAGGGAGTCGTTAGTGGGGGTTCATTGGTCGTCGGTAACTTGATGAAGGAAATGATCAATTCATACGAAAAGGGTGATGTAAGCTCTACACAGTCGTTGCAGCTAAAGCTCTATGAATTCTTCCACTCCTTTAACCAGAACGGCCGTGTGAATCCTATCCCGTTAATTCGTACAGCGGTTAGTTTGACCTGGAAAGACGTTGGGGATCCTCGCCTTCCACTTCTGCCTGCTACACAAGAAGAGAAAATGGAATTAAGTAGAATCCTAAAAAAATTGAATATTCTTCCATAATCCGTTCTTATCTTCATATACTTTCCCTGAAAAGTAATTTTTCTCAGGGTTATTTTGTATTGCGCAAGTTGTGGGTCGTGTACATTTCCGCATGACTGACTTGAAGGATCTTAAGGCTTGCGTATTATACCGTTTCCATGTTTATCCGGATCAAATTCACCTATCAGGGAAAAAGCTACTACAAGTTTTTCTGCTTTCCCGATAAAAAAATTCGTGATGATACAATAAACATAAAGGACAATTTCCATTCAAAATAAGAGATTAATTAAATGACTACGCAAAATAATGACCTGACCCATACTTTTGTAAAACCCCACGAATTAGATCAGATGTTGAAAGATCTACGCAGCGAATCTGTCATTTTTGTTCTCATATGTCTTATATTCCTGGGTTTATTGTCGATATTCTCGGCAAATAAATTTCCTGATATGCTGCAAGGTGGCATTTCAGGTCTTTTGTTTTTTACTCTCGCCTTTCTTGGTTGGTACCTTCAAAAATATAGATATTCTCTAGCCGGTTGGAGTCTCGCATTCGGCTGTCTGATCATCATCTGGCTGATATCAGTATGGAGTGGTAACAATGCTTTTCTTACTCTGCTGATTGTGCCGGTAGGTCTGGCGGTTTCTCTTATTGGGGTGCGCCAGGGGTTTTTCATGGCAATCTGCACCACCATTAGTTTATTATGGCTACCATCCAGGATATTCACAATTGTTATCGAGATCCAATGGATTGCGATCGCCGGTGTTTGGGTGATTTTTGGACTTGTTTGGTTGGCTCTCCGCCCGTTTTCGACCATCACAAAGTGGTCTTGGGCTAATTACGAGGTTAACCGCGATCTTCTGGAGCAGGTTCGCGCCTCTAATCTTCAGGCGCAAGAAGCTCTAAAGGACCTGGCTGATGCTAACTCGCAACTTATTCGATTGAATAAATTGGCACACTCCCTACAGCTATCAGCCGAAGAAGCTCGCAAAGCTAAGGAGCAATTCGTTGCTAATGTAAGCCATGAGCTACGCACCCCATTAAATATGATCATAGGCTTTAGCGAGATGATCATGCAGACCCCTAAGGAGATTTATGGGAGCCGCATTTCGTCCAAGCTGCTGGCAGACTTGGATGTTATCCTGCGTAACAGCCGTCATCTCTCTAAGCTGATCGACGATGTCCTCGATCTCAGCCAGATAGACGCCGGCCGGATGGCGCTTAGCAAATCACCAGTCTCCATGCAAGAAATCATTCAGACTGCGGTTATTTCTATCCAACCACTCTTCCAGAGCAAGGGGCTTTTCCTGAATGTGGAAATTCCAGATAATTTGCCAAAGATCATTTGCGATGCTACGCGAATCCGACAGGTGATCTTGAACCTTCTTAGCAACGCAGGTCGCTTCACAGAAAATGGAGGGGTAACAGTTAAAGTCCTATTCGACCAACGCTGGATGACCGTCAGTGTCACCGATACGGGTTCAGGGATTGCTGCTGATACCAAGGACCAATTGTTCCAACCATTCCACCAGATGGATGCGTCCATTCGAAGTGTTTATGGTGGTAGTGGATTGGGATTGAGTATCAGTAAACGGTTCATCGAAATGCATGGTGGGCGCATCGGATTCAATAGTGAAGAGTCGAAAGGCTCAACTTTTTACTTTCAGCTTCCTATAACAACACCGGATTTTCCCGACCCTGGCCCTTCTCGCTGGTTTAATCCGTATTTCCAATTCGAGTCACGCACACATCCTTTCAGAGCTCCAATACCCCAAAAGCGGCCACGTTTTATTGTGTTGGAAAACGGCCATGCCCTTCAACGACTGTTATCTCGATACATGGACCAGGTTGAGATTGAACCTGTTAGCACGTTCCAGCAGGCTCTCCAGGAATTCGAAAAACAACCTGCTCAAGCTTTCTTGATCAATGAAGTCTCAATGGACAACACCCTACAGAATCTGGGTACGATGAGCGCTGTCCCAAACGGTATCCCGATTATTATCTGTTCTATCCCAGGCATCGAGCATACAGCCGGTATAATGGGTGTGTCCGATTATCTAATCAAACCTATATCAAGAGATACATTGGTTTCTGCCCTGGAACGGATCAATCATAAAAAACACACTTTGTTGATTGCTGACGACGAGGAAGATATTCCTCGTTTATTCCGTCGTATGTTGATGTCATCCAACGAACATTACAATATCCTGAAAGCAAATGACGGAAATGAGGCTTTGAAATTGATGCGGGAGAAACATCCGGATGTTGTGTTAATAGACTTGGTCATGCCAAAAATGGACGGTTTCCAACTCTTAGCCGAAAAAGGGAAAGATATCTCCATTCGGGATATCCCGGTGATCGTTATTTCAGCGCGAGACCCAACCGGTCAGCCAATCATTAGCAAATTCCTGGGAGTCACTCAGAGTGGCGGGTTGTCCCTCGCTCAAGTATTAGGCTGTATCAACGCCATCAGTTCGGTTCTTTCAAGAAACGATTTAAGTTTTGATCTAACAAACCAAGAAGATCCTTCCGGCTTACCGGTTTCCTGATAAATGCCATGGCACCGAGGTCTTTAGCAATCTGCTCTTGGGAAAGAATGCTGAAAACAATGATGGGGATATGGCTGGTAACAGGATTCAACTTGAATTGCGCAAGGAGCTCCCAACCATCGATCTTGGGAAGCATCACATCCAACAGAATAACATGTGGCGGGTTGGCATTCGCTATTTCAAAGACTTTCTCTAGATCCTTCACTGAGATACACAAGTAGCGTGTACCCGTCAGGCACCGTTCAATAAACTGTAAGGTATCGACGTTGTCGTCGATAACCATTACCTTAACCAGATCTTTTACAGGCAGGGATATCACGGCCTTGAATTGGGTACCGCTCTTTTCTCCAGTAATAAAAACCAGTGTTCCTCCTGAAAGCTCAACCAACTGCCGAATGACTAACTCTCGCTCTTTTATAGCCAAAGAATGTAGAGGAAGATCGATCTTCCCAATTGCCTCAAAGCTGATGGATAGCCGCGATTGTTCGATTTCAGAGTTGATCTCAATACTACCTTCGGATATGGCATGGCTAGCGATATCGAGGATGCCCAACAGCGCCTGGCGGATTGTAGTTCTCTGGACAATTGCGGGTGGCAAGTTTTCAGATAAGTTATACTCTACATGAATTTTCTTGGTCCTGAAAGTGGGATTGACAATGAACAACACATTCTGGATCAACTCTTGAATTTTTACTGATTCGAGCGGAATGGACTGCTGTAACCATTCCAATTCGGCATGCCGATCCGGCGCTTTATTTTGAGAAACTAAGTCTGGAGCTGGTTCTTTCAAAGGATGAACAGGTTGCTGCAATTTTCCTTCAAGATTGAAGTGATCCCACAGGTACGTACCAACCATATTCAGGGCTAGCGTCTCCTCTCGGCGCAGGTGACGGATGCTCAAACCTATGTCCTCCGCGGCTTCGTACTGAGAAAGCTGCTCGATGTAGCGTACATACAAAAGCCGGTAAAGACGCCAGGATCTTGAATTAGGATTAGACTCGGAAATGGGTTTAAGCGCTTCAATGGCCTCTTTCAAAAGGTTACCTAGCTCCTGAGAAGGATTCTCCCGTTCTTCGAGATTAAATATTTCTATTAATAGACTTCTACGCAGGATCACCCATTCGTATAAGTGATTGTAGGCATACCTTAATTCGTGAATAAAGGAGTTCTGCATAGTTTTATCTTTTTAAAAAGTATCAAAGCGTTCTTTCGTGGCATTGATTTGTCATTAACATGGCATGATTCTTGACAATTCTAAACCTTGAATAAATATAATAAGTATAGCTCGCTTCATAAAGTGAAAGCGTTTTATTCCACATAACTGAAAAAGTCAAAAAAATTTCCTCATTCCTGCTGAGCTTTGCAAGATATCTCGTGTTTTTCTTGATTCTCGTTCTTTCAGCAAATGTGTGAAAAAGGAGAAGATAAAATGAAGAATAAAAGATTGAGTCGACGAGATTTTTTATTTGTGGCAGGCACCGCTGCATTGGGGACTGCCATAGCCGCATGCGCGCCAAAAACAACCGCCACCCCCGCTGCGGGTCAGGCTGAAAATACTCCAGCCAATGCCCCTACCAAAGCTAATGAGATCATGGAGATTAATTTCTGGAACGGGGTCGGTCCGCCTGAAGGAACTCTTCTGGAAGAATTTGTGTACGATTACCAGACCAAACATCCTGAACTGAAAATAAACCAATGGACCACGGACTGGGATCCTTTCTATACCAAAATCCGCACCGTTGCAGCAGAGGGTGTTGGCCCGGACCTGTGCGTGACCCATCCAAACTACCTGGCAACCTACGCCGACATTGTTTTCAAGCCAATCGATGACCTGGTAAGCGTCGATAAGGACATCAAACCCGAGTTATTCAATCAAGTCCCGTGGGATGCTTGTTTCCGCAACGGGAAACAATATGCCATCCCCATGGATGCCCATCTTTTATGCCTGTATTATAATATAGATTTGCTCCAGAAGGCCGGTGTAAACCCTCCCCAATCAGATAACGACCTGGTTGAGGTAGCTAAATCGTTTACCAAGTCTCCCGACCAGTGGGGAATTAATACATGGTTTTCTGGGAACGGGATATACTGGACCTGGCTGGCATACATGTCGCACTACGGGCAAAAAGGTATGCTCAATTCGGATAACACCAAGGCAGTTTTTAATAACGATGCCGGGGCGTCCGCTTTGCAGCGAATATATGACAATATATATACGGATAAATTCAGCCCAGGGCCAGATTTAGGCGTTGATTTTGCTACAGCATTTTCTCAACAAAAAATGGCCTTCTGTTATGATGGCACGTGGATGAAATTCACCTGGGACGCTGCTAAACTCAACTATTCTTCGGTCATGTTCACCAAGCAGCAACCCGGCACCTGGGGCAATTCACATATTTTTGTGTTTCCGCGCCTGGGAGGAGCACCCAAAACACAGGTAGCCTGGGATATGGCTAAGTACATCGTCTTGAACCATTCAGTTGATTGGGGCCTCAAAGCCGGGCATGTGCCGGCTTTAAAGTCTGCCGACCAAGATCCCGCTTACCTGGCCACTATGCCACAAATGCAAGGATTTGTGGACATGCTTCCTTACCTTGTCTACCTGCCCAGGGTACCTCAGCAAGAAGCCATCGGTGCAGAGATGCAGGGTTCATTGAGTTCTGTCTTGCGCAAGGAAGTTTCTGTGAAAGATGCCTTGAAGAAATCGGAAGCGAAGGTCAATCAATTGTTAGCGACGCCTCTGTAAATCAATCCGGTCTTTTATGGAAAATGGGTCAGGCTGGTCAGCCTGACTCATTTCATAAGAAAATCGATGCGTTATTAAGGTGACAAATGTCCATTTTTCGATCACGATTTCGGCTGCGGAGTGAATCTGGCAGAGAAGCCTTAACCGCTCTGCTCTTCATGCTTCCTTACCTGATAATTTTCCTGGTATGGGAAATCGCTCCCTTTTTCTTTGGGCTGTGGATTAGCTTTACGAACTACAATTTGTTACATCTCAACACATTAAAATTTGTCGGATTAGAAAACTACGCCAAAGTCTTTACCGACGAATTGGTCGGAACAGCTTTTCTGAACACAGTCTATTATGCAGGAGGATTGGTGGTCATTGGATTCATCTTGGCCTTGATCCTAGCCATGACGATGAATTCAACCCGCTTTGGATCCAAGTTCCTGAAATGGGTTTGTTTCATTCCCTATATCATGACCATTTCAGCTACTGGCATCATCTGGAAACGCATCTATGCCGGTCAATATGGTATTCTTGCTCAGATTTTCAAAGCAGTTGGCCTTCCATCTTTAGCCTTTCTTAATAATTCCGGTACAGCCATGCCGGCGGTCATCGTGGTTGGAATCTGGATTGGCATCGGTTACTGGGCGCTAATTCTCATGGCCGGCCTGCAAAATATCCCCAAGGAACTCTATGAAGCAGCCATGATCGATGGAGCAGGAAAGTGGGGGCAGCTTCGTTTTATAACCCTTCCATTACTCCGCCCGATCATTTTTTTCGTTTTGACCATTGCGATAATTGGATCATTTCAGGTATTTGGCCTGGTGACCACCCTGACCGGCGGAGGAATGGGCGAAGTCTATGGAGGTAACCCAGGATACCATACGCTCACCATCGTTATGCTTATTTATGCGCAGGCCTTTAAATTATTAGACATGGGTTATGGCGCGGCGCTAAGCTGGATTTTATTTGCGATCATCATGGTCGTCACCCTGCTTCAGATGAAGTTCATCGGGTTCGGCTGGGAAGAGTGAAATTTTTCCTTACCCATACTCTTTCGAAAAAAGAGGAAATATGGCAACCACTATAACTGAACATGCTTCAGTAGTCCCTTCGGCAACTTACCACCCATCTTTGAAGAGCAAGTTGGTAATTTCAATTCAAAACATCTTAATGATTCTCGTCGGGCTGCTGATCATATTTCCCATTTACTGGGTATTAAATTTATCCTTTCAAACCATTAACCAGATTTTTTCTCTCGTCCCGGTCTGGTTCCCGGTCACACCCATCTTAGATTGGTATCAGAAAGTTTTTCAAACTGCGCATTTCGAACGGCCTTTGATGAATAGTTTGATCGTTTCGGTATCTGATACGGTGTGTGTCCTGGTTTTATGCTCGATGACTGCCTACGCCCTCTCCAGGTTGAGATTCCCTTTCAGAAGACAGCTTTTTATTTTTCTGATCGCGACAATGATGGTTCCCGAACAGGTATTAATGATCCCGCGCTACCTGATGTTATTGAAATTTCATTGGGAGAACACCTATCAAGGTCTTTTTGTACCCTATTTGGGCGGAGCTTTTGGAGTTTTTTTGCTAACTCAGTTCTTCGGTTCAATCCCGAAAGACTTGGATGAAGCGGCCAAAATGGACGGTGCCAATCACCTACAAATTCTTATCCAGATAATCGTTCCCCTGGCCAAAGGCCCGCTAATTGCATTGGGTATCCTTGATTTTCTAGGCAACTGGAACACCTTTCTTTGGGCGTTAATTGCCATCAGTAACGATAACATGCGAACGGTAGCTATTGAGGCATTTTTCCTGCAAGGCAAAACGACTGGGTCGGCCGAAATCGGGATGGTGTTTGTCGGTGCAGTCCTTACTACCTTACCAGTTTTACTACTTTATCTGTTTTTCCAGAAGGATATTGTCGGAAGCCTTGGTCACCTGTCATTGAAGGGATAAAGAATCCCTGACAAAATGCCTTCGTAAGATTCAAAGAGGAGAATTAGTCAATGTTGAAAATATCTTCTTTGGTCAGTTGTATTTCTCAAGACCTTAGTGCTGCTGCCAGCTTCGCTAAAGAATCTGGATTGGATGGACTAGACATCGATGTCGTGTGGGGGCAACCAGTTGTCAGAATTGCAGGTACAGAGGATGCAAAATCGCTCCAAAAAGTCTTGAAAAAAGAAGGAATTACTACTTTTTGCCTGGCGCCTACACTCTTTGAGAACTGGCTTGATTCAGAAGAATCAGTCCGGGATGAGTTTCAAAATCTCGAAAAATGCCTCGATTTAGCCGAATTATTAAATTCTCCTCTCATGCGATGTTATTCTTTTCGACGGAGCGAAATTTTTGAAGCATATTTACCTCGATTGCAAGAGCATTTAGGAGCCGCAGCAGAGATTTGTGGGAAAAGAGGTATCACGCTCGGTATTCAAAATGATGCCAGGACTTTTTTAGGTACTGGCGAGAGAACGGCAAAAGTAATTAGTTCAATTGGTAATCCACACCTTAGATCAATTTGGGATCCATGTGCTGCTTTGTATGACATGGAAAATCCTGAAATTCCTTATCCGGATGGCTACCGGTTTTTGCAGCCGTATATCGCTCATGTGATGTTACGTGACGTGGACCGGCATAAATTCCGAGGGTCGCTGTGTGAGGTTGAATTCGGCGAAGGATTAATCGATTATAGGAAACAAATTAAAAAATTACAATCAGAAGGATTCAACGATGCTGTTTCATTAGCCACCCATTGGCATCCAGGAATGGATTGGGATACTTCACTAGATGAGGCCAATTTTACAGAGCAGGGAGGGCAAGAAGCGATTCGTATATGCCTTGCCAATTTGACCAATATGATGAACAACTGATCGTGGTAAAGGAGCAATGAATGATCGGTAAGCCCGAGATAAAGATCTGGATTCGCTCGAACACGGACGAAGTAGAAAAATTTGCAGGGATGGAATTACAACGATATCTTTTCCAAATACTCGACCAACCGGTCGATCTAGTTTCATTTCCAAACAATATCAGCAACTCTCCAATCATCTATCTCTCAGGAGATGGTCAGAATGCACCAGCAGTCTTTTCGAGGCATAAGGAAAATCTATTATCTGATGGCTATCTTCTTCATGGAACGCAGAATGGAGCATTCTTACAGGCTCAAACGCCGCGTGGCCTGCTGTATGCAGTTTATGGGATTCTAAAATATCTTGGAGCGCGTTGGTTTTTCCCTGGCCCTGAAGGAGAAGTAATTCCACATCTAAAAGGCCTTGAGTTGGCTGGATTAGATCTTATTGATAGACCAGTTATCCAGCAACGAGGAGTCTTGATACGGGGAACAGACCGTTATTTAAAAGAATGGATAGACTTTGCTCCCAAGATCGGTCTCAATGCTTTTGCTCTGGAAACCCATCATGGTATTCACGACTTGCCAAATCTGGCAAGAGGGAGAGGACTTCACCTTCGCTTGCGCCGTCATTTTTTTCCAACCATCTTTTGTTCGCAAGATGAATATAACCTTCATTGGGAAGAAACGCTGGTGAAAGGATATTTACAATCGTTGCCCGATGAAATAGAGAGCATTCATATCCGTCCTGCTGATGCACAAGGAAAACGTTGTACTTGTGCTGTGGATTCCCAGTACAGCTTGACCGACCAAGTTATGAGGTTTACAAACCGTATGGCAAAGGTAGCCCGCCAGGTCCGACCCGAAATGGAATACCCTTATGTTGCATATCAATCCACATGGGGCCCACCCCCGCAAGTTAAACCCGATCCTGGGGTTATCTTAAGTTTGGCTCCCATTCATCGCTGTTTTAATCACGCTGTAACAGATCCTGATTGCCCGATAAATTCACCTTATCAATATAATGAATTATTTGATCGTTCAGGTTATGGGGTACGTCCGATATTCGAAGAACATATGAAGGAGTTCGATCCAACTACCACGTTTGTTGTAGATTATTGGGTCGATGCATCATATTTTGGGAGAGGCAGGCAAAAGCTTTGGGATCGACGAATACCAAACATCGGGGGAATCCTTCAAAGAGATATCCAGTTCTATCATAGCCTGGGAATTTCTTCTATCTGGACTTTTGTGGTTTTTGTTGATGATACTTATCTGGAGAAGTTCACATCTCCTCTAATTTTCCAATATGGAAACTTGTTGTGGAATCCGGACATTGACTTACGCGCTGGTATACGTGATTTTTGCCAGCAATACCTCGGTGATGAATCTCTGGCTGAAGTATTCCCTCTAGAGGAGCCTTCAGACCCCAGGGATATCACACCAGAAGTATGGGATAAACACATCGCACGTATATCCAAAACGTTATCAATTACACGAGAAAAAGCAACAAGAGAAAAAAATGATTTATTCAGAAAGCGCATTCTCCGTTTAGCGAAAGAGCAGGAATTCAGTCTTGGCGTGATGCAAATGTATAAAAAAGAGGCAGGAACAACTAAACTATAACGGTCTTGAATGGATACTTTTCATATTAGTTAAATTGCTTATTATCGAACTCTCACTTGATATAAGGAATGTAAGAAAGAAACAATTAAGTTAGTTGTCCAAGGCACTTGATCGCAAGGAGGAAGGTCAACGCAGATATTTGCCATTCTCATCAAGGACAATACTAATGATTTTGTGTTCTACCTGTTTGCCGACCACCTGGGCAGCACGAACGTGACTAGCGACCGGAGCGGACAGATGGTGAGCCTGACGCTGAACATGCCATGGCCCTTTCGCCCATAAAAACGGGATGTATTGCATTCAAGGGATGCTTCGCGAGGGAGAAAACAGGGTCCAGGCGGATTCGATGCTAACGGACTACAGGTTCACGGGGCAGAGAAGCAACAGTTACATTAAGGTGGTTCGATTCTTACCTGACCCCTTCAAACAAATCCCTGGCCACGCGCCGATTCTCGGGCGCCGGGTAGGCCTGCATGAAATTGTCCGACGAGGCAAAGGTACGGCGCAGCCAGCCCATCA
>Ga0187886_1003883_pt1 | contig 10991 bp, 15 predicted proteins | sample June2016WEW_20_1_FD_133001 | JGI IMG/M metagenome (GOLD analysis project Ga0187886, IMG submission 133001) | Peatland microbial communities from SPRUCE experiment site at the Marcell Experimental Forest, Minnesota, USA - June2016WEW_20_150 | ecosystem: Environmental > Terrestrial > Soil >...
AGCGAAGCTTTTAGTATTCTTTAAGCACTTTGTTGCCAATAAATCCCCGCAGTGGCAACCCGAGGATTATTGGTTGTAATCTTCACATATGGAGCAAAGTCCTTCTTCGAGGATTACAGGAAGAAGTCTTCGATCCTTGAATACGGTTCCCAGCAATGACTTGTAGGTGAAAGCGTCAAAATGGCCTTGTCATAGGCAGGATCTGAGAAAAAGAAGATTACCAGTTGAAAGAGAGTATAACGCCGCGCCTAGGAACGACAGGAAATGCAATCGGCTTCCTCCCGGTCGTCTCCAGACGGTGGTTATGTCTCGGTCACATTCTCAATGAACGTCATTCCTCCAAAACTTGAGGTAAGCGTTTCAAAAAGCAATATACCTGATTTCTCCAACATCGTCTTCCAAAGGGTATCCATATCATCGTAAACAACATCCATCATCTCTTTACAGCAATAGCCTTCCCAATCACCGGTTAAATGAGAAAGGCGGTCCGCTGTTTCCTGATCAATGACAACATTTTCTGAAATGACTTCTTCTTTCGGCTTGCCGTGGGCCAGCAGGTCCCTAAACTTTTTCAGTAAATTTACAGTCGAGAAAGGTCGTTCTTTCCAGTTTGGTGTAATTGCCAGCTGTGCAAATACGGCGTCAAACTTCTTGTGAAAGGGCGCCTTTTCCTTCCAGTCCCGGACTTTTTTGTAGCCAATGAAATTTAGCCTTGCCTCCGTTGAAAAGGCTGTGAGTATATGAAATGCCATGTAATCAAAAGAAATTCCCTCCAAGTCATTTTCTTTGAGTCTTTTGTCGATCCTTTTTTTGAAAAAGAACGCTCCATTTGATAAGTTATTGTGAATGTAGATCCTGTTCTTTGAGTCTCGCCGTACTCGTATCTTTCCCATAAGATCTCTTGACATAACGCGGTGATCAGCGAGAGGCCGCTTTATGGCCGATTCGTTGAATCACGTCGTTAGGTACCTATCCAAAGTCATTCGCAATAGTGAATATGAACGAAACAGCGCCTATTGCCGTGGGCTTAGAAATGGTGTGTCTGGATGAACTCTCTTTTTCCAAATGGACAATGTTGCGAAACTGGCGCACCGAGTCCGCAAGTCTACGAATTGCTCCCTTCAGTAAACCGTTTGCATCGCAGGCTTTTATGTAAGAATCCAGATTGTTTTGAGCCGGCGTAATGTTCTTGTGTGCAAGGTAGAGTCTCAGCAGTTCTTCGATGACACTCCCGGCCAGTACGACCGAAGGTTTATTGAATCCTTCATGCGCCAATTCAAATGCTTGCCCGATGTCCCGGAAGATTATTCCCCTTTTAAACTGATCTCTCACAAAGTTGATTTTTTTGCCGAATGTCTTTTTGGAAACACCATACTCTCGTTCTATTTTCTTCCAGGTGTCCATCGGGACTGAGATGCGTGGCGCTTCTTTCATCAGCGGTTCCTCCTTTACCACGGGCTTGCGAAGTAGTGATGCTATTTCTACTTCTCTGGCTTCTCGTATTGACGCTTCTTTTCCAGATAGCCAGGATGATGCAAAAGTATGGTTCGGACTCCCTATGTCGCCGAAAGCGCCCGAGGCAATTTCCAGACGGGCCTGCTCAATCGGCATTCCCTCCAGTCTGTTGATTATTGCTCTATGGTAGTTATTCATTTGTCACACCTAATACGAAGTTCAGCCGGGCGCTTGCGCATTGGCTGCACAGATTTTTGGGAGAAGCTTGACTTTTATTCACCTAAAGGTATTGCTTTGTTAGAACTTATTAAATTTATTATTGACAATGTCTTTTATGGCTTTGATCAAGATGTTAAACTCTATTGCCTTCACACTGGTGAGGCGCATTCCCGCATGCATCAAATACCCCTTACCATATTGCACAGCGGCAAGTGGAAAAGAGCTATCTTCTTTTTCTCTGAGTAATGGTATGTAGTTCGAAGACTCTGGTATTAATGCGCGTAACCGTTTTATTTTCGTATCGCCTTCAACTAAAGTGTCGATATAACCTTTATCTTCATCTTTTTGGTATACTTCTATTTCTAAGGGCTCTTGTACCACGATTTTCTTGTCAACCAATACGTCACCTGTTACCACAATACCAAACTCTTTGTACAAGAAGGAATCTTTCAAAGACTGAAGCCCTTCCTGAGTTTTAACAAACACCCATTCGGAGACCTCTGATACTTTAGTGTTTTGATGAGCCCAGAATGCACCACCTGTACAGAAAAAGAAACCGCCATCTTCGATAAATTTGCAGATTTTATAGAATGTCGTGTGTAATTTTGGGTCTTCTTCGGGGTAAACGTCCCCAAAGGGGTTAATAATTATAGAGAAACTATCATTAATTTCGGAGGTGGTTATCATTTCGATTCTCTTTGTTCTTAATTCTCGTTTAAGCTCCGTAAACCACATGCCTGCCGTCACATCTGTGTTACCATGTTGACATTTGTATTCTCTAATGGGGCTTTCGATGTTTCCGTTCAGAACGCCGATTTTTGGAAACCTTTTTTTCTTTTTCACTTTGAGGTATTTTAAGACCTTCAATAATGCTGGAAGGCCCAAGTAATACAAAAGAAGGACTACAAATAGGAGAGCAATAAAATGAACTAATTTCGGCTGAGGAAAAAAGAAAGAGAAAACTGCCATGAAAATGACAACCAACACAGAAATCACTAATTTGTATAAGAAATCTTTCATTCTATAATTCTAACACTATTTTCTATGCTGTTGTGACGTTACTTCTAAAACCGCGCCTTTCAGCCGTTCAAATGGCACGTTTTCCAGTATAATATGGTTTTCAATTGTGTATTATGAGTTGAAATATACAACTTTTTTGAGTCTTTGGAAAGCGAATATTTCAGGAAGAAGTCGTCACCAAATTTGACAGACCTGAAAGGACGAATCCTAACTCTCACACACAAGGTAATGTCACGGCGACATTCCGATGGGAATATAAAACCATCGTCATCGACTTAGGCAAAATGAAAGAGAGAAGGGACACAATTTGAAAAGACCGAGAGTGGGAGGCAAACGGAAAGATAAGCGGAAACAGAGAAAAGAAAACAGTCTGCTATCGATGCTGGAAGTAGTTCATTGTCTTTTCTTCAACAATGGCTTACGGTCGGAACTGCACGGACCCATGAAGAGCTTTTTTCGCCTTCAGCGCTTCGATGATGCGATTCCGAGATTCTGGCTCAAGCCTACCGATCTCCTCAAGAACCTCATGCTGAAAATCAGCAATGGTCTGCACGTTGTAGAGAGCCTGCATGATGTCGAGCTGGAGATTAAGTTGTGCCCGAATCTCTGCCATAGCCTTGATTGCTATTTCTCGCAGATCTTTGGCCCCGGGTTGTTTGGGCTGCGCTTTGCCTTCGGCCTCGGGAGGAGGGTTAATCTCTAACATCAATCCATTAAGGATTGTGTTTGCCTTAGTATTAATCTCTTATAGTTGGGCAACCGCATCGAGATGATTTGCTGCTATCTTGTGACCCGCTTCAAGTGCAACAGCGGTGCACACCCCAGCCCTCAACTCTTTGCAAGCATGGGTTATGGCTCCCTTGGATACTCCAAAGAGTTTAGCAATTTCAGACTTCTTTTTGCCTGCCCTAAGTAGTTGATCTAACTGCACCCGGTCAAATTTGAGTTGTGGCATGTTTATCTCGAAGTTGAGAAACGATAGGGTTTTGTTTAACTGTTGAGTAGGATATCAGACCGCAAGGTAATCGGTCAAGTGTGTTGTTACAGGAGGTTTGAGAGGTTTGAGAGTTGGCACCGTGAGATTTAGCACCCCCCAAAAATTTTTAGGAAAGCCCGAATCCCATCACCCAGAGGGGATACTCCAATGTCATCAACGGCCCCTCCCTCTTGTCGGTCCCTAAGATTTAGTTACCCGTCTGGAAAAGATGTTTCGGAAATTTTCCCGAAGGATTCTTGAGCGAAGCTCTGAATTTAAAAAACCCCTCCGTTTTTAGGAAAGAGAGGACTCGCTTCTGCTAAAGAAGCGTCCCATTCTAAGGCCTCCACTACACGGAAAGACCGACCGGGGCGGCGAGGTATGGCGGCCTTTTGGCTTATGTTTATCTGCTCGATGGGGCATTCCTTAATGCGGAAATAATCAAACAGGGTTTCGGATTCGCTTATACTAAATACCCTTTCGAGTATATGGAGGAGTTTAGGAGGTATGAGAGGGAGGCAAGGGAGAGTAAGAGGGGATCGCGAAGGTAGTCCATTGTGCGACTTTCTTCCTGAAATCGTGATTTTCTAAAACCGTCCTTCCATGCAACCTTTTAATTAGTAATCGCGATATTGCAGTATTGCGATATTCCTCTGTAACTGCCTCTGACTCAGTAAGATCTTTTCCCCTTCCATAGTGGACATTTTAGCTTGGCAGTTAATGGGGACATAATTACTTTGCTAACCCCAAAATATTCATTGAAACACAATTGCTTTAGTAGTATTATCCTACTATCAAAAAAAGAGTTCCTATCAATGATCACATATCGCAAGCGATAGAAGGAGAGAAGTTGCCGGCGCAGATGGTGGGCGAACCGTCTGGACAACCGACACGGTCGCAAAAAGTGAGCACAACTCTCACACGTTCGCTGTAACTCCCAAAGTAGGAACTCACGGAGGCCCTATGAAAATTGCGTGTGTGTTCTTGTTGGTCATCGTTACAGGCTGCTTTGCCAGAGCTTCGTTTAACGAGTTGCCCCTGATGCCCCTCGGCTCTGTGCCTAGTAGACCGGTCAAGCCGGTGGGAGGTCTGACGCTGTTCATGGGACAGCAACCGGACAGGCCTTGTGTCGACGTTGTGAGGTACACGCCCACAGGCCTCTGCCCGGATCATCTGTCTATGATCGAGAAAATGAAAGAGCTCGCCGCTGCCAAGGGGTTCGACGGCATACACTCGATCCGTTGCGGCGCACCAGGCACGGTCGGTGGAATGTGTTGCGACGGCATTGGCTTCATTTATAAATAAAGTGAGTCAAGGAATCCTGAGGCCTATGTCAACCGGGGAATTGCGTATAGAGAGAAAGGTCAGCTAAGCCCAAGATTTAGGCTTCCAAGTTCCTCCTAAATTGCTCGACGATCTTCGGAAGGCTTCAGGAAGACAACAGTGGTTCATAACAATACTCACTTTCATCACGTAATCATCCTTTTCTGGCGTAGCATAATCGTCACTCTTTGTAGGTGAAAGCTGCAAGAAGGGTTATCTTGACACTGTCCGTCAACTCAAATGCTGGTCAGGACACTTAAGGAATGCTTTGACTTCGCACTTCTTCTTGGATTGGAAAAGCCTTCTTTCTGCTCTCTGCTCCCCCTGGAGTCATTTAGTTTGTTAGTTTGCCCCACTATAAATAGTGGGGGCAAACAGGACAAACTGGACTTTGACCGGTTTGTTCCTACCCCCAAACAAACTGGAGCAAACAGGGGTAGATTAAGGAAATCATTGGGACAAGCTAAAAGGCAATTCAAGTTCATTTCAGTTTGCTCCGCCGATGTCGAAAAAAGTGCCAGTTTGCTCCACATGAAATCCCCCATTTTTTGTCCTCAAATACTCCAACTTATTTTTGTCCCGGGACCGCCTTGAAAACCACAAATTTCCCCTTTCCCCTTTCTTTAAAAGTTGGTCAAAAGCCTTCCTCTTGAGGTTGAGATTGTCCTTTACGAGTTTCCTGAATTCGGACTGGTTAGGCGGATTTAAAGGATTTAAGAGGCTCGCCATATTGTTTAAAACCTCTTTCTCTGGATCATCGGCAAGACAGAGCTGGTGATCTTCAAATTTGAAATACATAGGGTGTAATTCCATCGCAGAGGAGAACCGGCTTTTCCCTCCGAGCCCTAACCTGATGGGAAGGTCGAAATCATCCTCTTCAACATCTTCATCGCTCCCAACTTTCCTCACACGGCTAAATTTCAAGATGTGGTCTGATAGGTCAAACCATGCTGTGCTTCCCCGATAGCCCCCGATTTTATTCTCATGATGAATGAGGATGATCGTAGATCCTGAAGACCGAATTTCCTTGTGACGTGCCATTATGAAAGCAGCGTCCTTTGAGTAATTTTCTTCAAGCAAGTGTGAACTTCTGAGACTGTCGATGATAAATAAGCCTGGGGGAAAGGTCTTGTAGATTTCCCATCCCTCAGCGTCAAACCGGACGGGCATGGGATCGTGGCCAAGATGCCATATCTTTAGGTTTTCTGAACCTCCCATTTTCTTCATCCGGTCAACTATCTCTGGGGGCGGATTTTCAAAGTCGATGTAATAGACATTGCTTTGGGTCACTGGCAAGCCGAAAAATGGAGTGCCGTCTGCTACAGCCTTGGCGAGAGCATGCATAAGGTAGGTTTTACCGACTCCACCGATCGAATGAAAAAGGGTGAGGGATTCCTTGGGAATGAGATTTTTGACAAGCCATTCTACCCGGATCTCAAGTTGCGAGATATCGAGGGATGATGGAAGATTAAGGCTATCGTATGAAGGGCGCTTATCCTTTGGCGAGTCATAAGGCGGTGCATTCTCTATCATGATACAGAGCCTTTCATTTGCGTCCTGTGGATCTTTGAAGGTTGCTATGAAATCCGAAATATCACCCTTTTGGGGCAGACCTGGGAGCTCAAGCCATTTCAGACTTCTCACCTTCCCGGTCAATGAGAGCGCAACCTGTCTCATGTGCTCCCGGCCAGGATCATCATTATCAGGACAAAGAATCAGGTCCTTACCCTTGAGGACTTCGTTGAAATGCTCTCTCCATTTTCCCGCACCCATCGGACATGTTGTTGCGGTAAAGCCAAGAAGAGCGAGATTATCAGCATCCTTCTCTCCCTCGACTATCAGGATTTCCTGGGATTCAAGAACTTTCGGAAGGCGATAGAGCACGGTTTCGATGCCCTGTAGATTCCAAATCCACCCATCCTTGCCGTCAGGTCTTCGTTGTCTGAAACCCTTTGGCTCATACCGGCAGACCTGGAACAGAAGCTTTCCTTGCGCATCCGTGTAGTCATAAGTCTTGATCAATCGCTTCTCCTGTTTCTCCTGAGCGATTCCGAAATCGGAGCAGATGCCGTCAAGGATTTTTGGAAAGTCGTCTTTATAATGAAGGCCATGGATCCGGGCATAGAAGCTAAATACGTCACCCTTCTCGTTGCAACCATGACAGAAATAGAGGCCAGTCTCATTATTGAAATTGAAGGATGGCTTTGAATCGGCATGGAAAGGGCAAATGGCCTAATACTCTTGGGCTCTGATTTTTTTGACGCGAGAGAGGAATTTTGAATAAAACGTCAGGTGGTTATTTTGGAAATGATTTTGAACGGTAGCCTTTGTGGGTCCTGATTTTCGGAGATCGGGTTCATCGTATCGAATTGTCATTGGCTCTCTCCACTTCCCCGAAGAATGCTGTGATAAGGCGAGCATTGATCTCAACCTTTAACTCTTCGGGAAAATCGACAATGGAATGAAAGTGAAGGCGACCGCCCTTCTTCATGGTCGTGTAAGGCGTTTGAACAAAAGGCTTGCCATTCTGTTTAAAGATGCGGAAATCCCGGATCACAACATCGTTGACCCGGAGATCTGCAAATGCAACCAGGCCGTTATCTCTCGGTTCGATGAGTTTGACCTTGAGAATTTCGATCTTGGTGCTCACTCTTCCCTCTTTTTTTCGGCCTGCGCCTGCGATCTAGTTCTTAATCTAACTGTCACAACATCGGGGACCGCAGAATCTTTGGGAACGTAGATCGCCCCCGCGATTCCCTGGGCTTCGTTGATGCTGAAACAATGGAATCTTTTACTGTCATGGTTGAAGATCGCAGTGAGTTCTATCTTATTCCCCATTCCTGATCCTCCCTTCCTCCATAAACTTGACGATATCGGACATTAAGTATCGGACCGCCCGACCGACTTTAACATACGAAGGCGGCTTCCCCTGATGGCGGTAGTTTCGTAAGGTTGACAAGGCAAGCTTACAAATTCTGGAAACCTCTTTCTCTGTTAAATACTCGATCTTAGATTCCATTCTTTCGCCTCCTTCATTCAGTAGTGGATCGCTGTTCTAACCAATGAATCAAACTGTGGACAGGATAAACCACCTTCCCCCCAACTTTGATTCTCTCCGGGCCTGCACCTTGGCTATCAAGGTTTGAAAGATATCCGGGAGAGATCATTCCGCCGGTGAATTTTGAGATCTCCGTTCGTGCTACAAATGGGGAGGGCCAGTTCTTTGCTAATTCAGAGAGATTTGCTTTTGGCATGAGCTACCTCCGAACGTTTAAACTTCTGAAGGTAGCTTAAAATAGGTGTAGTGTACGGAAGTTACTTACTGCGATTTTTTTATTTCGCTGAGACGTCTTTGAAAACCTCTAAATCCTATTCGCCTAAATTTCCCTTCCCGAGAGTATTGATAAATCTTGTTTTCCTTCTCTTCAAAGATGATATCGAAACCATTGAATATTTTGTCATCTCCGCGGCAGTATTCTTTTAGGAACTTCCAAAGCGAAGGGCCGTCCTTTTTGGGAGAATTTTTTAATGCATATTTGAAGGCCGAAAGGAGACCTTCGGGCCTTTTCTTGGTTCCACGAACTTTAAATGGAGCCCCTTTAGCCCTGATTCCTCTTACAATGATTTCATGTAGATTTGCCCCCACGATACTGAAACACAGCTTCAACATATCGATTGCCGTTTGCTCAGCATTACCATTTGAAATGTCATTTCTTACTCTATCAGCAGCGAAGGCAACATGTGCAGCCATTTGGAGCTGCATGGAGGTTTCAAGAGGCTCAAGCAAGGAAGGGAAATCATATTCCAGATGTAGGCGTAGACGACTAAAGTCTTTTGGATCAAAGAAGGTGCGCCACACTTCGGTTAGCCATTCTGAGTCAAGGCCATTTTCTTCCAATTTCTTTTTGGCTTCGTCTTCGAATTCTCTGAGGATAGATTCAAGTAGAGTTAGCCCTGGTTCGGTTTGTGAGCACTTCAAAGATTCGGCTCGGCGCTCTAAGTCTCGTTCTAAGTCGTATGGGGAAGAAAATGAAAACTCCTTGGTCCTATTATCGAGAAAGGTTAGATCATCAGGGCTCCAACAATCGATTTTTCTTGGTTCGGATTTTTGCTTCTTCATTGTCATCCCTCTCATGACTCCTCATCAGGATTACCATGGCCCCAGGCGGTGAGGATCTCCGCTTTTCCCTTGCGCAAGGTAGGGGCCATGGGCAGAATTATCATTTCCCGCTGATGCGTTCTTTTACCAAAAGCTTAACCTCACTTGCTTGTTCTAACGCTTGGCTAATGAGCTCCCCGGCCAACTGTGAAGCCTCCTTTAATGTCTCGTCGCGCAAGTGCGCATATCTTTGAGTCATGGTCGGGGTCTTGTGAGTGAGCAATTTCTGAAGAACGTACATGTCTACCTTGCCTGAAGAGGCCAGCATTGACGCGTAGTGATGCCTGAGGCCGTGAAGAGGTCTGAAGTCCGCTGGTAATCCAGCTTTCTTTTTGATCTCTCCTATCGCATGATAGAGCCCCGTTCTGAGTCCGTGGATCCCCGGGAATAAGAGCTTATGGGTTCGGGGTAACTTTTTAAAAACTTCCCTTGCAGCGTCATTTAAGGGAATCTTCTGGTCCTGTCCGCTTTTCGGTTCCCGGATGTGAATGAAACCATGCTCAAAATCGATGTCCCTCCACTCAAGGCGTAGGATCTCTCCTTTCCGCATCCCGGTATAAAGAGCAGTCAGCATGATGGATCCAGCGTAGGGGTTTATGTCTTTCTCGATAGCATCCAAGAGCCCCTTAACCTGATCATCGGTTAGAAACTCCGTCTTTTGATTCGACACCTTTGGCATGATGATCTTGAAGTCAATTCCCTTGCATAGTCTCTTGTTCTTGGCGAAGTTTGAGATTCGCTTCAAAAGCGCCAAGATGGATTTAACCGTCTGTGGCGCTTTCTCTTTCAGAAGCTTGATTCTCAGCCGATCCAAATCCAAGGGGGCAAGATCTTCAAGCTTCTTGTTTCCCAGGACAGGCTCCATGTGATTTCTAAAACGCTGATCATCAATGATGAAGCTCTTCGTTTTTGGTTTCGTCTCAATGTATTCTGTCCATAACCGTTTGATAGTCCATTCCTGGATGAGTTTTTCCTTTGCCTTCTTCTCACGCCGTGCTTTATTGGAGAGGCTTTTCCCTTCGATCCGTTCTGCCCGAATTCTGGAAGCTCTGGCCGGCGTCATGGCATCCTGGAATTGACGGCCCGCTTTCTCTTCGATCAGCTTACCATCGTGCCGGTAGGTGATATAAAAAATCTTCTCTGGTCTCCCTCTCCCAATTGAAGCCCCCATGATGTAGTAGACGCCGACATAATCTGTTTTGAATCTTTTCATCACTGGCATTGGAGATCCCCCTTTAAATCATTCCCAACATTTGTGTCTTGGAAGCCGTTAACTTCTATTCCCAACATTATTCCCAACACAGTCTTAATATAACAAAGTAAATTGAAGTATGTCAATAGAGATGTTAATCCCGTATTTATTGAGTCTCATGGGGGCATTAGATAAGACAGAGTAAAAACAGGTAGGTTAAATAGACTGGCCTCTCACGTCGGTAACAGGGGTTCGAATCCCCTTGGGACCACCATTTATAACACAAAAAGCCCTGGTAATTGATCAGGCCTTTTCTTATGTATAAACTTCCGTCGATTACAGGGTTGCTTTCACGAAGAAAGCCATAGGGAAAAGTAAGAGAGTGGGAATAACTTCCGGTCTGTCAGACCGTGGGGGAGATCATGAGAGACTTGCCGATAAATTTTTCAACTTAGTCATATCTTCTGGAGAGATATTGATAAATCTCACTCCAGATTGATAATGTTTTTCCCCTTCGCTCAATTGAGGGTTAATCCAAACTACCTCAACAAGCATTTCGATTGCATTCAATTTAGCCTCAGAAGAGAAAAAAAGCTTCATCTTCAGGTTTTGACCAATCTCTATCTGCTCTGGAAGAAGAATCTGTA
>Ga0187886_1003885_pt1 | contig 10989 bp, 13 predicted proteins | sample June2016WEW_20_1_FD_133001 | JGI IMG/M metagenome (GOLD analysis project Ga0187886, IMG submission 133001) | Peatland microbial communities from SPRUCE experiment site at the Marcell Experimental Forest, Minnesota, USA - June2016WEW_20_150 | ecosystem: Environmental > Terrestrial > Soil >...
GGCCTGCGGGGTCAGCACCACCAGCGCGATGTCCACGCCCGGATCGTCCAGCGCGGTGTCGAGAGCGAATTCGTAGCGGTCGGCCAGCGCGTCTCCCAGCACGTCGACGGGATTGTGAATGTTGGCTGCGGCCGGAAGAAAGGAAGCCAACTTATCCATGGTGGCCTGGGCAAGCTTGGCAAAACCCAAACCCTCCCGCTCGATCGCATCAGCCGCCATGATCCCGGGCCCGCCGGCGTTGGTGATGATCACCACATTGTTCCCGACCGGCAGCGGCTGCATGGCGAACGCTTCGGCGTAATTGAATTGCTGCTCGATGGAATTGCAGCGGATGATCCCCGCGCGCTCGAACCCCGCCTCGTAGGCGGTCTCGCCTCCGGCCATGCTGCCGGTATGGCTGGTGGCGGCTTTGGCGCCGACGGCGGTTCCGCCCGATTTAATCAGCAGGATGGGCTTGGTGGTGGAGATCAGTTCGGCCCGGCGGACGAAGGAGTTGCCGTCGGTGATGCTCTCCAGGTAACCGGCGATCACCCGGGTCTCGTCGTCCTCGCCCAGGGCGGCGACCAGATCCAGTTCGTTCACGTCGATTTTGTTGCCGATGCTGACGAGTTTGCTGAACCCGATGCCGGACGCATTGGCCATATCCAGGATCGCGGCGAGCAACGCCCCCGATTGCGAGAGATAGCCGATCCCGCCCACCGCGGGCAGGTCCCCGCCGAAGCTGGCGTTGATGTGCCGCGAGGGCGCGATCAACCCGAGACAGTTCGGGCCGATGACGCGGATGCCGTACTGGGTGGCGGTCTGGAGCACCCGTTGTTCCAACGCCAGCCCGTCCTTGCCGACTTCCTTAAAGCCGGCGGTGATGATAATGACGGCCTTCACGCCCACTTTGCCGCATTGGATCATGATCCCCGGCACCACCGGCGCCGGAACAACGATCACCACCAGGTCCGGCACGTCGCCGATCGACGGCAGGTCCGGGAAGCATTTAAGCCCCTCGATCACATCCGCCTTGTTATTGACTGGGTAGAGCTTGCCGGGAAAGCCGGCCTGGATCATGTTATGGAGGATTTCGTATCCGACTTTGGTTTTTTGGGAGGAAGCGCCGACGATGGCGACCGACTGCGGATTAAAAAATTTCTCGAGACTCATAACGATCCTCTGGGAACCTTTCCGGCTTAAAAGCGCGGTATTCTACCACAGCCTGATACCTGCGCAAAAATACACGGGCGCAAAGGGCGATTAAAGTATACCGCTGTTCACCTGCAAACATGACGAGGTTGTGGGGAAAAGCCTAGCGAGGGAAAAATCCCCGGGGCAATCCCAATCCGCCGGGGGAAGTTTATAAAAGTTTCTTTTTATCCTTACTTCTCCAGTGGGGGGCTTCCTCCGAGGCCTTGCCTCCCTGCTCCCGGTAAACGCCCGGGAGGGCTTCGGAAACTCCCGCCGGAGTTTCATCCTTTTGAGGGGTCTCATCTTTCGAAATCAACCGGATGTACCGCTTGGTCAATTCCATCTCATCGCTGGTGGTGAACAAACGGATATTCTTGGGGTACGTCTCTTCCGGAAAATCGCTTGCCGTGGGCCGGATATTTCCCTGCGGAAGGATCCCGGAAGGCGCGCGCCGCGAAATTCCTCCGGCCGGAATAAGCTTTGCGCCGATCCTGCCAAAAAAACCGCGCCGCTCGCCCGGCGCTTTCGAGGAATACTCCAAATCCGATTCACCGGCGGATTGCAGATTGATCCCGCAATATGGACAATATTTTATGCTGCGAACGACACCGAGGCTTTTAAAACAGTACGGACACCGATATCTATCAACTGATAACACCGCCAGCGCAATCGATGCAAAGAACAGCAGGCCGCCGACGATAAGGAAAATTCTTTCTCCGGAAGTGCCGAATGCCCCTCCCGACAACCAAAGACAGGAAAGGGAAACCAACAACAGGATGACTGCAAGAAATTGGCTTATTTTTGCGAATTGGTGCCGACGGGAATAATCATCGATCACGTCTGTTTCGTTCATATTGGCCTCGCGGAGGAATCTATTTCTCAAGGGATAACAAATATTATACATGATGCCGGGTCTTCCCCGGGGACCGGGTGGATGAGCAATGTATTAAAAAGCACTCCCGCCGTCGTACAGCCCACCGATTACTCCGGTCGGTCCCGCGTTTATCCTGTGAATAATTAATGGGGAATGAGAAAATACGCAGGCAGCTGAACGGGAGATAGGACTCGAGTGAAGCGGGATCCATTCAAGCGCCGGTATTTTCGGACCACGCGGCTCTCTTTTTGTACCATTTGGGGAGCGTGGGACAGTCCGTACTGGACGTTGGCGTGGGAAATCTCCAATCGAATCTTGAGAGGTATCGAATTCACCGGGGGAAAGGAGAACCTGTCGGGGACCTGTTATATATAAAAACCTTGGCCGCAGACTTCCAACGCGAACCTATCTATTTCTTGAATTACAGATGATTAACGCGCCGATGATGCCCGGGACCCAGCCTAGGATGGTGAGTACCGTCACGATCACGATGGATCCGCAACCCTTGTCCAGAACCGCCAGTGGAGGTAAGAGGATGCAAAGCACTACCCGCCAACAACTCATAGTTCTCTCCCATTATTCACGAAATGTCGTTCTTCCGTTCATCCGTAAAGATATACGTAAACCCTCGCCAAATGGAGACGGTCTTCCACCATTCAGCCTTCCACTCCACAGCCGGTTTTCCGCGCCGCCCAACGTCAACTCGGAAATGAATTCTATCGTCTGAGCCCGGCGAAGATTCACCGTCTTTCGCCCCCCCCCGAAGGCTAGGGAGATCCCGGCAGGACACCCGGACCGGCGACCGCCGCGGGATATTTACTTTTTCATCATTCGCAGGATTACATTCAAAATGATCGTCAGGAAGATGCTCAGAAGGATCATGCTGGCAAGTGGGAAGATGCAGGTAAAACCGGGCCGTTCGATGCGGATGTCGCCCGGGAGGCGGCCGATAAGGCCGGTCCCGGAAAGCAGCCAAACCAGCGCGCCCACCAAAACGAGCAGGCCGCCGGCGAGGATTAATATCTTACCCAGAGTTCCGATTTCGTTCATGGCGGATTCCAAAATTATTATGTTTGATCTTTCATCGCCGATTTTACATCAAACTTGTCACCGTCGGTAACGCCGCAGCGTCTTCCCCATCGATTCTTTGAAACCCAGCGTTGCGCTCCACTCCCCATTTTCCCCCATCAGAAAGTGCGGATGAACTCCAACGCTATTTGAGCTGCATTGCGCAACGCCTCGCGGTTGACTTTATCATAGGTGTCCGACGGTTGATGGTAAAACTGCACCATCTGAGAGGGGATTTTCATGCTGAACAGGCAGGCCGCTCGGATGCCTTTCTCCCGGAAGGGCAGAGTGTCGGTCCCCCCGCCCGCGAACGGAAAATGCGAGATCCGGCTGGGGGCTTGGACGGCTTGCGCAGCCTGCGCCAACCCTCGGACGACATCCGATGAATTTCGAAGCGTTCCGTTGCGATCCCCGGTGAAGATTTCGATTTCCGGATCGTAGATGCTTTCGATATTAACGAAGACCGCATCCGCCGCCCGCAGCTCCGCTTCATGGGCGCGGACATACGCCCGCGATCCGCGCGTGCCCGCTTCTTCGCACCCGAAGGAAACCAACCGGATTTCCGTGTCGGCGGGCAGGATTTCCGGATGCCGTTTCAGGACGCGCCCGAGCATCAGGAGAATGGACACCGCGGAGAGGTTGTCGATCGCTCCGGGGACGGAACCCCCATTCTTTTCCCGCTCGGTAAAGGTGAATCCGATGAAAACACAGACGGGCAGGAAGATCCACAGATACCACGGAAAAACGCCCACCAGCCAGGCCCAGGATAAAGAAAAAACCAGGCCCAGCCATCGGAGCAACAAACCGACCGTGAAAATGGCCACTCCGAAAATCAGGATTCCTTCAGCGACGAAATATCCATTTTTAAAATACCGCAGATAGTTGAATTGAAGCGCGGAATCGTGGTGTCCGCCGAAGATCAGAATCCGGCGCGGCTTCCGGCGGGATGCGGGCCTGAGGATCCCCACAATATTTTCGGACGGCTTCCGCGGATACAGTCCGTCGATAAATTCCCGCAACAGGAAAAATTCCATGACCAGGATGAGAACGATGAAAATGGCGATGCCCAGCGCAAGGCTTGTAAACACCAGCGGATAATTGGGCAGCAGGCCGAGGTAATAAAAAAACGCGGCCACCACGGACAGCGTGGCGGCGAATGGAAACCATTTGATAAATGCATCGGGCGCACAGGTGAAATTTTCCGCCTTTGTCTCATCCGCCACTTTGTCCATTTCGGTTTTTATCGCGGAGGCGCGGGCGTGCTCCTGGGGACTGCAGGGCGAGCCCGGCCCGATTTCAACACAGATCCGCTTTATGAACTCGTACGCATAGGTAAGATCTTCGTTTTCGACCACAGCCGTCGTACGCCTTTCCTTTATTCCTGTGCACAAACGCCGTCTGCAGGACTCCGCCGGCCGGCAGTTTTATCGGATGATATGCTGGCCGAGCGAGATAACAACAAGGGTGCGATTGGCCGCATATTGCTCCAGCGCCTTGCGGCCGGGCGCGCCATCCAACCCCTCGGCGCGGAACATCATTCCGACCATGCTTGGGTGCCGGCGCAAACGCACCTCCAAGAAATCGGCAATCCGCTTCACGTCCGTGACGAGTTCCGCGGTGCCGGAAAAACGCCGGTTCTTGATCCGCACTTCAACTTTCGGATCGGCGAATATATTGCGAATCCAGTCGGCTTTTTGTCCCCGCGCGGCGGCCAGATAAATTCTTCCATCGATTTCTTCATATTGCAGCGGGGTAACGCGCTGCCTGCCGGATTTTCTTCCTGTGGTTGTCAGAAGCAGGATGAGATTTCCAATCCACGAACCCAATCCAACGGCATAAAGGATTCGAGGCGGTAAGTGGATGAGTCGAAGAATAATTGTTGGGGTTTGATCGAAGCCGGCCAAAAAACTCCCTCCGTTTTCATCGCTATTGTTTGTATTTTACTTTTTCTCTCCTTTAAGCATACGTCTGCCTGTCCCTATTTTTGCAATAGGCTTTGCACTCTTCCCACCTTGCCATCCTCCAGCATCACTTTAATACCATGCGGATGAGTTGAGCTTTTCGTCAAGATCCGAATGACAATGCCTTCCGTCAGCAGCCCCGTTTGCTGGTTTTGTTTTTCGATAATTTGAACATGACAACCGGGGTGGATTTCGCTGCGCTTTGGCACGGACATGAATGCGCTCCTATGCAACCTTAATCACAATAAGGGGGTACTGCACAAAAAATCCATATTCGATAACTTAAGATAATAATCGACGAAAGGGCACGCAGGAGGGCCGCTCGGAAATTCCTTTCATATTCCTTCGCACCCCTTCGTGTTCCCCGGTCCGACTTACCGCGACGGGTTCGTGGATTAATATTCTCTATCCCGGCCGTTCCGGGTCAGTCTTCTTCCCGGGGAAATCACACCTTCTTTTCGAAAAAGTGCCGTCGAACTTCCGCCGAGATCTGCGGGTCCGTCATCTTGTCGGCGGTCTCCAAACCGGCGATGCTCTTGCCCAATCCTTTGCCTTTCAGAAGTTTATCGAGCTCGCCTTTGGCTTCGCCCGGGCCAAATAGAAAAATGGCTTCGGCATCTCGAATAGCCGCGAAGACTTCTTCATAATATGCGGCCAGATGACCGGCAAATTGTCTCTCCCGAATGTCCTCCGTCGAGCCGTCCTCCGAAGATCCGCTGGCAAATCGGACATGCTTCTCCATCCCGGATGTAATTTGTTTTATGTCTTCCCCGTTCTCGGTCAGGGTGACGAGTACCGCTTTTCTGTGATCGATCCACACACCTACTCGTTTCTTCATTGCTTTCTCCTTTGTCCTTTGTCCTCAACGACCACCCGACGGCGTATCCCGGCGGTTACGCCATCCCCATGCCGGGATGGATGCCGTCCGGGCCAACCATCGTGCGCCCGCTCACCCAACTTTTTTGAAATCGATGAATCCGCGCTGTACGTCCGTCAACGTGAGCTGCACGCGAACTCGGTTGCCCACGTCCAGGCCCTGGAATCCCTGGGTGAGCCTGCCCTCGACGGGAAGCTCCGCGAGCCTGACCCACGTGCCTTTGTCGGAAGCGCCGGTGACGAAGGCGTCGAACTGCTCTCCGATCCGCGATTCCAGGAGCAGCGCGGCGGCCGATTTGCCGACCTGCCGTTCGATTTTATTGACCGCATCCTCCGCGTCCGTGCAATGCCGGGCGAGAGCCTGCAGTTCGTCGTTGTCGTAGGGCAAACTTGCTCCCTCCACGGCGGCCTTCAACAGGCGCTGGGTGATCACGTCCGGGAAGCGGCGGTTGGGCGCCGTGGAATGGGAATAATCCTTGACCGCCAGGCCGAAGTGCCCGGGGGCAAGACCTCCGGGAGGTTCCGCAACGTACTCGCCGGACCCGAGGAGTTTGATCACCGTAAGCGAGAGATCGGGGAAGCGGTCCGGATCGGCCGTCCTCTGCTTTAAGAGGAACTCATCCAGCGCCTTGGAATCCGGAATATCCGGAAGAGTGAACCCGTATTCTTTGGCCAGCTCGACGATCCGGTCCCAACGCTTGGGAACGCGGACCACGCGGCGGATGGAAGGAAAATTCTTCGACGCCAGATACCGGGCCACCGCGCCGTTTGCCGCGATCATGAAATCCGCGATGATATCCTTAGCCCGGTTCTCCTTCTCCACCTCGAGATCGCGGAGCACGTCGCCGACAAAAACCGGTTTGGCTTCGATGGTTTCGAGGTTGAGTGCCCCCTGGACGTGCCGGAAATTCTTCAGCTGTTGCGCCGCCCGGTCCTGCAGGCGGAGGTTGTCCGCCAGTCCGGTCACTGCGGCGACCGCGTCGGGCATCGCCCCGCCCGCCTCGAGCCAAGCCGCAACGCTGTTATAGGCAAGCTTGGCGCGATTGTGGACGCGCGCCGGGTAGATGCCGGAATCCTGCATCGAGCCGTCCGCCGCCACCAGCATTTCCACGACCATTGCCGCCCGATCCGAGTCGAAATTTAACGAGGTGAGGCCGGTGGAAAGTTTTTCCGGAAGCATGGGGAAGTTCCGCGCGGCGGTATAGATCGAGGTGGTGTTGGTCTTGGCGTGCTCGTCGAGGGCCGATCCTTTTTTCACCAGTGAATCCACGTCGGCCACGGCGACCAGAACCTTTATTTTGCCGTCCGGCATCGCCTGCGCGACGGTCAGCTGATCCAGGTCGAGCGAGTCGTCGTTGTCTATGGAGCACCAAAGCAGGCCGCTCAGATCGCGGACCGTTCCATCGGATATCGCTGCGGGCGCATTAATGTTCCCGAGTTGGGCGATGGCTTCGGGGGAAAAGTCCGGGAGCAATCCGGCCGCCAATATCGCCTTGCGGGCGATGGCCTCCAAAAGGGCGTGATGCTGCTGATCATGGGCGTTCATGGGATGTGCTTCTCGCCTCCATTTCGAAGAATCTTTTGCGAATTCATATGAACCCGCAAATAGGTCATTTTATTGGGTGGGTTCGGGCTGCCGTCGACTTCCGTTTTGCCGGGTTTCATCCGGCGCCGCTCCGACCCAGGAACGTCCCGCGCTCGAGCTCATCGAACGCCTGCCTCAGCTCAGCCTGGGTGTTCATCACAATCGGACCGTACCAGGCGATCGGCTCCCCGATCGGTTTTCCCGAAACCAACAGGAACCGCACCCCTTCGGCCTCCGTGGAAATCGCCACTTCGTCGCCATCCACGAAGAACACCAGGCTCTCGGGCCCCAGCGCCCGTTCCCGTTTGGTGTCGAAGTAGTTCGCGCCCTGCATTTCATAGCCAAAGGGATCCCGCTCCGGATCAAAATATCCATTCCCTTCTACTACATAGGCAAAGGCGGTGTACCCCTTCCGCACCTGGTGGGTGAAGCTTCCCTTCGGCGGTACGGATACATCCAGGTACTCGGGATCGGTAACGATATCCTGGACGGGCCCACGGACACCCTGCACGGTTCCACAGACGATGCGGACGCTTGCGCCGCCGTCCAACTTCACCTCCGGGATCTGATCCCGGGTGACGTCCCGGTAGCGGGGTTTCATCATCTTGTCCGCGGCGGGCAGATTGGCCCACAGCTGGAATCCCCACATCCATCCGTCTTCCCCGCCTTTGGGCATTTCCTGATGGATGATCCCGCCGCCCGCCGTCATCCATTGGACTTCCCCCGGATGGATCGTTCCCTTGTTGCCCATGCTGTCGCCGTGCTCGATCGTGCCCTCGAGCATGTAGGTGATGGTTTCGATCCCGCGATGCGGATGCCAAGGGAATCCCGGGAGATAATCTTCGGGATTCCCGGAGTGGAAATCGTCCAGGAGCAGGAACGGATCGAGCTCGCGCGCGAGATCGTTGGAGAAGGCCCGCTTGAGGTGCACCCCGGCTCCCTCGAGCGTCGGTCTGCTCTTGCGCACCTTGGCGATTTTTCTGACAGTGCTCATGGACGCATCCCACACTGCGGCGATTTACTTTACCCCGGTTCGCGAAGAAGCATTCTTTGCCGGCCGGCTACACTATTTCCATGTATTTTATACCAAGTTGCTCTCCACCAATCGCCTCGATCCTTAAAAAACCATTACAGTTTCCGATCGAGCGATCCATCTTGGTATTACAAGATTCGGGGATATTCGAAATCCAAGCAATAACACATCGTCTTTTACGATAAAAAATCAAACCACGGGATTTTCCGCTTCCTGGGTGGATTGACCTTCTCCACGGCTTCTCGCGTTGCTTCGCAGAACTTCCGCGTCGCCTCCTCCGGCCCCATGGCCAGATTTCCCCACACGTGCTCCTTGAAATCGCAAAGATACCCGTCTATATGCAACCCAGTTTCTTGGGTTAGCCTGGAACGGTATTGTTTAACCTTTATATCTTTAAGATTGGCTCCGAATGCCTTCGCGGCGGAACGCCCTGCGGTGCGGGCCCAAAGCAGCCACTCCTCCGTGAGAATCATCCCGAGATAATCCGACGAATCCGGATTGCCCGAAAGCAAGGCTTCGATCCTGCTGGGATTTTCCTTCTCGGAGAAGGTTTCACAGCAAAGAAGGGTTTCTTCCTTCAGATCCCCAAACTTGTGTTCCAGAAAATAATCCTGGAGTGCCTGCAACAGCCGGGGGTTTAATTGGCTCACGGAACATTCCCGCGTAGTACGTCGATAACCGAACATATATTTACCTTTCCGCGTCCAATTTATTGAGTCCTTCGATTAACCCTATTCTACGATACCTCGCATCTTCGCCCGGATGTGTGCAAACAGTCTCGATCCCATCCAGGTGGCGGTGGGCGCGTCGGCAATATTCCCTTACTGTCATTCGACTGACTTTTTCCAATTCCAGATGGGTCCTCAACCGCCGGTTGAGGTCGTCATTGTAAGCCTGCTTGGAAATGATCTTATCTCCCCGATTCATCGTATCGTCGCACGTCCGTCCGCGCGTAGATGCCGGCATGGCCGGCAGATATCGTCCGCGGCGATCACAAGGTCTGTCTCCCGGTCCGGATTGCCCAGGACGTCCTCCGCGACAAGGTGCCGCGCGTGCCGGTATTCGCGCGGTTGATAGCGGATGCCATATCCGTGGTCGCGGATGATGTCCAAGAGGTGGTGGGGGCGAATGAATATAGCCATGGAATTATCATTATATATAAATTCACGTGCCGGCTTCGTTTGCGACCGACGCAGTCTGAAGACTGCGTCGGTCGCAAATCCCCTTGACACCCTACCCCCTTCTGTGTTAAAAATGTGTCTAATCAAAAAGTAAAAACGTGGACGAGGACGAGTAGGCATAAGCGCAGTGGCAAGAGAGCCGGGCGGCAGACGGTGAAAGCCCGGTACGCAAGCAGATGCCGAATGGACCTCCGAGTTGAGCGGGCGAACTGAGTAGCCCAATCCGGCGCCTCCGTTAGTGGGCAAGGGTATTAATCGGTATTCAATCCGAGCGTACCCAACAGAGTGAGGCTGGCTTCGACCCCGTCGCAATCACAACGGGGTTTTTTATTCCCGGCGCAAGCCGGCAAGGCAGCCTAACCAGGGTGGCACCGCGGGATCCCCTCCCGTCCCTGAGACGAGAGGGGATTCTTTTAATTCTCCTTCCCCTCACCCCGCCGGAGAATCGCCGGCTCCCCTCTCCCAGCATACCCCCGCTTCGCGAGGGCAGGCGCTGGGAGAGGGGTCGGGGGTGAGGGGGTGTGATAAGGAAAGCGAGGCCGCCATGCTTGTCGAAGCTCCCGTAAAAACGTCCGCTCCCGCGCTCGCGCCGATTGTGCGCGAACTCCCCGCCGACCTGGAGACGCCCATTTCCGCCTACCTCAAGCTGCGCCGGACCGGCCCGTCGTTCCTGCTCGAATCGGTCGAGGGCGGCGAGCGCATTGCGCGTTATTCGTTCATCGGCGTCGAGCCGCGTTGCGTCTATATCGTCCGCGGCCGCACGCTCCAGCGGCGCGGGAACGGGTCGACGCAGATCCTCACCGCCGAACCGGGCAGCGACCCATTCCGCCTGCTCGAGCAGGAGATGAGCACCCTTCGCATGCCCGCCGTCCCCGATTCGCCGGTCAAACTACCGCGCTTCCTGGGCGGGTTGGTGGGTTATATGGGCTTCGAGTGCGCGCGCTACTTCGAGCCGCGCCTCGATTCGCAACTACATTCTTCTCGGCTACCCGAAGCGGTCTTCCTGCTGGCCGATACGATCGTTGCCTTCGACCACGTCCGGCGCAGCATGTTCCTGATCGCCTATCCCTTCGACGGGGAAAAAAAAGCCCGCCGCAAGCTTTCGACGCTCGAGAAACGGCTCCGCTGCCCGCTCTCGGCCGCCGACTCCGCACCCGCAGCAGGTTCTTCTGCGCCTCCGGCGGCCTTCGAATCCAACGTCGGGCGGGAACGCTACGAGCAGATGGTGCGCGCCGCCA
>Ga0187886_1003886_pt1 | contig 10989 bp, 10 predicted proteins | sample June2016WEW_20_1_FD_133001 | JGI IMG/M metagenome (GOLD analysis project Ga0187886, IMG submission 133001) | Peatland microbial communities from SPRUCE experiment site at the Marcell Experimental Forest, Minnesota, USA - June2016WEW_20_150 | ecosystem: Environmental > Terrestrial > Soil >...
GTCGCGAAGCCTTTGGCGGATTGATTCAGGGCGATTGATTATCGGTTCATTCATGCGGATATCGCCTCGAGATACGGGCCGATCACCGTGCGGATGCGGCAAACTTCCGCCGTTCGCGAAATCTCGCCTACGGTCGCTTTCCGCGAGCGAATGGCATCGCGCAATGCCTCCATCGCTATGTCGGTTCCAACCTTGTTCCGATACCGGAAACAATCCACAACCGTCCGCGCCGGAGAGGTGATCGCCACAGGCACACCCAGCATCCTGCGGTGTATGATTCCATACGTCAACATGGCTCCAGAAAACCTGACGATCCGCACATGAGTGGGTAATCCGGCGGGCTTTCGGCTTTTTCGATCAATCCCAATCCATATTTCATGAGGGATTTGAGTTCCAATTTCATTAATAGAAAGCGCGGTCAGCAGACAAATAATGCCCCTGGGAATTGCGCACGCCACCATGGCTACCGTCTCGGTCTCGGTCAATTCGACCTTAGAAAGCCGGTATAGCCCTTTTCCAACTTTCTCCACTTCGCCGTCGGAAACTAGGTCTTTAAGTTGCCTGAATGAAATTCCCAAGCGGGCAATATCGCGTGGTCGAAAAAAAACACCGATTTTTTCCGCTTCTAGGCGCTTCCTCGTCAGGCTTTTTATCATATAAATATGATAGCAAATGTCGGCACTTAGATGCAAGTGCCGACATTTATTTCACCAGAAAAAGGGCGGGAAATTGAAGAAGCTAGGTACGATAGATAGTCGTTTTTCAAGGTTTATCCTCACCCCCACCTGTCACCTCCCCCAGCATGCGCACAATATCCTGTTCAAGGGCGCGGATATCGGTTTCGATCTCGGATAGCTTGCGCGGCGGGGCATAGCGGTAAAAATAACGGTTGAAGTTGATCTCGAAGCCGACGATGCCAACCTTGCCGTCCCGCTGATCCTGCTTTTCGGTGTCGATCCAGGCGTCAGGCACGTGCGGTTTGACCTCGCGCTTGAAAAACGCCTCGATGCTCTCGGATAGCGGTACGTTTTCGGTGTCGCGCAGTTCCGGATCCGGCTCGAGGTTGCCATCCCTATCGCGGCAGACGGCGGCCGTTTCATCCCGCTCGGATAGCGCAGAAAGGATTGCTTTCCGCGCCGGAGCCGCAAACTTCACGCCGGTTTTTTGGATGGCGCTATCGAGCAATCGCTCAAATTCAACCCGGTCCTTAATGACGGTGTCGGGAAGCGATCGGAGAATGCGTCGGATCGAATCCTGCAAGACGCGTCCTTCAGCCTGTTCCTTCGCGCCGGCGGCGCCTTTTTTCTTCGATTGCGCAAGCCCGAGGAAGACCTTTTCTTCATCCAGCCGGGCGATCCGCTCCGGGTTGGCCTGGAAATTTAATCGTAATGGGCGCTCGACGGTGATTTTCCGGAAGCCGAATTGCGTCGTCGGAAAAACCTTGCTCACCACGACAATTTCTTCCTTCCCATCCTTCGCTACCGTTCGGGTATCGCCGTCTTTGAAATCCGCAAGCAGCTTGAGAATATCTTGCGACTGTGCGAGCGGAATCTCGCGCCGTTTATTGCCAAGGCTCTTGCGCATTTGCGTCCAAAACCCCGACGCGTCGATCAACTGAACCCTGCCGCGTCGTGCGGCCGTCTTGCGATTGGTGACGACCCATACATAGGTGGCAATTCCAGTGTTATAGAAAAGCTGCTCGGGCAGCGCGATCAACGCTTCCAGCAGGTCGTTTTCAAAGATAAATCTGCGGATCTCGCTTTCGCCACTTCCGGCGTCTCCGGTGAAAAGAGGAGAGCCGTTCATGATGATCGCGATCCTTGAACCGCCCTTATCCAACTCCTTCATATGCGAGAGCATATGCAGGAGGAAAAGAAGCTGGCCGTCACTGATACGCGGAAGGCCCGGGCCAAATCTTCCCCCCGCGCCCTTCTCATGCTCGGCCATGACGGCTTCTTCATCTCGCTTCCAATCCTTGCCGTAAGGCGGATTGGCGATCAGATAATCGAACGGCATACCGGAATGGCGGTCGTTGGAAAGTGTGCTTCCAAAGGCGATGTGATCCGCATCGTGTCCAGAGGGATCCTTGATATAGAGATCCGATTTGGATACCGCCCATGTCTCCGGATTTACCTCTTGCCCGAAAAGATGGATATCCGCATGGGGGTTGATCGGCGGCCGGATAATATCGCCATTCTTCCGAACGCCAATGGTAATATGCTCCTTTGTTATTAGAAGCATCCCGCCCGAGCCGCAACACGGATCATACACGGTCCGGACAATTCCTTTCTCGCGGATCAACTTCTCGTCTCCCGCCAACATGAGGTCTACCATGAGATGCACGACGTCTCGCGGCGTAAAGTGTTCGCCCGGATTCTCGTTGAGCGCTTCGTTAAATTTCCGAAGCAGCTCCTCGAAGATCGTCCCCATCGTGGGGTTGTCGATTACATCAGGGTGCAGATCTACGTTTTTAAACCGCTCAACCACCTGGAACAGCAACCCCGCTTCATCCAGTTTACTGATCGTATTGTCAAAATCGAAACGCTCCAGCACTTCCTTCATATTCTGGCTGAATCCATCGATATAATTTCGTAAATTCGCAGCTAAATGCGGCGCGTCGGCAAGCAGCTTATCGAAATCGTAGCGTGAGGTATTGTAGAAAGCAAAACCAGACGCGGTTCGGAGTCCACGCTCAAGATTTTCCAGACCTTTGCCGCGCAGTTTCGCCTGCGCTGAAAGGACGTTGTTCTTTGTAGGTGCTAGTACACAATCCAAGCGGCGCAGGACCGTCAACGGAAGAATGACATCCTGGTATTTCCCGCGTTTAAAGGTATCCCGGATAAGGTCCGCCACTCCCCAAATGAAACTGACAATTTCGCTATGATTCATCGCTTTTTATTGCCCTTTCACTGGCCGATCCGCTGGATCGAATTCTATGATTGGTATATTATCCTATAAATCAGAAAATTGTCTTTTGGCCGACTGCGATGGGCCTTCTTTCTCCATGAATGCCTTCGTTGCTCTCACCGATTACCGCTGGTTCACCTTCCTGACCTCACTCCCTCGGCTGGAGGAAATCAACTTCTGGCAACCGGGCGGAAAACATGAGTTTTCCGCGATTAAACCTAGCGAGTTATTCCTCTTCAAGCTGCACAGCCCGCGCGAATATATCGTCGGCGGCGGTTTTTTCGCTCACTCGTCCCTGCTTCCGGTCAGCCTGGCCTGGGACGCGTTCGGGGCCGCCAATGGTGCGCCGTCACTCGAGCAAATGCGGGCGCAGATTGAAAAATACAGGAAACAGGAGCCGGCCGGCCCGCGGGATTACACCATCGGATGCATTCTGCTCTCCCAGCCGTTCTTCCTGCCGGAGAAGAGCTGGATCCCTGTTCCGAGCGATTGGAGCCCGAACATCGTCCAAGGCAAGACCTATGATCTGACCGTCGATCCGGGATTGAGCTTATACCGGCAATTGCAGGAGCGGCTCGCGGTTCCCGCGCCCATCCGCGAGGAAATGGCCGCGCTCGAAAAGCCGGCGGAAAAATATGGGGCGCCGATCGAAGTGCTGCCGCGTCTGGGCCAGGGGATCTTTCGAGTCGTCATTCTCGATGCTTACGGACGCAAATGCGCCATCACGGGCGAAAAGGCCTGCCCCCCGAGCGATGAGCATCGGCGGTCCTGCCCCCGCGGAGCATCACCGCTCGGTTCTGATCTTTGAGCGGTGATGGTTGCGAAGTGGGGGTTTCCGATGCGAAGAATTCGCGAGTGGGGGTCGTTCCCGTACTCGACGCCGCGCATATCAAACCGTACGCCCAAGAAGGGACGCACGATCCCCACAATGGCATTCTCCTCCGCAGCGATCTGCACACGCTGTTCGATTTAGGATATGTGACAATTACACCGGAATATCATTTCGAGGTCAGCAAGCACGTGCGCGAGGATTACGAAAACGGACATGAATATTACGCGCTGCACGGGCAAGTAATCCACGTGCCGGACCGGGCGGTCTATCAACCGGCGGGGGAGAATCTAGCGTGGCATAATGAGAATGTGTACCGGGGGTGAAATCCATTTATAATTGCGAATGATCGATGTAATCTGCCAGGGGGAGAATCATGTCGTACGATCCATTTAAACATCATCGACGATCTGTCCGTTTGCAAGGATTCGATTATTCCAAACCCGGCGCGTATTTCGTTACGATCGATACGCATCGGCATTTATCATTATTCGGCGAAATCGCGGATGGGGTCGTGCGGTTGAATGAATGGGGGAAAATTGCGCGCGCGGAATGGATCAGGACGGCATCCATTCGTCACGAAATTACGTTGGATGAATTCATTGTCATGCCAAATCATTTCCACGCGATTGTTAATATCATGGAATGCGGGAATGGGTTGGTAGGGGCGACCGGCCGGTCGCCCCTACGTCCCGGAATGCCACATGGCCCGGCAAATAAATCGTTGGCGTCGTTAATCGCCGGTTATAAATCCGCCGTCACCGCACGGGTCAACCAATTGCGGGGTACACCCGGCGCCCTGGTTTGGCAACGTAATTATCATGAACATATCATTCGTGATATGGATGAATTATCCCGGATTCGCAAATATATCCGCGATAATCCCGCCCAATGGGATTTCGATACCGAAAACCGTTCATCGTTTTCACCGAAATAAATTGGTTTGGCACGTTCGGGGACATTGCGCGCGCGGAATGGATGCGGACGGCGGTTATATGGTAGTGGACGCGTACTTTCCGACCGACAGCCGGCATCGGCTATTCGGTTCACCTCCATCTCAAGCCGCGTTTTTTCATTTCTCCTTTTTGGATAGGTATCGGGAAGCGTAGACTATCTCACCGACCGATGCCGCCAAAAAGACACCGGCGCCGAGAAGGAAGGCGGGCATTCCGGGAAGGGCCAAATAGTGAGCCAATAATCCGATGCCAAACCCGAAGACCGCCGAACTGACGAGAATGATGGTATACACCGACCACAGCTCGGTGCTGTCGAAGTCGAAATATTTTGGCTCGTTGATCCGGGTGTAATACTTGGTTGGGTCGGGATAGACCGGCGGCTTCAGCTCGTAGAAAAAGAAATGGCGTTGGGCGTTGATATACCTCGCCGTGGTCACAAAATAGGTGCGCGTGCGCAGAATCACCTGGACCGCGAGGAAACTGAACAGGAAGCTGACGATCAGGATGATCGCGCCGACCAATTCCCACCGGTTGGCAAGGAGGGCCGGCGCCTTCTCCGCGGTGGCAATGGAAAATATCGTCCAGACGGCGCCGATACTCACCAGCAATTCTCCAAAGGTGAATTTCGTCACGTCCCAAATGCGGCCGTCATACTCCCTGAGCTCGGAAAACGCTTGGTCAAAATCCTTTCCAAGGAAGTCGAGCACTTCCTTGCGGCGTTCGTCTGCTGGCTTGGCTTTTTTGTCGGGCATATGTCACCTCCTAGGGTTTTTCCTTCCGGTTTTCCCATGGAACAAATTGCAGGGCTTCCTTCACGGTCGCACGCCAGTCGCCGTTGAAGGGTATGCTTCGGTCGTCGATATAGGCATCCGCATATATTTTCCCTCCGATGGCGTTGCCGGGCTGGTCCGGATTCTCATTAATGTAATCGAAGGGGATGAGGTGCTTTTTTAGATAATCCGAAATCAATTTTTTATTGGAGCGCGTCGTAAAAATGATGATTTTCCATCCGTCTTTTTTTAATTCCCGAAGCGCGTCCTGCACGCCGGGGACCGGTTCTCCAAAATGGGTCTCCCCTCTCCATTCCACGTAATGGGCTATCGTACCGTCCAAATCAATGCCGATATACTTGGAATTTCCCATTGTTCCCTCATTGGATCAAGTCTAATCCACTGACAAATCCTACTACAAAATTAAAAACCGGTTCCACCCGTTCCGCATCGCCCTACGCTCATCTCCATAGAGACGCCGCGCCGCCGCTTGCCCGCCGCGGCCGGCCGGTTCGGAATCGTGCGAATGTATATCGTGGGTGAAATCCATTTATAATTGCGATTGATCGATGAAATCAGCCAGGGGGATAATCATGCCGTACGATCCATTTAAACTTCATCGCCGATCTATCCGTTTGCAAGGATACGATTACACCCAATCCGGCCCCCGCTTCGCAGTTCATGTTGCCATCAAAAGATAAACCCGATGGCAACATGCTCCGCGAGGGCAAGTGTATATTTCGTGACCATCGTCGCGTGCGGGCGATTATCGATATTCGGTGAAATTATCGACGGGGAAATGCATTTAAATGCGTGGGGGGAAACCTGCCCTCGCGCTTGCCCCCCCGGCCTCTCGGCCGAGTGCAGGCTCGCGAAGCGGGGGGAGTGCACAGGTTCGATGTGCTTTAGGAACCTGTGCGATTACGAAGCCTGTCCTCGGCGGCGGTTTTGCCGCCGGGGGCGGGGGACGCTGCGCCCGCCAATAGCATCCCGATACACGCAATACATCCTAGGGGCGGCTCCGAACCCCGCCGGATATACCAAACCATCCCCCAAACCTCGTAGACCGGCCGCCCCCGGACTATTCTCCTCTCCCGGCAGCGATAATAGCCTTTTAAAATGACATCCAAAAATTGACATTAAAATTGCCTATGCTATAATAATTAATCGCCCAGTTTGGATTCACAGGAGCGGTTGAGCCAAATGCAGTAATTTATAATAGGGGTTAAATTGAGGACATTCTTCTGGTCGAATCCCAGCAAGGATGTAAATTCTCTCAATAGACGTAAAATTATTGAGTTAGACCGACTTAATTCGAACAAAATTCCCCGGATTGAATCCTCAAAACAAATAAAATTTTCCCGGGCCGCAAGCCGCGCGATCCACAATAATCTCGTGGCTGTCGGTCACAATCTTGCGGACGATGTCCGCCAGATCCTCCTGGAATTAATCGGGGATGGAATTTCCCCGAATCGGCGAATTATTCCCCGACTCAATTTGACTTACCGTTGCGCGTATCGTTTCCGCAGTTCCCCGACAAATACAAATTACCATCAAGCGTTTCGACCGGCGTTCTTCCCGCAGGAGAACAGCGGTGCAAAGGCTTTGCCATGCGGCTCTTAGAGAGGCATAGGGTCGAGAGGAGGTGCGCTTGGAAAATAAAGGATCTGCCGGTGGACTGTGATTGGTTTCGGCTTTTCCCAAAAGGAGGGAAAATGTCCAAAAAACTGATCTCCCTGATGGTTTTCACCCTGATCGCCGCGCTTGCGCTTTCCGCCTGCGGAACCTCCGCAACGACGGGCGGGGAAGTGTATTACCTGAATTTCAAACCGGAAGTGGCCCAAGTCTACGCCACGATCGCCGACGCCTACAAAAAGGAAACCGGCGTGACCCTAAAAGTGGTGACCGCCGCGTCGGGAACCTACGAACAGACGCTGAAGTCGGAAATCGCCAAGACCGACGCGCCGGTGCTCTTCCAGATCAACGGCCCGGTCGGGTATGCGGCCTGGAAGGACTACTGCGCGGATCTCAAGAACATCGAACTCTACAAGCACCTGTCCGATAAAACCATGGCGGTCACCGACGGCGGCGGCGTCTACGGCCTGCCGTACGTCGTGGAAGGCTACGGGATCATCTACAACAACGCGATCATGACGAAGTACTTCGCGACGGCGGGCGCCAAGGCGGCCTCGATGGATAAAGTCAACAATTTCGCCACGCTCAAGGCCGTCGTGGAAGATATGACCGCCAAGAAGGCCGCCCTCGGCATCGAGGGCGTGTTCTCCTCCACATCCCTCAAACCCGGCGAGGATTGGCGCTGGCAGACGCACCTGGCCGACGTCCCGGTGTTCTACGAGTTCCGGGACAATAATATCGACATTAAAAACCCGGCCGCGACGATGACCATCAAATTCCAGTATGCGGCGAATTTCAAGAATATCTTCGACCTCTACCTGAACAACTCCACCACCGACCCCAAGCTGTTGGGCAGCAAGAGCGTGGACGATTCCATGGCGGAGTTCGCCCTGGGCAAATCCGCGATGGTCCAGAACGGCAACTGGGCCTGGGGCCAGATCTCGGGCGTGGCCGGCAACACGGTCCAGGCTGGGGACGTGAAATTCCTGCCGATCTACACCGGCATGCCGGGCGAGGAAAAACAGTCGATCAACGTGGGCACCGAGAACTTCTTTGCGATCAACAAGAAGGCCTCGGCGGCAAAACAGAAACTGGCGGCCGATTTCATCTGGTGGCTGTACAGCTCCACCACCGGCAAGGCCTTCGTCACCAACGACCTGAAGTTCATCGCCCCGTTCGACACGTTCGCCGAAAACGAGAAGCCGACGGATCCGCTCGCCAAGGAAGTGATCCGCTATATGAGCACTGCGGGTCTGTATAACGTATCCTGGTACTTCGTCGTCTTCCCGAACCAGACCTTCAAGAACGATTTCGGCGCCGCGCTCCTGGAGTACGCGCAAGGGTCCAAGCAATGGCCGGCCGTACAACAGTTGTTCGTGAGCGAGTGGGGAACGGAAAAGGCCAAAGGCGCGTAAGATATTTCCATCTCCCCGTCACCCCGCCCCGCTTGCGGGGTGACGGGGAAGCGCCGATATCCCCTTTTTGCAGCACAGGAGAATTGCCGTGCGGAAAATGCCGACACGATATTATCTGTTTTTCGTATTGCCCACGCTGATTGCCTTTGTGATCGCGTTTCTGATCCCGTTTCTGCTGGGCATCTACCTTTCCTTCACCGAATTCACGACGGTGACCGATTCGCGCTGGGCGGGCGTGAGCAACTACGTCCGCGCGTTTTCCGAAGACAACAACTTCCTCAACGCGCTGGTTTTCACCGTGAAGTTCGCCCTGATCTCCGTCGTGCTGATCAACCTGTTTGCGTTTGTCTTCGCTTTCACGCTCACCCGGAACGTCCGCGGGACGAACCTCTTCCGCACCGTGTTCTTCATGCCCAACCTCATCGGCGGGATCGTCCTCGGGTACGTCTGGCAGCTGCTGATCAACGGGGTGCTGATCCGGTTCGGCGTGGACATCACCTACAGCGCGAATTACGGGTTTTGGGGGTTGGTGATCCTGATGAACTGGCAGCAGGCGGGTTACATGATGATCATCTACATCGCCGCGATCCAGAACGTCCCGCCCGAGCTGATCGAGGCGGCCGAGATGGACGGGGCGAACGCCTGGCAGTCGCTGCGGAATATCACCATCCCGATGGTCATGCCGGCCTTCACCATTTGCACCTTCCTAACCGTCACCAACTCCTTCAAGCTCTTCGACCAGAACCTGGCTCTCACCGCGGGCGCGCCGGGCCGGGCTTCCTCCATGCTGGCGCTCGACATTTTCACCACGTTTTACAACCGGAACGGATACGAAGGCGTCGGCCAGGCCAAGGCGGTGATCTTCTTCGTCATCGTCGCCGTCATCGTGCTGATGCAGTTGTATTTGACCAGGCGCAGGGAGGTGGAAAGCTGATGAAGACCAAGCGATCCTTTTGGGAAAACGCCGCTTTCGTTTTTTTGCTGATCCTGGCCGTCCTCTACCTGGCCCCGATCTTGCTCGTCCTGATGAATTCCTTCAAGGGCAGATTTTTCATCTCCGATACGCCGTTCGCCCTGCCCAACCGCCAGACCTTCGTGGGGATCCTGAACTACTTTTCCGGGATCGCCAAAACCGGATTTCCCCTGGCTTTCGGGTATTCGCTTTTCATCACCGTTTTCTCCGTCGGCACGATCGTGCTGTTCACCGGCATGACGGCCTGGTGCATCACCCGGGTAAAATCCCGCGCAAGTTCCATCGTGTACTACCTTTTGATTTTTTCGATGATCGTCCCGTTCCAAATGGTGATGTTCACTATGTCGAAAATGGCCAACATTCTGGGGCTGGATAATCCGGTCGGGATCATCGTGCTGTACCTCGGATTCGGCGCCGGGCTCTCGACATTCATCTACAGCGGGTTCGTTAAATCCATCCCGCTCGAAATCGAGGAAGCCGCGACGATGGACGGCTGCAACCCGATCCAGACGTTCTTTTTGATCGTCTTTCCCATTCTCCAGCCGGTCAGCATCACCGTCGCAATTTTGAACACGATGTGGATTTGGAACGATTACCTTCTGCCCTACCTCGTGATCGGCAGCAGTTATAAAACGATCCCGATCGCCGTCCAATACCTGCAGGGCGGCTACGGCAGCCGGGATATGGGCGCCATGATGGCGATGCTGGTCCTGGCCATCGTCCCGATTGTGATTTTCTATCTGACCTGCCAGCAGTACATTATCCGGGGGGTGGTTTCCGGCGCGGTCAAAGGGTAAACTCCAAAATCAGAACAAACCATAAACGAAGAACCGGACACGGTATCACGGAGGTCTTACTGGAGGGATCGGCCATTCGCGAGTCGACGCAGGATAGCTGTATAGTCTGATGGGTTAGAATGATTTCAGAAGAAATTGCAACTGGATAATCCCGGAAATTGCGAAGAGGAACCGGTGACAAAGACGAACGGAAACGATCTTTTGCACACCCGCGGTTCGGGAGTTTTGTTGCATCCCACCTCGCTTCCTTCGCCCTATGGTATCGGCGATCTGGGCCCGCAAGCCCGGATATGGGTGGACCAGCTTGCGCGCATGCGGCAACGCTTCTGGCAAATTCTCCCGCTCAGCCCGACCGGTTATGCCGATTCGCCCTATCAGTGCCTCTCGGCGTTCGCGAATAATCCGCTTCTCATCAGCCCGGACGATCTGGTGCGCGACGGCCTGTTGGAAGCGCAGGACGCGCTCGCAATGCAATCTCCCGTCGGCCCGGTGGACTACGGCTCGGTCGTTCCCGCCAAGACCGCAATGCTTTCGCGGGCCTGGTCGCGTTTTCAAAATGGAAGAGCGGGGCGTCTTCGCAAGGAGTTCGAAAGCTACTGCCGCAAAGAGGCCGCTTGGCTGAACGATTTCAGCCTTTATATGACAGTCAAGGAGATGCAGGGGCTTTCCAGCTGGCAGGATTGGCCGGCCGAGCTTAAATTCCGCGA